>Ga0182015_10008110_pt1 | contig 10077 bp, 11 predicted proteins | sample 712P3MmetaG_FD_120478 | JGI IMG/M metagenome (GOLD analysis project Ga0182015, IMG submission 120478) | Permafrost microbial communities from Stordalen Mire, Sweden - 712P3M metaG | ecosystem: Environmental > Terrestrial > Soil > Wetlands > Permafrost | place: Sweden: Stordalen | collected... | reverse complement strand
GCACTTTGAGGGCGGGCGCAAAAGCGTTCCGGTAGGTCTCGAGGATGTTCTTGGGATCGAAGGAAATGTCGCTCATGTGGATGCTCCTGGGGGTGGAAATAGAGGCTACTGCCTTGTGGGAGCGATTATACCCGACTTTGTATGCAACGCAAGAGGAATTGTTAAGTCAGATTTTGGTTGATTATTGATTGGTAACTCTTTGTTATTATGCATATTTAAAAAACAAATAAAACTGCAACGACGATTTCCTCATGCATCGCATTACATTGATCGCCGCAAATGATGAGCCTGGGAGCCGTGACGGCGGCACTGCCGAGGCGCATGATGGTCGAGCCAACACACCATCGTCCCAGGACCAGCATGAGCGCCATCCTTCGCCACATCGACTCGTTGGAGCGCTACGCCGAAGATAACGGCGCGAGGCTGACCCGAGGCGAGCTGCCGGACTCCGTGCACGGCCGAGTCGTCGAGGGGCTCATCACCTTGCGCGCCCGCTTGAGTCCGGAGCAGGAATTGCACGCCCTCGTACACGAACTGGCGCATTGGCTCGCCCACCGGGACGAATGGAATCGCGCGCCGAGTCTCACGCGCACGGTATATGAGTACGAGGCCGAAGCCGTGGAAGCTCTGGTGATGGCGCGTCTCGGGTTCGCTCCGGCCGGCCCGGACGCGGTGGCGGGCGAGGAATCTTGGCCCACGGACGGCCTGCTGTCATCCTCGGTCGCGCGCGTCGTTTCCACGAGCCGCAGGATCTGCCGGGCGCTCGGTTTGGACTCCGACTAGAGGCGTAAGCCGCCGTCGACCTCGAGACAGCGTCCGGTGAAGAAGTCGTTCTGAAAAACGAATAACACGGCGCTCGCGATTTCCTCAGGCAATCCCAGCCGCTTCAGCGGCACGGGGGCGGTCATCTTGTCGAGCACTTCAGGCCGCATCGATGTGAGAATTTCGGTGCGGGTGAACCCGGGAGCCACCGAGCCGGCGCGGATGCCGTATCGCGCGAGCTCTTTCGCCCACACCACGGCCATGGATTCGACGCCCGCCTTCGCGGCGCTGTAATTGGTTTGGCCCGCGTTTCCGAGCCGAGAGATGCTCGAAATGTTGACGATCACGCCGCCGTTGCCGCGCTCGATCATGTGCTTGGCAGCCTCCCGCCCGCACAAAAACACGCCGGTCAAATTGACGCCGATCACCGCGTTCCATTGGTCGAGGCTCATCGAGCCGACGACTGCGCCGTCCTTCACCTTGACCAAAAGCCCATCACGCACGATCCCGGCGTTATTCACCAGTCCGTCCAATCGGCCGAAGTCCGATGCGACCTGGCGCATGCCATCCGTCACTTCGGCCTCGTCCGCGACGTTCACGTGATATTGCCGTGCCTTGACGGAGTGTTGAGTGCAGAGCCGTGCGGTCTCCTCGAGATCGTTCGCCGTAAGATCGAAGAGGGCGAGGTTCGCGCCTTGCTCGGCAAACTGCAGCGCGGTTACACGCCCGATGCCGCGGCCCGCGCCGGTCACCACTACGGTTTTATCGCGTAAATCCATGAGACTTCACCTGCCTTTTTTCGATTTTGGAGGGCCGCGATCCGCGGGGCGGGTCGGATCGCCGTCCTCGCCTTTGAATGCATTGCGGGTTGCCGTCTGCATTTGTTCCCACATCTCCATGTTCTTGCGGGTGAGCTCCGCCAAGGGGGCGAAAGGTGTCTTCAACGCCTTCGCCATCTCCGATTGCATGGCTTCCTGTTGCCGCAGCATGGCCGTGAACGCCTGTTCCAAGTAGCGGCTGAGCAGCGCTTGCATCGGACCGCCGTAGAAGCGGATGATCATTTCCAGCAGTTCAGCGCCCAATACCGGCCTACCGAATTGCTCCTGCTCGGCGATGATTTGAAGAAGGACCGACCGGGTCAGGTCTTGACCGGATTTGTCGTCGACGACTTTGATCTTCTCGCCCGCGACGATGAGCTGTCGCAGGTCATCGAGCGTGACGTGGCGGCTGGCCGCGGTGTCGTACAGCCGGCGGTTCGAGTATTTTCGGATAAGACGTTCTTGTTGCATGTCAGCCACCCCCGGAGACATCCTAAGCAAACCTCTCGCATTGCACAACTATCGCGGTGCCAAACGTTATCTAATTTTCAAGATTTTCCATTTATACTAATTTCTAAACAATGACTTACCTCATATTTTTAAAAGAAATTATTGGATTGATCCGCCCACATCCGGTCTCTTGCAGCGCGAAGATCGATGGGGAGGCCAGACGTGAGCAGTGATCCGTGGCGCCAGTGGCAAGCGCTCTTGCCTCTGGGCGCGTTCGGCCGGGGAGCCGCACCATCCTCGGGGGCGCCGGGTGCGGAGGTCCCCGGGTTCGCTCCCTTCGCCGATTCTGCCGAGCGCTTCGCCGCAGCTTTTCACAAGTTCGTCGCCGCGGCCCGGCAGAGGCCCTCTTCCCCGGGGGATGCTACCGCTGCTACGGAGGATGCCGCTGCCGCTGCCGCCACCGCGGCGGACAGCTTCGGCAACTTTCTGCGCGAGCACTTCGCCGGATTCTTCAAGCTGCCGGGACTGTTCGGACCGGGCATGACGGCTTCGCCTGGATCCGCTTTCACCGACGGCCCGGCGCTGGGATTGGGACGTGAGCAGTTGCTGCGGGCTCAGCGCGCCGCTGAGGCGTGGAATCGCGTCGTGCAGGCACAGGCTCGGCTGCAGCGCATGTTGGCGGATACGTTGCGGGAAGCCGCCACCGCTTTCGGCTCGAAACTCCCTCAGGCATCTATCGATCTGCCCACGACCGAGACGATCAACCGGATGTATGACCGCTGGATCGACTGCGCCGAGGAGGCCTACGCACGCACTGCCCACCGCGAGGATTTCTGCGACGCGCTATCGGAGTACGTGAATGCCGGCAGCCACTGGCGCCGCGAGTCCGCTGCTGGATTGGAGGAATTGGTCAAGCTCTGGGATCTCCCCACGCGCGGCGAGATCAACACGTTGACGCTGCGAATACGAGAGCTCGAAGCCGAACTCCTGGCGCGCAAAAGGCAACCCGAAGCCTCACCCTCACCGGCGCGATCCGCGAAATCACCCCGCTCCCCGGGGCCCGCCAAGCGGGCGCGATCCGCAGAGCCCTTGGCGGTCGGAAAGCCAAAGCGGCCCGCGAAGCGGCGTTCCACGCGCCAGGGACACACCTCGTGACCGACCCAGGTCTCTACGCGGCGCTTGCCGCCGCCCGGCACGCCGCAGCTGGATGCTCCGACAAGGAAGAGGTCTCAAGAGACGGCAAACTCCGTCTTTATCGATATCGCTCGATCGCCAAGCCCGCCCGCGCGGCGCCCCTCCTCATCGTTTACGCACTGGTGAACCGTCCCTACATGATGGACCTGCAGGAAGACCGCTCCCTAATCCGCGGCCTCCTTGCCCAGGGCCTCGATGTGTACCTCATCGACTGGGGCTATCCCGATGGCGCGGATCGATTCACGACGATTGAGGACTACCTGGAGCGCTTCATTCAAGGATGTGTGGATCAAATCCTGAGAACCCATGGCCTTGAGAACCTGAATCTGCTCGGCGTGTGCCAGGGCGGGGTCCTGAGCCTTTGCTACGCCGCGCTTCATCCCAAACGCGTGCGCAACCTGATCACCATGGTGACACCGGTCGACTTTCACACGCCGGCGGATCTTCTGTCCAAGTGGGTTAGAAAAATCGACATCGCGGCGTGGGTCGGCGACGGCAACGTCTCGGGCGATACGCTCAACCGGTTGTTCCTGTCGTTGATGCCGTTCCGGCTGACTCAGCAAAAGTATGTCGAGCTTCTGCGCGGACCGCCCGAGCCGAAGCTCGTCGAGAATTTCATGCGCGTCGAGCAGTGGATTTTCGACAGCCCCGACCAGGCCGGCGCTGCGTTCCGGGAGTTCGTCACCTGGTTTTACCAGGAGAATCGATTGGCTCTCAATCGGCTGAACATCGCGGGACGAGAGATCCGACTCGAGACTCTCAAGATGCCGATGCTGAACCTCGTCGGCACCCGGGACCATCTCGTGCCCCCCGCCGCGTCGCTCGCGCTGGAACGACTGGCAGGCAGCGGCGATTTCACGGCCCTTCAGCTCGACCTTGGGCACATCGGCATGTACGTGAGCGCCCGCGCCCAGCGCGAGGTGCCCCCCGCCATTGCCCAATGGCTCTTATCGCGCTGAGGCACGCAGCGGCCTGGCGCGGGGGACTATTTACCCCGACGAGCCGGCGTCCCCATGGATTGCGCGGAGGAAGCGGCGGGCGCCAGCGGAGTCACCGTCGCTATCCGAAGTCGATTGTCCCGTACGTGCCGCTCGCCGGTGATCTCGATGACCGCATGTCTGCCGGTCGCTCCGATATCCTTCCGCGCTTCGACCCGCTGATCTCCGAACCGTTCGCGTTCGGCGACACTGATCCGCTTTACCGTGGGCTTCTCGTAGAAGCCTGCCAGATAGCTCGCCACCGCCGCGGCGGCGCCCTCCTCGGCAAAGAACCCGAGACGCAGGGCATGCACGATGCGCCCTTGATCGAGACCCGCCACGGAGTACAAACGATACTCATTGAAAATATCGAGGTTCGGCAAGCTGTCGGGATCGAAGCTTTCCCCCGATAGGGACAGCTGAATGACGTACCAGCGCGTTGTCGAATTCTGCAGTTCCGACGCCGACAAGGCACGCAGAGTTTGCGTCGACTCTATGTTTGGCAATGCGCGAGTGTTCGGCGCGGGATTGGCGGCTGCCGGGGACCGAGTCGTGGCGCCCGCCGCGGCGGGCGGGGACGTGGAGACTGGCGCCGCCGTTCGCCGTACCGGCTCCACGGAATCCGAGAGCACCGGAATCGAAAGCATCGCGGGCAGAGGTTCAAGGCGCGAAACCGCCGGCGGAGCCGGTTGAGACCTGATCGGTCGAAGGCCCGCGGTATTCCCGATCGGAGCCGTCGGAGGCGCTGTCCGGGGCGCAGCGGCAGCCGGTGGCGCAGCGGTCAAAGGCGCAGCGAGCCCAGGCGGTGGCGCAGCGTTCGAGGCCGCAGCGGGCCCGGCCGCGGGCGCAGCCGTCAAAGGCACAACTGGTGGGGCCACCCGTGCACCGGTGAACGGCGCGGCAGGCGAGGCTACCGGCGCAGCGGTGTGAGGCGGCGTCCCCGGCACTCTCAATGCCGCCTTGGCGGCAGTGGGTGGCGGAGCCGCGGGCGCCCGCGGGGTCTCGGGCTTCGGGTGCAGCGCCGCGATCGCCCGCAGATCATCGGATTCGGCAGTGGCCGTCAACGCGCTCGGATACACCTCGCGTACGGTCACGAGCACCGCATCCGCCTCGTCTTCGGTCAGGAAGGGACCGAGCCGCAATCGATAACGCGGGCGCCGATCCTCGGTGCGCTGAATTTGATACACCAATGCGCCGGCCGGCGGGTTGAATGCCTTGGCGGGTTGGCTCAAGGGAGCGCTGGACGCGCTCAAGTTGATGACGAAGGGTCCGGGCCCTCCCAGGCGGGGCGACTCGGTCATCGGCGCGAGCAGATCGTCGATGCTGAGATGCCAAATTTCACTGGTAAATGGAGCATTCATCGATGTAGCCATCAGCGCATTTTCCGTGAAGTAGCTTTGGTGTTGGCGGCGATATTGGCGAACCACGTCAAACAAAACTGTGACGAGCGTCTCTGGGCCACGACAAAAAAGTTCAATTCGATTTATGTCAACCGCCGCGCTATACCTCCGGGTCGGACATTGCCTACATCCTGACGCCCGGACCCTCGACTCGAATAACACGCGCGCGAAGCCGAAGCTTATGTTCAACGCGGGCGCAAGCTTGACACCCACAACCCGAGGAGCGCGACGATGGCAAAACCACCGGTGAATCACGGCGAAGGCAATCCGGAAGCGGCGGCAGAATTCAACAAGACGGAGCGCGATTTCGTGTCCTCCGAACAGGGGCAACGCAAAATCAAGGACGGACCGAAGGTCAAGCCCGGCGAGCAGGCGGAACTCACTCGCGCTGAACAAGCAGGCAAATCGCACGCCAAGAATGACGACTCGAAGACCCAGCAGATGAAGTCCAAACATTGAAGTGAAGTTCAACCACGGGTTCATCTGCCGCATACTCGATAGGTGAACTCCGCGGCGGCCCAGCCGATCACCCTCACCGTCGCACCGGACCTCGAGGTATCCGGTCTCTTCGAGCGCCCGCCTCATGCGCGGGCGCTCTTCGTCATGGGACACGGCGCGGGTGCGGGGATGCGGCAGGCCTTTCTCTCGGACGTGTCCGGAGCTCTGGCGGGACGAGGTATTGCATGCCTGCGCTATCAATTTCCCTTTCTGGAACGACAGCAAAGGCGCCCCGATCCCCCGGCGCTTTGCCATGCGACAATTCGAGCGGCCGTCGCATGGGCCGGCAAGATGGAGCCCGCCCTTCCGCTCATTGCGGGCGGCAAATCCTTCGGCGGCCGGATGACGTCTGAGGCGCAGGCCAAAGACCCACTTCCCGGCGTTCGCGGCGTCGCGTTCCTGGGGTTCCCCCTGCATCCTGCGAAGCAGCCGTCACTCAAGCGCGCGGAACATTTGATGAACATCCGCATCCCGATGTTATTTCTACAGGGTACGCGCGATGCCCTGGCGGATGGGAGCCTGATCCGCAAGGCGATCGAACGCCTGGGAGACGATGCCACCCTGGTCTCGATCGACGGCGCCGATCACGGGTTTCATGTGCTCGTGCGCTCGGGCAGAACGGATGCCGATGTTCTTCGCGAAGTCACCGACGCGCTCGAGGGTTGGATCGATGCCGCGCTCAGTTAGCCGCCGACGGGCGACGACAGGGGCTTACCGCTCGGCCGTCTGTGCCTCACCGCTCGACGGCCTGTACGACGAGCTATGGCCCGGTCTGCCGGGTCGCCAGCCAGGATCCAAGCAGAATGAGCGCGAAGGCGAGCAAACCCCCGACGCCCAGATGTTCATCCAATAGCAGGACTCCGAGCAGGGAGGCTACCGCCGGATTTAGGTACGTGATCAGGGTCGCCCGGGATGCACCCGCCTGATGGACGAGGTAGAACAGCAACATCATGGCGATGGCCGTACATACGATACCGAGCGCCGCAATGCACGAGAGCGCCGTTGCCGACGGCCAGCGCCCCGGCATGACCAGAAGTGCCGGAATCAACAAGACCGCGCTCGAAATCACAAGGGACGCAGCCAACGGACCGATGGCATCGAGCTCCTTCATGTGGCGCTGGATCACCAAAGGACCCACGGCGTAACCCAGGGCGGAGATCAGCATGCACGCCACCCCGGCCCAGCCCCGCGCGCCGGAAATCGTTCCCAATCCGAGCAGCGCCACGACGCCGACGAAGCCGAGCGACAGACCCGCCAAGCGCCGGGCCCCCAGCCGCTCGTGCACGCCGAAGGAGCGCGACAGCAACGCCACCCACATCGGCACGGTCGCAATGAGAATGCCGGTGACCGACGAGCCGATCCATTGCTCGCCGATCGATATCGCCGCGAAGGGAATCGCGAATTCCGCGAGCGCAAAGGTCAGCAGTGCCCAGCCGTGGCGGGTCAGCGAGACCAGTGCGCCCCGCCGCCAGGCGATCGGCACCAGAATGCACGCGGCCAGCGTCACGCGGCTCCAGGCAATCATCAAGGGGGGTACTTCTGCCACGGCCAGCTTGATGAGAAAATAGGGAAATCCCCAGATGACGCTCAATGCGGCAAACGCCATCCACGATTTGTAATTCAAGAGAACCTCGGCCGGCTGTGACCGCAGGAGTATAAACTCGATATGCGCTCCCAAAAAAATCGACAGCATGGCATCACCCGACCTTTGGTTAAGCACTCCGCCCCCCGCCGCGCCGCTCCCCGCCGCATCCGCCTGGGTGCACGCGAAGTCTTCACGGAAGGCATCTCGACCCAGGTGGTGCAGGATCTGTATCACCACTTCATGACCGTGAGTTGGCCGCGGTTGTTCGCAACCATCGCCGCCTTTTTCCTCGTGTTCGATCTGCTCTTCGGCTGTTTGTACGACCTTAAGCCGGGCTGTATCGCGAACTTGAACCCTCCGGGATTCGCAGGCGCGTTTTTCTTCAGCGTGGAGACGTTGGCGACGGTCGGCTACGGCGACATGCATCCCCAAACCCCGTACGGGCATGTGATCGCGATGATCGAAATCTTCGTCGGTCTCATGATGCTTGCAGTCATCACGGGCCTCATGTTCGCGCGCTTCTCGCGCCCCAAAGCGCGCTTCATGTTCTCGAAGCAGGCCGTCGTGCGGCCCATCGACGGCAAGCTCACCCTGATGTTCCGCGCCGCCAATGCGCGCCAGAACGTCGTCCAGGAAGCCTCCGCCCTGTTGCGCATGATGCGCGACGATGTGACCCCGGAGGGTTATCGATTGCGCCGCCTCGTCGATTTGCCGCTGGTGCGCTCGCAGCATCCCGTGTTCTCGCTCGGCTGGAATCTCATGCACGCGATCGACGAGTCCAGCCCGCTGCGGACCGAGACCGCGGAATCACTGGCGGCGACAAAAGCGGTTTTCATTTTGAGCTTGAGCGGGACTGACGAGACCACCGGTCAGGTCCTCATGGCCCGCGCCGAGTATCCGAGCGAGGCGATTCGGTGGAACGAGGCGTTTCGCGACATCCTGGAGGCTCAGCCCGACGGGTCGCTGCACATCGATTACGGCAAATTCGACGAGGTCGAGCCGTTGCCCGAGGCGCTCGACCGCCGTTCACGCCCGCCATGACGGAAGGCGGAACATGCCGTACAATTTGCCGCCGAGTTGACGCCGCCGGAAATCATGGGTAGCGGCGTTACGATCGACAACACAACAACCAAGGGGCACATCCAATGCATCCAATCAACACGGTTAAGGGCGCCATCACTGCGGGTGTGGTGCTCGCCGTCATCATCGGGATAGGACTCGTACTATGGGCCGGGAACGCAGTCGCATTCCACCCGGTGCACCTCGATCGGTGGCTGCATCTTCTCGCCGGAGTCACGTGGATCGGACTCCTGTACTACTTCAATTTCGTGCAGACGCCGGGACTCGCCGTCGCGGCGGCGGACAAGGGCGGCCCGGGCGGCGCCGGGGTCAGCAAGTACATCGCGCCGCGGGCGCTCCTCTGGTTTCGATGGGCCGCCGTGGTGACCTGGGTGACGGGAGCCATTTACTTGATGGGCGGCTATGGCACGGGCAACACCAGTGCCATCCTGAGCGCATTCACGCTGCAACCCGGCTACCGCTCCATCGGTGTCGGCGCGTGGCTCGGGACCATCATGCTCTTCAATGTTTGGGTGTTCATCTGGCCGAATCAGAAAAAGATCCTCGGCTTGGTCCCCGCCACGGATGAGGAGAAGGCGGCGGCGCGCAAGGTGGCCGGCCGGGCGTCGCGCATCAACGTCATCCTATCGCTGCCGATGCTGATGTGCATGGGTGGCCAGGCGCACGGCCTGCCGTTCTAGCGCATCAGCCGCACGCAGGCGCGCCGGCGCAGCGGGAGACTACCCGCTGCGCTCGCGGCCGGCGCAATGCGGGCTTTGCATGAATTGATCGAGACGCTGGATCACCTCTTCCGGGCGTATCAAGTCCATCACGCCCGGCTTTTCGATCTTGGTCCACCAAGGCAGGGCGTCCGGCTCGCATCGCATGAAGGCTCGCGCCGCGTCCGCGAACCGATCCACGCACCATTGCCGGCTGAGATACGGTCCGCTGCGCGCGGGATTGGTGGCTGCATACAAACCGATGACCGGCGTATCGACCATCGCAGCCATGTGGGCCGGCCCCGAATCGGGGGTCAACAGCACCGTCGAGGCGCCCAAGAGCGCGAGCATTTGCGGCAGCGTGTCGCGGCCTACCTGATTCACCGGACGGTGCTCGGCGCGCGCCAGAATGCTTTCGGCCATATCGCGCTCGATGTCGCTCGGCCCTCCGCAGAGCACCACGCGCATTCCCCAACGGCTGACCGCATGGTCGGCCACCTGCGCATAGTACTCGGCGCGCCAATTGCGCAGCGTATGGCTCGAGCAGGGGCTGATCAGCAGCGTGGGCCGTGCATCGGGAATGATCCTGGCCGCATACTCGAGCGCCTCGGGAGG
>Ga0182015_10008109_pt1 | contig 10077 bp, 9 predicted proteins | sample 712P3MmetaG_FD_120478 | JGI IMG/M metagenome (GOLD analysis project Ga0182015, IMG submission 120478) | Permafrost microbial communities from Stordalen Mire, Sweden - 712P3M metaG | ecosystem: Environmental > Terrestrial > Soil > Wetlands > Permafrost | place: Sweden: Stordalen | collected... | reverse complement strand
CTGGCAACAGCGGTTGTCACGTGTGAGCAGAAAGCGAGCAGTTTTCCACAAGATCGTTTTTGCATGAGTAACAGGGCAGTTGATGTTGTGGAAAATCGATTGATTTCGGGAGTTTGGACGGGGCCCGGAAGGGGCGGAAGATGGTTTGAGAGGGTGGGAGGGAGGATGGGAGGGGTTGGTTTTTTGGCGGATTTTGGATGGGTGGGCGGGGGAGGGTTCGTGGTTTCCCACCCTTCGCTGGAAAAAAAGGGAAGGATGGGGCACCTGAGGTTGCTGGTTTCCCACCCATTCCGCATTTTTTCCTCGAAAAACCGCGGAATGGATGGGGGGCCCGGCCGCTGTTATCAATTGGGGTCGAATCTGTAAGCTGTGACAAGCCCATGAAGCCGATCCTGACTCGACTTGCGCTTACCATTCCGGTTGTGTGGCTGGTGGTGTCGCTGGTCTTCCTGCTGATTCATCTGGTACCGGGCGATCCGATTCTGCAGATGCTTGGGGAGGGCGCGACGCCGGCCGACATTGGAGCGCTGCGCCACCAGTATCACCTCGACGAGCCGCTTGGCTTGCAGTACATGCATTACTGGGCTGGTGTGGCGCACGGCGATCTGGGCAATTCGATCCGTCTGCATGATTCGGTGGCGCATTTGATCGCGATGCGGTACCCCTACACGCTCGCGCTTACATTGACGGCCCTCGGGCTGGGGCTTGCGCTGGCACTGCCGGCCGGGATTCTTGCCGCGGTGCGCCGTGGGCGCTTTCTGGATCAGGCGCTGTCGGTGGTGAGCCTGTTTGGGCTTTCGGTTCCGGGGCTCGCGCTGGGGCCGATACTGATTTTGGTTTTCTCGATTGGGTTGGGCTGGCTGCCTGTTTCCGGCGCAAGCGCGGGAGGCACTGGCGGGATCGAGTGGCCTTACCTGGTGCTGCCTTCGATTGCAATGGGAGCATCGCTGGCGGCGATTCTCACGCGGATGGTGCGGACGTCGATGTTGGAAGAATTGGGACAGGACTATATACGCACGGCGCGCGCGAAGGGACTAACTGAGTTTGCCGTGGTGTGCAGGCACGCATTGCCAAATGCGCTGGTGCCGATTGTGACTGTTGTCGGGCTGCAGTTTGGGGCGCTGCTTGCGGGAGCGATTGTGACGGAAACTATCTTTAGCTGGCCGGGGCTTGGGCGACTTACGGTGAGCGCTATTTCGAATCGGGACTACGCGCTGGTGCAGGGTTGTTTGCTGTCGATTGGGCTGACTTATGTGCTGGTGAATCTGCTGACGGATGTGGTGTATCGATGGATTAATCCGCGGATGCGGGGATAGTTATAGGGCGCGGGACGCAGAGCGCGGCTCGAACATCGGGGGAGTTGAGAGTTCTGAGCCGGCTCGCGATAGAAGGTCATAAAGTCAGGTAGTGGTCGGCTCCGTAGACGAGGCCGAGTGTGAGCAAGGCGATGAAGACTTCGCCGATTGCGCCGACTGCGAAAGGCTTCCAGCCCTGTAGCGCGAGTTCGCGGAGATTGGTGCGCAGGCCAACGCCGGCGAAGGTGAGCAGGAAGGCCCAGCGCGAGAGGTTGGCGAGGCTCGAGAGTTGCGGCTTGGCGAAGAAGCCGACTGTGGCCAATAGAGAAATGAGCAGGAATCCAAGAACGAACTTGGGAAACTTGTTCCAGAGGAAGGCTGCCTTGTTGCCTACCTTGCCGGCCTGGCCGCGCCCGGACCAATAGATGGCATAGCCCAGGACGATAAAGCCGATGAGCGCATTGCGCGTGGTCTTGGCGAGGACGGCTACTTTGCCTGCGGCATCGGAGTAGAGCGCGCCCGCAGCGGTGGCTTCGGCTGTGTTGTCAACGGCGAGGCCGGTCCAGAGGCCGTAGGCCTTGTCGCTGAGGTGCAGGGCGTGGCCGATGAGGGGAAATGTGAAAAGCGAGATGGCGCCCAGCGCGAGAATGGCGGCGATGGCGTAGGATGCGTCTTCATCGTCGGCGTCGATGGAGGGCTTGGCGGCGATGATGGCGGAGACTCCGCAGATGGAGGAGCCGACTGCGAGCAGGGAGGTGAGCTTGGGCTTGAGCTTGAATGCGCGGCCGAGGAGATGCATGAAGGTGAGTGAGAGCGTGAGAGCAAATGCAACCAAAAGGAGCGAGATGCCGCCCAGGTGAAGGACGTCTCCCAGGAGGAACCGCGAGCCGAGCAGAACAATGCCCGCCTTGAGCCAGAACTCGTAGGTGGCCACTCCGGGCGCAAAGATGCGCGGTATGCCAAGAGTGTTGGAGATGACCAGGCCGATGACAATGGCCCATAGCACGTATTCGATGTTAGGGAAGGTGATGTGATGGGACTTGGTGTAAGCAGCGGTCGACTGTTCAATGATCTTGCCCGCGTAACCCACTGCGACCAGCAGCAGCATTCCGGGAATAAGGGCGATCGCGCGCTGGCCAAGCGATTCGGCTTTGGGCGTTGCTATAGCAGCGGTAGCCATTTGGATCTCCTGGTTGATAACTTCAGGTTGAAACTCTGAGGAAGGATGAGATTGGTTGTGTTGCCTGGATGAGATAACTCACCACTTGATGGGTGGGATGAGATTGAGGCGCACAAGCAATGCGGCGAGCAGAGCAAGTGCGACGGCGAAGATATCCGGGGAAAGGGTGCGCTGGGTTACGGGTGTTTGGGTGTTTGGCATGATTTTCCTCGATTCGGTCAGATTTGTTGGAGCGCCGGGCGGGGGTCGAACCCGCGAGTACAGGTTTTGCAGACCTGCGCGTTAGCCGCTTCGCCACCGGCGCTTGTTGTGTTTCGTACATTTCGGCGATAGGTTGCTCGCAATCGCCTGAATTTAGCCCTGAAAACAGAAAACCCACCTGCCAGTGCGATTTCTGGCGGTGGGTAACTTGGATACGGCAGTAATTGCTAGTTCGCTAGCTCAGCCATTTCCTCACGCCAGAATGCATGCGCACGCAACACATGGTGTTGCAGCAACAGATACAGGCGTCGATTGAGGAGAATGACTTCATGAGGAGAATGTAGCACAAGGGGCTTCCGGGATCAAGAACCGCGACGCAGAGGCGTTGCCGATACGACGGCGAGCTGCCTGCGGATACTCGCAGGTCGGACCGCGACTGCGAGCGGGTGCGGGGATAGTTACGCTCCGGAGAGCGGAATAATCTCCGCTCTAAGATCGCCGTTCGCGACGACGGTCAGCAGACCTACCGTGATTGGGAGCTCGAAGCGGCGGGGGCCGCAGGAGCCGGGATTGAAATAGAGCACGCCCTTTTTCTTGTAGGTGGTGGCCTGATGGGTGTGGCCGAAGAGCACTGCTGAGAATTTGGCTGCGGCCGGGTCGAGGTGCAGCGTCTTGAGGTCGTGGAGCATGTAAATGTAGTGGGCCTCGGCGAGGTAGACCTCTGTCTCCGGAAGTTTTGCGCAGGGGCCTTCGCGGTCGATGTTGCCGCGAATGGCGGTGACGGGGGCGATTTTTTCAAGCTCGCGGAGGATTGAGATTTTGCCGACGTCGCCGAGGTGGAGGATGTGATGAACGCCGGCGAGCGCGGGGGCAACCTCGGGGCGGAGCAGGCCGTGGGTGTCGGAGATGACGCCGATTTTCATGGAAAGACCCCTCTTCCATCATCTTTGATTCGGGACTGATGATTGGAACCAGTCGAGCACGTTGGGTTCCCACCCTTGCGACAGAAACAAGAACGTCGCAAAGATGGGGCACCCGGCACCCGGCTGATTTTGCGGTGTTCGACTCCCATGTCCCCAAATGCGAGGGACATGGGGCACCCGCATTGTTGGGTGAGGCGGGGTACATTACAGGCCGAGCTCGAGGCGGGTGCGGGGGTCGAGGCGGTCGCGGAGGGCGTCGCCTACGAAGTTGAATCCGAGGACTGCGCCGGCTACTGCTATTGCGGGCGCGAGCACGAGGTGTGGCGAGTCAAATAGATGCGACCGCGCGTCGTTGAGCATGGAGCCCCAGCTTGGCGTTGGAGCGGGAATGCCCAGGCCGAGAAACGAGAGCGTGGCTTCGGCAAGGATTACGCCGGCCATGCCGATGGCGGCCTGGACCAGTACGGGCTGGACGATGTTGGGCAGGATGTGGCGGAAGAAGATGCGCATGCCGCTGGCGCCGAGGGCCCGTGCTGCCTCAACATATTCCTTCTCGCGGACGGCCATGACCTGTGCGCGAACAAGGCGCGCGTAGCCGGCCCATCCGCCGATGGCAAGGGCGAGTACGAGGTTGATGAAGCCCGGACCAAGAAACGCGGCAAAAGCAATGGCGAGCAGAATGCCGGGCAGCGCGAGAAACGTGTTCATGGCGAAGGTGGTGAGAGCGGTGTCGACCCAGCCGCCGCGATAGCCGGCGAGGCCGCCGATGGCGAGGCCCAGCGAGAGCGACACTGCTACCACGCTGACGCTGACGGCGAGGGACAGACGCGCACCCCAGACGAGGCGAGACAGAGTATCGCGGCCCAACTCGTCAGTGCCGGCGATGTGCGCGTTGGACGGACCTTCCAGGCGATGTTCGAGATCAATTGCGGCTGGGTTGCGGGGAGCGAGCCAGGGCGCGGCAACGCCGCCAACGACGAACAGCACGAGCATGACTGCGCCGAGCCAGGCGAGAGGCTGGCGACGGGCGGTACGCATTGTGGTTCCGATTCGGGCTATCATTTTTACTGTTGCGACGCTCGACCTGGGCACAGCCAGAATACAGCGACTGTCGGCTGCGAGTTGGGTTGAATTAAACATGCTGCGTTTTCGGTGGACACTCGCTTGCTGTGTTTCTCTCGCTGCCGGCGTGATGGGGCTGGGGTCGAATGTGGCTCTTGCCGCGCAGGGACAGCAGAGTGTTCCGGCTAGTTCGTCGATTCCGGCGGCTGCGCAGCAGCTTTTCAAGCTGGCCAACGAGGCACGCGCGGCGGCGGGTGTGGGGCCGCTGAAATGGGATTCGGCTTTGGCGGCGGGAGCCCTTCTGCACTGCGAGCGCATGGTTGCCGAAGGACCGATAGCGCATCGATATGGCGGCGAGCCCGACCTGACGATACGCGCGCAGAACGCAGGCGCACACTTCAGCCTGATTGCGGAGAACGTAGCGCTCGGGTCCTATATTGCCGGTATTCATCAGGGTTGGCTTGACTCACCTGGGCATCGCGCGAATTTGCTGAACCCGCAGGTGGACTCGGTGGGCATTGCGGTTGTTGCGGGAGGCGGGGTGCTTTACGCGGTCGCAGACTACGCGCGGATGGTTCCGGTTCTAACGCGCGAAGAGGTGGAGGGATCGGTTGCGGGACTCATTCGCCCTTATGGCATGTTTATTGTGCGGGACCCCGCGGATGCGCGCGCTTACTGCGCCACAGGCGCACGGGACACGAGTCGAGCTTCGTTTCTGATGGTTTGGGAGAACCCAGACATCTCCGTGCTTCCGCACGATCTTGGAGTCCGCGTCGCATCTGGCAACTATCATTCCGCTGTCGTCGGCGCCTGTGCTCCGCATGAGTCTGAATCCGGCTTCAGTTCCTATCGCGTCGCCGTGATCCTGTACTGAGGCATTTTCCGAAATTCTGTGAACTTTCTGAAGGTAGGGGATGTCGATCTTCTTGAGGAAAATCGACTCGACTTTCGTGGCTCCGGTCTGCATCGTTTCGGAAGATGTTCTAGCGCGGTGCGAGGAGTGCCTTATCCGAAGCCCTGATATCTTTTCCAGAACTCGGGCCAGGGAAGGAGCGGTGGGCCGCAGACGAAGATGTCTGGGTGCATCTGGCTCTCTTCGTTGGAAATGCCTTCGGCGTTGGCGTTGTGCCCGGCGAGTTGACAGCCGGTGAAGACCTGGTCGATGGCTTGGCGAGAGAGGCCTACAACAATCAGCGTGGTGGGCGGCGGTGTGGGGTAGCCGCGCAGCCATGCGGAGTTGACGAGACTGATAGGTGGGGGCAAGTGGTAGGGCGATCCGAGAATCTCGATTGCGCCGAGTTCGCCGTAGTTGCCGACCATTATGCCCAGGCTGGCTTGTTGCTCGGGGGTGAGTGAGTCGCGAATGCCGGCGACGGTCTTGACCATTTCGTCCCAGCCGAATTCTTCGTGCAGGTTGCCGTTCTTCTGGAGCGCGAAATCCCGTAGCGGGCCGCTAGACTGGAAGGGAAGATCAATGGCGCAGGCGACCGCGCCGCAGACTGCGAGACCTGTGAAGAAGACACCCACTGCCACGCGCGGGCCCAGCCCCGACCCACTGCGCCGGCTCTTTGCGATTGTGCCCTTGCGCAGCTTTTTTTGAGCTGAGGCAGAGAGCTTCGGCGGTGCAGCGGCCCAGCGTTCCCCCGCTACCGCGCCCATGGCCAGCAGCATGGGATAGGCCGCGGCCAAGTAGTAGTCGCGCCCTTTGCCAATGAGCAAAAGCACCAGCGGGACAAGGAACATCCAGGCCAGCATCCGATATCGGCTGCTGCGCAGGAAGCCCGCCAAGCCGGCGATGGCCAGCGGCGTGGCAAACGGGTTGATGCAGACGAAGAACTGGTTGGTCAGAAAGCCATCGGTCCGCCCCAGACTTACGTCGCGCGTGTGGATGTACTGCAGAAACTGGTAGGAGATGAAGTTGTGGTGCACCTGCCATAGAACGTTGGGCAGGAAGATGGCCAGCGCGAGGGCGATGGCCGCCCAGAACCACGGAGTCTTGAAGAAGCGGCGTGCGCCCGTGAAAGCGGTCCCGGCCAGAACTCCGGCGATGAAAAAGGCAATGGAGTACTTGGTCAGGAGGCCCATGCCAACAGCTGCGCCGATGGCCAGCCACCAGCGCGGGTTCTCGGTTCTGAGCAAGCGAATCGTAAAGTACGCGATCAGCACCCACCACAGGTAGTCGAAGGTGGTGTATTGGAATTCCGTGCCTTCAAACAGCGGAAGCGGCGAAAAGGCGACGGCGAGTGCCGCCGTGATTTGTGCGAGGCGCTGGCCGCCAAGTTCGTATGCCATGAGGCCGGTGAGGATGATTCCCGCGGCCTGGGCCAGGACTGAAAACAGACGCAGACCGACAAGTGAAAGTCCGAAAAGATCCACTCCTATGTGCACAACGAACGGCGTGAATGGCGGGTAGGCAATGAAGCCCCAGTCGAGGTGGCGCGCGTCGTAAAGGAATTGCAACTCGTCGCGGTGGAAGCCGTAACGACCGTTGGTGAGCAGGTGGAGCACCACGACGGCAGCGGCGACCCGGAGCAGGGCCGGCCATTGGACCGGGGAGAGCCTCTCGCGCCCGGCAGCCTTGAGGTCGGTTGGGTTGGTATCCATTTGGAAGCGTGCGGACGATCTCTGGTGTGTCTACTGAAATCCTACGCGAGCCGGGAGCGCACAGGCCAGTTGTCGGTGGGGAATTATGTGGGGCGCGCAATTAGCTCCTCGCGCAGGTGCGACCTCTCTAACCGAAGCTTATCGACTGTGCCCATAGCTCGGGCCAGGGTAGGCGGGGCGGGCCGCAGACAAAGATGTCGGGATGGTCGTCGCTCTCTTCGTTGTGGATACCTTCAGCGTTTCCGTTGTGGCCGGCTAGGCGGCAGCCGGTGAAGATGCGGTTGGCTTGCTCGCTGGTGAGTCCGAGAACGATGAGGGTGGTTGGTTGAGGAGTGGGGTATCCGCGCAGCCAGGCCGAGTTTGTGGTGCTGATGGGCGGGGGCAGATGGTAGGCGGGGCCGAGCATTTCGATCGCGCCCTGTTCGCCGTAGTTAGCAACGGTGACGCCGAGGCTGGCCTGCTGGTCAGGAGGGAGGGAATCGCGAATGGCGGCGACGGTGGTTACGAGCTCGTCCCAGCCGATCTCTTCGCGCAGATCGCCGCTATGATTGAGCGCAAAACTGCGCAGCGGACCGCTGGAGGCGAGGGGAACCCAGCCGGCAAAGAAGTAGCCGCCGGCAAGGAACAGGCCCGCAAAGAAGACAGCTTCGATGGTGAGCTGCGACCAGCGCGGGATGCGGGTGAGCCATCCTTCGCAGGTGACGGCACCCATGGCGAGAAGCATTGGGTAGGCTTCAGCGACATAGTAGAAGCGGCCTTTATCGACCCAGAAGACAAGGAGGGGGACGATGTACATGAAGGCGATCATGCGGTAGCGGCGCTGGCGCAGGAACGCGTAGAGGCCGATGAGCCATACCGGAGCAGCAAAGAGATTGGCGCAGGCGCGAAATTGGCCACTGAGAAATCCTGCCGCACGGCCTTCACCCACGTCGCGCGTGTGAATGTGTTGAAGGAATCTGTAGGAGATGAAGTCGTGCCGGAATAGCCAGATGAGATTGGGCAGGAATATGAGCAGCGCGAGAGCGACGCCGGCCCAGAACCACCTGGAGACGAAATAGCGGCGAGCGGGAGAGAATGCCATGCCGACCAGGACGCCGGCGATGTAAAAGACGATGGCGTATTTGGTGAGCAGGCCGAGACCCAATGCCGCGCCGATGGCCAGCCACCAGCGGGGATTGCCGGACTTGAGCAGGCGGATGGTGAACCAGGCGACGAGCACCCACCATAGAAACGCGAACGAGGTGTATTGGAATTCGGTGGCTTCAAAGATGGGCAGGGGCGAGAGTGCTACGGCAAGGGCAGTGGTGACCTGGGCGAGGCGGCCGCCGCCAAGATCGCGGGCCATGAGTGCGCTGACAATGATGACCAGCGTTTGCGCGATGACGGAGAAGAGCCGCAGGCCGACGAGAGAGAGGCCGAAGATGCTGAGGAGAATGTGCTCGAGGAAGGGCGTCATCGGGGGATACGATACATATCCCCAGTCGAGATGGCGCGCGTCGCTGAGGAATTGGAGCTCGTCGCGGTGGAAGCCATAGCGGCCGTTGGTGGCCATGTGTAAAGCGGCGGCGGTGAGAGCGACGAGAGCGATGCCTATCCAGGCGGTTGAGGGGTTCGCTCCCTGATCTTCCCGCTGGATGAACGCGGATTCGGGCACGGTTCCTCCATGAAATTTTTCGAGGCTATGCTCCCAATCTACGCTGCTCGATGGCTATGAGTTCCCGTGAATCGCAGCGCGGCGCTCCAGGGGCGAGGGAACGCGCACGGAAGCCATGCCTGCGGCGGTGGCTGCCTGGATTCCGAGGTCGGTGTCTTCAAAGACCAGACATGCGGCGGGCTCGACGCCGAGCCGCTGGGCTGCGAGGAGAAAACAGTCGGGCGCGGGCTTGCTGTTTTTGTAGTCTTCGGCGCCGACGATGGTCGCGAACTTATCGATCAAGTGGGTCGCGGTGAGCGAGCGGACTACGGAGTTGCGACGGCCACCGGAAACCACTGCGAAGGGGATGTGGCCATATTGGGCGTCGATGTGTTCCACCACTTCAGGGATCGATTGCAACTGCGGGAGAAGGTCGAAGTAGAAGCCTTCTTTGCGCTTGCCGACAGCTTCGACGGGCATCGAGAGGCCGTGCATGCTGTTCAGCGTGGAAATAATCTCGTCCACCGGCTTGCCGCCCCATGCGTAGAAGAGCTCTTCAGGAAACGGGCAATTCCACTCGTCGAGGGCGGTTTTCCAAGCAATGTAATGCAGGGGCATGGAGTCGACGATGGTTCCGTCGCAGTCGAATAGGTAAGCGCGGAAGTCACCGGGAGGGATGGGAAGGTTCATTGGGGGCAGGGGACTCCTTTGTGCTTGTGGGCCGAGTGAATTGAAAGTGCAAGGCGGCTGGGTGAATCGCTGGTGCAGGGTGGATTGGATGGGCTGATTCCCAGGACGAGGCGATTTTCTCGTTGCGTGCCGGACGGTTGAAAGTCGGACTCAGCTCGCGACGGCTGCGGCAGCGGGCGAAGTAGAGACGGGTGCAGCGCAGCCGCCTTCGCCGGGTTTGGTGGGCTGCATTTGCAGGGCGTTGTTGAAACGATTGAAGTAGTTGAAGAGGCCGATCGCGCAGAGCAGCTCGACGATCTCACCCTCGGAGTAGAAGGTTCTGAGCTCGGCAAACTGCTCGTCTGTTACTGCATGCGCATCGCGGGTTACGGTTTCGGCGAGCCGGAGTGCGGCTTTTTCGGCGGGGGTGAAGTCGTCGCGCCTGGACCACTCTGCAAGGTGGGAGAGCTGGTCGTCGGTCCAGCCCAGGCCACGGGCGAGAATGGTGTG
>Ga0182015_10008108_pt1 | contig 10077 bp, 7 predicted proteins | sample 712P3MmetaG_FD_120478 | JGI IMG/M metagenome (GOLD analysis project Ga0182015, IMG submission 120478) | Permafrost microbial communities from Stordalen Mire, Sweden - 712P3M metaG | ecosystem: Environmental > Terrestrial > Soil > Wetlands > Permafrost | place: Sweden: Stordalen | collected... | reverse complement strand
GCGCAGTAAAGAACCAGATTCGGCTCCCCCTGCGCATCGCTGTCCACCGACGCATTTGCCAGTGCGAAATTCGCCGCCCATCGAATCGCGACAAACCACACAGCAAAAACCGCGCACAACGCCACGACCCGCAGCAGTTGCAGCGCGATCATCGCCCCCGGTCGCCACGCCGTCGAAGGCCGATACCGCCGCAGAACCGCATTCCGTCCCAGTCCGGCCGCCACCGCCCAAGCCGCAATCGCTACCGGCAGCAGCCACGCCGCAGCATGGATCACCGGCCCACGCAGCACATCAATCGCGTCTGCAATCTGCTCCGCGCCCTGCATCGGATACTGCAGCGAAAACTCAAACACGCCGGTAGCCCGCAGCCGCGCGGCAGTCTCCGCCCAAATCCGCAGTCCCGTATAGCCCAGCAGCGCCAGCAGAGGAATCCCAAAACTCCAGCGCCACAGCACTTCCAGCCCCACCAGCGAAGGCCGCCGCCAGCACAGCGCCAGAATCTGCACGAACGACTGGGTCCCGCGTGGTACTCCGCGCGCAGTTTTCGGTACGGCAGCACCTTCCGCCGCCATCGCCGCTACTTCACCACAATGTTGATCAGCTTCCGCGGCACTACGATGATCCGAACTACTTCCTTGCCCGCAATCAGCGCCGCGATCTTCTCATCGGCCAGCGCCGCATCGCGCACTGCGTCCTCGTTGGCCGCGGCGTCTACCGTCACCACCGCCCGCAGCTTCCCGTTGATCTGCACAGGAATCTCAATCTGCTCCTCACGCGCCAGCGCCTCGTCGAACTTCGGCCACGGCGCGCGCAGCAAATCGCTCGTCTCTCCCAAATGTTCCCAAAGCTCAAACGCCAGATACGGAGCAAACGGGGCCAGCAGCAGCGTCAGCGATCGGAGCGACTCCGCTACTACCGCATCCGGAACCTTCCCCTCGCCGATCGCCGCTTCCGCAGCCGTCAGCGCATTCACCAACTCCATCACTGCCGCGATGGAAGTGTTGAAATGCCATCGTCCCGCAAAGTCCTCGGTGATCTTCCGAATCGTCTGGTGCAGCTTCCGCAACAACGCCTGCGACTCCGGCGACAACGGCCCGCTCGTCGCCTTCGCACTTCTTGCCGCGCGCTCCCCATGCTTCATCGCGAAGCGCCAAACGCGCCCCAGAAACCGGCTGACCCCCGCGACCCCGTCCTCCTGCCAGTCCAAATCGCGATCCGGAGGCGCCGCAAACAGCGAATACATGCGCGCGGAATCTGCCCCGTAGCGCGCGATCATCTCGTCCGGCGACACCACATTGCCTTTTGACTTCGACATCTTCGCGCCGTTGCGAATCACCATTCCCTGCGTGAACAGCCGCTCGATTGGCTCATCGTTCTTCACCAATCCAAGGTCCCGCATCACCTTCGTCCAGAAACGCGAATAGATCAAATGCAGGATCGCGTGCTCTACCCCGCCAATGTACTGATCGATGGGGAACCAATAGGCAACCGTGTCGGTTGCAAATGGAGCAGAATCGTTGTGCGCGTCTGTGTACCTGTAGAAATACCAGGACGAATCGACAAAAGTATCCATCGTGTCCGTCTCGCGCCGCGCTTTCCCGCCGCATTTTGGACACGTAGCGTTTACAAATTCCGGCATCCGCGCCAGCGGCGACCCGCCTGTCTGCGTAATCTCCACATTTTCCGGCAACAGCACCGGCAATTCGCTCTCCGGAACCGGAACAATCCCGTCCTTCGCGCAATACAGCATCGGAATCGGCGTGCCCCAGTACCGCTGCCGGCTAATGCCCCAGTCTTTCAGGCGATACGTAACAGTGGCCTTGCCAAATCCATTTTCCGCCGCAAAAGCAGCCATTTTCTGCTGCGCTTCCTCGCTGCCCAACGAGCTGAACTCGCCCGAATTGATGAGCAGGCTGTCCTCGCTCGTGAACGGCAACAGCGCTTCAGGCTGGCCATTTTCCGCCGTCTCCCCCGTGCGCCGCGGCAGGATCACAATCCTGTTCTCCAGCCCATACTTCTTCGCAAAGTCGTAATCGCGCTCGTCATGCGCCGGCACTGACATAATCGCACCCGTGCCGTAATCGGACAGAATATAGTTGCCAACCCACACCGGCAGCCGCTCGCTGCTGAAGGGGTTGATGGCGTAGTGCCCCGTAAACACGCCATGCTTCTCAATGGCGCCCACATCGCCGGCTTCGCGCGCCTTTCTCTGCTGCTCCAGCAGTCCTGCCACCGCGTCCGACAATACCGGGTCCGCGGCCGCCATCTCCTTCACCAGCGCATGCTCCGGAGCCAGTTGCAAACTTGTCGCGCCGTAAATCGTGTCCACGCGCGTCGTGAAAACCGCAATCTTCTGGCCGGTCCCTTTCACGCCCTCGCGCGCCGGCAACAGCGCAGTTCCCGTCTTGCGCGCTTTCTCCTCGTCCTCCGCGACATCACTGTCGTCTTCCAACTCGAATGCGATCTCCGCACCCTCGCTGCGCCCAATCCAGTTCCGCTGCATGGTCTTGACCTTGTCCGGCCAGCCATCCAGCTTCGCCAAATCGTCCAGCAGTTCCTGCGCATAATTCGTAATCCGCAAGAACCACTGCTCCAGATCCCGCTGCTCGACGATCTGCTCCTCGTGCCGCCAGCAGCACCCGTTTACCACCTGCTCGTTGGCCAGCACCGTCGCGCACTGCGGACACCAATTCACCTTGCTCTTCTTGCGATACGCCAAACCCCGCTCGTACATCCGCAAAAAGAACCATTGATTCCACCGGTAATAATCCGGAAGACATGTCGTTATCTCGTTGCGCCAGTCGTAGGCCAGTCCAATGCGACTCATCTGCCGCTTCATGGCAGCAATATTCTGCTGTGTCCATTGCCGTGGCGGCGTGTTGTTTTTGAGCGCCGCATTTTCTGCGGGCAATCCAAACGCGTCCCACCCCATGGGGTGCAGCACGTTGTAGCCCTGCATCCACATGTATCGTGCCAGCGCGTCCCCAATGGAGTAGTTGCGCACGTGTCCCATATGCAGCACGCCCGACGGATACGGCAGCATCTCCAGCACGTAATACTTGCGCTTCTTTGAAGTAGCCGGTTCAGCGGCGTACAGATCGGGCTGGGCTTCCCAGCGCGCCTGCCACTTCGCCTCAATCTCGGCAGGGGTATAGCGAGCCTCAAGAGGTGGGACGTTCCCAGCGGCCGCCTGCGGGGCAGCTTCTGTCTGTTCTTTAGTAGCCATAGGGTACTCAGTATTGATTGTAAATTGCTGCCTCAGGTCGCAGTTTTGCGCACCCGCCCTGCCTTCGCCGATATGTTTTTCTGAACCAGAGCCTGCAAAGTCTCCACATTTCGCCGCTCATCGCCCTCTTCATCCACCGGCGTTTCCGCGATAAACGCGCAATGCGCAAACCGGGCATCGTTCAGCAGCCGCCGAAACGGCTCCAGCCCCATCGTGCCCTTACCTATATGTTGATGCCGATCCAGCCGCGACCCGCGTACGGCTTTCGCGTCATTCATATGCCAGACCCGCACCGCATCGAGTCCCATCGTTCCCGCTACGAGGCCCATCGTCTCCTCGTATCCGGCCTCGCTCATCAGGTCGTAGCCGGCAACATGGCAATGGCAGGTGTCGAGACACGCCCCCACCGACACAACCGGCCGCAGCCTTTCGATCATCTCCGCCACCTGCTCAAAGCTCCCGCCCAGCGAAAACTCCGCCCCCGCTGTGTTCTCAATCAGCACTCGAAAATCGCAATCGTCGAAGCGCACTCCCTCCACGGCCCGCGCAATGGACTCCGCCGCCAGCCGCAGACCTTCTTCTCGCGTCAGTCCTTTCCAGGATCCCGGATGCAGCACCAGATACTCCGCTCCCAATGCCAGCGCCCGCTCCACCTCGCCGCGAAACGCCTCGATGGATTTCTCGCGAAACAGCACGGTAGCGCTGCACAAATTCACCAGATAGCTCGTGTGGATTACCAGCGGCGCGCAATCAAACTCCTTCCGCAGCCGCCGCATCTGGTCGCAGTGGCTGGCCTCCAGCCGCTGCGCCCTCCACATCCGCGGGCTGGAAGAGAAGATCTGAAAAGTGTTTGCCCCAACTTCGCGCGCCCGCTCCGCCGCCCGAAAAACCCCACCCGCCGTAGAAAGATGAATCCCAATCCGCCGCTCTGTCACAGGATTTCAGTCTATCCGCCTGGAATCCAGCAGGCCGTTTCCCCAAACCCCAAACTCTAATCCCGAAACTCTGACCTGCGGTCCGCGATATCCTGAGCCTTCGTGACCGACCCCACCACCGACACCCAAACCCCGCTCATGCGCCAGTACCTGGCCGCCAAACGTCAGCACCCCGACGCCCTGCTTTTCTTCCGCCTCGGCGACTTCTACGAGCTCTTCTTCGACGACGCCAAGACCGCCTCCCGCGAACTCCAGCTGACCCTCACCTCCCGCGACAAAGATCGCCAAACCCCTATGTGCGGAGTTCCCTGGCACGCCGCGGAAAACTACATTGCCCGCCTTCTTCGTCAGGGATACCGCGTCGCCATCTGCGAGCAGATGGAAGATCCGAAGCTGACGAAAAAAATCGTCCGCCGCGAAGTCACCCGCGTCCTCACTCCCGGCACCGCCCTCGACCCCAACCTTGCCGCCGAGCAATCCAACTACCTCGCCGCCGTCCACCTCACCGACAACGCCGCCGGCCTCGCGTACCTGGATCTCTCTACGGGAGATTTCCGCGCCACGGAATTTTCCGGTTCTTCCGCCGCTGCCCAGTGCATCGACGAACTCCTCCGTCTTTGCCCGGCCGAGCTCATCTTTCCCACCACACGCGGCCCCCTCGGACCCAAAGCCGATCAGGCCGCCCTCGACCCCCTCCTCCTCCAAATCAAAACCCGCACGCCCGTCGACGACTACGCCTTCTCCCCTGACTTCGCTATTCCTCTCCTCGAGCGCCAGCTCGGCAGCCGCTCCCTCGAAGGCTTCGGCCTCGCCACCCATCCCGCCGCTGCCATCGCCGCCGGGGCCATCGTCCACTACGTACGCACCACACAGCAATCGGAAGCCGTCCACGTCGACTCCCTTCGCTTCTACGCCCGCGCCGAGTGCCTCCACCTCGACCAGGTCACCGCGCGCAATCTCGAACTCACCGATCCGCTGTTCACCGACGCAGGCCCCGACGTCACTCTCTTCCGCACCATGGACGCCTGCTGTACCCCCATGGGCAAGCGCATGCTTCGCGCCTCGCTGTTGCGTCCTATGATCGATCCTGCCGCCATCGAGTCGCGCTACGCTGCGGTTGACGCCGCCCGACAAGACCTTATTCGCCGCGAAGAACTCCGCCGCGCCCTCCACGGCATCCTCGACCTCGACCGCCTGCTCGCCCGCATCTCCCTCGACAGCGCCGGACCCCGCGACGTCTTGGCTCTCGCTGCCTCCCTCCAACACCTCCCCGGCGTCCGAACCGCCGGCGCGTCCCTTGCCCGACCATCGGTCCCACAGGAGGTCTCGCCCGGCGCGGAGCCGTTCTGGACGAACGCAAGCACCAACCTCGACACCCTCGAAGACCTCGCCACCACCATCGTCTCGACCCTGGTCCCGGAACCACCCCTCACCCTCGCCGAAGGCGGAGTCATCGCCCCAGGCATCGACGCCGAACTTGACGATCTCCGCAGCACTGGCTCCTCCGGCCGAGCCTCCATAGCCGCCATCGAAGAGCGCGAGCGCCGGCGCACCGGCATCAACTCCCTCAAGGTCCGCTTCAATTCGGTGTTCGGCTACTACATCGAGATCACCAAATCGAACCTCGCCGCCGTCCCTGCCGACTACGAACGCAAGCAAACCCTCGTCAACGCCGAGCGATTCACCACGCCTGAGCTCAAGGATTACGAAGTCAAAGTCCTCACCGCCCAGGAGCGCTCCGTTGAAATCGAAAAGCGTCTCTTCGCCGACCTGCGCCGCCGCCTCATCGAAAACGCCAGCCGCATCCGCCGTACCAGCGCCGCCGTCGCCGAAATCGACCTCGTCGCCAACTTTGCACACCTCGCCGCGCTTCGCAGCTACAACCGCCCCCGCATCGACTCATTGCCCATCCTCGAAATCGCCGGCGGCCGCCATCCCGTCATCGAGTGCCTCATGCAGAACGCAGGCGCCTCCCGTTTCGTCCCCAACGACCTGTATCTCGACGCCAGCGACACCACATCCGCCCCCAATCTCCTCCTCATCACCGGCCCCAACATGGGTGGCAAATCCACCTACCTCCGCCAGGCTGCGCTGCTCGTCATCCTCGCCCAGATGGGCAGCTTCGTTCCTGCCGATCGCATGACCTACGGCATCGTCGACCGCGTTTACACGCGCATCGGCGCCGCCGACAATCTTGCCCGCGGCCGCTCTACCTTCATGGTCGAAATGACCGAAACCGCCACCATCCTCAACACCGCGACTGCCCGCTCTCTCATCCTTCTTGACGAAATGGGCCGCGGCACCTCCACCTTCGACGGCCTCGCCCTGGCCTGGTCCACACTCGAATATTTACAGCGCCATATTGGAGCCCGGGCCCTCTTCGCCACTCATTACCACGAGCTCACCATGCTGGCCGACGAGTTTCCCCGCTTAAAAAACCTGCATGTTATGGTCCGGGAAGCCCCCCAGGGCATCGTTTTTTTGCATCGCATAGAGCAGGGTCCTGCGGACCGGAGTTACGGAATCGACGTCGCGCGCCTCGCCGGGCTTCCTCCAGCCGTCATCCAGCGCGCCCGTCAGGTGCTCAAGCAGCACGAGCGCTCCGAACGGCACAACGTTGCCGTAGAGACGGAGGCCTCGCTGCAACTCACCATGTTTACTCCGCTCTCGCAGCGCATCCTCGATCGTCTGGCGGAGACCGACATCGACTCTCTTACGCCGCTTCAGGCGCTGAACCTTCTGGAAGAACTGAAGGTCGAAATCGGGGATAGAAAAGTTAGCGCAAGTTGAGGTACCTGAGGATCACCTTCCCATGACCCCCACGCGCGAACCAAAAGACTCCTCCGTCTCCCTCCCGCGCACGTCGCCCGGCAGCGGACGCCGCAAGTCCACTCGCGTCTTCATGCCTCGCCGCCGCACCGTCCAGCTCACCGAGCAGGCCGGGCAAATCCTCATCGCCGGAGTCGGCAGCACTTCTCTCGACGCCGAAGAGCGCGCCTGGTTTGAGCGCATCCGGCCCGGCGGCATCATCCTCTTCCGCCGCAATATCGAAGAAGCCACGCAGGTCGCCTCCCTCCTCCGCGAAGCCGACCGCACCGGTACCACTCCGCTCTTCCGCTGCATCGACCTCGAAGGCGGCCTCGTCGATCGTCTGCGCGACCTCATCGCCCCCATGCCTTCTCCGGCCGCCGTCTTCGCAACCGGCAAGCGCAACCTCTACCGCCAGCATGGATGGCTCATCGCTCGCGAGGCCCGGGCCCTTGGCTTCAACACCGTGTTCGCCCCCGTCCTCGACCTGGCACTCAAAGAATCAGCCGCCGTCATGCGCACGCGAGCCGTCGCCGCCGAGCCTGGACGCGTCATCGACTACGCCCGCTATTTCCTCGCCGGAATGAAAAATGAAGAAATGCTCGCCTGTGGCAAACACTTCCCAGGCCTCGGTGGCGGCATTGTCGATTCGCATCAGTCCATGCCTGTCATCCATCGCCAAACCCGCCTCATGTGGCGCTCCGACCTCGCGCCCTGGCTCGCCCTCGCCCCGCGTTTGCCCTTTGCTATGGTCGCCCACGCGTCCTATCCATGGCCCGGCCGCGACTCCGTCCCTGCCACCGTCTCCCGTTACTGGGTCACCAACGTCCTCCGCCGCCAGATCCGCTTCAAAGGCATCATCGTCTCCGACGACATGGAGATGGGCGGCATCCTCTCCCAAATGTCCATCGAGGAGGCCACCATCCAGGCCCTCCTGGCCGGCATTCAAATGATCGAAATCTGCCGCGACCCCTCGCTCATCCAGCGCGCCTATGAGGCCATCCTCAAAGAGGCCGAGCGCTCACCCGCCTTCCGGGAAGTCGTCGCCAGCGCCTGGAGAAAAATCTACCGCTCCAAGAAAAAGTGGCTCCAGCCCACCAGCCGCCAAAACCTCTCTGAAACCCGTCTCGACCGCCTCTGCGAAGAAGTAAAAGAATTTGCCGCCCTTGTAGGAGAAGCCCCAGCCCACTCCGCCCCCGACCCCGAACGCTGGAAAGGCCTCGACGAAAGAAGCCTCCAGGAAAAAGACCTCCAGGAAAAAACACTCTCCTCCTGAGCGAAGAACAAGGGCGACGACGAAACGCTTGTCAGCAGAGCGGATTCTGTGTCGCGTTGAGTTTCGTTAGCTCCTTCACACGCCGTCTGGAACGGCGCGAGGGCGGAACCCATTTACTTCTGTATTGCCGGTAACTCAACCGTGACATCCAAACGGTGGCGCATTATCCTTGGCTCGGGATGTGCCCATGAGCAAATTCTTCATGCGGGTTCTCGGCGTGGTGAATCTCCTCCTCGTGATATTGGGCATTTGGTATTCCGTCGGGATGCGCTCCGCCAGAATCAGAGACGGAAAATGGCCACCCTATCCACCGGCCCGGCTGGACTGGCTGCTTTACTTCGCTTTTCTCGCGTTGAGTGTTGCTCTCGTCGCATGGCTCAGTTATCTCTCCGTTCGGCTCATTCGTGCTGATCGAAGGGCTCTCTTGCCGACCTGCGTCGTGTTCGGCATTGAGATCGCCTATGAAACGTCCGAAGTTTGGTACTTCTGGCTATCCGCGCCCCGCTGGGTCACTGACCGAGTCGTGGTTTTGGACGGAGGGCATGGACCCGCTAGGGCCGCAGCTTGCATTCCACTATGTATTTCCGGGTTTCCTTGCCTCCCTGGCGCTCCTCTTGGTGACTCGGCCCCGGACGCGACCATTGCAAACGCTACACCCGTCTTCATAGCGCATTGCGCGGGACAGCTTGCATCGTTCTGAGCGGGATGTCAGCGATCCGGAAGGATCGTGCCCTCTGTCCCCCATTTGGTTCGGGGCTGATTCCACATCGGTGTCATTGAGTCTTCCGAAGATTGGGCTCACGATGCCCGCATGCGAGTCAACCTCACCACTCGACCCTCTCGTCCCGCCGCATTCATGGCAGGAACGATCCCGCTCACACTCACCATCCGCCCGGCATGTGGAATACCCGGTGACTACGAGTGCCCCATGGATGGCGCGGCCCTGCTGCACCTGCTTCGCCAACAGACCGATCTGCCAGGTTACGTCCTCGAGAGTTTTGAAGCGAAACTCCGCACTGCGCTCGACGCGCGACTGCTGGGTGTGGAGCTGAGCGAGAGTGCCCTCACCAACATCGGCTACTTTATCGACTAGCGCCGCGCCGTCGCCCACAGCAGCATTCCCGAGTATGCTGAAGCGGCATGCCGCGCTCTCGTTCGATCGTCAAACCCCAGCGCAAAAAGCCGCCTCACGCTTTTGTTCTCGACGCGCTTGCGCCGCTCGAACCCGAGGTCCGGCCCATGTTTTCCGGATATGCCGTTTATCTCGGCGACCGCATCGTCTGCATGCTGCGCGACCGTCCCAAATCTCCGCAGGACAACGGTGTCTGGCTCGTCCTCTCCGAATCCGTCAACCCGGCCGACGCCGCCCTCCGCCAGGAGTTCCCCTCGCTGCGTCCCATCGAATTGCTGGGTCAAAAAATCTCCCACTGGCTGCTCCTTCCCAGTGACAGCCCAGCCTTCGAAGAAGAAGCCCTCCACGCCTGCGATCGTCTGCTCCATCACGACGCACGATTCGGCCGCATCCCAAAGTCCCGCCGCTGACCAGCCTGTCCACGATCCGTTGTCCCCTATCCGCCGTCCGCTAGAATCTCCCACATGCCAACAACGCCATCGATGATCGTCGCCGGCATCATGAGCGGAACCTCCGCCGACGGCATCGACGTAGCCCTGGTCCGCATCACCTCGACCGCCGGCGCGCCAAAAATTCAGCTAAGAGCCCACCGGGCCTTCCCCTTCTCACCCGCACTTCGCCGAGGCATCCTCGCCGCCATGGCCGGTCAATCCGAGGTACAGGCCATCACCACCGCCGAGATAGGCCGCCTGAACTGGCG
>Ga0182015_10008106_pt1 | contig 10078 bp, 10 predicted proteins | sample 712P3MmetaG_FD_120478 | JGI IMG/M metagenome (GOLD analysis project Ga0182015, IMG submission 120478) | Permafrost microbial communities from Stordalen Mire, Sweden - 712P3M metaG | ecosystem: Environmental > Terrestrial > Soil > Wetlands > Permafrost | place: Sweden: Stordalen | collected... | reverse complement strand
GTACTGATCGGCGTAAAAATACAAATCCGGATGCTTGGCGGCAAGTTCGCGAGCCAGGCGAATGGCCCCGTCGGAGCCGTCGCCGGGGTCGGTATAGAAAATGTTCGCGCCGTAAGCGCCGAGAATCTTCTTGCGCTCGGCGGAAACGTTCTGCGGCATGCAGAGGGTGACGGGGAATCCTTGAGCCGCGCCGAGCATAGCATAAGCGATACCAGTATTGCCGCTGGTGGCGTCGAGCAGAGTCTTGCCGGGAGCGAATTGGCCGCTGCGGCGGCCTTCGGCGACGATGTTGGCGGCGGCGCGGTCCTTCACTGATCCGCCGGGGTTGTGCCATTCGGCCTTGCCCAAAAGTGTTACTCCGGGAAGATCGACCGTGAGCTGATCGAAGCGCAGCAACGGCGTGTTGCCGATGCGATCGAGCAGACTCTGCCCCGGACGCAGGACGGCGGGCTCCGGCGCATGATGCGCGGAGAAAGTGGCCGCCAATCTCGCAGAGCTGTGAACCATGTTGGAACCGTTTCCCCGTGACTATCGTAATATGCAAGAACGAGCGAAACACGCTATGTAGTATGGTGTCTTTAGATGACACAGATTGCAAGTCCGATGCAGCTCGAGGGTAACGTAGACAATTTGCGCGGGAGTTGCATCTAAACAGGGCTATTGGAAGTGGAGAAAAATGCCGAAAGCAATTGAAGCACGAAGTTACGAGGAAGCGCTGGCCTGGCTGCGCGAGCACGGTTTCGATGTGCTGGATGCGCCGGGCACCAACGGGCGTGTGTTCCTTAGAAAATACAATGTGTCGGCTGCGATTCAGAAGACGGCCGAGGATGGGGTGAAGATTTTCGCGTATCCCGGATACCTGATTGGCAGCGAGATCTCGAAGCTGGTCAACCGCGGTTACCAGCAGTTCTTGAAGAATTCGAAGACCGAAGTTCCGGCGACTGCGGACCACCTGAAGGCGCTGCAGTCGTTTGCCGAGGAGTTGAAGGTTGCGCTCGGGTTGCCCAGTCTTTACAACGAGTCGTTGGGAACGGTGAGCGACTCCTACCACTACGATCGCCTTAAGGACGACGACAAAGCGCCGGTCGACCGGCCGAAGCGGCCCTGGGAAGTTGCGGGCCAAGCGGTCGCGGCCAAGAAGGGGCGGGCGTAAGGCTTTCAGCATCGCGGCGGCTCGCTGCGAAAATCACTCCGCAAACTCTGTCTCGTCCTCGAAGACTTGTGCGAAACTGGTGCGCTCTTGCCTGGCAAGATCCGGAGGTTTCTATGCGCGACCGGTTTGTGCTTTGCTGCTGCTTCTTTCTCTTCTTCCTTTGCGTGCCGCTGCTCAGCGGCCAGTCCGCGATGAACCACTCCAATGACGACGGCGCGAAGGCCGGCATCGAGCATGTGCTGTGCGTGCAGCAGGAGGCGTGGAACCGGCACGATCTGGAAGGATTCATGGCGGGTTACTGGAATTCTCCGGAGCTTACGTTCTTCTCTGGCGCGACTGAGCATCACGGTTGGCAGGCTACACTCGACCGGTATCGTGCGGCGTATGCGAGTCCGGGGCATGAGATGGGGAAGCTGGACTTCTCTGATTTAGGCATCGAGATGTTGGGTGCCGACGCGGCGTTTGTGCGCGGGGCGTGGCTGTTGACGATGCCGGATGGGAAGACTCCGCACGGGTTGTTCACGCTGGTGTTTCGCAGGTTTCCCGAGGGATGGAAGATTGTGCATGACCATACTTCAGCGGCGCAGTGACGCTTCTCCGGGCGAAGGATCGTGGAATCAACCGGGGAAGGCTTTTAACCGCAAAGGGCGCTAAGGGAAGGCCGCGAAGAGCGCTAAGAAACCTTTGACCGGCTCCAAGGTCTGGATTGAAAAAACGCGGCTAGACTCCCCTCTTTGCGCGGACCTGGACGCGGGTGCCTTCGGGAAATTTGCCGTTTGCCAGCTCTACTACTCCGTTGCGGACTATGCCTTCCAGTTCCTCTGGGGCAACGGTTGTCGCTGTCTGGGGTGTGGTCGCGGTGCGACCTTCTGGGCGCATACCTTCTGCTTTGGGCTCACGGTCTTTGCCTGTGTCGGAGTTGGCGGACAGGAGTGTCCGCCCCACGCGGTCCGCAGACGGACTCGCTTCGCTTCGCTGGACAGCCGAGGCGGCTGTCCCCACATGGGCGGTGGGTGGACTTGCAGACCTTCGTCCCGTGCCTTTGTCCATGGCTTCGTTGGCTAGGCGATCGGCATCCTGGTTATGTTCGCGGAGAGCGTGGCCGATGGAAAACCATTCCAGTTGGGCGATCAGTTGTTTGGCGCGACCGTGGAGATCTTGAAGCGTGGGATTCTTGACCTTGTAGATTCCTTTGATCTGGCGGACCAGCAACTCGGAATCGCTGATCAGCTTGAGAGCTTTGGGGCCATGCTGGATGGCGTATTCGAGGGCGGCGATCAATCCCTGATATTCGGCGAAATTGTTGGTCTGGTGGCCGAGGTATTCGCTGAGGTGGGCGACTTTGCGTCCTGACTGATCCTGAATGACGACGCCGTAGCCGGCGGGGCCGGGGTTGCCGCGCGCGCCGCCGTCGCTGTGGGCGATGAGGTAGTGGTCGGGGGCGGCGTGGGAGTCTTCGCCTTGGGGGAAAAGATGCTTGGTTGTGGGGCGGCGGGGATAGGACATGCAGACGAGTTTACAACGGGGGATGACCTAGTAGGGTTGCTCGGAAAAGTCTCGGAAAGTTAAGAGATCAAAGTCGCTGAGCAGTTGGTGGAAACGCCTTGCAAGGCTGGTAGCGGCGAAGACGAGAAAGGGATCCCCTTCGGCTTCGCTCAGGATGACAGCCGCTACTTTCGCACTCTTTATCATCTAGTGAATCAGCGGCCGGCGGCTAGGCGCGTGGCTAAGCGGGCGGGCAGGTTGGCGGCGAAGATGCGGTCTTGCGCGGATTTCAGGTTGTAGGGGGTGCGATGAAAGTGGACGACCTGGGCTTCGGTATCGAAGAGGGCGAAGGCTGCGCGCCAATCTCCATCGCGGGGTTGCCCGACCGAGCCGGGATTGATCAGGTAGCGAGTGCCCGGCTTCAAATGCAAAGAGACCGACTCGGCTTTTCCGACGGTACGATATTCGGGGCGGAAACCATCGGCGCTGGAGCCATTGGCGAAGAATCCGCCTTGCAGGTGAGTGTGGCCGAAGAAAGTCAAAGGCGTGGGGAGTGTCAAAAGAGGAGATAGCGCATCGCCGATTGAAACAATGTAGAAGTCTTCGTCGATGGGCGAGCCGTGGACCAGTTGCACATCCGGAAAGCCTTCGAGTGAGAGCGGGCCATGCGGCAGCGCCTTCAGCCAATCGTGATGCTCGGGAGTGAGTTGCTCGCCGGTCCAGACGGCGGCGGCCGCGGCCATGGGATTAAAATCAGTTAGTTCGAGCAGACCGGTGGCGGCCTTGTCGTGATTGCCGCGCACGAAAATCTTGCCCAGGCTGCGGGAGCGATCGATGACCTCATTGGGAGAAGCTCCGTAGCCGACAACGTCGCCGAGATTGGCCACGAAGTCGAACGGCGGGGCTGCCGCCAAGCAGGCTTCCAAGGCTTCGAGGTTGGCGTGAATGTCGCTAAGCAGCAGGATTTGCAATCAGCACCAGACGAACTCGGGATTATAGAACGAGTGGCAACCGAAGGGATATATGGGCAGAGTTTATTCCGCCATAGTTATTTCGCATTGAGCACCGGACAGCGAGCCCAATGTCCTTCCGCGATCTCTATCAGCGGCGGCAGGGCACGAGTGCAGTCTGGGACACGGAAAGCGCAGCGGGGCTCGAAGGCGCAGCCGGGGGGCATGGCCTGCAGCGGCGGGACCGTGCCTTCGATGGTTTCGAGGGGGTGGGTGCGATCGGTTTTCAGGTCGGGCACGGAGTGCAGGAGACCGCGAGTGTAGGGGTGTGCCGGGGAGCGAAAAATTTCGTGGCTAGTTCCACTTTCGACTATGCTGCCGGCATACATCACGACCACGCGGGCGGCGACTTGCGAGACCACGGCGAGATCGTGGGAGATGAAGAGCATGGCCAGGCCGAACTTGGAGCGCAACTCAGCCAGCAGGTCGAGGATTTGGGCCTGGATGGTGACGTCGAGCGCGGTGGTGGGCTCGTCGGCGATGAGCAACTGCGGGCGGTTGACGATGGCCATGGCGATCATGACGCGTTGGCGCATGCCGCCGGAAAGCTGGTGCGGATAATCGCGGGCGCGGCGTTCGGGTTCGGGGATGGCGACGTCGGTCATGGCTTGAACGGCGAGTCTCGCGGCCTCGCTCTTGGAGCGGGATCCATGAGCGAGCACGGCCTCGGCGATCTGATCGCCGACGCGCATGACGGGATTGAGAGCGGTCATCGGTTCCTGGAAGATCATGGCGATGCGCGAGCCACGCAATTGACGCATGGAGTCTGGGGGAAGCGTGGTGAGGTTGCGGGCGGAGCCGTTCTCGGCGAAGAGGATATCGCCGGAAACGCGGGCCTGGGGCGGAAGCAGGCGCATGATGGCAAGGGATGTGATCGATTTGCCGGAACCCGATTCGCCAACCAGGCCAAGAACTTCGCCAGGGGCAATGGAGAGGCTGAGGTCGCGGACGGCGGAGAGAGATAGAACGGGTGCGTCGCTGGTCGCGCGGGTGTTGTTTGCGAATTCGATGTTCAGGTGGCGGATGTCGAGAAGCGGGGGCACGGTGTCATGTTAGCAGCGCTGCAAAAACGTCGCCTGCGGCGACGGGACAGCCGAGGGCGGCTGTCCCCACATTGAGCATTAACAATTCCCAGAGCAGCTTTTCCCACAAGAGCATTCACGCTGCCAAGAAAACCTACTGTCCCAGAATCAGGGGGAGGCCGTTTTTGTTGTTACCAATGACTACGACTTTAGAGTTAGCGCTCTTGGCTAGATTCTCCGTGGCTTCGATGCCTTTCCATTCCAGCAGTGATGGCGTGATGCCTTGCGCGACGATTTGCTGGAAGTCGCGGACGCCGGCGGCTTCGATGCGCTTGCGCTGGGCCTCCTGGGTTTCTTTCTGCAGGCGGAAGTTCATGGCCAGCGATTCCTGCTCGGCCTGCTGTTTGGCTTCGATGGCGGCCTTCAGCGTGGCGGGCAGTTGGATGTCACGCAGGAGAACGTTCTCGACGGTCAGGCCGCGCTGATTGAGCTGGGCGCTGACCTGGTCGTAAATCTGCTTGGCGACCATTTCGCGTTCGCCGGTATAAAGGGCGTTCGCGGTATGGGAGGCGGTTGCTTCGCGAATGGCAGAACGCAGGGTGGGCTCGACGACGACGTTTTCATAATCGGCGCCAATCTTCTGGAAAACCTCGGCGGCGCGGTCGGGATTGAGATGGTAAATCAGCGAGGTATCCAGGCTCATCATGAGGCCTTCGCTGGAAGGTACGCTGGCGGATTCCTTGAGCGTCTGAGTCTGGATGGAGAGTTCGTTGTTGGTCTTCAGCGGACTGATGAGGTGAATGCCCTCGCCAAGGGTGTCGCCGGTCTGCACTTTGCCGAAGAGCGTGAGCACGCCGACGTGGCCGGTGCCTACTTTGGCCACGGAACTAAAAAGCAAGATCACCAGCAAGAATGCGGCTATGCCGATGCCAATGAGGCGGAGAAGGCCGCCGCCGCCACCACCACCGCCATCAATAATTCTGCCCCGGGCTGGATCAAAGATCGTCATCGTAGTATCTCCCGGTGTGATTTTAGGCGGGGCGGCTCATCGGTGTAAGTGACTGATCTGGGGCCGACGCGCGACAGTCCTGAATCTTCCCATTCCGCGGCGCATCTTTTATGCGTAGACCTATGAGCAAGATTCACATTCCTACGCCTCTGCGGCAGTATGTCGGCAAACAATCCACGGTGGACGTGAAGGGCGCGACCGTGGCGGAAGTCATGACCGACCTGATCGCGCAGCATCCCGAGTTGCGGCGTCATTTGTATGCGGAGGACGGAAAACTACGGGCCTTCGTGAATCTCTATCTGAACGACGAGGACATTCGCTACCTGCAGAAGGAGGCGACCGCGGTGAAAGACGGTGATAACATCTCGATCGTGCCTTCGATTGCCGGGGGTGGTGAAAACGCTCTCCTCACTTGTCGTCCCGAGCGGATCGAGGGATCTTGGTTCTTGCCTGTGGTCCGTCGCTGAGGGCTGGCGCAAACCGGAACCAAGGTCCCTCGCGTCGCTCGGGATGACAAACGGTTTCGGCGGCCTGGTCCTGACTCAAAAATCAGGTTTTTTAGAATTTCAACCGGGGAGTTTATGGCGACAATCACTACCGAAATTCCAGTCACACTCAACAAGGATGAAATCCTGCGCTACTCGCGGCATTTGATCATGCCTGAGGTTGGCATGGAGGGGCAGCAGAAGCTGAAAGCAGCGCGGGTGCTGTGCGTAGGCACGGGAGGACTGGGATCTCCGCTGGCTTTGTATTTGGCGGCGGCGGGCGTGGGCACGCTGGGCCTGGTCGATTTCGATGTGGTGGATTACACGAATTTGCAGCGGCAGATCATTCACTCGACTGCCGACGTTGGGCGCAAGAAGTTGGATTCCGCCGCGGACAAACTGTCGGCTCTTAATCCTTTTGTGAACCTGCGAACTTTTGACACGCGGTTGAGCAGCGAGAACGCACTGGAACTCTTCCGCGACTTCGACGTGATTGCCGACGGCACGGATAACTTTCCTACGCGATATCTGGTGAATGACGCGTGCGTGCTTACGGGGAAGCCGAACGTTTACGGATCGATTTTCCGGTTTGAGGGGCAGGCCAGCGTGTTTGCTACGGAGGACGGACCGTGCTATCGCTGCCTGTACCCGGAGCCGCCTCCGCCGGGGCTGGTGCCTTCCTGCGCCGAGGGTGGAGTGCTGGGCATTCTGCCGGGGCTGGTGGGCGTGATGCAGGCCACCGAGGTGATCAAGTTGATCCTCGGTGTGGGTGAGCCTCTGATCGGACGGCTGCTGCTAATTGATGCGCTGGGCATGAAGTTCCGCGAACTGAAGCTGCGCAAGAATCCGGATTGCCCGGTTTGCGGCACGCATCCTACGGTGACGAAGCTGATAGACTACAACGAGTTTTGCGGGATTCGCGGGGAGGAAAAACCGGTGTCGAATGGAGTTCCGGAAATTCAAGTCGAAGAGCTGAAGCGGCGTTTGGATGCGAAAGAGGATCTGTTCGTTCTCGATGTGCGCGAGCCGCATGAGTATCAGATATGCAATATCGGCGGACATCTGATACCGCTGAACGATCTGCCCAAGCGCGTGAGTGAGTTGGATTCCAGCCGCGAAATCGTGGTTCACTGCAAGATGGGCGGGCGCAGCGCCAAGGCGGTCGCGTTTCTGCAGCAGGCTGGGTTCACTAAAATTCACAACCTGGCGGGCGGGATTACGGCCTGGTCGGACAGAGTGGATCCGAGGGTGCCGAAGTACTGAAGGGCAGTGATCAGTGGCCAGGGGTTAGTGGTCAGTTTCTGGAGGGAGCGCGGCGAGCGCTCCCTTTTTTATTGGTGACATGCGGTTCACGGAATTAGATTGACACCGTTTACGCCAAGAGGATAATGGCGTATCCCCGGGTGTCTCCCCCAACATTTGAATAATCTCGTGAGCGGAGGGTCGCTATGAAAACGTACGTGTCCTTGTTTGCGCTGTTTTATCTCGCGTGCACTTCAGTTGCTCAGACTGCAACCTCCCAACCTACGGCGCAACAACCGGTTCAGCCAGTCCAAGCCTCCGACTCGGAGAGAGCCCGAGTCTTTATAACCGACAGCCAGTCGTGGTCGGTCGCCGGATCGGGCGGGGGGTCCGGGGGTTCATACGGAAGCGCAATGGCGGGAGGGGCGCGACCACAGACCGCCGAGATCATAAAGACCTTCGGGGAGCGGTGCCCTGGGGTGATGGTGAACAACATTCAGGTGAAGACGGATTACATCGTGCTGCTTGATCACGAGGGTGGCAAAGGGGTCTTGCGCCACAAGAACTAAGGTCGCGGTTTTTGCACGGATTTCGGGCGACTCTATCGTCAGCAAATCAACGCTCTCGCTAGGTGGTTCAGTCCAGGATGCTTGCGAGGCCATCACCAAGGATTGGGCCGAGCATGGCGCAGCCATACGCGCAGCCGCTGCTGCAGCCCAAGAGCAGAGTAGGCCTGCCGCGACCCCGCAACCCGTCGCAGCCGTGGTCGCGGCTCCGGCCCCGGCCCCGGCTGTATTGACGGGCAAACTGTCGGTCGGCTCTGTTCCCGACGGTGCTGATATTGAAGTCGACGGTAGTTTTGTCGGCAACACTCCTTCCGATGTTCAGGTCGCGGAGGGAGATCACACGGTCACGGTGAAGAAGGCGGGGTTCAAGGATTGGGAGCGGAAGCTGAAGGTCACGGGCGGGAGCAGCGTGCATCTCAATGCGGAGTTGGAGAAGATTCCAACCCCTTAGCGGCTGAGAGCAGTTGCTGGGGCGCCGCGGTGTGGGCATCAGCCCCTGAGGAGCAGAGTCAACTTCAAATCCTGGATAGGCGGAAGAGTATGGATATCGCGTAGCCTCATTCACAAGATGCCGGACAACCGGATTATTCCGGATGTATTCGCTTGTTTGCAGGCATGCGCCGGCATCGAGAATTCGGACCTCCGAAAATCCTTTCTGCCAGATGGGCGAGCCGAACTCGAGCGGCGTAAATAGAGGGGTTTTAGTGGTGCCGGGAGGGGGAGTCGAACCCCCAAGGTACTAAGTACCGGCGGATTTTGAGTCCGCTGCGTCTGCCAGTTCCGCCATCCCGGCCGAATGCATCAACTTGATGAGAAGACTAGCTTAATCGAGGGTCTACGCCTTTGCAACCACGCCCGATGACCGGCAGTGGGTCAGTTTGAATTTGTCTTGTTTTGGGTGCGTCATCCCGAAACCCGGCGCAGTTCAGCCGGGTGAGGGATCTCCCGTAGACAAAGGCATGCGCTGTGCGGGAGATCCTTCGCTCCGCCTGAAAAGCGGCTCCGCTCAGGATGACGCCGCCAAAAGAAATTCAAACTGAGCCACTACCCGATGACCTTTCCACGGGAAGACAAGAATTGTACAAACTGATGACAATCCCTTGACAACGCGGGCTCGTCTCCCGCCTAGCATTGCGGTGCTTGACGGACCGGAAAAATCGCACAACCGGCCGCGTAAAAAAAATGGGTCGGGATCCATCCCTCACTTAGCACCATACAAGGAGAACTCGCATGCATCGTTTGCTTGGTCGCAATCACGTTTTTCCTGCCTTGGTTGGGCTTTTGCTGGTGCTGTCTTCCAGCGCAGCCCTGGCGCAATATCAATTCGAATATCTGGTTTCAGACATATCCGGCAAGGCAAAGTATACGGATCCTCTTCTGAAGAATCCCTGGGGACTCGCCTACAGCCCGGGTAATCCCTTCTGGGTTAGCGATGAAGCCAGCGGCTGGTCCACCCTCTACAGCGGTACGGGTGTCCCGCAAAGCCTGCAGGTAATCGTTCCTTCCGCCAGCGGCTCGGGATCAGGTTCGCCCACAGGCATCGTTTACAACGCTTCCACGGAGTTCAAGATCGACACGTGGACCTCGGTCTTCCTGTTTTCCACTTTGGATGGGACTATCAGCGGTTGGTCGGATTTTGAACCAACGACAGCGTTGATCGCCGTAACTACCCCGGGAGCGTCTTATACTGGATTGGCCATCACCAGCCACCCTTCGGGGAACTTCCTGTTTGCCGCAGATGCCGCCAATAACAAAGTCGACATCTACGACGGAAACTTCAACTTCGTTTCGTCCTTCACCGATCCGGCTGTCCCCGCCGGGTTCGCACCGTTCGGGATCCAGGATATCGACAGTAAGGTCTACGTTTCGTTCGCGGCCACATCTGGAGGCCCGGGCGGTTACATCGACATCTTCAGCGAAAGCGGAACTCTGCTGAAGCACTTCGCCCACGGCAAGCCGCTGAACCAGCCTTGGGGCTTTGCCGTGTCTCCGGCGAATTTCGGCACATTCAGCAAGGCCCTGCTCATCACGAACAACGCAACCGTGGGCACCATCAATGCCTACGATGCCTCTACTGGAGCGCTCCTGGGCACGCTCTCCAATTCG
>Ga0182015_10008105_pt1 | contig 10079 bp, 7 predicted proteins | sample 712P3MmetaG_FD_120478 | JGI IMG/M metagenome (GOLD analysis project Ga0182015, IMG submission 120478) | Permafrost microbial communities from Stordalen Mire, Sweden - 712P3M metaG | ecosystem: Environmental > Terrestrial > Soil > Wetlands > Permafrost | place: Sweden: Stordalen | collected... | reverse complement strand
TACGATCGATGTGTCTTATTCAACTAGGTTCTAAATGAAGACATGAATGTGATGATAAGCTTACGGCATTCGGAGATCTCGAGTCTCCTGTCGCCGCCTTCGTAACATAAAGCTGACGGGCTTCATGTCAGCCGTAGCCGTCGTCGGCCACCCTTTCTCCTCGATCGGCATGGGTGAACAAGCCCGAGCGGGCTTTGCCGCAATCCGAGCCGTCGGAGTCGAGGCGAAATTTTACGACGTCTTTCGTTATGCCGAACGGACGGACCCCGACTTCCGTTTTGTGGTTCTGCCGAATGAGTCGAGCGATCTCAACAAGCATCCGGTTCGGATATTCCATATCAATGGGGATGAAGTTGATGCCGTGACCGAGGCGCTCGCCGCACGCGGTGACGAATTCCAGGGTGGCTACAACATTATTGTTCCTGCTTGGGAGCTACCGACCTATCCGGCGGCGTGGAAAGCACAGTTGGAAGCCTTTGATGAAATCTGGGCAATATCATATTTTGTAAAAGCGGCGCTCGAAGCTGCCGGCCTGTCGAGCCATCATGTTGGCCAGGCAGTTGAAAAAAGCTTTCCGACATTGCTCGGTCGAAAGTACTTCGGCATACGCGAGTCTGCATTCGTCATTCTTAATTTTTTTGATACACAATCGTTTTCATCGCGCAAAAACCCAAGGGCGATACTGGAGCTGTTCCGTCGAATTCGGAAAGCGCGGCCGTACGATGACATTCAGCTTGTCTTGAAAATGCGCGCTGGAGATACGGCGACTCCCGAAGGCAACAATGTTCTCGGCGCGGAGATTCCGAACGAGGTCCGTGTGATTACGGAGAACTTGAGCTCCCACGAAACCTATAGCCTGATTTCAGCTTGCGACTGCTTTGGATCGTTGCATCGCGCCGAAGGGTTCGGACGCGGCATGGCCGAGGCGATGTGGCTCGGCCGTTTGGCGCTCGCCACCAACTGGTCGGGAAACTGCGATTACATGGAGAAGACAAATTCGCTACTAGTCGATTACAACCTCATTGACATAAAAAGTGGTGAATACCTGCACGCTGACGGACAGCAATGGGCCGATCCCGACATCGATCACGCGGAATTCCTTTTAAGAGCTGCAATTGACGACCCGGACTACGCAGCATCTCTCCGGAATCAAGGGCGTATAGCAGCGCTCTCGAAATGTAGCAATCGCGCCGTCGGCCTTCGGATGCTTTCTCGATTGACGTCGGCGTCTGCGCGAGGACGGCAAGCGGCTCGGTTGAAGTGATGGTCGTCTCGGCGTTGCTCGAATCTCCGTTTATCGACGAGCGCTTCTTGTTTCGGGGATACGGGCTGTCGCGGCACCAAATTAGCGAGTTTCTTTCAATATACGACGAAATTGGCCCGGAAGACCGGCCCTTGTTGTCACCGTATTTCGATCCGTGGTGGTATCGCGGGGTCAATGCCCCGAATGCGGACGCCAGCTGGGATCCGCTAATTCACTTTATTCATGAAGGATTTGCTCAGCGACGTTCACCCCATCCCCTGATCAAGCTTGACTATATCGAGCGCCAGTTCGGCACATTTTCGGCGGGCGAAGCTGGTCTCGCCGACCTAGTCACCAGTTTGAGAACCGGGGTGATCGAACCAAGCCCCTATTTTGAACAACGCTATTATCTCGACCACAGCCAGGAAGCTGCCGAGTTTCCCAGCGGACCCATCGGTCATTTTCTTGAAACTCCCTCAGATGAAGTTTTCATTCCTTGCCGGTTATTTGATGTAGAATTTTATCGGTTGCGATACCCCGACGTCCCCCACTCTCGCCGTGGCGCTTTTTTGCATTTTTGTGTGATCGGAGACCGGCAGCGACGGTTTCCCAGCGCCGCCTTCGATCCGGATTGGTATTATTTTGCTAATCGCGATCTCGCTTTAACTGATGTGGCGCCTCTTTATCATTTCCTCGAATACGGCCGAAAGGAAGGACGCGCGCCGCTAGCTAAAGCGCAACGCCTCATAAGCGCCGCCGGCCCCACGTCATCGGAGCCAAGGAAATTTGAAGTAAGTCCGTTTTCACCCGAGGCTGGGCGTGCGCGCTATGAGGCCTTACGCGACACCCTGATTGCGGCGCGGCACGAACGAATTGGGGCGGTGATCGAACGTGAGGCGCGACCGGTCACTATTCCCGATCTGAGGAGAATGCCCCGTTTTGTCGTCCCGCGGAGCGACTGTCCGAGGGTCTCGATCATTATCCCGATGTTTAACGAGGTCCGGGTCACGATCGAGTGCCTTAGGTCGATAGAACAAAGCCGACCGCAGACTCCGATCGAAGTCATCGTTGCCGACGATTGTTCCACCGACCCCGATTTGCCGAAGCTTACCAAAATTACCGGGATTATATACATTCGGCAGGAGCGAAATTTAAATTTTTTGCGCAATTGTAACAGCGTCCTGCCACAATGCCGCGGTGACTTCATCCTGCTGCTGAACAATGATGCCCAGGTTAGTGCGGGCGCTATCGATGTGTTGTGCCGAGAACTCGTAACCTGCCCGTCGGTCGGGGTGGTCGGTCCAAAATTTCTATTCCCCAACGGCCGCCTCCAGGAAGCCGGCGGTACGATACAATTTGATGCTACAACCGAAATGATCGGTTTGTTTGATTCGCCAGATGTCCCAAGTTACAATTATCCACGCGACGTAGACTACGTGTCTGGCGCGGGGCTCATGGTCCGCCGCTCCCTGCTCGGCGACACTATCTTCGACGACGACTTGGCGCCCGCCTATTGCGAAGACGAGGACCTGTGTCTTCGCGTCGCCGCGCAAGGTTATCGCATCCGATATGTTCCCGAAGCGGTAATCGTGCACCATCTCAGTGTGACGATGTCCGATCACGGTCTTAAAATACAGCGTATTGTCACAAATCAGCATCGCCTTTACATGAAATGGAGCGACCAATTGACCCGAATGAACCGGGTCAGGATAATAGCATTCTATCTACCGCAGTTTCATCCGATCCCAGAGAACGACTTTTGGTGGGGTAAGGGCTTTACCGAATGGACGAATGTGTCAAAGGCCACACCGAGCTACCAGGATCACTACCAGCCACATCTTCCGGCCGATCTCGGCTTCTACGATCTCCGGGTCCCGGAGACATACCTTGCTCAGGCCGATCTCCTCCGAAGATACGGCCTGGAGGGGATTTGCCTCTATTATTATAATTTCAGTGGCAAGACGTTTCTGTCACAACCGCTCGAGATTATTCTCGGCCATCCTGAGATAGGGCTCAATTTCTGCCTGTGCTGGGCCAACGAAAATTGGAGTCGACGATGGGATGGCGGTAGCCGCGACCTTCTTCTCGAGCAACTCTATGACGCCAGAACCATCAAGGGCATTGCTTGTGACTTGGTGAAAGCGGCTCGCGATCCCCGTTACATCAAGGTTGATGGACGCCCGGTGTTCCTCGTTTACCGGCCGCTCATTATTCCCGACGTGGCGAAGGTCATGGCTCAACTGCGAAGAGAAGCGCAGGCGGTCCTCGGTAGTGATCTCCATTTGGTCTTCGTGGAAAGCATGGAGTCGGTCGGCGAGAACGTGGACCCTTGCAACTACGGTTTTGACGCTGCAGTCGAGTTTCCGCCGCATGGCATCGGCGTCCCAGCTTCAGATCGCCGAGAGCCGCTAAAGGCAGGGTGGAACGGAGAACGCTACGACTACGAGAAAACCGTGTGCAAGGCCATCCTTCGGCCTGGTGTCGGCTGGAAACGGTATCCGAGCGTATTCCCGTCATGGGACAATACCGCGCGGCAATCATTGCAGAGTACGTCATTCGATCACTGCAGCCCGGAAGTCTTCAAGCTATACGTTGAGGAAAAGATCGCGGAATGCCGCCGCTCATTCGTGGGGGACGAGCGGTTGTTGTTTGTCAACGCTTGGAACGAATGGGCGGAGGGCACCCACCTCGAGCCGGACATGGCCTACGGACACAGTTGGCTCGAAGCGGTGAGACAGGCGCTCCGAGACCGCGCATGGTTCGCGTGACGTGCGCCGAACTCGCAGCGCGATACCCGACCGCCAACAAGCTTGGCAGCCAAACAGGGGTAGATCCGGCGCGGCAACCGACGTGCAAACGGGATTAAAGAGATGACATTTATGGATGTAGAAGGTACTTGCCCGATCTGCGGTCCCGACGCGCGATTCATCGCAAATGATACCTGGCTTCGGGACAGCTTCGCATGTACTCGTTGTCATTCGCTACCGCGTGAACGCGCTTTGATGGTTGCGATCGACAGGTACAGCCCCGAGTGGAAAGAAATGTCGATCCATGAATGCTCGCCAGTATGGCGTGGGGTTAGCTCCAATCTGCATAAGAACGCAGAACACTATACGTTTTCCTACTTCGACGCCCAGAGGGCCCTTGGAAGTCCGCACTTCGTTGCTGGCGCGATCAATCAGAACATTGAGTATATGACTTTTGACGAGGGCACCTTTGATCTATTTCTTGCCCAGGATGTGTTTGAGCACATATTCCGTCCCGATCTCGCGATACGCGAGATCGAGCGGGTCTTGAAGCCGGGCGGCGCGTGTATCATGACCGTGCCGATGGTCAACCAGTCCAAGCCAACCGAATGGCGGTCCAAATTGGTCGATGGCGAAGTCCGACATTTAAAGCCACCCGCCTATCACGGCGACCCGGTCGACGCCAATGGTGCGCTTGTCACTTTGGATTGGGGGTTCGACTGCTGCGCCTATCTCGCCAGCTGTGGTTCGCTAAGCGGGGCTGTTCTGGTCATCGATGATATGACGCAAGGAATTCGCGCCGCTTATAACGAAGTCATCATCTTAAAGAAAGGCTTAAACTATATCTGAAGACACCTCTCACGGCATCTTTGCCGTACGCTACCATTATTGATCGATATCCCGTCATTTTTAGGGGGAGTTCAAGCGCTGCGATGAATTCCGAGAAAGACGCTCCAGACACGATTGGTAAGGTGGCGCCTCGTTTGACGGTGGAGAATGAGATTTTCGTCGATTTCCGCAATGGTGGTAACGCACCCTCCTATTTGCGGCACGGCTGGTCGTTTCCTGAAGCCGATGGAATCTGGGGCATCAACGCCGAGAGTGATATCTGCCTACCGCCAATTACTGCCGATTGCGATCTTGTATTCGAGATACTTCTTCGACCAATGGTGGTTATACCCGATTTACCCTGTCAGCGACTTGAAATTACCTTGAATAATCAATCGATTTACGCTGGATTATTGGAGAAGAATGAACTCGTGATCTTGGCCTGCCCGGTCGTGAAATCGTTGATCAAAGGCAACAGCGACAATATCGTGACGCTACGTCATCCCGATGCGGCTGCCCCTGCTCTCTACCTCGCGAGCAACGGCGATGATCGGGCGCTAGGAGCGTTCGTCTCTTCGCTCCGACTCAAATGCGCGATCGAACCGGTTCTGGCGGAGACGGATGAGCCATCCATTTCGCCAATGTCGGTCGCTTCCGATAACCGGCTCCTGATCCTTTTTTACTGGGACGAAGTGCCCCACGAGATCGGCTCCATTCTTGAGGCGTTCCCTCCGTTTGAGAATACCTTCGAGCTCCGTTTCGTTTCCAACACGATCCCGTGGGATGTCGCTGTCGCGTCGTTGTCGAAGCCCGAGCGCGACCGCTTATTCGCGCTTTGGGAGGAACTGGAGATTGAGCCGGGTAATGTTGCGCCGAAAAAGCCACTCGATGGCAGTTATCGGCACATGCGAATTCCTCATCCTGCGCTCGGCAGTTTGTGGCCATTACAGTGCCATGATCCGCGGTTGATCGCCGAACCGCCGGAATACCCGCGTGGCCGCTATCCCCATACCGACCGCGCCGGCGTGGCCCTCGTCTCGCAGGGCGGTTTGCCAGACGATGTCCTCTACGATCGCTATTGCGCCATGGCCCGAGAAATGATGCCGGACCTCGAGACCGAGCTCGCGCTCGACGTGGCCTCATGGCGCGGCCTTGATTTGCGCTGTGACATCAAGATTTCCGATTTCCTGGCTGAGCGGCTGCGGTCCGCGCCTTTGTTCTTCGCTCCAAAGACCCCGGCGCCCGCTTTGCTCGTTTATATTGTCGAGCATCTCTTGGCTAGCCTCTTACCAGCTTTGCCGATTTCCCCGTCCGCGCTCTTCGAGCAATTCCGTTACTATATCCACGGCTTTCAGGGACCATTCCTCGACCAGGTCCCGATCAATCCGCTAGTAGCTGAAGACCTGGGCCTTTCCTATTATGACCCCGGCTTTCGTTATCGACGCGGTCGCATGAAGCGCACCTTCCGCGAGCACATTCTCGATTACATCCGGTGGGAAGCCCGATTCTCGTGAGATTTTCGACGGAAACGAAATCCAGCATGGACAGCGTTGATGCAACGGCCGCTCGACGCGTTCCCGGCACCATCGGGGAGAGAAAACCAGTTCTCCTCATCTATGCAAATTGTCAAGCAGACCATATGTTTAAGGTCTTATGCCAAGTAAAATCGCTCGCAGAACACGTAGAAATAAAATATATATTTATTCACTCACTTGAAGAACCGGGACAGGGCTGGGACACTTATCCTGAGAACTATATGGCGGGGGTTACATGGGTCTGGGAGCAGGTAAGCGAGGCCTTCCCGGCCGTGCGAGCTGAGTTTAATCGCCGGCTGCCAACCGGGGTGCAACGAATTCGTTTTCCGGCTTTCACCGCCGGGATGATCTGGCCGTTCGCCGCACCGGATCGGCGGGCATCAAAGCGGCAACTCTATCTTTATGGCGATGCGATCGCAGCGCGCCTTGGCAGCCGATTGGCGGGACAGAATTTAAGCGACACCGAGATCTTTGACCAGTATATGGAACTGAGCTGCCAGCGGATGCGGGCAGTGGAGCGGTACCGAGAGCTAGAATTCGACGCGTGGCAACGGCGCGATATTGCTTCGGACATTTCTATCTCTGATTTCCTGACCGAGAACATCGAAAGGCTTCAACTGTTCGTGGAGCCGGGGCGGGTCACCGAGCATCTCGTGCGCTATACGCTGCGGAAATTGATCGAGGCGACCTTCAATCCAAGTCATGATTACATTTCGGCTCTCGAACGGCTTCTCCAGTTTTATGTTGGATACGACAATATCAGCCTTCCCATCCATCCGCTCGTTGCCGAGCGTTTGAAACTAAATTGGTTCGAACCAGACGCGACATATCGCTGGTTTGCGCACGATTGGACATTCAAGGACTGGATAGTGCGCTGCGTCCGCCTGTCTCCGTATGTCGAAAAATTGTATTAGCGGATATGCGAGCTCGCGAACTCCAACTTGTAGAGCAATTGCGACTGCGCGCCGGTGGGATAGTGTGAAGAACAAAAGGGATGATCGACGATGGCGCCATCATTGAGCAATTCCCGACTCGGTTCTCGAATCCCGCTGGTTTTCATGGATGACGCACCTCTGAACGAGGGCGTGCCGAGCAATTTTCGCGGTGTCATACCGGCATGCCAAACGTCGTCGCTCGTCAAATATCTAGAATATTGTCCCGGCCGAGACCGCTTCGTTTACACGCGACTGCACGATCTAGGGCAAGCAGGAGGGTTCCTGGTCATTGGGCTATTCGGAAATCCGACAAATTGGTTCGGGGCCGACGGGACCGGCACCCCGCCACTCTCGGCTTTGATACCTGACCTTCACCGCATCCTCGATCAGCATACCGGATTGCAGCTGTTGATCGATTATTCGTTTGAAGCCGGACTTGGCCAAGCTTTTTTCTCAGGTGTCGACGCGTTTATCGGCGATCTCCGTATCGATCCGAGCCGAGTAGTCGCGGTTGTGACGAACCAGGGCATCGAGGACCGCCATGCCCGATATCTTCGGACGCAAAACAGGACAGCCACCGAGAGCTTCCGTACAATCGGCCTCGATTTTTGGCTTATGTACTCCGGCATCGAGTTCGAACGTAAACATTGGTATGGCCATCAGGAGGCCCTGGTGCGTGACGCGGAGGTCGACGCGTCACATCACGCTCATCGCTCACGGAAATTCCTATCCTTCAATCGTCGACCGCGCTGGCATCGCTACCTCCTGGGCATGATGATCGAGCAGTTCGGTCTTCGCGCCGACGGCTTGGTTTCTATGTCGAGCCCCAGCTATCGCGGGGATTGGGCGTCGGAAGATGGCAGCATCGACACCTACGGTGCTTTGATGGCACCCGAAGCCTGGGATGCGATCCGGGGTGAACGGGACCGTCTCATGCAGAGCCTCCCCTGGTCGCTCGACATCAACATGGATGACAACAGCGGACAACCCGAGAGCTACCTTTATGGCACGCAAAGCCGAGACCTATTTCTCAACAGTTATTGCCAAATTATCACCGAATCCTACATGGAGGGTGAGCGGGATGACGTTTTTATCACGGAGAAGACCTGTCGCTCGCTCGCAAACCTACAACCGTTCCTCGTATTCGGGCACGCCCAGACATTGAAGCGATTGCGTCAATATGGGTTCGCCGATTGCTCAATATTTGACTCGAGCTATGACGACATGACCGATATCGGGCACCGCCTCACAGCGCTCCACCGTAACGTTTCCCGTCTCAATTCCCTACCGTTTCGTGATCTGCACGAAGGTTATTTCGACAATTTAGAGGCGCTGCGCCATAACAGGGCGCGTTTATTTGAGATGCCGGGTATCCTCGCTGCCCGGCTGGCGTCCCGCCTTCAGGCTGAACTATCTGTGCGATAGTGCCCTGTCAGGGATATATGGCGACAGCGGTCGCGTCCAAATCGGGCGCTTTGTATAGGAAATCGCATGATTATCAGGCATGAGGGGTGCATAGTTGAAGGAATAATTGATGGAAAAAATATCAAATTTTTCGTCGCCAATCAGAATGATATGATTCAAAATTTCCATTATCATGCGCAGTTCTATGAAGCAGAAGAACTTTCCATTATCAATAGATATTTCCGATCAGAAGGAGCATTCATCGACATAGGATCAAATGTCGGAAATCATGCGATATACGTCTCAAAATTTCTTGAGCCTCAAGCCATTATTGTTTTTGAACCCAATCCTGCCGCCATCTCCATTCTGCGTATCAATCTGGCTTTAAACAATTGCTTGAACGTAAATACCCGTTTTCTTGGAGTGGCTTTGGGAGCTGAAGCTTGCCGCCTGAAGTTGGAAGAACGTGACAAAAATAATCTGGGTTGCGCCCGGTTTTTCCCGGACGAGAGTGGGAGTATTTTATGTATAGCGGGAGATGTGGTTCTTAGTGCTCAAGCCCCGAGCTTCATAAAAATTGATATTGAAGGCATGGAAATGGAGGTTCTGGCTGGCCTAGTCCAGACAATACGGCTATGGCGACCAAACATTTTTATCGAGGTTCAAGCCCAGAACCTGACTGAATTTAATAGTTGGTGTAGCGCGATGCGCTACAAAGTATTCGAGACGTATCAGCGCTACGAAGATATCATCAACTTCATGATCGTTGCCGAGTGAAACAGACCTAAATCCGTGGGTTCCAGCCTCACTCCCCGCTCGTGACGGGAGAGAAGGAGACCTTATTTAAATTCTCTTTAGTTTAGATTAACCGAAGAAGTTGCCACTAGCTGAAGAAGTTTCCGCTTATGTGGCTGATTCCCTTTAACAAAATCGTCGAGCCATCATTGAGCGTGATCAGCGTATCGCTGCCCCCATTTATCTGCGTCGAGTGCGCGAGCGCGGAGGCCGCCGTATCGCTGCCAGTCAGGTGGATCCTGTCTCCCGCGCTCTGAGAGAAGCCGACCACCGTGTCGCTGTACGTATTCGGCCCATCCACGAAAGTATCGGAACCGCCCAGCAAATTCACCAGGGCCGTTGAGTGACTCCCTTGCTGACCCGCGGTGATCGCATCGCCCCATCCGATCGCGTTGATCGTGTCGGCGCCGCTGCCAGCGACGATAGTATTATCGTTACCCAGGCTGGTGATCGTGTCGGCCCCACCGCCGCCCGCAATCGAATCGCCAGAGCCGACCGCGACGATCGCATCACGCCCGTCGCCGCCGTTGATCGTATCGTCATTCCCGATAACTTTGATGTAGTCGGTTCCGCCGCCACCAGTGACAACGTC
>Ga0182015_10008103_pt1 | contig 10082 bp, 7 predicted proteins | sample 712P3MmetaG_FD_120478 | JGI IMG/M metagenome (GOLD analysis project Ga0182015, IMG submission 120478) | Permafrost microbial communities from Stordalen Mire, Sweden - 712P3M metaG | ecosystem: Environmental > Terrestrial > Soil > Wetlands > Permafrost | place: Sweden: Stordalen | collected... | reverse complement strand
TGGGTTACGAGCCAGGGCGCCATCGGATTTCTCGGTGAATTCGGACTCATATTCTTGTTTTTCCAGGCGGGGTTCGAGTTCAACCCAGACAAAATTGGAGTCGCACCGCTTCGACTTGGCGCACTCGCGTGGCTCGTTTCATTGGGTTTGACCAGTGCTTTTATAGGATTGCTTTATATCGTGGGACTGGTGCACGCGCCGTTGCTCGTCGCGCTAGTGTTGCCGACGACCTCATTCGGTATCCTTATTCCTATTCTTCGCCAAACCGGCGACCTCGAAAGCGATTTTGGCCGTTATGTTCTCGGCGCGGCGACTATTGGCGAACTCGGTCCCATTATCCTGATCGCGATGGCGCTGTCTCATGAGCACAACACCCGCTACCTGCATCAGATGCTATTGAGCATGGTTTTTCTGGCAACCGCGATCGAAGCGCTCTTTTTCGCAAGGAGCCTGCGCTCGGAGCGACTGTCGCGCATGATCGCGCGCTGGATGGGCGATAGCTCCGTTCTGCCGGTCCGAATTTCGATCTTGATTCTCCTTGGGTTCATCTCGCTCGCCAATAAGCTCGGCATGGAGATGGTCCTCGGCGCCTATACGGCCGGAATGATGATCGCCATGCTGACCAAGGTGGAGATACTTCAGTATCGCCTGACATCGATCGGCTCGGGATTTTTGATTCCCTTGTTTTTCATAACGAGCGGCGTCGAGTTCGACCTCCCCGCGCTCGTGACTAGTCCGGCGAGCCTTGCCCGCCTTATCCTCTTTTGCGGGGGCTTTCTCTTCATCCGCGTTCTTCCAATTCACTTGTATAAACGCGTGCTTCCCGAGCGCGATCTGCTTCCGCTTGCGCTCTTTTCTGCCACCACGCTGCCGCTTGTCGTCGCGATGACGTATTTGGGCGTGCGAACGGGCGACATGTTGCCCGAGAATGCATCCGCGCTTGTGGGCGCCGCTGTCATATCTGTCACCGTTTTTCCAACCCTCGCCAATTTGCTTCGGTCGAAATCCGAAGAAGAGGGACCAGATGGCGTCGTGGCCATTGCCGCCCACCGCGTCGCCGATTTGGCCTCGGCACTGTTTTCTCAGTTCATCGTCTTCATATCTCAGAAAACTCGGGGAAAGCGGTGACCGGCCCCGCCGGGCAAGAAGCGCAAGTCGACAAGGCCGATCTTTAAGTTCGCCTCGCAGAGTGCCGCTTGGAACTGCACCGGGTGAAAACCGAGATCGTTTACTGCAAGGACGGGTACCCCATTACGTGTTAGAATCAACGTCTGGGATGACCGTGAAATCGGAACGGTGGGCGAGATTATCTCGGAATCCCGGGCGAGGATGTCCGGCCTGGCCATCAGTCGGTCGTAGAACGGTAGGCCGTAAGCCGCTCGACGGCGAAAATGATGACGCCCATCGCCACAAAGAAGGAGCGCGCAATCTGAGTTTCCTTGGTCATCAAGACGAACGCGAGAATGACCAGTAGCGGACCGACGATCCGCTCAACCCATTGATGTAGAACGATCGGGATTACTTTGACGACGCCGGCTGGGAAGTCGGTCAGGAGCGTCATCAACAGATGAACGCCTGCGAGCGCGTAGGACAACGCTGCCGGCCAGCCTGAGAGCCCGATAACTGCCGGGGCCACCGCGAAGATCGCGACGGCAAGGTAGTCGATCGCACCATGGACGGTAGGAGAGATTGGCTTCATGTCTGCACTCCCGGCCTGAAATATCGCCGGAGACGCTAGACGACCGGGCATTATCTGTCTGTCAGATGGATGACACTCCCTTTGGACCGGTATCTAACGACCGTGCAAATAGGGAGAGTGCACTGTCATTCACGCAAATCATGTCGCGAGTGTAGTTTAAGAGGCCGCGCTTACGAAGGCCACTGAGGATTGAGCTCACGACCGGACGGGAAGCGCCCACGAGGTCGGCGATGTCCTGCTGGGTAAGCCTTATCTCCAGCGAGAATCCATGCGGGCACCGCGCGCCGAAGCTGCCAGCGAGCTCCACCAGAGTTTCGATCACCCGCCGGTCGACGGATTGGGTCATTGCGCGGAGCACCCGCCGCTCAGCCGACCGTTTTGATCTGGCTAAGTATTCGGCGACGAAGACCGCCAAACGGGGATTGACTTCCATGGCGGCGCGCAGTTCGCGCGCGAGCACGCATTGTACCACAACATCGCCAATTGCCCGCGCCGTTTCCTCGTGTTCCGATGGCAATTGGCAGCTTGGAATTGCGCCCGCGATGTCGCCGTATTTCAACAGCTCGATCGTAATCTCCGTCCCATCTTCGCAAATGCGTGACGTTTTCACGAAGCCGTCCAATATAAGGAACAGCCTATGCGAAGGCTCGCCCTGCGCATAGAGGGCCGCCCTATCCGCGAGTCTGACGCCCCGGGCTGACCTGCACATCGACGCAATCAACGCGTCGATTGGCACGCCGGCGGTGCTCAGTTCTATGTCAAATACCCCGGCCATCTTTTCCCCATTTTCCGAATTTAGGCCGTTTATGCAAAACTGTACCCCTGATTTCGAAACAACTTGCAATACGCTGATTATTATAGCTGAATGGCTCCGACCGCGCAGCAAATTAGGGCGATTATGCCCTACTTGACTATTTGGTCAAGTTTTGCTTAAGGTGGTTCCGACAGGTCAAATTTGCTCTAAAAGGACCCGTCGGAGCAAAGCGTCGCCCATACATCAAATGCATTGGTCCCCGAGAATCCAAGCTAGCGGCACGGGGTTGGCCCTCGTGAGCGGTTTTGCCCCGACCTTGCAGATTGAAATTCCTTATGCCCTTAGGGTCATAGGGTTTTCAATCGGCATATTGATGATCTTATATCCCGGTTTCGACTTGATCAGACGAGCTAAAAAAATGTGGCTCATCGTTGGAATGAGCGCCGGAGTTATTTTATTTTTTGGATGCGCACTCGCACTTTATCTTGGGGCACCAAAGGCCGACAACCCGCCAAAGGCTGTTGCCCATACCGAAACGACGATTGCACCTCCGTCGCTTCCATCGTTGCTAATAACGATTACAGAACTCAAGCAGCCAGATGCACAAATACATAGTGGACTTTGGCCACAAAATTTGCGTGAACACGATCCAATGATGTTTGTTATTAGGGATGTCTATATCAGCAACTCATCGACGACCAGAACGGTAACTCTGCGCATATTTCTTCTGCCATGGACCAAACAATATGAAGATAGACGCGGAAAACTCGAAGGAACTGGCATGTCTCCATGGCGCGGACTCATGGGGCGTGATGACGAAATCACGATATGGGACAAGGGGCGCGGACTGGAGTCGACAAAGTACATTCTGTCGCCGGTAACAATCCAGCCGCAGACCACTCTATTTGGCAATCTCGTATTTATTATGCCGCCTGGGCTTGATGTTAGTACAGATAGCGGCAAAGAAGTATGGGGAAACATTCTTCGAGGCCTTAGCCCTAACGGTGTTATTATCGGTAACGAACCAGCAACCGACGAAAACAAGTTGAATTTCTTATTGGAAGTTACGGACGTTATTTCTAACACGTCCATAACAATTCCTGTCCCAGGGCCTGGCTACCATGGACAATAGATTAGCTAGGTTAGCATCCCTTGATCGCCGTTCCGAAAATATCCGCGTTCTCCCGATTGTTATAGCGGAATTGGAACTCAGCGACATAGAGCGGCATATATTTGCGGCTCATTTTGTGGAACGTACCGACCACGCCGCGCTTGAAGATCGACCAGAAGCCTTCGATGGTTTGGGTATGAATGGCGCCGATGACGTACTGGCCTCTAGCGTGGTCAACGGTGGCGTGCGGGAAATCTTTATCGAGGCCTTTGTATCCGGTCCATTGATCGGTGCAAAGCAAGCTGACCTTATGGGAAACGGTTTCGCGAACGAAAGAGTTGAGCGTTGCAGCCTGGACGTTCGCGACTACCCGCGCGACCACATTGCCCTTGCGGCTGACGGCGCCGACGATTGGAGTTTTGCCGGAACCAATGCCGCCGGTCCCGCCGCCTCCGCCGCGCTTATCCCAATGCCGGTTTTTGGCCAAGCCGCCGACGAACGTTTCATCTACTTCGACAATTCCGCCGAGCTTATCAATGTCCTGCATGAGAGCGGTTCGGACCTTATGGCACATGAGCCACGCGGTCCTATACGAGCCAAAGCCCATATAGCGATAGATCTGCAGTGCGCTCATGCCCTTCTTGCTCGTAAGCATGAGATGGATGACGCGGAACCATTGCCGCAAAGGCTTGTTCGTGTTCTCGAAAATCGTTCCTGTGATATGGGAGAAGCGATAGTTGGTGGCGGAAGGCGAGCATTCGTTGCACAACCAGTTCCATTGCATTGTGCCGTGTGTCTTGACCTTCATGTTGCCACATCGCGGGCAGGCTACGCCTTCCGGCCAGCGGCGACCAGCGAGATAGGCGCAACAAGCATCTTCGTCCGGGAAAGCATTTTCCCATTGGGAGAGGGTCATTTGGTGAATTGGCTTGGGCTGCTTGGCGCGGGCCATATCGGCTCTCCCTCTCTCGACAGGAGCCAATATGACACGTTCAATTAGTCAAGTCAAGCATAATCGCCCAAATTAGCACAACATCCGGGGAATGCGGGATTGGATGATCTGCCATGTCTGGTTGATAGAATCAGCAGCAACTCCTTGATTTAAGATATATTTGGACCGATCAAGTGATACGCGAGCGGCTATCTATTCGGATTCTGGCGTCAACACTGGCATCGTTGCATCGACGCCCGCCCTAGCGCGCCGCTATAATGCGCTGATGGATATTGCTCTCGGCCATGCGATTAGCCTGCTCGGCGTCGCAATCGTTGTCGCGATGCTCGCGCGCCGCCTCTCGCTTCCCTACACGGTGGGGCTCGTTGTCACGGGGATCGGTCTCGCGGTCACGCGTCTTGAGACCGGCGCGATGCTGACTCATGATTTCATTTTCGACGTGATCCTGCCGCCGCTGTTGTTCGAAGCCGCGATCAACATTCATTGGCGTCCCCTCAGCCGAGACATGCTGCCGGTGTTGACGCTCTCCACGCTTGGCGTGATCGTTTCGGCCGCGTTCGTCGCCGCAGGCATGGCGTTTCTGCTGTCTTGGCCTGCAATGCCGGCACTCGTGTTCGGCGTTCTTATCGCTGCAACCGATCCGATCGCGGTGATCGCCCTGTTCAAGGACATTGGCGTAACCGGCCGGCTGCGCCTGCTGGTGGAGAGCGAAAGCCTGTTCAACGACGGTGTCGCAGCGGTGCTGTTCGGGCTCACGCTGACTTGGACGCAGTCGCCCCAAGGTGCTTCGATGAGCGGGGCCATGGTCGCGCTGACGCTCGCGAAAGTGGCGGGCGGAGGCGTTCTCATCGGACTAGCCTGCGGAATCGTCGCTATTGCCATCGCGTGGCGAACTTCAGACCATCTGGTTGAGACGGCGCTGACGGCGGTGGCGGCCTATGGCTCGTTCCTGCTCGCCGAGAGTTTCCACCTTTCCGGCGTGCTGGCGACGGTCGCGGCCGGGCTGCTGATGGGAAACCTCGGGGTGCTTATCGAAGACGAGGGGCGCGCCGCGCTTTCTTCGCAGGGGCGCGAATTCGTCATCGCGTTCTGGGAGTTCGCGGCGTTCATTGCGAATTCGCTGGTGTTTTTGCTGATCGGGCTCAGAGTCGCTGGGATGGCGTTCGCCGATGTTGGCTGGGCGATCGTTCCGGTCGCCACCCTTCTTGTACTGGCGGGTCGGGCAGTGACCGTTTATCCGCTCTGCTTGCCGTTCGCGCGCTCACGCTGGGCGATTCCGATGCGTGAACAGCACATTCTGTGGTGGGGAGGCCTGCGCGGCGCGCTGGCGCTGGCGCTCGCACTCGCGCTGCCAATATCCCTGCCGTTCAACAATGACATCCTCATCGCCACCTTCGGCGTCGTGACGTTCTCTGTCGTCGTGCAAGGCCTCACGATGCCGATGCTGATTAGGCGGCTAAGCGCTTCTGCAAGAGTGTGAGATTGGGGTAAATTCTACAAAACATATTGATTCCAATTAGGTTTGGCGGGGAGCGTAAATCTTACAGACCGTGTGGAAACGGCTCCCGAGGAACGGTGAGAACTCGGCGAAGCTTATTTCGGCGATATTTGAGCATTCTGGCGCAGGATGCCGGCCGTGATGACGCACGTGCGCTGCCCAATGTCCGGACTTGGCGCATCCCTGAAGTGCCGGCCACCGCGAGGGATGCCCGCTTACGGCTCCAAAGCGTACCCTAGCAAGGCGTCGAACCGTCGGTCGTGAAAGTAATCTTTTACGACGTGTGGTATTGCTTTACCTGTTGCACTTCAGGCTACAATTCTCACCTCAAGGACCAGAGGTAGCCACTATCGGAAAGCTGTCGGCTGTCTATGCGCAGCCGCGCACACAATAAAAGATCACACGTAGGGGTTACCCACAGTTGCTGTTAGACAAAGCCTATCACCATGCTTAAATGAGTACATGAAAATTAAATTAGTCGTGACGCTTTTGCTTTTTGGTGCAGTTGTCGGATTTGTGTCGAGTATGGTGTTTGACTACCAAACTGCTGAGCGGCTTCTTAACTCCGCCTTTACTGCTCCTACCAGTTTTACCTCGATCCAGCTCATCATAGACTACACATTACCTGGAATGTTCTTCGGCATTGGTTTGGCTTTAATCTATCTGCGAACTGCGTTCAGTATGGGGCGTGTCGCGAAGTCACTTCTAATTATCGTAACATCGACATTGCGCTACGTAATCGCCTTTTGGTTGGTGTATTTACTAATATTGGCGACGTTTATTGCACCAATTCCCCTACTTATATCAAGACCGGCAGGAGTAGCTGGAGCACTGGCCACCTTCGTTCTACTGTACCTACTTGAACGCATTGTCGTAGCTCCCGTCTCTGTTAAGAAGAAACTCCTGGTTAGCTTGCTCGGGGGAATCCTCGGGGCAATTTTATTTGAATTCTTCACGTATGGACGCACTTTGCCGTATTATGTTGACCCGATGACTGTTTCCCTTATAGGTAATCTTATTTTTTTCGTCGGTTGGCAATCGATCATGATGGTTGCCATAGGCCTCCCTTTTGTCCGCCAGGAGTAAGGTGGGGGCCGATCGGTGATTTTTGGGAACTGCTTCGGTGCTTGTTAGCATGGTGTGCAGTGGGCTGGTTTTTGTTTTGGGGTTTTATGAACGAAACATCTATCACTCCGCCGTTGGATACTCACCTCAAGGCCCGGCCCGAGTACAAGAGTTATGAACGATGGGGTTTGGCACTAAGCCAGCTCACTGCTGTTCAGCCTCCACATTGACCCGAACTTGATCGGTGAGCGGGCCGAACCGCGCTATAATCGTTGCGGTTCCCGTCCGGAGGCCATGCACAACCCCATTTGGGTCGAGACTAACGACGGGCGGCCCCACACCTGGAGCAATGCTGTACGAGACATAGCGTGCGTCGAGATACACTCGTTCTGGGATATTGGCGTAGATTGCCCACGGTTGAAGTCTGAGACTCGGATTATCGAGGTCAAACCGAATTGCCGTAACTGCAAAAGTATCGGCATGGAACTGCGCCGGCGGCCGGGACGGTAAATTTATGTTCGCGGCGACCTCTTTAACAGCGACGCCGCCATCGAGATAAGCCGCCGATACCTGAAACCGCGTCGTCCCAAAAAACTCCGGCGTCACGCTCAGATACACCGCTTGCCCCTCGACGCTTGAAATAGCGGCCGGCACCTCCTTTTGTGTGCCCATTTCGCTCGATTCCACGACATGAAGTTCTGGAAGATCGGCACTTCCGGTGTTGACCACCAGGTCGAACGGCGTGCCTAACTCAAGACCCGCCGGGACGGAAAGCGTCAGGCGGTCGACAGAGTGCGGGTGAGCGATCACGATATGCGGCATAGGCACCGCATTCTTGTTCGCGGACGCGGTCTTTGAAGCGCTGACCGCTGTGATACAGGCAGGAATGTCCGGAACGCCTGCAAGACACGCACTGTCCCCCGAGCGGGAAAGCCAACATGCGACCAATTGATTGACATCCGTGCATTTTAGGACGTTAGCGTCCGATAATCCCGGCGCAAGAATCGCAGGCAATCCGAGTCCGATATGTGAAAGACCTTGAAAGCTGTGCGCGTGATCAGCCTCTATCCCGTCAAGCTGACTGGGAAGCGTCACGATCGCGTCGTTAAATGGAACTCCGAGAATCCCGTCAATCGTCGGAGCGGTTCCTGGCGCGCATGAGGAAGGATAAATCGCCGAGATGAGATTATTCAACACAGATTCCAGTTCACTATTGTCAGGGGCATCGGAGCCTACGCCACGCCAGTGGGCGCCGAGGATATTTGGACCGGGCAGATTGGGATTCTGTAACGCTGGTCCGTTCGGATAGAGGGAGTACACGGCCCCGAGATTGAGGTCATAGCCGGGTGCGGCGAGCGGGTGACCGCTGTTCTCAAAGCATTGCGTAACAGTCGTGGACGGAGAGACTGAATGGCAAAAAAACGCCCACACGATATAATTAAGATTTAACGGGTCAGAAACCTGCCGTGTGCAACTACTATGTTTGTTAAGAAAATGTGCCAGCTTAGACCCGAGCTCCGGCGTATCCAGGGTAATAATTTCATGAAACTTGCCCTTCGTGCGATTGCGCAATAATCCGTAGTACGATTTTTTCGAGGCGTAATAGCGGGCAGCAAGGCCGCCCATGCTGTGCGCAACGACATCGACGCGAGACCCGACGATCTTAAGACTATCAAGGGTACTTAACAGCCCGGAAATTGTGCTCGCGATTGCATCCCTGGAGGTCTGCTCGCATGGATCGGTGCTGCCCGCGCTGAGAGGATCAATCGGCGCATCGAAGCCGAAGTATTTCGAGTAGCAGAGCACCTTTACTAAATCGGGATGATTCAGCCAGGGGGGTGTAGTTCTAAGATAGTGAGCCAATCCGTCTTGTCCGCCGAAACTGAGCTTGTCGCCCCAGAGCCCATGCACAAGCACGACCGGCGGCGGCACAAGAGACGCCTGGGCATTTACGGATTGGCTTCCTTGTTGGGCAGTGACAACGATTGGAGCCGTAAACGAGGGAGCGGGAGCGCCGACGGGCGCTTGAACCAATGCAGCACCATAGAAGAATGCGCCGACCCTGTCCAAACTGCCTACCGCAATAGGCAAGGATGGTGTTCCCGCCGCAGGCGCGGTTGTTAAAAAATTCGCGCTCCATGGGAGAAGCGTTGTGCCATTCGTAGTGGTCAGATTCACCTCGTCCGCACAGTCATTGGTTTGGATTACCGCGATGGCCGCCGATACCCCATCAGCCGAGAGGCCATTGGCTTGAACGTCTGTCCAATTTTGGGCGTGATACGGCGGCGTCAGGTCAATATTACTTAGGTTTGCGCCTAAGAGGAACGGGTCCACAAGATGGACGGCGATTGTCGGGGCGCTCACGGCGGTTATGGTGATCGTTGCGGTGGCGACGTTCGACGTGCCGTAAGCATTGGCGAGCGTGAACGTGAAACTGTCCGGTCCGAGAAAGCAAGCTGTCAGCTTGTAACGGACCATGGTGTTAGAAATGAACTTGAGCACGCCGTGCGTGGGGCCGCTGACGATCGCCGCCGAAGTGGGATTTCCGGACGCACCCTTACTAAGATCGATCGTGACAGGCGTGCCCGCGCTGGTGCTCGCGGCCTCGGGCACCGCAACAGGCGGAGAGCCTTTTGCGACCGTGATGGTCGCGGTTGCCGTGTTGGAGGTGCCGCTGGCATTGGCAAGCGTGAATTGGAAACTCGCCGCACCGGTGAAGCCCGTTGTTGGGGTGAAGGTGACTGTCGTGGCGGGGAACCCGGTGACCGTCCCTCCGGCGGGCGTGCCCACGAGGGCGGCAGACGTTGGATTGCCGCTCGCGCCGGCAGTTAAGTCGATCGTGACCGGGATATTGGCGGTTGTCGTCAATGATTCGTTCACCGCGACGGGGGGCGAACCGTGCGATGGACCGCCAATGAACTTCCCGAACGCTGCGGGTTGGTTGCCGACGGGGATCGTGGTTGTGACGGTATCGGTCGCCGTGGCGATCACCGAGACAGTCCC
>Ga0182015_10008102_pt1 | contig 10084 bp, 7 predicted proteins | sample 712P3MmetaG_FD_120478 | JGI IMG/M metagenome (GOLD analysis project Ga0182015, IMG submission 120478) | Permafrost microbial communities from Stordalen Mire, Sweden - 712P3M metaG | ecosystem: Environmental > Terrestrial > Soil > Wetlands > Permafrost | place: Sweden: Stordalen | collected... | reverse complement strand
CGAAACGCTCTGCATCATCGAGGCAATGAAAATGGAAACCGTTTTGCACGCCGAACGCGACGTGACCGTCTGCCAAATAAACGTAAAGCCTGGCGACTCCATCGCGGTCGATGCCGTCATCATGGCGTTTGCATGAGGGCGGCCTCAAGTCCGCGGGCGCTGGCCGCCGGTTTTGCAAGGCACTCGGAGCGAGACACGTTGGCGCGACAAGGGGTGCGCCGGAAATGCGCCAGGCTTTCCTGCCGTCGATTTCACGCGGCAGGAAGCGCCGGTTGCACCGATGATCCCCGAGGATCAAGCATCAGTGTTTGGTTTGGCTGTTGATGGCGATCCGTTTTGCTTTCGTCTGCGCTCGCTCGGTCTTCGGCAAAACGACCTTGAGAACGCCGTTCTTGAACGACGCCTCGACCTTGTTTTCATCAAGGTCCATGCCGACTGGAATTTGCCGTTCGAAGCGGCCGTAGAAACGTTCGCTGAACTGGCGCTCCTTGTCTTCAGTCTCGGATTTCATTTCGCCGCGAAGGATCAGATTGCCGTCGTTCAAGAGAACCTCGACGTCTTTTTCCTCCATTCCGGGAATTTCGGCGGAGACCGTAATTTGTTTCTCGGTTTCGGCGACTTCGAGTTTCGGCCAGGCGGGGTTCACGAAATCTGACCGGCGGCCGGCGAGCGAAGTAGAGGCGAAGCCGCGCAAGGCTTCTTCGAGAAGGCGGTTCATTTCACGGTGCAACGTGAGATACGGGCTCGATTTGTCGTCGCGGAAAAACTCCGGGACGAGATCGTGGCTCCGGCTCCAAGGAATGAGATCACGCATGTTCACGGCCTATTCTCCAGTGATCTGAATTGACGCACTGTGCGCGAAACCCTGCCGCGGTCCCCGTTTCCGGCCAACGTTGCCGGGGGCGCCGGTATTCGCGGTTGCGATCATGGTTGCCACGTGCAGGCTTGAGCTTGGCCTTTTCAAGCGTTGACGACATGTGCAGCGCCTCGACAAGGCAGCAATAAAGATCTGGGCGCGCGCGCCTCGTCGTTCAAGGCACGCACGGCTAGCGATCAGTCCCGTATGATTGCGCTCGAAAGTTGCAAGTTTGGCAACGATATTTTTTATCCCCTCCACGGAACCCTTTGAGCGGTTCGAGATTGTGACTTTGCTAGGTATCGGCGGCTCGACCAGCTTCGACGGCGCCGCGCGTCCGCTCTGGGCGAGCGTAGTCTCGGGGTGCCAGCATATGCGTCCGACGGAACGCTATTGGGCGTGCAAGTTGCAGGCCCACCCGGTCATCGGGTCCTATGAGACGGGAGAGAACTGGCCTGGTGCTACGTCCACGAAGCGCGAGGCGGCATTGATTCGCCGGACATTTCGCCTCACGGGTCTGAATCGACGTCAAACAGGAGACAAAAATGGCGAGTGAGGCTCTAAAAGGCATGAAGGTTGCGATCCTGATCGAAGATGGCTTCGAGCAGGTCGAAATGGTCGAGCCTCGCAAGGCGATTGATGAAGCGGGCGCGAAGACCAGCATAGTTTCGCCAAAAGATAAGCGTGTTCGTGCCTGGAACTTCGCGAACTGGGCTTCGACGCTTTGCTGCTCCCGGGCGGCGTCATGAGTCCTGATAGGCTCCGCATGCAGCCCGATGCGGTTGCGTTCGCGAAGGCGTTTTTCGAGGCCGGGAAGCCGGTAGCGGCGATTTGTCACGGCCCGTGGACCGTGATCGAGGCTGGCGCGGCGCGCGGCCGCCGATTGGACCCGTGGCCATCGCTCAAGACCGAATCTTCGCAATGCGGGTGCGGAGTGGGTGGATCAGGAAATTGTCACGGACGGCAATCTCGTCTCGAGCCGCAAGCCTGATGACATTCCGGCCTTCAACCGCGGAATGGTCGAGCTGTTCAGCCGGCCGCGCGCGGCGGCCGGCCAAGCGGCATAAGACTCGCGGAAGACACTGACCCGGCGCGGAGGGCGCTTGCGGAAATAGGAAGAAAGTTTTTTTCAATCGACCTGCAGCAACTTTAGCTTGCGATGCAGGGCCGAGCGCTCCATGCCGACGAATTCGGCGGTGCGCGAAATGTTGCCGCCGAAACGATTGATCTGGGCGATCAAATATTCCCGCTCGAAGACTTCGCGCGCTTCCCGCAACGGAAGATTCATCAGCTTTTCGCCACCGGGGCCATTCGGGGTCGAAGGAACGAGCGCGCCGATCTCGGAGGGCAGCATATCCGCGCTAACCGCCACCTCCGGATCGCCGGCGGCGAGGATCATTAACCGCTCCACGTTGTTGCGCAACTGCCTTATATTGCCGGGCCAATCGTGCGATTGCAGAACCGCCATCGCGTCGTCGGCGATCAAACGCTGCGGCATTCCAGTTGTCACCGATAGCTGCTCCATGAAAAAAGCGATGAGCTCGGCAATATCCTCGCGGCGTTCGCTGAGCGAAGGGACGCGAACCGGCACGACGGCGAGACGATGGAAAAGATCCTCGCGGAACAAACCATCGGCGATCAATGCCGCGAGATCGCGCGAGCTCGACGAAATGATGCGGACGTCGACAGAAACGCGGGTCGCGCCTCCGACACGGAGAAACTTCTGCTCGACCAGCACCCGCAGGATCTTGCCCTGGGTCTCCTTGGGCATATCGGCGATTTCGTCGAGGTAGAGCGTGCCTCCATGGGCTTCCTCGAGCGCGCCAACCTTGCGGCCGCTTCCCTCCTTGGCTTCGGTTCCAAACAATTCCATTTCCATCGTTTGCGGCGCAATCGTCGCCGAGTTGATGGTGACGAAAGGGCCGTCCGCTCGGCCCGACGCATCATGAATGCAGCGGGCGGCGAGTTCCTTGCCCGCCCCGGGCGAACCGGTGATCAGAACCCTCGAATTGGCCGGCCCGACGCGCTCGATGACGTGCCGCAACTGGTTGATCACGACGGATTTGCCGACGATCCGGTTGCCTCCGCCGGCCCTTGTGCGCAACTCGATGACCTCGCGCTTCAGTCGCGAGGCTTCGAGCGCGCGTTCCGCGACCAGCACCAGGCGGTCCGCCTTGAACGGCTTCTCGATGAAATCATAGGCGCCGAGCTTGATCGCGGAGACCGCCGTCTCGATATTGCCGTGACCGGATATCATGACGACCGGAAGCTTCGGATTCTGCTCCTTGACGATCTTCAGCAACTGCAGGCCGTCGAGTCTCGAGCCTTGTAGCCAAATATCGAGAAAGACGAGGGTTGGGCGTCGCGCGCCAATCGCGGCCAAAGCCTCGTCGGAATTCTTGGCCGTGCGGGTGCCATGGCCTTCGTCCGCCAATATCCCGGAAACAATTTCACGAATGTCGGCTTCGTCGTCGACTATCAGAATATCGCTCGCCATGAATTTCCTCACCCTCCCTTTCCAGCTTCGGCAGGCATGGTTTTGTCAGAATCGCCTACATAATCGTGCCCGCCAGGATTGTGTCCCAAAGGAAAAAATAGCCTGACCCAGGCGCCACGCCCATTTGGCGAATCCCTTAATTCGAGGCCGCCGCCGTGATCGGCGAGAATTTTGGCGACGTTCGGGAGACCGAGGCCCGTCCCCCCCACCCGCGTCGTCACGTAGGGTTCAAGGAGCCTTTGTCGGTTCTCCTTGGGAAAGCCGTTGCCATTGTCGATGATGTCGATGGTGACGGCACGCCCGGCCACCGCGACCGCCACGGATATCTTCCCTTGGAAGCCGGCCTCGCACGTCCGCGCGGCAATTCCTTCGGTTGCGTTCTTAACGATGTTCGTCAAGGCTTGGGCCAAAAGCCGCCGGTCGAATGGGACAATGACTTGGCCTTGCGGCAGCCGGTCTTCAAACAAGATGCTGGGATGCGCGACCCGCATCAGGAATAGGACCTGACCCACGCATTCGCCAAGGTCGCCGCTTTCGAGGCGGGGTTTCGGCATCCGCGCGAAAGACGAAAATTCATCCACCATGCGTTTGATGTCGTCGACTTGCCGGACGATGGTATCGATGCACTGATCGAAAATGTCGCGGTCTTGCTCGATCAAGCGCCCATATTTGCGTTTCAACCGTTCCGCGGAGAGCTGGATCGGGGTCAGGGGATTTTTAATTTCATGGGCGATCCGGCGGGCGACATCGGCCCAGGCCGCCGTCCGCTGCGCGGTCACGAGGTCGGTTATATCGTCGAGCGTCACGACATAGCTCTTGTCGGCGCGCTCGCTCGGCTCGCTGGTGATGCTTACGTTGAAAAGACGATCGAGGCCGCCGCGGGAAAGCGAAATTTGTCCTTGGACCAGAAGCGATTGACCGGAACGCGCGCCGGCCATCATATCCTCTAGTTCCGGCAGCACGGTTGCGATTGATTGGCCCGCGATCCGCGCGGTTTCGCCGCTTTGCGGGAACAATTTTTCAGCGGACGGATTGAGCACGGTAATTTCGTCGTCCGGTCCGATGCCCACGACCGCGACCGGAACACCGGAGAGAACGGCCTCGGTGAAGAGACGCCGCTCGTCGATGAGCTTGCTCGCGGCGATCAACCGGTGCTGCTGCAGGCCCAGTTCCGAAGTCATTTTGTTGAAGGTTTCGCCGAGGTGGGCAAGGTCGCCCTCGGACTTATGCACCGCGACCTGAACGTGGAGATTGCCGGAGGCGACCTCATCGGTCGCCGCGATCAGGCGCCTTATCGGCGCCACGAGACTGTCGGCGAAGGAAAGACCGAGCCAGGTCGCGGATAAAAGCATGATGAGGGCGATCAGGACGAACATGGTCGCGAAAGCGATCCTTATGCCACGCCGGTGAGTGTCGAAATCATCGTAAGACCGGACCATCCTTTCGGCCCGGCGCGGAAACTCCACCGTGAACGGATCGACCGGCCGCGCCACATATAGAAAAGTGTCCTCGAATGAAGGGAGCAGCCGCAAGGCGACGAACGTCCGGCCATCATCGAGGATCAGGCACGAAGGTTCGTTTTTTCTTGCGTCGTCGAAGTCGCTAGGCTCCGGACGGACGACGGCATTGCCAACCTCGGCTCCTGTGTCCACCCGTTCGACAACCGTCCCGTCGGACTTCAATAGAGCCGCGGCGGTGAAGCCAAGAGTCCGTGCCCGCGACGTGAAAAAACCTCGGAACCACGACCTGTCAAAATCGAATGTGGGCTTGGCCAGACCGAGATCGGATGCCGTGAGCATTGCCTCCTGGAGCAGCGACTTGCATTGACCTTCTCGAAACAGACGCGCGGCGTCGATTGTGTTTTGCACAAAGCCGCGTCCATCTTGCATGAAGGCTGGATTGAGACTGCGTTCCAGCGTCACCGAACCGACCCAAGCCATCAGCAGGGCCGGCGCGGCGGCGATGATTGAAAAAAGTCCGACGATGCGAATATGCAGTTCCGCCCCGGCGACGCCCGCCCTGCGCGCCTTGAAAAGCGCATAGGCCTCGGCGAGAACGAAACCGAAGACAAGGAGAATGCCAAGGATATTGGCGGCAAGCAGCCCCAGAAGGACGGAATCTGGCGGCGGGACCGGCGTGTAGCCGGAAAAAATCAGAAAACTGACGAGCCCGATGCAGAGGGCAAGGATAACGGCCAGGGGACCGAACCGGGCCGTAAACCGGGAACGGTTATTTTTTCCGCCCAAAGCCCGCCGCGATATTTTTTGATTGTCCATGGTCGCCGGCAAAAAGACATCGAAGGGTGCGCGTGACAAGAAAACAGGTGAATCGCGTTGCCATAATATCACGCTGTTGCAAGATTGCGACATTTCGCGGGCCGATGAACGCCCATGGTTGAACCCGGGGACGCCGCAATTATCGGCAGGCGATTGCAATGAAAATTGCAATGAAAATTGAGTGATGAGATGAAAACGCGTATTAGCTAATACGTTGTTTTTAATGGATTGTTTGAATTGTCACATCGACTCTCTCCAACCCTGGCCGCGCGGGGAGCGAGGAGTGTGACGCGAAGGCGATTGGGATTTAGCGGATTGTTGGCGCCAGCGACGTTACGCGGCAGCGGCCCGCGCGGGCGGCGGCGCGCGCAAACTCTTGGCCACGCCATGATCGCGAACGCCAAATCGACGCCGGCAAGGCAGATGGGATGAGACGCGCGCGACCCCGGTACAGCTACAGAAGATATCTCGCAAGCCCCATCGCCCGATTTCCGGCACTCCAAGCCGAATCGCGTTAACGGGACAGGATCGCTCCGAACTCATCAACCGGAACCCCTATCAGACGTCATAATAGAGAAAGAACTCATAGGGATGCGGGCGCAGGCGAATCTCGTCGATCTCACGCGATCGCTTATAGCTGAGGTGGGTTTCCACCACATCTTGCGTGAACACATCTCCCTTGAGTAGGAATTGATGATCCGCCTCGAGGGCATCGAGCGCTTCCTCGAGCGATCCGGGGGCTGACGGCACTTTGGCAATCTCTTCTGGCGGCAAGTCGTAAAGATTCTTGTCGATCGCTTGGCCAGGATCAATGCGGTTCTGAATACCATCGAGGCCAGCCATCAACATCGCCGCGAACGCGAGGTAAGGGTTGCAAGCCGGGTCTGGGCAGCGGAACTCGACGCGTTTCGACTTGGGGTCGGTTGAGTACATGGGAATGCGGCAGGCAGCCGAGCGATTGCGCGCGGAGTAGCCGAGATTGACCGGAGCTTCAAAGCCTGGCACTAGCCGCCGGTACGAATTGACGGTTGGCGCGCATATCGCGAGCAGTGCCGGCGCATGCTTTAGGAGCCCGCCGATGTAGTGGCGCATCAATTCGCTCGAGCCGGCGTAGCCGCCGCCGGCAAAAATCGGCTGGCCGCCTTTCCAGATGCTCTGGTGGACATGCATGCCCGAGCCATTGTCACCAAACAGCGGCTTTGGCATGAAGGTGGCGGTCATACCCCGTTTGCGTGCAACGTTCTTTACCACGTATTTGTAGATCATTACGCTGTCAGCCATCTTGGTCAGGGTGGCAAACCGCATGTCGATCTCGCCCTGTCCGCCAGTCGAGACTTCATGGTGGTGAGCTTCAACCGGGATACCGAGCCGTTCGAGGACCGTCACCATGTTGGTGCGCGCATCTTGGAGGGCATCGGCGGGGGGCACCGGAAAATAACCCTCCTTGGGGCGAAGCTTGTGAGCAAGGCTCGGGCCATTCTTGTTCGCCGCTTTCCAGTTGGCCTCCATGGCGTCGATTTCGTAATAGCCATAGTTTGTGCTCTGGTCGTAGCGCACTTCATTGAAGACAAAGTACTCAAGCTCGGGGCCGAAATAGGCGGCGTCGCCAACCGCCGTCTCGTTGAGATAGGTCTCGGCCTTTTGCGCGACGTACCGGACGTCGCGGCTATAGCTCTCTCCGGTGATCGGATCGCGGATGTTGCAAATCAACGCCAACGTCGGCGCTTCCGTGAACGGATCGAGGAGCGCTGTCGTCGGGTCCGGAACGACCATCATGTCGCTTTCCTGGATCTCTTGAAAACCGCGAATCGAGGAGCCGTCAAAGCCGACGCCCTCGGCAAAACTGTCGAGATCCAGGGCCCGGGGCGGCACTGAAAAATGTTGCCATAGACCGGGAAGGTCGGCGAACCGCAGATCGATCATCTCGATCTTGTTGTCCTTGATAGTCTTGAGGACATCCTCGGGGCTTTTGCACTCGTAAGACATCGAATTTCCCTCCCAGCAAGTGACGGGCGGTCCCGCGCCGCCGCGCATCCGCCGTCATTAAGACCCTGCGCTGCCTTGACGCGCGCGGTACTAGGTTGTAGTCGAGCGCGCCGGGCTCTAAAGTTCGGCGCGCTCTTCGCTCTTGGCCGCTTCGGCTGCGCTGCTTATGCAGCTCGAATTGCGACATGTCCATCAAGCGAGAGTGGGGACTAGGCTTCCTCCCCGTGGATGGCCATATCGCCGATCAGCAGAGTTTTCTCGTCCATCCGCAGCGGAACGAACATCCCGATGACCTTGAGAATGATGAAGGTCATGATCGCGTTAAACACGATGATAAAGAGCGCGGCTAACGCCTGGTATTTGAGCAGTGAGAAATTGCCATAGTACCAGCCCGTCGCGTTGACGCCAGGCGCGTCCTTCTCGGTGCCGATGTAGAGAAGCATGTCGGGATTGGCGAGCACGCCGGTCAAGAGACCGCCCATCAGTCCCGCCACGCCGTGGGTCGAGAAGACGCTGAGCGTGTCGTCGACCTTGCTCATCAGCGCCGACGGCTGCAGCTTGTTCGCGCTTAACCAAGGAATGATGCCCGCACAGACGCCGATGATGAGGGCGCCATAGCCGTCCACGTAACCGGCCGCGGGAGTGATCCCGACGAGGCCGGCGATCATGCCGTTGATGGCGCCGACGATCGAAGGCTTGCCTCTGAACATCGTGTCCATGATCGTCCAGACCAATAGCGCGGTCGCGGTCGAGACATTGGTATTGAGCACGGCCGCGCCCGCGTTCGCGTTGGCGAAGTAGGGATCGCCGCCGTTGAAGCCGTTCCAGCCGAGCCACAGGATGCCGGCCCCTGCCAACGCTACCAGAAGATTGTTGGGCGGGCAGTTGTCCCGGTCGACCTGCAGCCGTGGGCCGACCACCGCGGCCGCCACGAAGCCCGACGTACCGGCGGCAAGATGGATCACGTAACCGCCGGAAAAGTCGACGGCCCCTATGGTCGCAAGCCAGCCGCCGCCCCATAGGCTGAACGCACCGACCGTATAGACGCAGGTCATCCAGACCGGGCAGAATATCACCCACGCCTTGAAGCTCATCCGCCCGAGCACCGAGCCGGCCAGAATGATCACCGTGATCGCGGCGAACACGAACTGGAAGAAGACCAGCGTGGCCATCGGGAAGGTGAGGTCGGGCATTCCAGATGCCGCCGCCGGCACGATCGCCGGCGCCGTTTCAAATGCCGCCGAGGCCACCGGTCCGGGTTTGCCCAGGAATGGGAACCACTGCTCCCCGAAGCCCATGTTGTAGGCCCACAGGAGCCAGACGATCAGCACCGAACAAAAGGCATACATCGACATGAAGGCGGAATTGATCGCCCATTTCTTCTTGACGATGCCGCCATAGAGGATGGTGAGGCCTGGAAGGCTCTGCAAACCGACAAAGGTTGCAGCCGCGAGTTGCCAGGCGTTGTTGCCAGAATTCAACCACTCTGGTGATGGTAGTAGCATGTCGTTTCTCCTCCGTCCGGTCGCCTCCGACCGATTGAATTTTCGCGGAGCGTCATGTTTTGTCGGTTGATCTTGGCAACGCTCGCGCTCAAACCGGCCGCGAACGGCGGAATTCTGACAAAAACCCTGCTCAAACGCTCCCTGTCGAACGCTAGAGCAAAAGCCGCGCCAACAGCGCGAAACGGTGTGTATGAAAGCTGCGGGAACGCTCCGAGCGGGCAAGCTTGGCGAAGCGGCGTGATTTTGCGCTGCAAAAGAGGACAAGAGGACAGAGGTTAGGATCGAATCACCTTTTCAATCCCGATTGACTAAAATGTAGGCAGTATCGCATAGAATTCGAACAATCATATGGCCACGCTTCCGCTGATTTGTGTCGCCGCGCATCCGCTCGCGAAAGCGGCGGCAAGGCTGATCATAGAGCGCCGTGCGTCGCTTTGTCACGCCAAGCGGGTTGGCGAACCTTTGCCTATACAATGATTACAGCATGCCGTCAGTCGGCCCGGCAAGTATGGTGGGTAGCATAGCCGCCGGTGCTCGACGCATTGAGGAAGGTCAACGCGCCGGACGCGCGATCGAGGTAGTAGTAGCCGCCGTGCAACGTGTCGCGCCAGGCGATTTGGCTCTCGGTGATCTCCGCCGGAAACGAGTCGGCGGTGCGCCGGTCGTAGTCGACCTTGACCTCAAACGCCGTTCCACTTTTTGGGTTGGTGCATTGGAAGGTGATGGCCGCCGCGTGAGCGGAGTTAGAGCCGCATGCCGCGCTTGAAATGGCGGCGGCGAAACTCAATGTCCGAGCAAGGCTCATCGTCGTTCCTTTGCGGCCAGGCGACCGGGGGGCCGATGGCATTGGCTTACCGGGGCAATATCGCTAGCGCGGCGAGCCCATCCACCTGATGTCGAGATCGCGGACCTTCTTGCGCAACGTATTCCGGTTCAGCCCCAACAGTTCGGCGGCCTTGATCTG
>Ga0182015_10008101_pt1 | contig 10084 bp, 7 predicted proteins | sample 712P3MmetaG_FD_120478 | JGI IMG/M metagenome (GOLD analysis project Ga0182015, IMG submission 120478) | Permafrost microbial communities from Stordalen Mire, Sweden - 712P3M metaG | ecosystem: Environmental > Terrestrial > Soil > Wetlands > Permafrost | place: Sweden: Stordalen | collected... | reverse complement strand
GAGATTAAGCTTGGTCCCGCTCGCAGCGATAGTTTCCATGTCTTCCAGCAACGCATCAAGCCGAAGGTCTTTGTTCTTGGCGATCATCTCAAGCGGGATCTTTTTATCGACCTGCTGGATGATATAGACTTTGTTGACGCTTTTGTTGACCACGCTCTTCATGACGAAGTCGTCGGGCTTTTCGATATCGTTTTCTTCGACGTATTTGGCGATCAGTTCGATAAAGGGTTTGCCATAGCGGAGGGCCTTGCCTTTACTGACGCCCGAGCATTTTTCGAGCTCGACGGTCGAAGTGGGGTAAAGGGTGGCCATATCCTGGAGGGAGGTCTCGAGAAAGATGACGAATGGAGGCAAGCTTTTTTTCTTGGATTCCTTCTGACGCACTTCCTTTAGCAACTCGAACAAGCGCTGGTCCGTAGTGCCGGTGCCCGTATTCTCAGCCCCTTCTTCTTCATCGTCAGCGTTGGCTTCTTCGAAGAGATTATTGAGCACGATCTTGAAAGAGCGGGGTTTTTTCAGGTAGTCCTCCCCCTTCTTTGTAATCTTCAGCACCCCATATTCTTCAATATCTTTTGTCAGCAGGTCTTCAATGAGGAGCTGACGGATGAGGGAATTCCAGAAGTGCTCCGGGTCTTCCTTTCCAATGCCGAATTCAGCGATCCCTTCATGTCGGAACATCTGGATCTGCGGCGTGAGCCGGCCCAAAAGGATATTAATGACATAGCCGGTAGCGAACCTTTCGTCGAGCGACCGGATGGTCTTGAGCACCTTGACAGCCTTATCTTTTACTTCGATCCACTCCTTAGGGTGACGGCAGTTATCGCATTCCCCGCAGTTTTCGGTCGAATATCCCTCACCGAAATAACTCATGAGCACTTTTCGCCGGCAGACGCCCGTCTCGGCAAAGCCGACCATTTCGTTGATGAGCTGAGCGCCCACTTCTCTTTCGCTAAGCGGTTTATCTTTCATCAGATGCTCCAGCTTGGCGACGTCCTTATGGGAATAATACATGATACAGTTGCCTTCCAGACCGTCCCGCCCGGCGCGGCCGGTCTCCTGGTAGTAGTTCTCGATCGACTTGGGGATATTGAAATGGATGACGAACCGAATGTCCGGTTTGTCGATACCCATTCCGAAAGCGATGGTGGCCACGATCACCTGCGTATCTTCATTCAGGAACAGATCCTGGCGTTCCGCCCGGAGTTTGCTGTCCAGCCCCGCATGATAGGCCACGGCCTTGATGCCGTTGGCGACGAGCATATCGGCCAGCTCTTCGGTGGTCTTGCGGTTGAGGGTGTAGATGATGCCGCTTTTCCCCTTCTGTTGCACAATATAGCGGACGATGCTCTTGATCGTCTGGTCTTTCTGGATCTTGGGCTGGATCTCATAGTAGAGGTTCGGCCGGTTGAAAGAAGAAATGAAGATATTCGGGTCCCGGAGACCGAGGTTCTTGATGATATCGCTTTTGACCTTCGGCGTCGCGGTAGCGGTCAGGGCGATCACGGGAATGCCGGGGTTGATCTGGTCCATCATTTCCCGGAGGCGGCGGTATTCCGGGCGGAAGTCGTGTCCCCACTCGGAGATACAGTGCGCCTCATCCACAGCAAAAAAGGAGATCTTCAGGTCGCTGAAGAATTCCATGTTCTCCTGCTTTGTCAGCGTTTCCGGGGCGACATACAGCATTTTCGTGTGACCGTTCAGGAGATCTTCGTGCACTGCACGGATCTGCTTCTTATTCAAGGTGGAATTAAGGAAATGCGCGACGCTGTCCTTGCTGCTGTAGCTTCGGACGAGATCGACCTGGTTTTTCATCAGGGCGATCAGGGGACTGACGATGATCGCGACGCCCTCACTGATGATAGCGGGCAATTGGTAGCAAAGGCTTTTCCCACCGCCGGTCGGCATGATGACAAAAGTATCTTTACCGGATAATAAGCTTTGGATGATCGCATCCTGGCTATCTTTGAAAGCGTCGAAGCCAAATTGTTCCTGCAGATGCTCTAGAAGTGTGCTGGATGTTTGCGGTGCAGTCTTTACAGATTTGCTACTTACGGCCTTGGTTTTTCTTGTGGTTATTTTTTTTGTTTCGGTTGTTGCCATGCTCTAAAATTTTCTTTCTCACGGTTTGATTGGTCGAAAAAAGCCATAATGGGATTTCCGGCCAGAGGGGTCAAAATACGTTGAACGGAGGTCCGCGAAAGTACAAAAAATCACCCCATGACCCTAGCGGATTGTGTTAATATTCCACCGCCCATCATAAACATACAGAAAAAATTAATGTGTTTTTTTGAACGAATCGGCTGATATATTGTTATCAGTCAGCATGTTGCAGTGCTGCGGGCGAGAAAGTTCTATAAAAGATATAAATACCGCTGCAAAAGGTGAAGGAGTGCTGTAGTTTTGCGACGTCGAATTTCAAAAATCTATGAGCGGGGCCAAAAATATTATCGGAATAGGCAGAAGTACCATCAGAAAGGAAGCTGCATCCGTCGCCGCCCTGGAGGAACTGCTCGACGATCAGTTCGAGAAAGCGGTGGAACTGATATTGGCCTCCAGGGGCAGGGTAGTCGTCAGCGGCATCGGGAAGAGCGCCATTGTCGCCCAGAAGATCGTCGCCACCCTGAACTCCACCGGGACCCCGGCCGCTTTTCTGCATGCGGCGGATGCCATCCACGGCGATCTGGGGATGATCCAGGAACACGATGTGGTGATGTTACTCAGCAAAAGCGGCGAAAGCCCGGAGATCAAAATGCTGCTTTCCTTTATCCGCGGTTTTGGCAACCCGCTGATCGGGATGACGGCAAATCCCGGGTCCGGTCTTGCGAGGCAATCCGATATTGTTTTGAATGCCTTCGTGGCGCAGGAAGCCTGCCTGAACAACCTGGCCCCGACCAGCAGTACCACCGTACAAATGGTCCTGGGAGACGCGCTGGCGGTCGCGCTTATGGAGATGCGGGGTTTCGGCAGTGAGGATTTCGCGCGGTTCCACCCCGGCGGGACGCTGGGAAAAAAGCTGTATATGCGGGTCGGGGAGCTCTATATCCATAATGAGAAACCGCGCGTAAGCACGACTACCCCACTCCGGGATGTTATCATGGAGATCACTTCCAAAAGGTTGGGGGCCACGGCGGTCACAGATGGATCGGGCACGCTCCTCGGGGTCATCACCGATGGCGATCTCCGCCGGATGCTGGAGAACAAGGGGATGAATGAAGCGACGACGGCCGGCGACATCATGACCAGAAGCCCCAAAACGATCGAAGCGGAGGCACTCGCGGTCGAAGCGCTCGATCTGATGCGTACCCACGATATTACGCGTCTCGTGGTGATCAATGGGACCCAATATCTTGGGTTTGTCGACCTAAATAACTTAATCCGAGAAGGCATCATATGAACAAGCATAGTTATGTCGTCATCATGGCAGGAGGGATCGGCAGCCGCTTCTGGCCCATGAGCCGCCAGGATTTCCCGAAGCAATTTCTCGATATCCTGAATACCGGTAAGACCCTGATCCAATGGACTTATGAGCGGTTCGCCTCCTTTATCCCCGGGAGAAATATCTATGTGGTCACCTCACAGGAATATATGGATATCGTGCGCAAACAATTGCCCGAGCTGCCGGTAGAGAATATCCTGGGTGAGCCTTCCCGAAAGAATACAGCGCCCTGTATCGCTTATATCTCTTTCAAACTGCAGCAGACGGACCCCAAGGCTTCACTGATCGTGGCGCCGGCAGACCACCTGATCCTTGATAAAACCGCCTTTACGAAAGTCTGCCTGGAGTCGCTCGATTTTGTAAACAAACACAGCGCATTCATCACGCTGGGGATCAAACCCACCTATCCGAATACAGGCTATGGTTATATCCAGTACGAGCAGCACTCGGTGTCGGATAACGTGTATAAAGTAAAGACCTTTACGGAAAAGCCCAACCTGGAGCTGGCCAGGATTTTCCTGGCGAGCGGCGATTTCCTTTGGAATGCGGGTATTTTCGTCTGGCAGGTCAAGACGATCATCGCGGCGTTTGAAAAATACTTGCCCGAAATGTTTGATGTGTTCAGCTCTGAAAAAGAGAAGTTCAACACGCCCGCGGAAAAGAAGGCGCTCGAACATATCTATCCGCTATGTACCAATATTTCCATTGACTTCGGGATCATGGAAAAGGCGGACAATGTGTATGTGATCCCTTCTTCTTTCGGCTGGAGCGATCTGGGTACCTGGAACAGCGCCTATGAGAACCTCGAGAAGGATGACCTGGATAACGCCGTTGCCGGCGACAATGTGATCGTGATCGATGCGGCCCGCTGTGTGGTCCACGCGCCAAATGACAAACTGCTTCTTCTTCAGGGGCTCGACAATTTCATCGTCGTCGACACGCCGGATGTGCTGCTGATCTGCAAACGGGAAAAGGAGCAGGAGATCAAAGAATATGTAGCCGAAGTAAGGCGGAACAAGGGAGATCAGTATCTTTAGCGGACGGACCGTAGGTCAGTCGACCTTAGGTCAGACTTTAAAGTCATAGCATGTCCCCATATCCGTTGCATACGATCCTCTTCCTCGACATCGAAACGGTGTCGCAGTATCCGGCTTTCGCCGACGTACCACCGGACTGGCAGGAATTGTGGCGCCACAAGGCGGATAACCTTAACCGCGACAAGACGGCGGTGACGGCCGAGGAGCTGTATGGCCGGGCGGCTATCTACGCCGAGTTCGGCAAGATCATCTGCATCAGCTGCGGGGTCCTCTCGGGTCCGCCGGCGGATCGCAAACTGCTGCTCAAATCCTTCTATGGTGACGACGAAAAAGACCTGCTGCTGCGGTTCTGGGACCTGCTGCACAAGTGGGGCTCCGAAGGCCAGAAGTTCCTTTGCGCACACAACGGTAAGGATTTTGACTTTCCATATCTATGCCGGCGGATGGTCGTTCACGGGATGAGGCTGCCGTCGGTGCTGAACCTTGCCGGGAAGAAACCCTGGGAGATCCCGCACCTGGATACGATGGAACTTTGGAAGTTCGGCGAATTCAAAAGCTACATTTCATTGAATTTGCTGGCCCATACGCTTGGGATCGCCACGCCAAAGGACGATATCGACGGCAGTCAGGTGGGTGAAGTCTATTGGGGGCAACGGGATCTCGCCCGGATCGTGGAGTATTGTCAAAAGGATGTGGTGACCGTCGCGCAGGTATTTCTACGGTTTCATGGCGAGCAGCCCGTCCGCTCGGAAAACATTGAGATAAGATGATCGAACATAAGGATCCGATGATCGAAAGCAAACTTCCCAACGTCGGGACAACCATATTCACGGTAATGAGCTCGCTGGCGGCCCAGCTGGGTGCGGTCAATCTGGGTCAGGGGTTCCCTGATTTCCCTATGAATGAAGAACTGGTGGCTCTTGTCTCGCAGGCCATGCGTGACGGGCATAACCAATACGTGCATGTGAACGGGCTGGCAAGCCTGCGTGAAGTGCTGGCGGAAAAGATTACGGGGTTGTATGGGACTGCGGTCGACCCGGAGACCCAGATCACGGTGACACCGGGCGGAACCTATGCGATCTATACGGCGCTGACTACCGTTTTGAGGCCGGGTGATGAGGTGATCGTGTTCGAGCCCGCGTACGACAGCTATATTCCCAATATTGAGATCAACGGCGCGATCCCGGTGCGGATCAATCTTCAATTTCCGGATTACCGGATCGACTGGGCGGAGGTTCGGAGGCAGGTTACGCCGCGCACGCGGATGATCCTGCTGAATTCGCCGCATAATCCCACGGGGGCGGTTCTCCGGCCGGATGATATCGGGCAACTGCGCAGCCTGGTGACGGGGACCAACATCCTGATCCACTCGGATGAAGTGTACGAGCATCTGATCTTCGATGGCATTCCCCATCAATCCATCCTGCGGTATCCTGACCTGCTGGAACGGGCATTCGTGTCGTTCTCGTTCGGGAAGATCTATCACTGTACGGGATGGAAGCTCGGATACAGCGTGTCTTCGCCCGCAATGATGAAGGAATTCCGGAAGGTCCACCAGTTCAATTGCTTTAGTTGTCATTCCCCTTCCCAGTTCGGGCTGTCGAAGTTCCTTAGGAACAAAGATTCCTATCTCACGCTCGGGGCTTTTATGCAGCAGAAGCGGGATTATTTTGCCCAGTTGATGGCTCAAACGCGGCTCACTCCCCTGCCCTCCTACGGAAGTTATTTTCAGCTGTACAGCTATGGCCGGATCAGTGATGAGCCCGATGCGGAATTTGCCATCCGGATCACCAGAGAGTTTGGCGTCGCCGTCATTCCGGTGTCCGTCTTCTATACTTCGGGGAAGGATGACCGGGTGGTCCGGTTCTGTTTTGCCAAAAAGGAATCCACGCTGGAATCGGCAGTGGAACGGTTAATAAAAATCGTATGACGACTATAAATACACTTGTCTTCGATCTTGGCGGGGTGCTGATCGACTGGAACCCCGACTACCTCTATAACAAGCTCATTCCGGATGAAAAGGAGCGAAAATGGTTCCTGTCCACGATCTGCACCCCGGACTGGAATGAAGAGCAAGACGCGGGCCGCTCCCTGGCGGAGGCAACCGAGCACCTCGTTGCAAAGTATCCCGGTCATGAAGCCGCGATCCGGGCCTATTATGACCGGTGGACGGAAATGCTGGGCGGCCCGATCCAGGAGACGGTGGAGATCTTCCGGGAACTGAAAGCACGCGGTCAGTTGAAACTATATGCGCTGACCAATTGGAGCGCGGAGACCTTCCCGGTAGCGCTGGAAATGTATGAATTCCTGCACTGGTTCGATGGCCGGCTGGTATCAGGGGAAGAAAAGATGCGGAAGCCTTTTCCCGAAATCTACCGGCTGCTCATCGAACGGTTCGGGATCGAGCCGGAGAAGGCGATCTATGTCGACGACAATATCCGGAATGTTTTACCCGCGCAAGAGCTGGGGTTTATCGGGATCCATTTCCGGACGCCGGAATTGTTCAGGGATGGACTAAAGCGACTTGGACTACTTTAAGAGTTGATAGGCGATCAGGCTGGCGATATAGGCCAGGCCGGTCATATAGACCAGTTGGATGGCGGGCCATTTCCAGCTGCGGGTTTCGCGCCGCACGACCGCCAGGGTGCTCATGCATTGCATCGCAAATACATAAAAGATCATCAGGGAAACACCGGTCGCCAGGGTGTAGACGAGGGTTCCGTCGTCCCGCCGGGCGGATTGCATGCGTTGCCGCAGGGTCTGCCGGTCGGCGTCCCTGCCGCCTTCGACGCTGTATAACGTGGCCATCGTTCCGACAAATACCTCCCGGGCGGCGAAGGAGGTGATCAGCGCGATCCCGATCTTCCAATCATAGCCCAGCGGACGGATAACCGGTTCGATAATATGGCCGAGTCGGCCGGCGTAGGAGTTCTCCAGCTTGGCTGACGACTTCTCCTGTTCCGTTTGACCCGGATGCGCCGCCTGTTTCGTTTGACCGGGCCCGAAGGAGCTTAGACCCCAGAGGATGAGACTGATCACCATGATGACTTTCCCGGCGTCGGTCACAAAGATCCGGGCCTTGTTTATCATGGTCACTACGACGTTATTCCAGCGGGGCGCGCGATACATCGGCAATTCGAGGATAAAATAGCTTTTTTCCTTCAGCCGGATGAACCATTTGGCGACGTAACTAACGACCATGGCCATCAGCAGCCCCAGCATATACAGACCCATCATGACGAGACCCTGGAGGCCGAAGATGCCCAGGACCTCCTTGCGGGGGATCACGAGGGCGATCAGAATGGTATAGACCGGGAGGCGGGCGCTGCAGCTCATCAGGGGGGTAATGAGAATGGTCAGCAGCCTTTCCTTCCGGTTCTCGATGTTGCGGGCGCTCATGATCGCCGGCACGGCGCAGGCGAAGCCGCTGATCATGGGCATGACGCTCTTCCCGTTCAACCCGACCTTTCGCATAAGCTTGTCCGTGAGGAAGCTGATGCGGGCCATATAACCGGTGTCTTCGAGGACGGTGATCAGCCCGAAGAGGATCATGATCTGCGGAACAAAGACAAGGATGCCCGTCAGGCCGGCCAGCAGGCCGTTGACAAGCAGGTTGCTCCACCAGGCTGCAGGCAGGTGCTGGCCCAGCCAGCCGCCGACTTGAGAGAACGACCAGTCGATCGCATCCATCGGGAACTGGGCCAGCCAGAAAACGCTCTGGAACAACAGGAAGAGCACGACGAGCAGAATAATGTAGCCCCAGGTCCTGTCCAGAAAGAGCTTATCCAAACGTTCGGTGAAGAGGGTCTTCTCCAGCGGGTCGGGTTCGGAGACGGTGTGCTTCATAATTGTCCGGATACGCGAGTAACGCTGGAGGATCTCCTCGGCCTGGGTGCGGGTATGGTTGAAGTGATGGGCGGATTCGATCTGTTCCACGCTGGCCTGGAGCGTGGAGGTGAGATTGAAATGTTCGTGGTTGATCAGGTAATGGATAGCCGTATAGTCGCTGATCTCGGGGAAAAGGCGGCGGACATCCGAGATGGCTTCCGACGCAAGGTTATGGTTGGGGATGAAGTCGCGGGGGGTAGCGTGGTTCAACTGTCGGGCTCGCCATTCAACGATCTTTTTGAGCTGCGGGATGCCCTTATTCTTCCGGGGATTAACGATCACGACGGGGATACCCAGCTCCCTTTCCAACCCTTCGACATCGATCTCGATGCCTTTTTTTCCAGCCAGGTCCATCATGGTCAGCGCCACCACGACGGGTATTTTGAGATCGATGATCTGCGAGCAGAAGAGGAGGTTCCGTTTGAGGTTGCTGGCATCTACGAGGAGGATGACCATATCCGCGCGGACGGAGGGGTCCTGGTTGAGGAGGACCTTGTAGGTCACCCATTCGTCGGCCCGCTTGGGATAAAGGCTATAGGTCCCCGGCAGATCGATGATCGTAGCGTGAATATCCGGGGTGAGGTGAGTGGACCCGCTTTTTTTATCGACCGTGACACCGGGGAAATTGCCGACTTTCTGGTTCATACCGGTAAGGGCGTTGAAGAGCGAACTTTTCCCGCTATTTGGATTGCCGATCAGGGCAATATGGATATTATTTTTTTTTACCATGGACGACCGGACAAAGTCCGGGGAAGGAGGGCAAAGGTAGGGGGTATCGGCCGCCGTCGTTTACGAAATGAGGAACTTGGAGGCGGGAGCGGGAACCTTACAAAACGATTAACTTTCCATTTTCGTAAAGTGGAAGAACCGGAGCGGTATCGGGTGTCAGACCAGGAACCGCCGGAGGCGGTTCGCCCCAAGGGCAATCATTAGAGGACGATCAACTTTCCATTTTCGTATAATGGGAGAACCGGAGCGGTATCGGGTGTCAAACAATACCTTATATCTTTTTCAAGACCATGGCCCATCAGCCGGTGGTAATGGGAGGCGTTCTTGTTTTTCATAAACTCGAACATATCGTTGTTCGCGTTGGCTTCCAGGTAAAGGGTTTCGGCGATCTGCGAAGAGTCGCAGTTGATGGAGAAATGGTCTTTTACCTGGTGGATGACGGCCCCGGAAAAGAGCAGGTCTTCGATATTGACCTTGTCCTTCCAGGCCGCGCAGGCTAGTACAACCGGCAGGTTCTGATCGATCAGATAGTTACAAACGGACCGGAGGTTGGAGAAGGCGCCGGTGATGATCTGGCCGGCGCCGCGGTCCAGGGCCATGTGGAGGAGTTTGGTGCCGTTGGTGGTGGTCAGGACGAGGGATTTGCCGGCTATGAAGGGCCGGGGATATTCAAAAGGGGAGTTGCCATGTTCCAGGCCTTCAGCGACCATCCCGTCCCGTTCACCGGCGGTAATCCCGTCTATCTGCCGGCCGAGCTCAATACATTTGGCGACGCTGTCGACGGGTATCACGCATTTGGCGCCGTTATGCAGGGCGGTGGCGATGGTGGAGGTGGCGCGAAGGACATCGATGATCACTACGACGGCATGATTCACATCATAAAGGTGCAATAAGGCAGGGGACAGGGCCGTGTGTAAGGGAGTTTTCAAATTTGTCATAATATGTGCAGATATGCGCAATCTGAAATTTAGCGCATATCTGCAATTCGTTAAAT
>Ga0182015_10008100_pt1 | contig 10084 bp, 9 predicted proteins | sample 712P3MmetaG_FD_120478 | JGI IMG/M metagenome (GOLD analysis project Ga0182015, IMG submission 120478) | Permafrost microbial communities from Stordalen Mire, Sweden - 712P3M metaG | ecosystem: Environmental > Terrestrial > Soil > Wetlands > Permafrost | place: Sweden: Stordalen | collected... | reverse complement strand
ATGAAAAACTGTTTTACCAAGATCAATACCGATGGTGTGTAGTTCCATGGGACGCCTCCTCCGCAAGCCTCTCATACACAGGCTGCTGGCTCAGTGAAAGCGGCGGACCATCCCATTAGTTATTCCGGTCCAGAACCCAGGTTCTAGGAAATCGCCGCGGGCGAAACTTATTTCGCTTGGACGTATAGTTGGATAACCGGACCAGTGACGCCTGCCCAAAAACCCTCACTGCCCAGAATCCCTATTTGGGGAGCTCGCGGAATCGTTGTGAATTCGCTTGCCCAATAGCCTACGAGGCGCGCCTCAAAAAGAACTGTTTTTGGGCGCCGGCGACAATGGCATGACACAAACCATGAAGCTTTGGACTTCAAGTTCGACAGAGTCGAGCCGGTTACGTGCCGCCTGAACGCCAGGAGTTCCGGCAGCTTGTGCCGCCCGAGCGCGCGCCAATGCACCACCCGCGATAGCTGAAGCCTCGCGCAGGACTGCGTTTATCTCCGCATCCAACTTTTTGCGGCTTTCGCGCACGCGTTCGTTAACGTCGCTTTGTACTCTCGAACTGTTGACTTCGAGCAGTTGATCGAGGAATTGTCGTGCGTCGCGGACGATCCCAACGCGCAGACCCACACCGCCGATTATTAGATCCGAGACAAACAGTAATGGAGACGCAGGCGCAGCCACTCGCTCGATTAAATGGAAATGGAATTGTGACCTAATACTTAGTCCGTGATCAGAATCAAGGTTTTCCGGGAGCTCATTTAACCCCGGCATATCTGCTTCTCCAAAGCGATGCAAGAATTCATTCGCTAGTAAGACGAAGCGTTTGGCTGTCTTTCGAAACTCCTCTTCCGCGAATTTTGCTTCGTCCTCCAGCAACGGCTTGAGTTGTGCGCGTGCAATTTCCTGCGCTAAGTGGTTCACGTTTCGACGAAATGTAGGTCCGTTGTGGTTGCGTTTCAAGGAAGCTAAACGCTGCGTCAATTCATTGTGAGCGCTGACTTTGGCCTTCTTAAGAAAGGTATTCATCCGTTCGACAAAGACACCCGATAGCCGCTGCTGTTCAGCGCTCAACAAAACCCCCAGATCCCGCATGGCAGTTTCGGACTCTTTTAAGGTTTTCTGGAGTGTTGCGAGGCGCCGTTCTGATTCCTCTACCGGGCGCGCTAGCGCATTCCGTTCTTCCTTGATCACGGCGAGCAGTTGGTTTGACGCGCGCTGAATACCCCTTTCGGCCGCTTTATGAATGAGTGAACGCCCCGAGCGCACAACCAATTCCTCAAGTGAATGAACAAACTGTCCCCAATCCCGCTCGGGACCGGTTCGCTCTAATCGATCCAGGGCGCTGATTTCAAAAATCGCAGGCAACGTCTTATTCAGGCGCGTTTCCAGGACGTGACGGGAGAATTCCACCGCGGCGGAGCGCTCTGCCGAGTTTGCCCGGTCTGCTTTATTCAACACAAACAGAAGATCGTGAACGTCTTGAGAGACAGTCTCCACGAGTTGAAGTTCGGCGCCCGATAACGGAGGATCGGCACCAATGACGACGATGGCCGCATCAATATGAGGAATGAAAGCATGGGTCGCCGCGGTGTTTCCGGCGAACACCGATCCAAGTCCGGGCGTGTCCACTAAACACATCCCTGACTCTAGGAGCGGGCTTGGAGCAAAGATTTCCACGCCGTCCACGCCTTTCGCATTCTCAGGGTTCTTTCTCTCAGATACGTACTCTTCCAAGTCGCTAACGGAGATATTCGTCCACGTTGCATTATGAAAGCGAACGCGCGCCGCCAGCCGATCACCACGCCGGATGACGGTCGGCACGGAGGTTACCGGGACCACACCGGACGGGAGAACCGGATGCCCAATGAGCGCATTGAGCAGTGTCGATTTGCCGCGTTTGAATTGACCGATGCACGCCACATAGAATCGTCCTTCTGACACCCTGTCGGCTACACTGCGGGCCGCGGAAGCGATACGCTGTGCTCCGAACTCCGCCGCTAACTCTGACAATCGGTAAAGTGCGGCGTGAGCTGACGTGTTCTGCAGTGCGGCTTGCCGATTTTGCGAGGCTCCAGTCATTGAAGGAAGTTTGAAGAGTGTGCCATCGCTGACCTAGTTGACCGCATTAGGTAATCCACGTGCACGAGCTTGATTTTGATCCGATCTCCGTAGTGATACCTTGAGTTTGCCGCCAATTCGCACATCTTCACAATTGAGCCAGGTAAATGCCCACTCAAACGAAGCATGTCCTCGCGGAAATCCTCTAGGTCGAGCAGATCCAAACCCCAGTCTCGGATGCAAATTTCCAATAGTTCCCGCGAATCTCGCCCATTCAAAGGACCCGTGTGGATTCGCAGGCCGTCGTGCCAGTACAGACTCCACGAGTTCCCGATTTCACTTTGCGAAAATCCGCGTGCGGTCAGATAAATCGGCGTTTTGCACCCGTACATCACGTCTTTCATCAGCCGAGCCATGTTATGTGTTGGCGGAGGGAAATGATCCACGAAGAATCGGTAGTCGCCTTGCGTTGAAGCGGTAAATAGAATCCCACGAAGACGCAGACTCGTTTGTTCGTGAAGCCATCGGTTCAATGAGTTCTCGTTTGCGCCGTCCGCTCGTATCTTTTTTTGCACAAACGGATCGCCTAGCTTGTAAAGCTGACCAATGAAGTGCGAAAGCAACTCCCTCCTACTCGCAGCTCCTGTCCAATAAACGCATTTCCTTCGTTCCGCGTCGGGGAGTTCAGAAATCGCTTTCTTGATCAGAGCTGTCTTTCCGGCGTCCATAGGGCCCCAAACCAAACGGCTCTCGCCCTTTTGAATTGCTGCACGAAGCTCTTGCAATTCGTTCTTGCGGCCCACCAAATAATCGAATTGGGCCCTTTCTGTCATTTCTGCTCGTTGCCGTAATCTCACGGCCAGTCGCTACGACCGCTTGCCATCTTGATGCACGTATTTGATAACTTCGACTTCAGACGTTGCAATCAACCCTTCGCCCACCATCTCGTCCAGATATGGAATCAGCTTTTGTACTTTGTCATCAGAATCGATCACGCTGACCATAATCGGGGCATCCGAGGAGAAAGAAAGAAGATGAGACCGATGAATTAGAGTGCTGGCACCGTATCCTTCGATGCCCCGGAACACAGTAGCGCCGGCGATATCCAGCTCCCGGCATTTCTCGACGATGGCACGGTAGAGCGGTTTGTCCTTCCACTTGTCGTCCTCACCGAAATGTATGCGAAGCATTTTGGCCTTGCCTTCGAGCTTCATTGCCGAGCCACCTTTCTTCTCTCCTCGCCCTGGTAGTTATGGCTGTACTTGATGACGCCAACATCGGAGAGAACTACGAGCCCTTGCTGAACCATACCGTCAAGAATGGGAAAGTACGATCGAAGCTTCTCTTCAGTATCCACCACCGAAAGCATCATTGGCCGGTCGTGGGAAAGATTTAGCGTCGTCTCTTTGTGAATACGCCTGTTGGCACCGTAGCCAAGAATCCCCTGGTAGACCGTGACACCCGCAATATCGTTAGCGCGCATGCTTTCGACCAGTGCCTTGTGCAACGGTTTGTCGCGCCACTTATCGTTCTCACCAATGAAAATTCGCATCAGCTTGGCTTTGCCTTCACTCCTAAGCGAAGGAATTGAGGTCTGTGGACCTTTCTTTTTGGACTCTTCCGACGGCTTAACGACGGTCGTATCTTGGATTTCAATCAGTCCGGTACCCGCCATTTCATACAGCTTCGGCAAAAGTTCTTCGACCTTTTCTGGCGATTCGATGAATTCAATCTTGATGGGAAGGTTTTCAGTCAGCCGCTCGATGCGCATGGTGTGCAGATGATGGTCAGCGCCGAATCCAGCGATGCCTCGCACAACGTTTGCTCCGGATATCCCGCGATAGAATAGAAAGTCAAGGATCACAGAGTAGAGCGACTGTCCGTGGTATTGATGGTCTTCTCCAACGTATATGCTGACCTTTTTAGCAGGCCCAGCTTTAAGCATGATCCCTCCTCCTAGTCCAAGATTCCTCTTTGAGCTACGAGAAACTCTGCGGCGCGTCCTAGCACACCGCCTCCCGTGCGATCACCGTGTCTTGATTGTCGAAGGAACTCTTCGAGCTCCGCCCCTAGTTTCGCCTTATTCTCTATTCGCAGTTTCTCGATGATCTCTTGCAAGGGCGCCGGCACTCTCTTCTTTAATAGGTGAATGTGACGCAGGCAGAATACGGCATGCTGCTCTAACCACTCCGCAATCGGCGGGCGTTCCAGCTCTGTCGTGACTTCTTCAAGCCTTGTGATCTCTTCCTCGTGTACTTTTTTGCAAGCCGCGCAGGAGGACGGTGACGTCGGGCTCGTGTCCCACTCTTTGGATCTAAGCGCGCCGAGGAATATCGAGGCAGCCACTTCCGCCGGGGCGGACTTTGCAAGTGACCACGCATGGAAATTGCATAGCGGCGTCGGTTCTTCAGCTCGCAATTGTTTTGGTAATGATTCCTGGAAGTGCTTCACTGCAGCGCAGACTGGGCATCCTCTTTTAACCGCCAGCCTCGTGATCGGATACCTCTCGGAATCACCTTCGGTTTTCATGAGATGGTCCTCCCAGTGATAACACCTAACCACACCGAGACGAATCCAATTACAACACTCAACGCTACATTCAAACCCGCGATCAAAACCTCACCATCCTGAAAGTTGCGAAATGTCTCCAACTCGAATGTTGAAAACGTTGTGTAACCCCCAATGAAACCAATTGGAATCAGATATCGCCAATTGGGACTCCAGTGAGTCCTCTCTGCAAGAAGAGTCACCACGAGACCGATGAGAAAAGATCCTGTACAGTTGATGAAGAAAGTTCCGTAGGGAAAGCGAACGCCTAATCGATTGCTGACGTAGCCGCCCACCGAAAAGCGCAATATGGAACCTAGCGCTCCTCCAATGCCGACCATCAAGTATTTTGTCATGTGAACTAGTTTGATTCCCCCTTTCGGGCATGTTGCATGGTTTCTCCGGGGAACAGTGGCGTTTCTTCGCTCTCGAACTGCTTCTGAACTTCGGCGTCAACACTGTTGGATTTTGGGGCCTCCAAGAGTCTTATGTCTTCGCGAAGACCATTTGCATATTCAGGTACAAGGTCCCTGCCACCGGCTATTCGCTCCGCTTGTGCTCGGTATCCCCCCGCATAGATTTCAAATCGTCGGGTAAGCTGGTTGATGACAAGTCTCGTCCATTCTCTCAATACTTCCGAATACGTGCCGAGCGTCTTATTGAGAGCCCCGCCCAATTCTTGTTGAAGTCGCCTTGCCAGACGTTTTTCGGCGGATCGCCTGCCAAACAGTGCGCTAAATCTCGGCCGGACAGTCGATGCGTTCAACGATCCCGGATCGAAGATCGGTGTGCCGCGAACGAGAGATTGAAACTCGTCCTCTCCGGGCATAACAGCGATCCCAAGACACGTCGCGCTGATCTTCAGATCGTCCCGAAGGCGAACTGCAAGCGTCTCGAGCGAATCGTGAAGGTTCTTTACCCGTTGCTGGATGGTCTGCAGTATGGATTCGCGGATAATTTTCTCTGTCGACACGACTGCACTAGGATGTCGCCCCCATTCATCCATCAGTCTCGCGGATGCCGCCAAATAACCGTTCTGCACGTCGAAACTGTTCCTCTCAAGCTCTCTTTCCCAGTCGGCTCCTGTTTCTTCGATTAACCCTGTCGCTTGACGCAAACGCGCCTCCGCAGCGCGAATTTCGTCGTGCGTTCCACCATCCGATGTCCCGTTGTGTTCGAGCTGCGCTCGCAGCGCCGAAAACACGGATTCGCGTAATGCACCAATCTTTCTTTGGACAGACGATGTCCTGAGTTCCTGCGAGTAACCGTACAACGGAAGGATTTGCCCCTCAAACCATCGATTCAGTAAGTCCTTATGCGAGGGTAGAACGCTTACCGGGTGGACGCGCACTTCGAGATTGCATTCCGAAGCGATGTGCTGCCTTACGTATTCGCTGATCTTCTCGCGATCGTCCGCGCTCAGGAGATCAGCTTTGCTAAGAAGTACATTTGCAGGAACGGCCGCCCGCTGCAGCGTCGAAAGGACTTGCAAGTCCTCGCGACTCAGTGTTGAACCCCCATCGATCAGGACGACTCCGAGATCACACTTGGGCAGGTAGGCGAGAGTTTCCTTCGCCCCGCTCGTCGCCAGCGAGCCGAGACCGGGTGTGTCAACTAAAGTGACGCCTTCGCGAAGGCGTGCAGCGGGAAGCACCACAATAATCCGAGTCACGCGCTTTGCATTCTCGGGATTCTGCTGTTCGGTCGCAAACTCAGCAAGCCTGGTAACCTCCATCGTTTTCGTAGGAGCTTCAGCAGAGGAGACTCTCATGGAAGACTTTTCGCCGTACTCGATTCGCGTGGGGACTGCGGTAATCGGTGTGACTCCTACCGGGAGTACATCCGTCTCCAGAATCGCGTTAAGAAGAGATGACTTTCCGGAACTCACGCGTCCGAAAACTGCAATCTCGAAAGTCTTGTCTTCTGCGCGGTCCAAAATCGACTCGATAGTCGCGCGAAACTCAACTAGACCACGATCATCCACGATTTTTTCAATCTTAGAAAGAATCTCTAGATCATTGCTCTTCTGTTCCAGTCGCTGCAGGCGCGACTTGAGCTCTTGCCCGATTCCCTCGACGAGATAACGGTCGAGGTTTGACACCAAACTGCGCAACTCACCAGCAATTCCATTCAACTCGGTCGCTGCGGATTCTGGCAGGTCACCGTATCCGCGCATGTATTGCGGTTTCAGTTCCTCCACCGCGATGTCAATTGCGCCGAGTGCAACATGGATTGCGCGTGAGGCCGGGATCGACGGTTTTTCTCTTGGAATGCCTTGGCCATCTAACACGCGAACGAGTTGCGCCCGGATGCGTGAGATGTAGTCTTCAATTGTTCGGCGCTGCGCCGGAGCAACATCCTGTGCCAAACGAGGGAACGCTGCTTTAGAGGCGCTAACGTGCAGATTCTGCTCAATATCTCCCAGTAGCTTGTCGATGTGCTGGCAGGTTATGCGCAATCGTCGCGATTGAAATTCGTTCAATGAAGCTGCATTCGGTGTCGATTGAGAATCCATTTCCTCTAAAGTCCTCTATCGAACGACCATGACCGGACAGTGAGCATACCGGAGCACCTTTTCAGCCGTGGACCCAACAAGCATCTTTTCGAATCTCGATTTTCCGCGCAGCCCAAGTACGATCAAATCGACGTGGTCTGTTTCAGCACGATGGACGATCTGCTCAACCGGGTGGCCCACAGCAATATCGGTTGTCAGTTCGACGCCTATATCGCGAGCTCGTTGGATGATTTTCTTGAACTGTTCTCCAAAATGCTCGCGCGCATTATCGATCATGGCATCGACTTCAACCATCGTCGCAGGCTCCGGCGGACGAGCGACAGCGAAAAGCAGCACTTTCGCATCCAGCGATTGAGCCAGGGCGAGACCAGATTCCGTCGCCTTGTCCGATGGGGCAGACCCATCGTATCCAATAAGCATCTTTTTGAACTGGGAGTGTCTTCGGCCCATCATATTTCCTCCTTAGCCGGTACCAACGGCCGTGACTTCCTTCGGTTCTGACTCTCGTTCTGCCTTCGGGAGCAGATGTCTCGGCATGAACCACGCGTTTGCGAACATCGTCGGAATAACGGCACTACCGATAACTGTCGCGACGATGTACGAATACTGCGATTGGTCAATAATTCCGTGACTAAGGCCAAACAGCGCCGAAATCGTGCCAAACGTCAGGCCTGTTGACATCATCAATGTGTAATACAAACCTTCCTCACGCTGGTATTTGAAAGCTTTCACGGTTGGATAAAGCCCTGCTACCTTCGAGACCATCTTTGCGCCGAACAAAACCAGAAATACAATTGGCGCCGCTATGAGCGCAGGAACAGACACGAACGATCCGGCCCGTATGAAATAGAACGGCGTTAGAAGGCCGAACGTCAGCGTCCGAAGGCGGCGCACTAATATGTGATCTTTTCCAACGGTTCCAGCCAGTACCATCCCAATGATGTATGCGGGAAGAACAGCTTCGCTCCCGGACCATACAGCCAATCCGCCCATTCCGAATAACAAGAAGAGAAGATATTTTGCTTCCAGTTCGGACACTCGGCCGCCATAGAGCTTGAAGAACCGGGGAGTCAGGAAAGGCAGGATAAAGAACACGACGGCGCTCACTACGACGAAGATGACAGTCCGTATCGTGAAAGGCGAAAAAATGAGGCCCAGCGCGATGACAGTCCCCAGGTCATTTACGAAGCACGCTGCCAGGATCGCCTTTCCAAAGTCGGTCTTGTTGAGGCCAAGTTCCAGCATCACCGCATAGACGACCGCAACAGATGTGGTGGAGAGGGCAACGCCTGCGAGCCAGCTTGACATAATGGACCAATGCAAGATCAAGCGTGCTACGGCCGTGCAACCGAGGAACGGCCCGAAAAACCCGACCAGGCCAACAACCATCGCTTCCTTCCACTTCGTCCTAAAAATGACAGGATCAAGTTCTGCACCCGCGAGAAATGTCAGGACGATCGCACCGGTACCTGCGAGGAAAGTAATCCACTCGGACTTTGCAGCAAGTCCCATCGGACCGACGATGGCCCCGATGATCAATTGCGCGACGGTTCCCACGACGATTTCTGACAGCGCCGTGGAGATCTTGAACCAAATCGCGAGGAGTGTCGCGATGAGCGCCAATCCGACCCACAAGGAAGCTAGTGCCCAGACATTTTGCATGTCAGTTCTCGCTTCTGTCTTAGTTATGGGATCGCTGCCGGGGACATGACTCCGCGACAAGATCCTTGTCAGGAGTCATCATCTGTCCCGGCAAAAGAGGGACAGCGGTTAGAGGGCGAACTCCTTCGCCACTTCGCTTATCATACTTCGGCACAAACAAAAGTCAACCTGCGCACATTAACCGTCAGACCCCTTCCCATACAATTCGGCTCAGGACTGGTCTCCTAGGTTTTATTAGACGGTTAAAAGTAGCGACGATCAAAAACATGTGTTTCTAGGCAAACTGAATTAAAAATCTAACGCGCTTCCAGATCTGGGCCAGCGCGTGGTATCCGCCGGCCGGCCTTGCTGTCGCGTTCCTGACGGCATTCGGACTGTCCTACGTGCCGTGGATGTTGCTTGCGGGCGTGATCGTTGGGATCGTTGATTACCACTTCCATCTGTCCGCGTTCGTAATCGCGTACGTCGCGCTCGACCGTACCGCTTTTTCGGTTTAGAAGAATCCCGACGTCTGCAGCCTGTTTCGGAATTCCTCATCACTGTTGCATTTAGGCCTTTATGAAGATTGGATGGGGGCCAGGACACATCGAAAGCTCATTTAGGAGCAAACAATATCTACTTCACCTTCGCGTATTCCTCTGACTAGAGACGCCGATGTTAATCGACACACAAAGACTGCCGAACCTGCCTAACCCCTTGGATGGCCGCCGCTAGAAAACGCAGCAAATGCAGCCGGTATCATCTCCGATAGGTAACGACGATTCCTTAAGGTCAATAGTTCATGCCCCGAATCCTCGATCCTCAACAATTCAGTGCGTACCGGTATGAGCTTCAGCGCTGCCGTCAGCTCTTCATGTGTGCCGAAGACGTCACGGGTGCCATGGACGAACAATGCTGGAGTATGAAGGGCTGGGAAGTGAGTGGTACGTAATTCGAATGGTCGTTTGGGAGGGTGAAGTGGATATGACAGGAGCAGCAACGCATCGACCAGTGTAGCATCGGACGCCGCCAATAGTGATGCTTGCCTGCCGCCGTAAGAATGTCCGCCTAAGAAGACACGACCCGAGACTATTAGCCTCATTGCGTCGATTGCCTGTCGCAATCCCTCCTGATCGCGTTCAGCGCTGCCGCGAGGCGGTGGCCCATTAGGTCGCGATACACGGAACGGAAGATCGCACTGAAGGACCGTCATTCCGGACTCGGAGAAACTCGTTGCCAACGCAGTGAGAAGCGGGGACTGGCAGTTCGAGCCAGCACCGTGAGTAATGACGAGACCATCGCCCGAGGCATTAGCTGGAATGT
>Ga0182015_10008098_pt1 | contig 10086 bp, 8 predicted proteins | sample 712P3MmetaG_FD_120478 | JGI IMG/M metagenome (GOLD analysis project Ga0182015, IMG submission 120478) | Permafrost microbial communities from Stordalen Mire, Sweden - 712P3M metaG | ecosystem: Environmental > Terrestrial > Soil > Wetlands > Permafrost | place: Sweden: Stordalen | collected... | reverse complement strand
CTAAGCGTTCGCCACGCTTGAGACAGAAGCTAACCGATTCTGTGGCGCATAGCTCGGTCACAGATCTCGGCAAGTTTGAATTGGTCTGTCTCGCCTGCACAAAATCATTCAAGAGAATCGAGAGCGTTATAGGATACAGACCGGGCCTTTGCTGAAAGTCTACGTTTTCTCTAGGAATCTCGATGTGGTCTGCGATTACATCAACACAATCGGAGATGAGTCTATCGACGGAACTCCTATCCCAACCCTTTTCCGTTGAGAACCCCTCTTGAAGGGCTACGGCATCAGTGGTGCGTAAGTAGTCTGCTCCATGAGCATCTAGCACCTGATTCCACGCTGCCTCAAAAGCGCACCACTGTTCGCTAGTTCCGCACACTGTGGCGACAGTTATGCTGTCCGGTTCGCTTGCGCCGTCGAAATAACTCTTGAAAATCACCAGTAAATGATCCCGTGGAATACAGGATACTGGAGAAAGATCACGCAGCGATAACCGAACAACTTCGTGCATAGAGGCGATTGCGGTAGTCAAGGGTTCTCACTTTCTCTGCCTCGCATCCGATCTAATACGCTTGCCCTGTCACGGTGTTTCCAGTCTGACCTATCTTCGTACTTCAGTCAAGTATATTATTACCCTGAATGGTCACTGCCGAGTGGCTGGCCATTCAGGCGTAACCTTCAAACTAACCTTGATCCCGCGCCTCGTTCTTTGTTGGTAATTTGACCGGAACTCGGGAATCCTTCGACTTTTCCAGAAAAAGCCCGAGGAGTAAGCCGATTTGGCATCAATTGACATTGATGCACATCTGAATTTCCGGGTTTAAGTCCATCAGCCTCATCGCACATAAAGGAAACTCCCGGCAGGCTGACATCGTCCTATCTAGGATGCGCACCATCACTCTTGAAGAGCACTTCCTTACCAAATCCTTCCTCCGAGCCACACAAAGGAGTGACGAGAAAACTCCCCCGCAGCTTGCCGAACTGCAGTCCAAACTCCTCGACGTAGGCGCTTGCCGGATTGCCGACATGGACAAGTCTGCGATCGATTTTCAGGTGCTTTCGCTCGCTGCAATGGGATTCGACTCGCTCGATGCCGACGCGGCCACTTCGCTGGCGCGCGATGTCAATGACGAACTTGCCGAAGCGGTGCGTACCCACCCTGCGCGTTTTGGCGGATTTGCAACGCTTGGCATGAAGGATCCCTTGACGGCGGCGAAGGAGCTGGAACGCTGCGTCACACAACTCGGTTTTCGCGGCGCTCTCATCAATGGCACCACCGGGGGTCTGTTTCTTGATGACACGCGCTTCCTCCCGGTGTTCGAGGCCGCCACCCATCTAGGAGTTCCCATCTACCTGCACCCCGCACCGCCGCCGCAGCCGGTCCGCGAGGCCTATTACTCGGGCCTCCCCGGCGATCTCGGCTTCCTGCTTTCCATCGCCGGCTGGGGCTGGCACGCTGAAACCGGTCTTCACACGCTGCGCCTGATCGTCAGCGGCCTCTTTGACCGGCTGCCCGCGTTGCAACTCATCATCGGCCATGTTGGAGAAGGTTTGCCCTATGCGCTGGCCCGCTCGAGCGGCATTCTCTCCCACGCAGCGCCGCAGCTTCGCCAGACGGTGGCCGAGTACTTCAAATCCAACATTCACTGCACCACCAGCGGCTACTTTACCTTGCCGCCTTTCCGCTGTGCTCTTGAGGTGGTGGGCATCGATCGGCTTCTGTTCTCCGTCGATTATCCCTACAGCCCCAACACTCGCGGCCGGAGTTTTCTCGACAGCCTCAGGCAGATCCTCGACGCCGATGATTTTGCAAAACTTATTCACCGCAATGCAGACGATCTGCTCGGTCTGCGCGCAGCCGTTTAATGCTGTCACAGAACACAATGATGAGGTCACCTTCCTACGATCATGCCAACAATGAAAGCAATTCAAATCGGTGTGCCAGGAGCCGGTTTCGAGCTGGTAGACCGGGAGATCCCCGAGCCAAATGCCAGGCTAGAGGACCGAACATGCACGTCGACAGGATAGTCCTCGGAATCTTTGCTGGTTCGTGCAAGCGCGACCGTAGTCGCCGCAAGGATGATTGCTGATCAGACGCACTTCATGCTTTCCTCTTTTCGCAACAACGAGCCTTGCGGCCGATGGTCAGGCCGACGCGAAGCATGGTACTAACAAACGACGGGTCCAGTATGTGACGAGCAAAACTGCACCAGCTTCGACGCGATTCCGGGTAGGATTTTGCGGAGCCCCGACGACAAATTCGCCATCTGCTAGACGAATTGCGAAATCGCAGTGCAGCGCCGATTCATCAGTCCGCACCAGACTGGAAACTTCGTTCCGCCCAGTTGGTTGCCTTCAGTCGCTGGTTGATCAATATCGCCAGTTTGGGACCATTCCCGCCTGGAATTGGCCTCAACAAATGCAAAGCCCAGATTATGACAACTCACCTAAGATCAAGAATTGAGTCATTGCAGAACCCGGATGGAGGTTTTGCGAGGCACAGGTACAGATTTCATTTGCCCCCAGTAAAACTAGATCCTGCTCTTTCATTGCCAATGCGCGATTACGAACCGCCTCGCACCTTTTTCAATCTATGCCAATACCTTTAGGAATAATTAAGGCAGCTCTTAGAACTTCCTTAGAGGCGGAACTATAGCCTTCCAAGTGTGCAGGCTCGGGCTAGACAGCCTGTATGGAAGGTGCGTCGTGGTTGCACTGGTGGTGTTAAGCGCGTTCTGTGCCCTTGGCATAGCATTCATGATCTATGTGTTGATCGGCACTCAGCGAGACCTCAATCGTGAAAGAAGAGCCAAGACACTGGACCAAAAGTCGTCTTCAAGGCATTGGTGGAGATAAGACATTTGGACATGATGGCCTTGCCGGCAAGATCCTGCATGGGCCAAATAAGCTGGAATCTTCTCGAATTGCGGCAGTCATTGGAATAATCCTCATAGGAAGGGACAGTCCCGGAAGGTCGTCAAGTGCCATTTGGTTCATTTTGCCCGACTGGTTGTAGTCCCTCGCCGTCGCACATTCGGCCTTAAGTCATGGAATGCCCAGTTTTCAACAGCTGACCGCCCAATCTCCGGTTTGGCGGTAAGAGCGAAGCCGCGGGCGCCGCGGCCGCTGCATTTTGGGCCTCCGAGGAGCTTTTAGGCCGGGTTAAGGTTTGGGTCACAGGAGGTACCTATGACCCATCTACGCAAGATCATGCTCGAGGAGATGCAGCCTCGCACATCTAGCGTGGCACTTCAACCGAACCGGAGACGATGTCTGAAGTCACTTCAAACTTGTGGCAATTGCTGTAATGCGCTTCAAATGAAAACTGCTCGGATGATTCGGGCTCAATTGTCACGATCGCGCGAACGCTGGCTGGCAGTAGATAGGATTTTGGCCCCAATTGGACCACCGCGAAATCGTTCCGGCCCGTGAGAGATTTGAATCCGCGTGATCCGTCGGGAATCAGATCCACCGTTTCGACACGTCGAATTCCGTACGAGAGCCGGTCAAGCCAGAACCTATAAACTGCGTCCGCTGACAATCCTTCGCATCCCGCGATCTGCTTACTATTAACTTTGCGGGAGACTTCCAGGCCAATCAAGTCTCTCGTTGAAGAGTCTCCCTCCACAATCCTGTAGAGATTGCATTGGTCATAAGCCGCCGAGAGGAACGAGCTAAAGTGAATGCCAAAGCCACCATTGAGGGTGAACGGAAGGACATATCTCTTGCCTTGCTTTGGAGGTTTGCCGTCGACCAGGCGCACATCTCGGCTTTCAGTGAGTTCTGAGTCTCCGCCACTCAGTCTTCTAGCTGCCACAACGGAATCGAAGGTCATCTTGCGCTTGACTATACCGTTATTAAGCTCGGATGAGTCGATCTTCTCATCACAGAAAACGTCCGGGAGAGTAGCGACAGTCGCAGCGATATTGGCCCGGGCGTGTGAGAGAACCTCTTGAGTTGAAGGCGCTGGCTCTTGAGCTCCTGCGAGCGTCGCGACCAGAAATATAATTGCCTGGGCCCGGTACAGACGGCACGTGGCGGGCCATTTCATCCTGAATGCCTCAGCCGGGATTTCCATCTTGTTTGCATGGCGACGAGAGAATACATGATCGGGCCGTCCGCCAATATTCTTGTGATAGTTTTTTTGAGTTTAGCCCAGAAGCCGGCAGCTGAATGCCAAGTGAACTACGGATTTTCGCTAAATCCTTATGTGGGGATCCTTTTAGGCATCTCTTTGCTACTCCGAGATCCATCAAACTCTCATCCACCTTTGTTGAAGCGATTCTTTGCCTTCGAGTAATGCCCTTTTGGATTGTAAATTTTTGGCGGCCGGAATGTACAGAATTGACCAACATTCTTGGCCCAACACGGGTAAAAGTTTAAATGCCAAAGTCTGATCTTCGCCTGGATTTTGCTTGCCCCATTTGCGGCACGCTTCATCAGGAAAAGTGCAATTTGATCAGCGGCGCTCTGTGTTTTGAATCTCACGTCGAAGTTAACCAGCGAGCAATAAGGAGAAGCAAAATGAGAAATGTAAATCGTGTTTTCCGAACTATCGTTATAGCATCCGCTGTTGCGCTTGTGTCAATTGCAGTGCACGGCACAACGATTCGCCTGACAGCAGACTTGAAGGCCTCTGCCGAAGTTCCTCCCAAGGACAGCGCTGGCACCGGAACTGTCACCGCCACGCTGGATACTGAAACCAACGAATTCAAATATCACATTGAGTTCAGAGGGTTGACTGGTCCGGTCGTCGCAGCACACTTTCATGGACCGGCGGTGGCGGGAGCTAATGCGAAGCCACAGCTTCCGATAACGACTAGGCCTATCACAGGTCCCATTGATGGGAAGGCGATCCTGACACCAGAACAGGCTAAGGACCTCGTGGATGGTAATTGGTATTTCAATCTGCACACGTCCGCAAATCCGGGCGGGGAGATTCGCGGCCAAATCCTGAAGTCTGAATGACGGTTTCAATGAGAAGGCGACTTTGCACCAACTGACCCGGTGCACGGGAGAATACCGCAAAGGAGTAGCTGTGCCTTGCCAAGATTCCATCCTGCCGAGAAATTGAATAGGAGTCCGGATACCTTAAAGGTTAAGTGCCGTTTGTGCCCCCGACTGGAGTTAGCTGAAAAGCGATGAAGATAGAGACAGATGGAATCTTGGCGAGGGACAGGCGCACCGGGCACCCTCAATACCCCCGTAGGCACGGCGCTTGGTAGGTTCGCTGCAACGCCAATGAAATGAATAGTGCCTCCCGGCGCACTACGATTTTTCCGTTTCGTGAACTGACCCCGTCGCCGCTCCCCGGTCCTTCTACTTCTCGATGTCCATCTTTGGATACTTTCGCCGAACTGCCGTCACCACCGCGGCGTGCTCGGGCTTTCCACTAGACCGGGCCAGGGCATCGCGGGCGTGGGCGACGTCTTCGATCGGATAGCGGCGGGTTTCGGGAAACACGAAATCACCCTTGGGAACCTACACGATCTCCAAACCTATCAATACTTAAAGGACCCCACTTAGAACTCGCCGCCACCCATAACGCCACCCCAACCCAAGCACAATTCGGGAACCTTAGTCTCGGGCAGTCTCACCGCTTGAGTGGGAGGCGTGCGTAAGAGCTGAGGGAGACGGATTGAAAGATTTTTGGGGAACTGGCGGGTGGGATGCGAATCCTTTCAGGTGGATGAAGCGAGGGGCACAGCCAGACGCTTCGTAGTCAAGCATCAAGATGAACCAGTCAGCAAGAAAGCGCACGGCTTCGAGTAGATCAGGGCTTTACCGTCAGGGCACTCGGGTGGCTATTCTGCATCTACTTGCCACTTGCGATAGATCTATCGCGCTGGCGATCGGCTGATCCTGATTGACGCCTAGTTCGTCGGCGAAGAGGGAACCACCACTGGCTTGACACTGCCGCAGTCCGAACTCGCAAACTTCGCGGTAAACGTCTTATCGATCACCATGTTCACCGGCGTCCCTCGAACACTACCCGTCACCGTCGTGTGGCTTGTCCCGCTGAAGTGCCCCGCATCGGGCAATTGGAAGTCGATGTGTCCCTTGGAGGACAGACTCGGGCCGTTACATGCGGTGTCATAGGCGATGCCATGAACAGTCTGGACTTTGTTGGCGACGCTGCATTGCGTACCCGAGACCGCCTTGTTGGTCGCCGTCAAATAATCACTAAGCGTCGTCCCGGCGGAGAAACAAGACTGCCCCGCAATAGGTGTTCCATGGTTTACGCTTACATGCGTCTCCCAGAGGCCGGCTTTGATTGGAAGATCGGAAAGCTGCGCAGGCAGGGTCGAAGGCCCGAGCAGCAGAACGGCTGCAGCGCACAGACCTACGAGGTTCGGGTATTTCCTAGGCTTCACGAAGATGCACCGCGTTCCATGGCTGGTCCAGTCTCAGAAGAGTAACACGTCGCTGGAAATTTGTCCCGCACGACGCGGTTTGCTGGAAAGCACCGGTTCGATAACCAAAACGACTGCAGGATCGTCGACGAGACCGGTGCGACGATCTCGCATTTGCCCCCTTCGAACTTCGGTCAGAGTTTCCCGGGCACTATTCGTACGTGCTCGGGCAAGCTTGGAATATTGCGCTCAAAATAGCGGGTTTTTGTCTGGATTAGAGACGCAAACATTACCTTCGTGCTGTGCTGGATGTGAAATTGGATTGCCGCAAATTGAGAAGGAACTATAACATGGGGGAATTCACACAGGCATTGACAGGGAGAACGATGTGCGCCACCGGATTATCTCAGGTAACCCCAGTCGAAGAGGTGACCGGCATCAATAACTGGGAACCACATGACCAGAAAGAGCTATTGCTAGCACCTGCTAAGAAGGGTACTCCATATAAGAAGGGTACTCATTTATTGTCCACTCCATGCATTCTGCACTCAGAGAGAACGCCCTCGCGGGTTCCTGAAGCCGGGGACGTTGGCATTAGGAGCAGACGAAGGACGGCGGCGATGAATCTTTTTCGATTGAGTGGAGATTGCTTGCCGCACTCGCAAGCCGCAGAAGATCGGGTGGGATTTCGTTCAATGCGATTTTCTGGCTATCTTTCGAAATCTCCAATTATGTCGGACGGGGAAGAATGGCGCGGAATGGGGAAGACGGTTACTTGGATTCACGGTCTGAGGCATTTGCTGCGTAGGTTGCGGGCGGAGGAAGGGCAGAGCCTTGTCGAATTTGCGATTGCGTTCATGGTGTTCATATTTTTAATCTTTGCAGTTTTTGATTTCGGACACTTGTTCTTCGTGGAAATGGACGTTCAGAACGCCATTCAAGAGGCCGCTCGATATGGATCGACGGGAAATCATCTGCCGGATCCGAGCAATCCGGGTAATAATCTATCGAGAGTGATCTCGATCATTAACACCTTCGAGAGTGACGCAATGGGCGTGCAAGTTTCAAACATTCAAGTATCAAGCTTGAACGGCGGTCCAACGAGCGCCGGTGGTCCAGGAGACATGATGACCATTACGGGGACCGTCAACATGCCTTTGCTGACACCGCTGATTGCGCACTTGTTCCCAAATGGGCAATTCACCTTTACAGCGAGTACCACGGTTATGAATGAGCCCTTTCCGCCCGGCCAAACGAATTAGATGGGGAACGCAGGGATGATCAAGCGACTTACCGAAGGTTTAGCATGGGCAAAGCGACTTGAGGATGAGCGAGGGGCGGCCCTCGTTGAGCTAGCGATTTGTCTGCCTTTACTGTTTATCCTGGCCTTTGGAGTCATCGATTTTTCGCAGATACTTCTCGACAATCAAACGATGTCTGGCTTATCCAGACAAGGCTCCGACCTCGCTTCCCGCGGAACGACCCTGACAAGCACGGTGGCGGCACTCGGTATTCAGGGTGCTTCATTGAATATCGGCACGCAGGGGAGGATCATCGTGACTGAGGTAGCCAACGATGTCAATGGCAATCCTCAAATTGTAGGCCAGGTGGTATCGCCAACTGGTATCTCGGTATCCAGCGCCGTTGGCACTGGGATTGGGAATCCAGCCACCATGCCATCGAGTGCCAGCACCGTGCTGAACGCAGGTCAGACGCTCTATGTAACCGAGGTGTTTTACTCCTATACTCCCATCACACCCCTTGGTAATTTTATGAAGATATCTCTTGCTTCCACATTGTATGACGCGGCGTATTTTTGAGAGGAGAATCAAATGCATCTCATTCGAAGTCTGACTGCGACTGGGAAGGAGAGCGGGAACATATTGGTTTTGTTTGCCTTGTTGCTGCCCCTCTTATTGCTCTTTGTGGGGTTGGGAATCGACTTTGGTTTTGCCTTTCTGACAGAAGCTCAACTTGCGAAGGGGGCTGATGCGGCGTCGTTAGCGGCTATGCGAAACCTAGGCCGAGGGCAGGTTGAGGCTAGCGCCATCGGGCAAAGCGAGTTCGCCTTAAACTACAATGCTAACTCGAATTTGAATGCTTCGCCCCCCAGCATGAGTATTACCTATTCGTCAGACTCTTATGGCGAACCCATTGTCAATGTTGTTGATACCGCAAAAATCCACACCTTCTTTATTGGAATTGCGGGCTTTCCCACTCTCACCATAGCTGCCGCTTCCCAGGCAACCCGCCCGCCCGTTATCCTTTCGTTGGTGTTAGATAAATCTGGTTCGATGCTCCTAAACGGTGGGTCAACGGCCTTGCCTCCCTCGTTGATAGATTTTCTTGGCTACTTCATCGAAGGCACCGATCAACTTGGAGAAGTAAGCTTTTCGTCGATTGCAACTCAGGATGTGGCAATCTCCAAAACTTTCCAGACGCCAATTACGAACTCCGTGACGGGGATGGCGTTCGGCGGAGCCACTTTTGCGCAAGGCGGACTGCTGGATGCCCAGACTCAAGTCCAAGGCGTTTCCAACCCACCGCCAAATGCCGTGAACGTAGTCGTATTTTTCACAGATGGTTGGGCCAATACCAATCAGGACACTCTGGGTGGTGGGCTGGTGAACTATGGAGGCTGCTCTCCGGTTGAGGCGGCGGTCGGTTGGTGCAGTGGAGTTTTTTGTATGAACCCGACGACTGGTAGCACAATCTCATACTCAAGTGGGAACGTAGGATCATGTAATGGTTCCTCTACTTTTCCTTCGCAAGACCCAAGTCTTGCGAATCCCGCCCAGCTTACTGAATTGAATATCAGCACTGAGTCCGACTATCGTGCGGTCCAATCGGCCAATACGATGAGAACTCAGGGGATAACGGTTTACTCGATTGGTCTGGGTGATAAGATCAACACGACCTATCTCCAGGAGCTTGCGAATGACCCTGCGAGTCCGACGTACAACGCTAGCGAGCCATCCGGAATCGCGGCGTTTGCTCCCACGGCGAGCGACTTGGATTCTGCTTTCCAAACGATCGCCTCGAAGATACTCCTTCGCTTGACGCATTGAAGCTCTAGGGCCTGTCATCAAACTGGATATATGCGTAGACGGCATGGGCACCCACCATAGAACTCTGCCAGCGGTGCTGGATTGTAGGAATCCGCCCGGCCTGTCCGTTAGCAAGAACCCCACAAGCCCGCACCAGGGTGCGAAATCTGAGGGGACAGCGGCGTCACAAATGGAGCAGTCGCCAGATAGGCACCGATGAGAGATTGGCCCAATCGGGTCTGCTCGGCGAGACGGGCAAAGCAGGACGCACGCCTCTCGAGCGGCTCCGTTCAAACGCTCCTGTGTTCTCCAAACGCCGAACTTCCGGGTCGGCAAACCGTCAGCAACTGATCGTTCAATAACGCATAAGTAAATGCCCGCGTTGAACAACAGGTGACCCAAATGGGGACCGCAATGGACGGGCATGCGAGCATTCTGGCGTCTCAATACGCCGGGATCAATCAGTTTCAGCCGAGCGCCCAGGATCGGTGACGGCAAACGCCGTTTGGTCCAGGAATGCTGGCGGGCACCGCACGGACGCTCCTCAAAAAGCGAACTCTTCAGGTCTCAACTTGTGCAATGCCCATGTATGACAGCGTCGGCGTTGTCAATACTCTTTTTTGCCCGTTTTTCGGGAAAAGAGCGCAAAGAATCTCTTTTGTGTGGAGGCCGGTGTCAAGGGCGCCGTT
>Ga0182015_10008097_pt1 | contig 10087 bp, 8 predicted proteins | sample 712P3MmetaG_FD_120478 | JGI IMG/M metagenome (GOLD analysis project Ga0182015, IMG submission 120478) | Permafrost microbial communities from Stordalen Mire, Sweden - 712P3M metaG | ecosystem: Environmental > Terrestrial > Soil > Wetlands > Permafrost | place: Sweden: Stordalen | collected... | reverse complement strand
GCTTATGCGCTACGAGGGTTGTAAGTCACAGCTGGCCAACGACGATGCGACGGGCACTCTTATAGTCGTTGTCGTAATTGGCGCGCCCGGAGAGATTCGAACTCCCGGCCTCCTGGTTCGTAGGCGAATCCGGCATTTAGCGGGACATTATCAATCAATCACTTGCAGCGCTTGCCACCGAGCGAGCCAATGTGTCCACGGCACACTTAAGGCACAGCAAATCTGCGCGTGACGCATTCGCGTTGCCTCCCCCGCCCGCCGGCGAAACGCCTTTGACTTGAACCCAGTCGTGGCGGGTTTTCGCGGAATACCTATCGGGGGGAGGAGGTAATAAAAGCTGCAATGACTCCAAGAGTTGGACCCAAAATAAGCCCCATAGCTGCGAACAGTAGACGTCTCGACATTGAAGCTCGGTGTTGAATTAGTAACGCCTTTTGATCGCGTACGTCGGGCGTGTCTGAAGAGTCGTACAGCGAACCCGGTTTGAGGACAAAAGCCGACAAACGCTGACGATCACTCCAAAAGGGCCATGTCTTATGCGCCCTTGATGCCGCGATCTGCACCGCCTGCACGCGCACGGCTGTTCTGATGTTGAAACTAATCACGAACGCAGCGGCCCAAACACAGCCCAAGGCAAAGCCTAGTATCGGGTAGAGATCTGGGGTCACGTACCGCCACTCCGTGCACAGCCGCAGGAGGTCTTGCCGGCGCCGCGAGCAAGCGAAAAACTCCCGGCTGCGGTCCATGATGCTGCCGAGTGAACCTCGAATGGAAGACTGAACACCGCAGGAGTTGTGACGGCTCCGCGGCCCAAGAAGAAGTTATAAGTCTTAGGGTTACCGTAACCGACATTGCCTACCGCGAAACCACCAACTATCCCAACACCAGCGCTTCCGCCGAACGTTCCACTCCAACCTCTAAATTCTTCCGGACAGTTTGCTGGTGAATAGGTTGCTACGATTCCGGCCGCTCCGCTAAAGCCGCTGCTAACACCAGTGATTGGAACAGCAGAAAAAATACCTCCAATTCGCCACTGCGACAGATCTGTCATAGCCGCCGAATTCCAGCTTATGGATGCTTGGAAACTAATGCTCGCGTACTGTATCCAGCTACCACTGCCTTCGAAGCCAAGAGCGAAAGTCCCAAGGCCGAGGGGGTCAATGTAAATGGCTGGGTCTCCTTCGCCATAGGCGTAGGTCGAGACGCTCCCTCCGTGGAGCCCGATCGGATCGCTCTCGACGTATCTACCGACCAGCGGGTCGTAATCCCTCATCGTGTTCTGATGTAATCGGCCCCACGACGCTCGTCGTACAACGGGCCGATATCCCCGATGCTTTCGAGGACTTAGGCGGCGATCGAGCCGATGAGCGAGTGCTGACAACGTGGTGATACCCCAGAGGCGAGTTTTGGCTTAGCTCAGCGCATCGGTCAAGGGGCAAGTTCTCGTCTTTAGCTGCTGGCAGCGTGGTGTCGCTGTGGCGCGCGTTTTGTAGCAACGAGCAGCCGCCAGGCTATCCTGCCTCGCACTCATTTCGGCACCGATCGTCACACGGTCGCACCGATCAGCTTGTCGGCACGAGCCCATCAGTCAGCGGGTGAGAGCCCGGAAGCGGCGGTTCAAGAGCGCGGCCGCAGGCCGCACCTTCACGCGTGCGCGGCCCGCCAGAGCGGGCTCACGCGCACGCCGGCGGGCACTTGAACATAGCGCAGATTATGCGGCCGCCGCAGGCGGCGGACACTCGCACCGCCGGCGTCAACCATTGCGGACTCGTTCATCACGCGCAGCCGCGGTGCGAGTGCGCATAATTTCTTAGCGTTATGTTTCAGTGCCCGCCAAAGCCCCCTTCCAGGGGGATGGGGGGAGCGCCGACGCCTTCATGGCATCACCGTTGCCGCGACGTAGCCGCTCGCTCGGCCGGGTGCGTAAGCGCGTGCACTTCCTTGAGCTTGGCGATCGACACGTGGGTATAGATCTCGGTGGTGGTGAGCTGCGCGTGACCCAAGATCGCCTGGATGAAGCGGATGTCGGCGCCGTTGGTCAGCATGTGGGTCGCCATCGCGTGGCGGAACAGGTGAGCCGCGCCTGGCTTGTCGATGCCGGCGGTTCGCAGGTATTTCTTCACCAGGTCGGTCAGGCGGTTCTTGCTGAACGGCTCGCCGAACTCGTGGAGGAAGAGCGTCCCGTCATCCGGCTCGATCACGATTGCCGGGCGCACTTCCTCCAGGTAACGGCTGATCCAGTGGATCGCACGCGAGCCTAAGGGCACGTAGCGGTCCTTCTGGCCTTTACCTAAGCGCACCAGGAGCGAGCCGTTCTTCACATCGATGTCGTAGAGCTTGAGGTTAATCAGCTCGCTTCTTCGGATGCCGCTGGAGTACAGGGTTTCAAGCACCGCGCGATCCCGTAAGCCCAGCTCCCCGTGCAAGAGTGTCTGCGCCATCGCGCGCTCGATCTCCTCGGGCTCCAGGATGTGCGCCGGCAGGCGCCGATGCACGCGCGGCAGCTCAAGCTCGGAAGCCGGGTTACTCAGGATGTGGTTCTCGCGTGCGAGATAGCGGAAGAAGGCTCGCAAGGGGATGAGCCGCTGCTGCTGGGTGGCGAAGGAGAGCGGCTCGCCGTTGTCTTTGCGGTAGTGATACAGGTGCCGCCTATAACGCTCCAGGATCGGACGGGTGACGTCCTGGGGCCGATGGATGCCGCGCTCCTCTGCCCAGCGGATAAAGCGCCGTAAGGCATCACTGCGCAGCTCCACCGTGCGCGGCGAGTAGCCGCGTGCGGCGAAGTGCTCCAGGAAGCACACAAGGTACGGGTAGCAGCCGCACTTCTCGATCGGATAGCGATCGCGCACCTGGCTTGAGGGGATGGGTTTCTTGCGCCGTTTCATGCGCGCCCCTCACGAGGCTGTCGGTACGTACGATGCGAGCGGTGCGAGTGACCGGTGCCGTGCTTTTTCGGCGCCGTTCACGTGTGGCGTACGTAAAGGCTGCTTTTCTTCGAGTACCGGCGTGCGCTGCGACCCCTGACCAGGCCCCGACGGCACGCCGACCTCACCCCGACCAGGGGCCGACTGCGCGCCGCGGGACCCCGACCGCTCAGCATCGTAGTGCTGCGCACCGCTTAACTGCCGCAGCGCCTCGACATCGATCAGGCCGCTGATGTGCGCGACATCGCCGTGCGCGGATCCGTCGTACAAGAGCTCGTACTCGAAGGACTGGCCGCGGCCGCCGCGATGCACGAGGAGATATTCGAGCTCGACCAGGCGCGCAAGATGCACCTTCAGCTGCGTGTCGCCCCAACGGGTGTGCTCGCGCACGAGCCGGCGACTAAAGCGCTGCTGCGCACGGCCGATCTGCTGAGCCGCGCACTGCTCATCCACCATCGCCACGATCAGCCCCAGGAGCCGCCGCGTCTGGGGCGGCAGCTCATCGAGCGTGCGGCCGAGGACCTCATGCGCCAGGCGGTTGGCGAGCGCGATGTCATCGAGGGTGACCTCGACATACCGCAGGGGCTGCGCCCCGGCATGGGGGTGCAACGTTTTGACCACGCGTTGATGCTGGTGCAAGAGCGCGATCACATCGATGAGTGTCAGGTATTTCTCATGGTCGCGCCGAGTGCGGGTGCGATCATCCAGGAACGTGAGCCGGTGGGCGTAAGGGTTCACGATCGCGAGCGGCTCAAGGAGGCGCTGCGCGTCCTGGTGAGTTTTCAGGATCGCCTCGCGCTCGGTCCTGGCCAGGAGCCCGGCGAGCGTGCGCCGCTCGCGCTGCACGGCATGGATCGCCGCGGTCTGCGCACGTCCCTCATCGATGGCGAGCACGAGACAGCGGTTCAAGAGCTCCTCATCGATCTCGGCCGCGGTCGTGGTAAGCGCGATCATCACTGGCCCCTCGACGCGGTACTCCTCGGTCACGAGTTTTCCCGTGGCAACGTCTTTGCTGGTCGAGGCGATGGTGAGCTCGCCTTCGCTTTGGAGGAGTTTCAACGCGTAGCTGGCGCGCGCAGCTCCGTGTTCCTCGGCGATCGCGAGCAGCTTGTGCTTAAGATCCATCTCCCCCATGTAGAACAGCGACTGCCCCGTCATCGCCGAGTACACGATGCGATCTTCTTCCGGCACGAAGCGCAGCACGGCATCCAGCAACGAGGACTTCCCGGCGGCACTGGTGCTCTGGATCAGAAGCGCGAGCGGCCGGTCGAGCTTGCGCGAGATCGCGGCCAGATATCCCACGAGCGCATTACCGCCTTCACCGACGATCCCGCAGCGGCTAAAGTCCGCGACGATCCGCTCAGGTAAATCAGGACTTGTAAGCAACGCCATCGCGCGCGCGCGTGCCGTCTCATCGATCGACACCGCGGCGGGGACTTTCGGGGCGTGCGCAGCCGTGATGAGCTGGTCCTGCTGCGCTTCCAGTGCCAGCAGGAGCTTCCCCACATCCCCCTTGATGACCTCCTCGCTGAGGCCGAGCTCCGCGGCGGCTTGTTTCACGAACGCGGCGCGCTGACGCGCCTGGTAGAGATCCAGCGTGTCGATGTACACGAGCTCACCGCGAGCCTCCTCGACCCCGCCATCGAAGGCCGGCGCCGAGGCCAAGAGATTCACCTTCAGCACCTCGTAGGAGAGGTTCCTCTCCAGTCCCCGCACCCGGTAGCGGCGCGGCCCGAACGTCACGACATGCTCGCGCTCGTGCCCGGGGGCTTTGATCTGCGCGACTGGCGGCGGTGTTGGCGCCTCCGGGATTACCTGCGCCGGGATTGCATCCAGCGATGGGGGTGCTGCGCACGGCATGCCGGGGGCTTCAGGCAATGCCGGTGGAGGGATGTCTTCTTTAGCCGCTTCTTCGGCGACTAAAGGGGGAACAAGCGTGGGAGCGACTTCGTGCACCGTGAGCGCCGGGATGTCCGCAACCGCGCTCGTGAGCGGCTTCGGCTTTCCCTTGCCCATCCACTGTGCAGAACGGATCGCAACACCCAAGCTCTTGTGCGCAGGCCCCACTTTGAGCGCGTACTCGTTGGCATCCATGCCCTTCGGGAAGAGGATGCGGTAACCGTCGAGGCCTTCGGCGATCAGCTGCTGAGCGAGCTTCTCAGCGGCGCGCTCCCCCGCCTCATCCCGATCGTAGGCGATCAGTACCCGCTCGATACCGTGTTGTTTGAACGCGGCCAGGTGATCGGCGGTGAAGCCTTCTACACCGTAGCTCGCCGTGACGTTGCGGTAGCCGGCGCACCAGAAGGTCAAGGCATCGATCAGCGCTTCACACAGGATCACTTCTTTCGAGACCGCGAGCGCTGCCGCATTCCACACGCCTCGATGCGGCCCCGGCAGATAAAGGTGCATCGGGGTGCCTTCGCGCAAGTGGTCGTTGATCTTGCGGCCGTAGACTTCCGTGACCTCACCGGAGGATGCGATGATCGGGATCACGATCGAGCCGTTAAAGTGCTCGTGCCCACTCTCACGCAAGAGCCCGATGCGCTGCAGTTGCCCGCGGATCGCCGCGCCCTCCACGCGCGTCTTTTCCGGCAGCCGGTAGCCTAACGTGCGATTGGCGTAGCCGAGCTTGAACGTCTTGACCGCCTCCTCTGAGGCGACCCCGCGCCGCTTCAAGTAGTCGAGCGCTTCGGGACTGCTGATGAGCGTCTCGTGGTAGTAGTCGATCACCTGGCACAGCAGCTTCGCGTCCTCGGCGTTGCGCTCGATCGGGGTGGGGAGCTTTCGCACGCTGCTGCGCTTCGGAGGCACAGCACCGGCAGCCGCTTGTGGGATCGAGTCATTCAGCAAGAGCTCGGCCGCATGGCGGAACGAGACGCCTTCAGCCCTCATCACCCAGTCGATCACCGTGCCGCCCGCCTGGCACGCCCCTAAGCAGTGCCAGAGATTCTTCGCCGGCGTCACGACGAGGGATGGCGTCTTGTCCTCGTGGAACGGACAGCGGCCGATGAGATCCGCCCCGTGTCGCGTGAAGGTCACTCCGCGCGCCTCCGCCAGGCGCTGCACGGAGACTTCTTCCTTTAGCCGCTCGATCAGCTCATCCGGGATGCGTGCCATCGGGCCTCCTGAACCGGGGTACGGCCAAAAACCTGTCAAGTACCCTGGCAACAAAATAACTCGCCGGCAGGCTACTACTCCGGGTAGTATTGTCAACTGCGCTTTGAACAAGAGGAGGCTAGGTTATGGACCTGTATTCATCAGCCGGGTCCCAGATCGTGGCCATCAGCAAGGAAGAACGCGCCTTCTTCGTGCAGCTCGGTACGCGCATGGCCGAGTTGCGCCGCGTGCAGAACATCACCCAGGTACAGCTCGCCGAGGCCCTGGGCGTCTCACAGCAGACCGTAAATGCCTACGAAGTCGGCCGCCGCCGTATGCCGGTCTCCTCGGTGCCCACGCTCGCCAGGCTCTTTGGCGTGTCCGTCGAGGAACTGCTCGGTGAGCCCCTCTCCGCCGCGACCCGCAAGCGCGGCCCGACTCCGAAGCTGCAGCAGCAGATCGAGCGCATCACTCAGTTACCTAAGCCCAAGCAGCGCTTCGTCATGGAGATGCTCGATACCGTGCTCGCCCAGCAGGGCCGCTAAAAATGGGCGTTTCGCAGCGCCGTCTGCCGGTGCCACCGGTCCGGGATATCGCCCGCACCATCCTCGTCCTGCGCGGCCACAAGGTGCTGCTCGATGCCGAGCTCGCCGCGCTTTATGGCGTCACCACCAAGCGCCTCAACGAACAGGTCAAGCGCAACGCCGAGCGCTTCCCCGAGGACTTCATGTTCCAGCTCACCCGAGCCGAGACCGAGGCCCTGAACCGGTCGCAGTTTGCGACCGGTTCCCAGAAGCACCGCGACCCGCGCTTCCCGCCCTACGCCTTCACCGAGCACGGCGCCATCATGGCTGCCACCATTCTCAACAGTCCCCGGGCCGTCGAGATGAGCGTCTACGTGGTGCGCGCTTTCGTGCAGCTGCGCGAGCTGCTCGGCTCCAACCGGGAACTCGCGCGACGATTCGCGCAGCTGGAAGCCCGGCTCGATAAAAAACTCACCGACCACGATGCCGCTATCGCCGCCATCCTCTCGGCGATCCGTGAGCTCATGAACCCGCAGCCGCCTAAGCGCCGCAGCATCGGCTTTACCGCCGATCTTGAGGAGAAGGCGTAGCCGCTCAGGCTTATGCAAAAGCGCGACATCGAGCCGGTCTACCTGCCGCACAACGAGCCGTATCTCGGGCAGCCGCACCTGCTCGCCTTCGACAAGGCGATTCCCGATGCCTTGCGCGCGAACCTCCAAGTCGCACAGCGCACCTTCGTCAAGCCGCTCTCGCCGCTGCAAGTGGCCGGCACTGAGATCATCCCGCAGGGCATCAGCATCGCACTGAGCATCCGCGAGCTGATCCGTCAGGCGTATGTGTATTCGGCAGCGATCTTGATCCGGCCGCTCATCGAGCGCGCCGGCACGATCCACTACTTGCGTGCCCACCCTGATGCAGTCGAGGCCTGGCGCAACGGCTGGCCGCGGCGCGCACAACCCTCATTCGAGGAACTGCTCTCTGGGATGCATCCAGCCGCACCGACGGATATTCAAGAGGCCTTTCGCACGATGCTCCATAAGCTCGTGCACAGCGATCCGGCAGGCTCGGTTTACAACATGTTTGATCGGCATGACGGCGTGCCGGTGTTCTCCTGCGGCAAAATGATCGACCAACCCCAGGTCTGTAACCTCGTCAGCATTGCCGGCCGCCACTACCTCGAGCGCTTGGTCGCCATCGCCGCAGAGATCTTTCCACCACCCTCGCAGAGGCACCTATGACGCAGCCGCTACCCCTCGATACGCTCCTCAGTGAGTTCTCCGAGCAATCGGATGCTTGGGTGCTGCAGTCGAAGCGTCAAGGCACCTTCCTCGTGATCCCCGACAGCCGCTTTCCCGGCCGCCGCCCAGTCCGCTTCTTTATGAGCCGTGCGGACGCGGATCGCATGCTTGTCGAAGTCTTGAAGGTAAATCCATCACTGGGGGGCGAGCGCATTGCCCCGGTATCCGTGAAGCTCCTGCAAGCCCTGCGCTCCATCGCCGCCGACAAGACACCCGGGCATGCCGACAGCTTCGTGGTCCATTCACCCAACGAAGTGTTCGAGTTTCTTCACCAGCATTAGGAGCTGAGATCGCCAGCACCTCGCCACCGGCGCCCGCTGTACGGCAGACACCAGTTTCCTCGGAGATTCGTGCGCTTAAGTGGGTCATGGCGCTGGTTGGCTGCCAGCGGCTGCCACTGCGGCAGCCGGCGCATCGCGTTGTCGCGCAAGGGAAAGCAGCCATTCGCCGCCGCCGTTGGCAGCCATCGCAGGATGCGTCGGGTGTGCCCTTACCATGCTCCCCATCGACGCTCTCGACTGGCTTAACAGCCCCGCTTACGCCCGTGTTGTATAACAAGAGCAGCCGCGAGCCTATCCTGCATCACTCCAAAATCGGCGCACGGCATCTACGTGAGCAGGTCGAGCCCCTATGCTCCGGGAGTCAGTTCCACTTTCCCTGTTGCCCTATCTACAGCCACCATGTAGTGGCCACCGGGCGCCGGTGGTGATTTTTCATCGCCAATTAAAATCATGAAGTACCAGCGGGCATCCGTATGCCGCATAGCGTAGATTTTGTACGCGGTCACCTTGTGCTGCGTCTCTTCCAGAAAAGCGCCTTCCGCAATCGCGGCTGCCGCACACTTAGAGGGAACCGGGGTTGCTTTACCAGCCTCGCCGGCAGACTGAAGTCTCCCCGCAGCGAGACACTTGCTCGTGAGCGGGACTGCCGGTCTTGCGATAGCTCCCTGGCAGAACAGAAGGAGCAATCCAAGCGACCAGATCACGGTGAATTTACGCATTAGCCACCATCTGGTGAAACTGGAACTGTGTTGCAGTAATAGTAGATGTTCCGGTCGGTGGCGGGCAGAGCCGCCTGTGCATCCGCCTTACACTTGCAGTCGTTCAACAGTTTTCTCAAGCAAGTTCCTTGCACGCCGTAGGCGCTGCATTCAGATTGCCAGAGGAATTGGAGATACCCGTAACCGCCTCCTGGCCGAAAGCCCCTTGGCTTGTTGCGACACGAATCAGCACCGTATCGCTTCTTCCAGTCCGCTATGTGTGACTGCTCGTGCGCCTTCGTACAGGCAGCCGTGCACTCATTCTTGTCTTTGTTTACGACCTCGTAGTCCCCGTTGCCGTCACATTGAATGGTGCTATTCCCATCAAGACCAGTGGGGTCGTTGTACGAAACCGGATTGTCACGCACGTACGCATAAGTGTTTACTCCGGCCGCCAACCCGATTGGATCGCTCTCAACGTATCTTCCGACCGCTGGGTCATAGTCTCTGAAGTAGTTGTAGTTCAACCCAGTCTCTGCTTGGTAGTACTGGCCAGGGAAGCGCAGGTTGTAGACAAAGCTGCCGAGGCCGGCAGGATTCTGATTCGATGCCGCGGTACCGAACGGATCCGCGTCCCAGCGCCAGGCCAGCGTATCGGTGGTCGGCTGCGCGACTTTCCTGGGGGTGTTCAGGTGATCCGTGTGCACGTAGTAGATGCTCACACTCGATCCATTCGGCCTGAGGGTGGCCACCGGGACGTCCCCAAGCCAGATGGTCTCCTCAACCAAAGCTCCAGCACTTGAGTACTCCCCGATCAGGTGCCCGGCCTCATCCTGCATGAAGAGGGTAGTGCCGAGTGTGCCGGACTTCTCAATCATCTGGCCCAAGGCGTTGTACAGGTAGCTCGTCGCGTCCTCGCTGGTTGACTTCATGCGGCCGCGGTCGTTGTAACCGTAGACGAACCCACCAAAGGCGGTGGCGTGTCCTGCAGCATCGTACGTATAGGTTCGAGTGAGCCCTCCTGAGGTGCTCGTGAGCTGATTGCTCGTCGCGCTGACGGAGAACGTAATGGCCTTCGTTCCGGTCTGAGTCAGGCGGTTACTGTTCGCATCGTACGTCCAGCCATCAGTGATCGCAGACGTTTTAGCGCTGGTCAGCCGGTCCAGCAGGTCGTATCCGTAAGTCCAGCTGAGCGCGCTATTCGAGGAGTCCGAGATCGCGCCGATGCGGTTGGCATTGTCGAAGGTGTAACCGAGCGTCACCCCT
>Ga0182015_10008095_pt1 | contig 10089 bp, 18 predicted proteins | sample 712P3MmetaG_FD_120478 | JGI IMG/M metagenome (GOLD analysis project Ga0182015, IMG submission 120478) | Permafrost microbial communities from Stordalen Mire, Sweden - 712P3M metaG | ecosystem: Environmental > Terrestrial > Soil > Wetlands > Permafrost | place: Sweden: Stordalen | collected... | reverse complement strand
TGGCGAGCAATACATGATTCTACTCCCAATCCCGGCGTATGGCTCCAGTGAATCTTTTATTAGTTTCTTGGCAGCCGCACGTGGGAAGCATAGACGGTGTATATGGTACTTCATTGAGCTGTTTATGTTACTTCACAGGTCTGTTAAGTAGGTCTGTCAATCTCAAGAGAATATTACGATTAACAATTAGAGTTCGCTTGACGCTCCTTAAACCCGTTGCAAATGATCTTTCCGATTCCCCATCCTATCAAATCAATGTAAACGAGTCTTGAAAATGACATGGAGTCACCTTTTTATATTCGAGATTGAACGTTCTCCCCGACCGTCCTTAGCGGGTTTCAAGGTGTGGACACGTCCGTGAATGGTTACCGGGACATTCGTAATAGATCTTTATTGCACCGATCGTACAAATAGGCATCCCAGAAGCTTTCAAGCAAAAGGGAATCGTTAGTACTCGTTTTTTACGGAACTGATTATGATAAACGTGAAGCTGTAGATGAGATGAATTGTCCACCCTGTGAAATCTCGCGCCTTTTTCCCGCCTTCGCCGATCATCGGCGATCCGCCGTTTCTGCCTGCGAAGCCAACGGACCAAAGAAACGATGCGAACAATCAAGACCGACATCACCATCAACGCCCCTCCATCAGTCGTCCGAGAAGCCTTCTTCGACTTCCCCTCGTATCCCTCATGGAACCCGTTCCTCACCTCAATGGCACCTGTCGGTCCTTCCCCCACTCCAGGAACGCACCTCAAATTCGTTGCGGGCGGACACGCCATCGAGTCGGTTATTAAAGAGAATACTCCGGAAAAGTTCAACTGGATGGGCACATTTCTTGGGGAATGGTTTTTCGCCGGAACACATCATTTCGAGTTCCAGCCTTTGGGGGATGTCGGTGAGAATGGGGAGACGGTGGGGTGTAAATTTCTTCAATATGAGATTTTTACGGGGGTTGGGGTGGGACTGTTTTTGTATTTCATTGGGAAGGATACGGAGAAGGGGTTTATTGCCATGAATAACGCGTTGAAGGAACGGATTGAAGCAGGAAGAGCTACTTGAACGCCATCGAATTCTGATTTTGGGAGCAGGTGAGGGATGGACTTTTAAGCGAATTAAATAGGATACTTGGATAGTTTGGGAATTATGGACGGTTATGATCTTTGATACGACATTCCTACTGCGACGCCAAACCTCGGCGAACTTTGAGAGAAGAAGTAACTTCGTGAGCAGTCGCGCATTCGCGTTCACAGTTGGGATTTCGATTTAATTTTCGAATCCCAGCTTGAAGACTTTTGCTACGGCAACGACACGTGACGCACGCGTTAAAATCGCGGATTTTGATTTATTTACGAAGGTGTCGCAACATCAAACACCATTTGATCCATTCATCAACAATGGCGATGGCGATGCGTGTTCAGTCGCCTCCATTGGAGTATCCTGACTCGGATGGTTTCGATGAGCATGATGATGATGATGACCATCAAGACGAACTGGTAAGCACAACTTCATTTCATTCATGGACGCGTACTAATTGGGAACAGGAAGCAATGGCAGCAATGGAAATAGAGCTACGAAAACAGAAGAAAGGACAAGTCATTCAACATCGACATATCAGTCCTCCACTGCCATCGAGCTCACAACTCGCAGGCACTGTTCTCCGTACGATATATGACTGATTTTAGACTCCCCCAGTCGACGTGTTGTTGAACGACGAAATCGTGTCAGTAAATACGACGATGACTTTATAGACGTCGAAATCGTGTCGTCTCCTCCATCACCTCGGAAATCTCCCATCGATGACGAGATTACTCTAGTCTCATTTGAACCGTTTCAAGAGGACCTGTCGGTTACTCCATCACGTCCGAAATCTCCCATCGATGACGAGATTACTTTAGTCTCATTTGAACCTTTTCAAGACGACCCGTCGGTTACACCAATGGCTCTGGGAGGATCAAAATTCAGACGCAAACAAATTGTCCCCGCTGATATCTCTTCTCCCGTAATTGTCTCTGCAACCCACGACATCGATTTGGCCAGTATCCCCCTTTTCGAACCTGAGGAATCTATCCCGACGGCATCAACTTCCGAGTCGCAAACGTCAATCCCCACTCCTCCGCGACAAGTTCCTTCGACATCGACAGTGATTCCTCCCTTGCCTTCGTACCGCCAAACGCTCAAGGCATGTACATCCTCCGGAAAAGTAATTTCAATCACCAAGAAACCGCAATGGAAAAAGATAATCGCAAGTCAAGAGAAACAAGATGCTATAAAAGCCCAGAAAGAAGCTTATTACGGAATCGACATCCATCGTCTTCTAGACAACATCGAAGCCACACCAAGCCAATCTCAATCCCTGACGTACCATCTCCCTTCATCTCTCTTCTAATTCCAGGACCGATACCCCCGCGTCTGGAAACGTGTGCAAAGATCTCTGGACAGACAAATATCGCGCGAAAAAATTCATCGACTTGCTCGGTGACGAACGTATCCATCGCGACATCATGCGCTGGATAAAACATTGGGACTACTGTGTCTTTGGACGCGAAATACCCAAATCAAGCACATACCAAACCAACAATTACAACAACGCCAAACCGAGCGTGAAAAAACCCGTCTTTGGAGCGACTCCCTCGATCGATCCGTATCAACGCCCTCAACAACGGATTTTGATGTTACATGGTCCTCCTGGGCTGGGCAAGACGACGTTGGCGCATGTTGCTGCGACATTGGCGGGGTATGAAGTTATTGAGATTAACGCGAGTGATGAACGGAGTGGGACGGCTGCGAAGGATAGGATTGTTGAGGCGGTAGAGACGTTGGGGATTGATAGGAACGGACGACGTGGGAAGGAACGGTGTATTATTCTTGATGAATGTGATGGAGGGGATGCGGTATTCCCAACTTGAAAACAGGTTTCTGATGTTAGAATTTCGTGAGAGTGATACTGGATCTCATTCATGGGGATGAGAAAGCTGGAGCACCTCCTTCAAAGTTTGCGAAGAAGGGGAAGAAGAGGGTGAGAAAACCTCTCTTACGCCCCATCATTTGTATCTGTAACGATCTGTATCTCCACTTTCTCGATCTTGGGTTAACGTTAGATACGCGACTTCCCTTCGACCTCTCCGTCCATATTGTCATATCCTGCATATCCGACCAACTCAACCCTCCTCACTCCTCCCCCGCCTTCAAAAAATATGTCATCTCGAGAAAATAAAAGCCGATGCAAGAGCACTTACCCTCGTCGCCGACTCTCACGAAGGAGACCTCCGTGCCTGTATCAACAGTCTCCAACTTCTCTCCACCCGCTGCGATAATCTAACCCTATCATTCGTCCAAGAAGCGTTACTGAAATCCAAAAAAGAGGGAACGTTGACTTCTCATACCGTCACCGAGGGAGTCTTTGCAAAACGCACCGCCAAGGAAAAGAGACGGTTGAATTTGACGGGTCAGATCGAGGGACAGAGAGTAGTGAATGATTTTATTGCATGTGGAGAAACGGATCGTATAATGTCTGGTACTTCCCCCCTGACCCCGCATCTTTCGAGTGAATGAGAGTTGACGATAAGAATGTCATACGCATTTCTTGACGCAGTCGTATACGGAGACACATTTGAAGAAGACGTGTGAAGCATACGAATGGTTACATTTCTACGATAAGTTGCAGACGGCCGTATATCACGATCAATTCGGAGAATGTATCGCTTATATGCCTTACTCTGCACAAGGATTTCATGAACTTTTCGCCCAGGAAAAGAACGAAAGTCAACGATCCTTGGAAAGGAAACGCGAGTCCTGGGAGGTAAACCCTCCCCTCTTACCCAGGCGAGACTGACATAGGCATACGAAAAAGAGAAACAGAATCGAGAGATTATCGATTCTTGGATGGGTACTCTCGATGGACGAATGAAACAAATGTTCAATCGAAATGTATTTGCAGAAGAATTCATCTCGCTCGTCATCAGAATTATCTCCCCGGATCTCAAACCTGTATATCCCCTTCCCTTGACGAAACTGATGGTAGGTCAACGAACAATTGACTAGTCCGCCGGAGAAACTTGCTATGTTCCGTGTCGTGGACGCGATGATTCAGACTGGGTTGAAGTATACGCAATATAAAGTCGACGACGGGAGTTTTGTGTTTAAACTTGAACCTCCAGGGATCGAGAATCTAATTACCTTTGGAACCGAATCGAAGACTATTCGTGGTCGATATGCAGTCCGACAACTGGTCAGTCGAGAAATAGAGAGAGAAAAGATCAGACGACGCAAAGGAGGTAACCTCGCAAACATGGAGTGAGTGGCTGATTCAGATGTTGTGGAAGTGGTGGAACCGAGAGCAAACAAGAGGGGGATCGAAGAAGTGTCTCAGGAGAAGAAGGTCGTAGTGGAGAGAGTCAAGAAGGATTTCTTTGGGAGAGTTATTGCGGTGGAGCGCGATGATGATGGGAAAAGAAGGCGGACTGATTCGAGTAATGCGTTGAAGATTCAGCCGGATGTGTGGGTGAGATTTCATGACGGGTACAGTAATGCGGTGAGAAAGCCAGTTGTGTTTGCAGAGTTACTCGGGCGGCTGTAAAGAGAAAGAATACAGTGCATATCTCTTACTTAACGGAATGCCTGAGAGTTGCGATCGGCTCAAATTGCCTTCCCCCCCCGCGTGTCGGTGATCCATTGCAGGGTCCGACCAATGGCGGTCGTGGCTTAGGAATCCATGGCCCACTTAACATTGCCTAAATCACCACATCGAACCTTCAACCGTCGTCATAGCCGTGTAATATCCGCACCGACACACAAATCACACTCTGCTTCAAGAGCCGAGTGAAGCTTCAAAGTCTCTTTTGAGTAAACTTGACTTCCGGTGTGTGTATGCCCCCAGCTTGTCCCTCGTACATCAGCTCAATTCTCACATCGCTCAGTAAACCTGCGCTCAATCGACTCGTGCAAATACAACGACACTTCTCATCATCGTCTGCCAAAATGACGAAATCATACAAAGTCGCCAAAGTGTCTGAACTCAAAGATGGACAAATGAAGGAAGTTGACATCCCTGGCACAGACGGCAAAGTTCTTCTCTCCCGTGTCAAGGGAAGATTCTATGCAACAGGATCAAAGTGTACCCGTACGTCACCTAGTCCCTCTCGTTGAGGTTAATTGGGTATAGATTACGGTGCGCCATTGAAGAATGGAGTTTTGACGAGTAGCGGACGACTTGTTTGTCCATGGCATGGTATACATTGATTGTAAGATAATGATTGATGGTAGGTGCGTGCTTCAAAGTTCAAACTGGAGATATCGAGGAGGCTCCTGCTTGGGATGCATTGCCTTGTTTCAAAACCAGCATTGACGGCGACGAGGTCTCTGTCGAAATCAACAATCTTGGTACTATCTCCAGGAACTCTTGGTTAACTGTAGACGACGTCAAAAACTCTCGTCGAGCACCCAGTCGACTCAGCACAGTCGCCTCAACTCCATCCCCGCATGTCGTCATCGTCGGTGGAGGTGCATCTGGTTTGGGCGCGGCAGATAATCTCCGCACCCTAGGCTTCACTGGTAAGATCACAATCCTTTCAAGTGAGCCGTACGCCCCCATCGACAGGACCAAACTCTCCAAAGCTCTCATCACCGATTCCAGCAAGATCCTACTTCGAACCCCCGAGATTCTCAAAGACCTCGATATCGAATTGAAGCACACCAAAGTCACTAAAGTCGATGCAAAGGGGAAATCTGTCACGACAGAGGATGGTGAGACTATCAAGTATGATAAACTTGTTCTTTCGACGGGAGGGTCTCCTAAGATGTTACCGATGCCGGGATTCAAGGAACTCAAGGGCATTTATAAATTGCGAACTGTCCCCAGGCAAAAGAGATTGTGGATGCGACAAGTGGAGGGAAGAAGAAAGTTGTTATCGTCGGAACCGGATTCATCGGCATGGAAATTGCAATTGCGCTGTGCAAGGAAAATGACGTCAACGTCATTGGAATGGAGAAAGTACCGCTGTATATCCATCCTACTTTCTAGTGACTGAATGTAGGGAACGTGTGCTTGGACAGAAAGTCGGGGAAGTATTGCAGAAGATGCACGAAGACAAGGGAATTAAATTCCATATGAATGCATCTGTCGAGTCGGCTGAAGCATCCTCATTCCTTTCATCCCACGTCGGATCCATAAAGTTGAAAGGCGGGAAAAGTATCCAGGCAGATGTCGTCATCATGGGTGTCGGTGTTGGTCCAGCGACCGAATTCCTCAAAGAGTCTGCTGGATTCAAGCTTGAAAAGGACGGCAGTCTGACGGTTGACAAGCACATGCGCGTCAAGGGTGTCGAAGATGTTTATGCAACCGGTATAATATTGTTGTAAACCGCTTACTCTAGGTGATATTGCAACCTTCCCGTATTCTCAACAAAGTAACAAGCCTCTCCGAATTGAGCATTGGGATGTTGCTATCAACCACGGCCGCGTCGTCGCAAATCATATCGTCAAAGGCGACTCTTTCGAAGGTACTTCTCCGTTTACGTTAAACTGATCCCCAGGATATACATCCACCGCATATTTCTGGTCCGCCCAAGGAGCTCAAATGCGTTATTGTGGAACTACTGCTATCGATGGATTCGATGATGTGATCATTCAGGGGGAGACAAATCCTAAAGATCCAAAATTCAGCGCCTTTTACGTCAAAGATAACAAGGTCATTGCAGTTGTTAGTGTTGCAACAGATCCAACCGTCAGTCTCAGCGCAGAACTTCTCTACGGTACGGACCGCATATAATCACATGGCTAATTTGTAGAGGGACGATTCCCACCTGTAGATACATTAAGATCGGGGATGGATATCAGACAGATGGATTTGCTTGGTGGAGCACCACCTTCGTAAAATAAACCAGTATATATACAATCATACATCCCCAGTATTGGAGTTATTCTTTATAGTTACAGCCAACAATAATACGTTATATTGGAATTGACGCATGGAAGATCGATGGACGGGCCAGTGGCGCGTGCTATTACGCGTAACCTTAAATCTCTAAGTTTCAACGAGGTATTACGTAACACGGCAATTTGAGGCGCGCATTCCTTGCGGATCCGCCATCACACATGTTTTTGTGGCAGACCAAGGCACAGACGTTGACATCAACGATGCTCTGACCGCGGGAAACCGTCTCACCTCTGTCAGAAGAGCGGCAATATGGACAGCGATGTCCAGAGTGTACGTGAAATCGAGATGGAAGTACGACTTCGACGTATCCAGACCGGCACACTGGAGACGGTCCAACAGAACGGAGAGTTGCTTGAGGTACTCGCGCATTCCTCGTCCAAACGATTTGCTAATGTCGGCAGAAACTGGCGGAATTGAATGAGGAGTTGAGTTTTAGTGATTCAACGGTATCGGACTTGGAGACTGGTCTCGAACAAGTCAGAAATGAAAGTCAGCGACTCGCCGGACTCATGGAACAGTCGCTTTTGATAAGCTTGAACCTCGAGACTTGTTCGGAATCTGCCGATGTAAAGTCCCTTGAGCGAGAAATGTGGGGGCTCGAAAGAGAATGTCGATTATTCTCGTCGTCACCCTCCAGGAATCGAAGTCGACCTCCGCCACCTGCCCGCCTCCCTACAGCAGACCTGCGCGATGAAATCCTCACGACAAAAGAACAACTCGCGGAACTAAAGCGACAGATCGAACATATTACACAGTCGCCGATGATATCGCCTACGTTCTCTCATCAGAGTCATTCAAGACAGTCGACTGCTGAACATCACCACCATCACTATTATTACGGTGTCACCGAATTTCAGCAACAATTGCCTCCGGCAATACCAGTTGCTCCGACAAAGATACAAGATACCCCCATACACACTAAATTCTTCCGAGAATTCCGACTCCTCCATCTACCGCTAGTACAACGTCATCAGTCTCCCTTCGTCACGAACGATTCAATTCTGCGCTCACATGGGCACAAATAGAACCTGAAGCCGATATTAACGATCTTCCCCAAGACCTTCGGCGAAGAATTTCCCACGAAAGTATAACTCTACCTTCCGATTCCACATATCTCCAACCCAAAACGCCTAAATTAAAGCGGGCATCATCTCACGAAAGTATCCTCGATTCAACCGTATCTCCCTCTTTCCGCCGTCTCTCCTCCTCCCCACACCAATCACCCCGTTCCTCTCCGCTATCTTCCTCCACAACATCAAGCCCAACATATCTCTCCGCCTCCGCCTATCTCCGTCAAAATAATACCTCATCTCTCCTATTTTTATCTTCCGCTCGCGGAAAACAATCTCGTGGTCTGAGTTCACGAAAGAGTTTCTGGAATTTATGGGATAAAACAAATACTCCTCGCTCAGGTCGAGGGAGAAATGCTAGTGGACCTCCAGTGCTAGGGAGTCGAGTTGTTGTATGTACTGAAGTTGACGTTGGGATGTTACAGGATGCATTGGAGGGGTAAAATGGGTTTGCATATGTATTGGCGATTTGATAGGTTTGTAGTTAAATTTGGCGTTTGGGAGGGATACTACAATATGTATTAACCTAATATTCATGTACCATTATCGGAAAAAACCTTTCAAATATCATTGCTACTATAAAGAGGATCTCCTCTTGCGTTGAGAATTCCGCGCGCAGTTGCTGAGTCACTGCGAGCAATAAGTATTTGATCTCCATAGGTTCAACGTATCCGCAGTACAGCATAGAAGCACTAAAAAGAATGTCCGTGAAGTATCGGTTCTGTCCTCCCTTGATAACATGCGAATCGTTTCCCCGTACAAACTAGAGTTTTTCCTCCAACGAAGACTATTTGATTGATGCACAAGACCATTTCAAACGTCCGGACCTTCATTCCAAAATCTGGTCCCTGTTCCATGATCGTGAGAACCTCTCCCCTGGAGGCCCGAAGAAATACGCCGTGAATTTGGATTAATTGTCATCTGGCAACCGTCCACAGATAAAAGAGGAAATCGAAGCCAATCTGGAAATGTATCTAGATTATTTTTTTGGAATCTGCATAGTTGCCGCCTCTTTTCTCGTGAAACGGGGATCGTCGATGTTCGGATCGTACGTCTGGCGAAAGATCCTACGAACGTCGATGATCCCCGTTTCACGAGCTTGGTTGTCAAAGAGGCGGAACTATGCAGGCGTTCACAACCCGTCTCGATGTCCTTGGATTTTCTGTGGTTGACAGACATACCGTTTGCCATTCCCAGTGCCGTAGTACTTCGGATAGTCTTCCGACGGTCTAATTCTCCTGGCAAAGATTAACCGGACGAGTAGTCTCCTCATCTTCCCCCCCCACCCCGCCCCCACCTCCGTTTCAGGGTTGTGATCGCCTGCCCTCCTGTCATCGATCCCCAGTTTGTTATCTTTATCTAAACAGGGGGCTGTGGGACGAGGTGGGGCGCTAATTTTAGATGGCATTTTGCCATGGCAACAAGCGATCAGGTTAAATTAAGCCTTTTAAGGAGCCAAACTTTAAAGCCCCCCCTTCCCTCCTAAAAATACTCCCACCCTCGCGTCCTCGTATTTAATATCACCAACCACACTCGTTAGAAAAAACTCAAATCCTTCATTTCGCAATGGAACCTCCTGCAAACGTCAAAACAAGTCAACCTAGTACGTCGGCAATGAGTCTCGATCCCGAGGAGATTCAAAAACAAGACTTGAAAAAGGTCGAGGAGGAACAAGTCCTTCGTCTTCGAGGAGGCAACCTCGGGTACTCTAACCCCCCTTTTTCGTCTGATGATGTTCTAGATGTTCTTGCAATGAGCGCTGCTGTGGTTGCAACTGGTACGACTCCTGGTTTTGTTGCTGTTAAGTCTTTGCCGGTACAATCCCTTTTTTCAGAATAGCGACTGATAATATCACAAGGCCTCGTTTTTGCGTTTGCTCTGAGAGAGTGTCGCGTTAATGGTATTCGAGTGATTTAATTTTGATATACTTTTCGTTGAGCTGGTCTTTTTCGGTGGCGTTGGAGGTAGGTTGGGGATTCACGCATCGGGGGGGAGTGACGAACAATTTTTGTACTCTACGGACGAAGTTACGTTAGCGAATTCGAACGGTTATTTCTTGCACCTTGATCCTTATAATGTCGTAAAG
>Ga0182015_10008094_pt1 | contig 10089 bp, 6 predicted proteins | sample 712P3MmetaG_FD_120478 | JGI IMG/M metagenome (GOLD analysis project Ga0182015, IMG submission 120478) | Permafrost microbial communities from Stordalen Mire, Sweden - 712P3M metaG | ecosystem: Environmental > Terrestrial > Soil > Wetlands > Permafrost | place: Sweden: Stordalen | collected... | reverse complement strand
TAGAACGGGACGTCCTCGTCCACCGTGTCCTTGGGAGGAACGGGGCCGCGCGGGGGAGCCTTCGGGGCCGGACCGTCGCCGGGCTCGGGGGACTCGCCACCCGCGGCCGCTGGGCCGCCGGAGCCGGGGGCGCCGTCGCCCCTGCCGCCGATGAACTGGAAATTCTCGAGCACCACCTTCAGCTTGCTCCTCTTCTGCCCGGAGGTCTTGTCCTCCCACTGGTCGAACTTGAGGCGACCCTCGACGAACAGGGGGCGGCCCTTGGTGCAGTACTTTGAGATCACCTCTCCCTGCTTTCCCCAGGCCTCGATGTCGACGAAGGCCGTCTCCTCGCGGGTCTGGCCGCTCTCGTCCTTCCACGAGCGGCTGATCGCGAGGCCGAACTGGCAGATTGCCGTGCCCTTCGGCGTGACGCGCATTTCGGGGTCGCGCGTCAGGTTACCCATCAGGTAGACCTTGTTGAAGTTTGCCATGGGAATTAGACCTCCTGGACAAACGTGCGGTAGACGCTGCCGTTCAGGCGAAGCCGCTCGCGCAGCTGGGCCGGAGCCTCAGGCGGGGCGCTGAAATTGACATGGACGTAGGCCGCGCCCGTCAGCTTGCGGTCGGTGACGCGCGCGAAGTCCCTCTTGCCTATGTTCTCGACCGCGGTGACGTCGCCGTGGATGGCTACGATTTCCTTCTTCACCCCGTCGACGATCTGGTCGACGGTCTCCTGCTTGCCGCGGTTGTCCAGGATGAAGGTTGCGCGGTAATTGCGTTTGGTCGGTTTCATGGGAGGTCTCTTCGGTTGAGCTGGTTCATCGCCCGGTCGGCACCGCTCTCGATGAGCAGTTCCAGGCCCTGGACGTAGGTCGCTGTCTTTTGTTGGATTAGTGTGAGTTGATCTTGCGTGAATCTTGAGAGCACGAAGTCCTTGAGGTCCATCTCTGGGGGCTGCCTGGGCCCGATGCCGAGGCGCAGCCGGGCGAATCCGGCGCCGAGGTGCTCGAGTAGGCTGGCGACGCCGTTGTGCCCGGCATCGCTGCCCGTCACCGACACCTTGACGAGGCCGATGTCGATCGTGACGTCGTCATAGACGGCGGCGACGTCCCCGGGGTCGATCCTGTGGTAGCGGGAAAGGGCCCCCACCGCGCGGCCGCTCTCGTTCATGAAGGTCTGCGGCTTCATGAGCCAGAGGGTCCGGCCGGCGCCGAGGTCCCGGCGGGCGACCACCGACTCGAAGTCGGGCGCGTTCTTCCAGGAGAGGCCGTGCTTCGACGCATAGGCGTCAAGGGCGACCCAGCCCAGGTTGTGGCGCGAGAGCTCGTATTCGCGGCCCGGGTTACCGAGGCCAGCGACGAGCGAGATGGACATGACTCAAAGAACGGCCGGCGAGCGGGTCGCCGGTAGGGGAAAAAGGCTTACTTCTTGGCCGGAGCGCCCGGCTTCGCGGCGGCGGCGGCCTTGGCGGCGCCGGCGGGTGCGGCGGGCTTGCCGCCGGCGGGAGCCGCGGCCTTCTTGTCGCCTGCCGGGGCGGCTGCCTTGGCGTCCCCGGCTGCCGGGGCCTTCCCGTCGGTCGCGGGTGCGGCTGCGGCGCCGTCGGCGGGCGCGGCGGCCGCGCCTTCCGCCGGGACGGCGGTGGCGGCGACTTCCTGCACGATCTCGGCGACAGGCTCGACGCAGGCGACGACGGGCTGGCCCTTGTCGTCCATGAAGGTGACTCCCTCGACGGATTTCAGCTCGCCGACCTTGATCGTCTGGCCGACGTTGAGCGCGGTGACGTCGATCTCGATCGCCTCCGGCAGGTCGCCGGGAAGGCAGCGAATGCGCAGCATGTGGGATGCGATCTCCAGGACGCCGCTCTGGTTCTTGACGCCGAAGGACTCGCCGACCAAGCGCACCGGGACGCGGATCTCGAACTTCTCGTCAGCCTTGACCTCGTGGAGGTCCACGTGGAGGTACCGGTCGGTGATGGGATCGCGCTGGATCTCCTGAAGGTAGGAAAGGGCCTTGTCGGGCTTGTCCTCGCGGTTGAGCTCTATCAGGAGCGAGCGGCCGGCGACGGACTTGAGGAGCTTCGTGAATTCCGGGACCTCGATCGAGAGCTTCTCGGGGGCCGAGTGCTTCCCGTAAAGTATGGCGGGGATGCGGTTTACCTTGCGCAGGCGGCGCGAGGCGCTGCGACCGGTCTGGGCGCGCGTCGCGACTTTGAGTGTGAGCGGAGTTTTCATGGATTCGTTCCCCCTGGGCCGCCGAGGATCGGCGGTCAGGCGTAGTTGAAAGGGAGATTAGACAGGCCGGCGGCTTTGAAATCAACCAAAACTTCATTTCTTCCATTGGACCGACGCTATCTCGATGGCCCTGTTGCTGAAGGCCACGAGATCATCGATTTCGCCGAAGGCCGGAACCAGCTCCGAGCGCTTGATGACGATGGGGTTTCCGTCCGTGACAATGTAGCCGCCCGGGAGGCGCTTGCCCTCGCCCGTGATGCATATGAAGTCACCGGGCACGAGCTCGACCGGCGCGTCGGTGTCGTTCCGGATGACGACCTCCGCGCTCCCGAGCGTCCCCTGGAAGGCCTTCGGCTGGTAGCTTAGGATCGTGCAGCCCTTGTAGACGGCCTTGGGCGGCCGCGGGGTCGGGCTCGGTTGGTCGACGGCGGCCTTGGGCTTCGGGGTTGGGAAAGGCCCCTCCGGGGCCTGGTCCGGGTTGAAGGGCTTCATGACCATTTCCGGTGCGCCCGCCGGCGCAGCCTTTTGGGGATACAGATCGGCAATCGCCTGGGGGAGGTTCGCCTTTGTCACCTTCATCAGGCCCTCGTCGGCGTGGACGACAAGGCTCGTCCCCTCGTCCGACATAATCCTCACGTTGTGGAGGACGCGCCCGTCGTTCAGCTGCAGGGTCGCGATCGGCGCCGGGGCGGCAGTCGTCACGGGCGTCAGCGCGGAGGCGAGCGCGCAGGACGCGACAAGAAACGCAAGGCGTGCCCGCAGAGTCCGCATGGCCCCATTTTCATGGGTCCCAAAGCCCGAGGCAAGTCGTTTGGATTTTGGCTCGCAAGGCATGTGCTCCGGACCAACCGTCGACGGCCCATGCACCCCACCCTTGCGGCCCTCGGTTTCGGCGCGGCCATGGCCGTCGTGTCCATCGCGCGCGCAGGTGCGCCGTCCTGCTGGGTGTATTTCGGCACGTCGGCGACCGGCGCCGACAGGGGAATCTACCTCTCGCGGCTGGACCAGGATACAGGCGCGCTGACGCCCGCCGCCCGCGTGGCGGACAAGTCGGACTCGGTCTTCATGGGCTTCGCTCCGGACAAGCGGCACCTCTACGCGCTGGCGGAGGTTCCCCGCATGCTCCGCCAGCCCCGGGAGGCAATCGAGACCTACCAGGTCGACGCCTTGACCGGCGAGCTGACAAACGTCGGCGAGCGCTTGGTTGACGGATCCGAGGGCTGCCACCTGAGCGTCGACCCCTCGGGCCGGTGCGTCCTCACGGCCAACTATGATGACCAATACGTCGAGGTGTTCCCGATCCAGCCCGATGCCAAGGTGGGCGCGCGCTCGTGCATCGTCCGCCATTACGGCCACGGACCCGACCTGACGCGCCAGGAAACGGCCCACCCTCACTCAGTCAACGTCGACCCCTCGGGTCGCTTCGCGATCGTCGCCGACCTCGGCCAGGACAAGGTGTTCGTGTACAGGCTCGACGCGGAAAAGGGGAAGCTCTCGCTGAACGACCCGCCCTTCGCGCCCGTCGCCCCCGGCGCCGGGCCGAGGCACTTCGCGTTCCACCCGGACGGAAGGCACGCCTTCGTCATCAATGAGATGGGGGGGACGATCACCGCATTCAACTGGTACTCCGAGAAGGGCGTCCTCGCTCCCTACGATACCGTGTCCATCCTGAGGAAGGAGTACCGGGGACTGAACACCTCGGCCGAGGTAGTCGTCTCGAGGTCTGGCCGGTTTGTCTACGGATCAAATCGTGGCGACGACAGCATCGTGGTCCTCGCGTTTGATTCCGCGACGGGGAAGCTCACCTTCGTCCAGCGCATGGCGGACGGCGTCAAGGTCCCGCGCAACTATGCCATCGATCCGTCCGGCAAATGGCTCGTCTGCGGGAACCTCGATGCGAACAACGCGACCGCCTACAGCGTCGACCCGGAAACGGGACGCCTGGCGCTCGTCGGGACGATCGCGGTGCCCCAGCCCCTCTGCGTCCGATTCCTGCAGATCCCGGCATCCTGACTCCCCAATTTATTCTTGCCCGGATCGGCACCGTGACCGTATTTAGACCGTTCCAGTGCCCCCTAGGGCGGAATGGAAATTGCCTGGTAGCTCAGTGGCAGAGCAGGTGACTGTTAATCACTTGGTCGCTGGTTCGATCCCAGCCCGGGCAGCCATTTCTTCGACCCAACACCGTATGAACGACAAAAAACTTGTCGGTTCTGTAACCCGTTGAATCTTAATCGCGGGTTTTTTCGATTTTGATGAAAACGAGCAGATAGTTCGATCCCGCCTTGGGTTGTCTGGCTAGACGATCGCGCACAAAACCTCATTGTTTCCCGAAAAATTGATTTACCAGGACCATTCGAAAGGCGCCAGCGATCGAAAACCTGATTCCAGGACCTAGATGGGATTTCGTTCGACGAGCACGCGATGCACCGTTGTTCCAATCGACTGGATAGTTGGCGGTTTGAGCAACAGTTCACGAATGCCCATTGCCCTAACTTGCTCGAGCTTCAGGCTGCCGGGATAACCTGTCGTCAGAATTACCGGAAGACCGGGACGGATTTGCGTCAGTTGTTGGGCAAAGTCGATTCCGGACATAGCCGGCATAGTCATATCGGTTATGACCAAGTCAAATCGGTCTGGTCCGGCGCGCACCAATTCAAGCGCCTCCGCAACTGACGTTCTTGTTTCGACGACATAACCCAACCGAACGAGTATTCGTTGGGCGAGCAGCACAAGAGGCTCTTCGTCGTCGACAATCAAAATACGCTCACCTTTCCCTAGAGGGATTGGCATTGCATGAGTTTCCAGGTCTAAGGCCTCGCCGCCAATGGCCGGGAAATATAAGTTAAATGTCGTTCCTTCACCAGGCTGGCTGTAAACTGTTATAGCACCGTCATGGCCTTGCATGATGCCATGTACGACCGACAACCCCAACCCGGTGCCTTCATCCAGAGGTTTGGTCGTGAAAAATGGTTCAAAGATCCGGTTTATTGTGGCCCGATCCATGCCCTTTCCAGTGTCACTGACCGAAAGTCTGACGAAACTACCGGGGCGTATATGAAGTTGCGTCTTTGAAAAATCGGCATCGACCTCGAAGTTTTCCAGCTTCACCTCGAGCCGTCCGGAGCGGCCCTTCATCGCGTGCCACGCATTGGTGCCGAGATTCATGACGATTTGATGGACCTGTGTCGCATCGGCCAGCACCGACGGAATTTTACTGTTCAAAGCCACTTTGAACTCAATTGCGGATGGGATAGTCGACCGCAAAAACTTAACGGCCTCTTCTACGACAGGTCCGAGCTGCAAAATTTCACGTTTTGTCTCCTCCTGACGACTGAAGGTCAAAATCTGCCTAACCAGCTTAGTCGCGCGCGAACCGGCCTTCTCTACGGAATCGATGAATTCGAGAAGCTGAGGATTATCGATAACAGTCATTTTTATCAGCTCGGAATATCCCATAATAACGGCAAGGATGTTGTTAAAGTCATGGGCGATTCCGCCAGCTAGCGTGCCTATCGCGTCCATCTTCTGGGCCTGTCGAAATTGCTCCGCCAGCTGTTGTTTATCAATGAACTGGCCGAGCTGGATTCCAAGTGTGGTCAGAGTCACTAACAGCTCGCTGTCGATTGGTTGTACTTCAGCGTTGAAGAATCCAACAACGCCCAAAACTTCATTTCTAAGCATCACCGGGAAGCCAATCCATCCATGGAGTCCCAGCTGCCCGATGAGCGGGCCTCGCATGAAACCGGGGTCTATCGCGACATCCGGAATCCACGTCGCCCGGCCCGATTCCCAGACACGGCCGGGCAGGCCCTGACCAGCCTCAAAAGTGAAATTTGCGCTGGCAGCAGCAAAATCGGAGTACTCAGTGGATGGCGGATTCCATGCCTCAGATCGCCGAAGCAAATTGCCAACTTTGTCCACCTTCCACAGCTCCCCGACATCCCAACCCAACCCCTTCCCCAGTGTCTCAATAACCTTCTGGCTGGTCCGCTCCAACGATCCACCTTCCGCTAGAACCTCCGTGACCGCGTGCTGAAGCTTCAATCGCATCTCCGCTTTTTTTCGCCCGGTGATGTCTTGGAACGAACCACGCAGACGCACGACCTTTCCTTGCTCCATGATCGGATGCCCAATGGTCCGCACCCACTTGTGGGTGCCTATTGCGCTTGTGATCTCGAGTTCAAGGTCGTAAGACATCCCATTCTGCACCGCGTCGAGCAACGCCAGTTCAATTCGCTTCCTCGATTCCGCCGTGTAGAAGCTGAGTCCATTTTCCTTTGAGGCGGGTGTGCCTGGGTCGAGGTCGTGGATCCGTGCGACCTCGTCAGTCCAGTAACCTTGGCCGGTAGCGACTTCGAAACTCCAGCCTCCCACCTTCGCGATATGTCCGGTCTCCCGCAATATGGCTTCGTGCAAGCGCAACTTTTCCTCGGTGAGCTTACGGTCCGTGATATCGATCAATATTGAAAGCGAACAGGGCTCTCCACCCAGTTCGATTATTTTTATCGATAAAATAGCGTGCAGGGGCCGGCCTGTATGAGTCCGGGCAACGATTTCGCGGTTCAGCACGATGCCGGTGGCGTCGAGTTCCGACGTGAGGGATTGCAGCGTCTCAGCATCCAGCATACCCGTTTGGAGGATCGTCTTACCGATGATGTCATCGCGGGTACATTCGAATATACGCAGAAACGTTTCGTTCACGTCCAGGTTGGCCATATCACGGCGCCGGCTGATCGCTAGTGCCGCTGGGCTGGACCGGAATGCCGACGCAAAGCGTAGCTCGCTGTCGCGCAAAGCCGCCTCACCAGCCTTACGCTTGGTGATGTCGCGGAATATCCCCAGCCGGTTGCCGTCCGGCATTTCGCCGCCGCTGACTTCGGCGTCGAATATTGATCCGTCCTTTCTCACAAGCCGCCATTCCATGGCGTCTACCTTGCCATCAGTCATCGACTTCCTTGCCGGATCGATCTTTGGAATGTCGCTCTCAACGACAATATCCTGCGTGCGGCGGCCAATCATTTCCTCGCGGGTGTATCCAAGCATCTGGCATAACCTCAGGTTGGCGTCCAAATAGGTGGTGTCTGGAGCGACGATGATAAGGCCGTCGGGCGCATGCTCGAAAAGAGCGCGGTAGCGCGCCTCGGTCGATCGCCGCGCCCCTTCCACCCGCTTCTGCTCAGTAATGTCGCGCGCCACTTTTGAAACACCGACGACCTTGCCGGCCGAATCTCTGATCGGTGAGGCCGTGACCGAGACATCTATGAGCCGTCCATCCTTGGTTTGTCTCACTGTCTCAAAATGCTCAACGCTTTGGCCGCGACGAATCCTCTCCAAGATTTGCTCTTCCTCATGCTGCCGGTCCGCTGGAATAAGTCGGATAATTGGAGTCCCAATCATCTCGCTCGCTGAATAACCAAAGATCCTTTCTGCACCCTTGTTCCAGCTACCGACAATACCGTTCAGGTCTTTGCCGATGATTGCGTCCTCAGAAGATTCGACAATCGCCGCCAGGCGGTTCGATGCGATTTCCGATTGTTTGCGCGCTGTGATGTCGCGCTGGGTGGCTACGAAGTGCGTGATATTTCCGCCTGAGTCGCGAATCGGCGCAATCTGCCATTCGAGCATAAATTCCGTTCCGTCCTTGCGGTAGTTGATGGCCTCGCCTTCAAACGCCTCCCCTTTTTCGAGGTTTCGTCGGAGTCGACTCAACACGGCTTTGTCCGTACGAAGCCCTTGTAATATCCGTGGCGTCTTACCGAGGACTTCATTGGAAGTATAGCCGGTCATCCTCGTGAATGCCGGATTGACGTAAACTATCGACGGCCCCGGGAGCTCGAGCTGCGCATTAGTAATTAGGATGGACTCCTTGGATTGAAACACGGCCGAATTGAGCAGCCGCAACGTCTCTTCGGTGCCGCCATGCTCCGAAATATTATCGGCACTCAGACGGTGGGGGAGTGGGGACACGAGAACTTTCTAAGCGATGGAAGTAAGCTGACATCCAGAAGCGCAACTTCCTATATCAGCCATTCTTATATTATGTATTAACAATTGCGCCGTTTGATTCGAAAATGCGAGGCAATTGCAAACAATCGGACTAGTGTGATTGTGACGGTAGGGTGTTAAAAGGCTCGGAATCACCTGTTTTCACTTAGTGCCGTTGCCAACAGATCTCCTGGTCCAAAGTTAAACTTCATTCATTGCGCCCTCCTGCCTCAGACGATTTTCCTTGGTGCAAATTCTCCCCTAACAGCCCCACCGGTACGTCCTCGTAGCCGGGTAACCAAATGAAACTAAATAGGCCGCGCCGTAGTGGCTCCATTGGGGCCTCTTGATCGCGTCCATTTAGTTACCTCCAAGCCACGTTTTCCCCGTCAGAACCGTTTCATTTCAGATTTAGATTCCGGGCAATTTGGATCAATCTTCGAAGGCTATTCTTCTTTCCCTTGCTCGCTTTTGGACCCTGGTCGCCTCCTCCCTCATAATTTCAGAAAGAGGCCATAGTTGGGACACACTTGCTCGTGTAATAGCCTCTCTTCTAGCCATTTCCGCGCGTGACCGAACCCTACCCTCTCTCAATTGCGCGGCCCACGATCGGACCTTGAGAACCACCAACCAGGGATCCACGGCGCTCTCAGAAATCGGGCTTTTCTGATGGAGAACCGGCCGCGATTTTCTCGCCGGATTACTCCCCTTCTCGAACGGCATCGATACCCGCAATATTTTGTCTCGGAGCCCTCCTTGGGCAGCCATTTCACTACGGAATACAAAAATTCCCGCCTCCTTTTCAATACGTTGGAGAATCGTGGTTTAACATAGAGATCCAAGTTAATCGAAAACCGCGCTTTTTGTATCGTCGTCCTATTTTCGCCGGTTTCGGCGTCTGATTCAGTTATCCCAGGCGCCAACCGATTATGCTTTAAGCAAGTTGCTCGCCTCATCCCTGCCTAGATTTGAACAAACTCGATCTAGCATTTTCGCGCCCGTTTTGGATAAGGGCGGACGCGCCGAGCGATCAGAGAGAAGCGACCGCCATCAATTCAAACTAAACGAATAGATGTTTAATTGGGTTTGGCCACCGAACTACCGGTTGGCAGCTCAGACAGTTCAGGCTTCGAAAGATAATTGACCAACACGTTTGTCAAATCGTCAATAATTCGGCCATTACCCAAATCTTCAGGGCGGGAAATAAATGCCGCGTTTAGGATGCCTTTCCCAACAATTGGAATCATGTGTGCTGCACGGTCCACATCCACAGCGACCATCGAAGCATTCGCTATCAGGAGATTGCGCATTTGTATCTCAAAATACTTCGTCGCAATCTCGAGCTGAATTCCGATCGTGGCACTTGCCGGTAGTTCTGTCTGAAGAACGCCAAATAGTCGCCCTCCTTTCAAATGGTAATTGATCTTGGTGGTTACCACGTGACGCAGCGCGTCGGGCCAAGGCAATAAAAGTGCCTCTCGGCAGGCTACAGACACGGCTCCCCACATGCCCACAAGATAGCGCTCATTTACTGCCTGCAATAATCCCAGCTTGTCCGGAAAGTACTGATAAAGTGATCCGACGCTCACACCTGCAATCTCCGCAATTTTGTTTGTCGACGCCCCATCAAAACCCGAGGACTCAAAGACGCGTGCCGCAGCTTCTACTATGGCATCAACCGTTACCTGCGATCGATTCTGAAGAGGTTTTTTCCTCATATTCATGTTTCGTGCCATAGCGTCGCGACCTAACGATTTGTCCAGCGCACTAGCAAGGTGTGATTGCCTCGATTTAGTGGACACAGGACATCCGCGTCGAGAGTGAGCTTGTTTGGTCGCTTCCGAGGACAGGAGCCATAAGGCTTGCCGCAGGAAGCGACCAAACAGCG
>Ga0182015_10008093_pt1 | contig 10090 bp, 13 predicted proteins | sample 712P3MmetaG_FD_120478 | JGI IMG/M metagenome (GOLD analysis project Ga0182015, IMG submission 120478) | Permafrost microbial communities from Stordalen Mire, Sweden - 712P3M metaG | ecosystem: Environmental > Terrestrial > Soil > Wetlands > Permafrost | place: Sweden: Stordalen | collected... | reverse complement strand
CGAAGGCTCATCGCTGTATCCCGCGACTCCGACTGCGGGAGCCGTCCAGGGAAAGAGTCGAGCATAGTCCAGCAACCGCTGCGCGGACCAAGTTGAAAGAATTGTATTAGCCATTATGCGAGCCTCGCCGCTTTACCTTGCTGGATTCCTGAGATTTCTGCAGCGCGTGTCTTCAACTGCCGCAAACTTTCTTCAAGGAATATCGCCTTCTCAGCTTCGCTCAAACCTTCAGCCGCTGAGACAAGCATTCGATAGAATAATTCCATACCCTGCAGCATCGCCGCCAGGTTATAGATGCCGTGCATGTGAGCCAAAAATCCCTGCTCATACAGGTACGCCATCTTGTCGGGAATCGGTGCCCATGTATTGGAAAGCGCGGTCGCCACAACGGGCGCACGCTGATACACCAAATCAATCGCGTAAATGGCATCGGGCACAGGAAACAGTCGAAACGTGATATTGTTGGCGTTGTCATCCAAAAGCGTGGCAATCTTCTGGGGGCGATTCTGCTTGCCGTCCTTTGCCAGCACCTTATACAAATCCAACTGCCAGGTAGGCGGGACGTTCGCGGGCGGGGTCGCATAGGTTGCGGTCGCCACTTCCAAATATCCAAACAAGGGCATAGACACGGAGTAATCAGACGTGCCCGCAACCGTGGTGATGGCGGCTGGCAGCACGGTACGATTCCATTCCCACTTAAACGGCGCGGCCAAGATAGACTGCATAATTTTGTTGGCGGTCGTGAGCGCGGGTTCCGTGGGGCTATAGACGCCTGATGTCGGGCGCTGAACGATGAGGCCAGAACACCAAACTTGAGTGTCAGAAATCTTAATCGTAGTTGCCATTAGAATCCCATGACCCGTAGAACTTCTTGGAGTCGGTTGGTGTACGTGTCGTGCAGTTTGACGTGCTGGAATGCCGCTTCGCGAATTTGCTCGCGCTCTTGCGGGTGGTTCAGGTAGTACGCAATCTGATTGTACAGGTCCACCATATTCTGCGGCTCGTAAGTGGCGGTGGGAATCGTCATCCCTTCCGTTTTCGGATAGAGGAGGAACCCGCCGCGCCCGCAGGTTTCTGGCAGACGGTCAGACCAATATCTCGGCAACCCAGCAAAGCAATGGTCACCAACGACAATGCCGCAGGAAGCGTAAACGGAATTCAACGCATCTTCGCGCATGCCTGCATAAACTCGAAAGCGCCCAGCGTAAACGCGGCGCAAGTTCTCAATCAGCCGGGTGCGAAACGGATACTCGGGGTGATATCCAATGGAACCCACGAACCCAATGTCTGCAGCAAGCGCTGGATTAAACGTGCCCTTCTTGCAGGCGTATTCCACGACTGCGGGCGGCATGTAGATGTGATTCACTCCACGCGCTTTGAATTCTGCGGCGTGCGCGCCGTCTGTGGAGAAGAAATAGTCCACCTTCCATGAGGGGTGCTGCCCAATGCGGTCCTGTCTCTTATCGAGCGTGTTCAGACCAAAATATAAATCCAGGTGATAGCTGAAGGACTTCACACCCATGTTGTGGATGCGATGCAGCATTTCCTCAAGATTAAATGAACCAGGTGTGTTCCACCCGTGCGTATGCGTGTATTGAAACAGTTGCGCACCACGGCATGCTTCAACAATCTGGTCAGTGGTAGCAATGCCTTCTTGCATCTGAACAACTTCATGGCCGAGTTTTCGCCACGTCCAGCAGTGATGACTTTCCGTGCAAAATGGGAATTTAAAATTGCCCAGCATAACAATCTTCATTGCCTCTCCTCAAGATATTTCAATGCAAGGCGAACCAACTTCACATCGTCTCGCAAATTCCCAATTCCCAAATTACAAAACCTGCATAACAGCCCACGTGCTACCCCTGTGGTGTGATTATGGTCAATATTAAAATCATCAGATGGAGTCCCACAAATGGCACATTTTCCATCTTGCAAAATATACATCTCGTCATATTGAGCTAGAGTCAGCCCGTAACACTTCAGATGGTGACGCCGTTTACGCATGCGAACTCGTTCTGGATGTGCTAAATCCCGAAGGCGATTCTTCTCATTGATTTCCGCTTTGTGTGCAGCGTAATACTTGTCCTTATACTCTTTCTGCGACTTTCTCATGACACACCTCTCCATCTGCATATCATGCCACAATGAGAGACAAATGTCAACTAAAATTTCCCAAAAACACAATCGTCATTTTATCTCCTCATATCTAGTGTCTGAAAGGTGGGCGTTCTCCATTCAACAACTTTTTTGCTTCCCAAATAGCACTTTTGGCGCAGGCCATGAACTTGCTGTGACAAATTTCCAACCGTTTCTGCCAAGAAACAGAATCGGTTTTTCCTATTTCTTTCGCGCATTTATCTGCCCATTGTAGCATCCAAAAAGCTTCTGCTATATCACAAGCGATTTGCGCGGCAAAAGTCGAATCTTGTTTAGCAAAAGAGGCTGCGGTATTTCTAGCATCTAAATTATCATCTACATTCATTAGAGATGATGTTACCCAGCGGTCATATATCGGATGGTGGAAAAGTTTATGCGCGACGGGAATCAATCGTTTTACTATCTCCAAGTTTGTATCGCCCAAATGAATCAATGGTCCGAAGTTTGCTCTCGGTGGACGCATTCCCCATTCTATTTCACGCACTAGAGCCCAACATAGGGCTCGATTGGAATGCCCGGTAAAAGGTTCGTATCCGCCCGGAACGGAAGAATGCCATTGATGATATGCAGTGGCGTTTACTCTTTGTTCTGTTACACCGTTTTGCTGTAGTATCCAATCAAAAAAATCATCTTCGTATCCGTATCCAAAAAATCCGTTCTCAAAACCGCCCACGGCATCTACGGTAACTCGCTGGATCGCGCGCGGTGATGCGCCCGCTGAGAACCCTAACTGTGCGCCCACTTTTCCGTCTTCGCCCAATAAATGTGTTTTAGCGATTGCTAGTTTTTTGGAGTCGTCAGCAACACACGAAACAAGAGACTCAATAACAGAGTCTCCGTGTTTGGTTTCTGGGGCCGACAATATCAAAACATCGCCTGTGGATTCGTGGACGCCTCTGTTAAACACTGTCGCCACTGATTGCCACGGAGGAAAAACTTCAGAGCGCTCGTAATGAAAGTATTTTGCTCCAAAACGAGTCGCCACTTTCTCTGTTAAATCGTCCCTGTCATCTTCTACGACGACGATTTCAGTATCAGGAAAATCTTGTACTCGGATACTTTCCAACGTCGCGTGAAGTAAGTGCCCACGATGGTAGCTGGGAAGAATGATTGAAACCGACTTCATAGACCCAACCAGTGACGATTTTCTTCCTGCACCATCCATCTCACAGTATTCACCAGATAATAGTCGAAATTATTAAACGGTGCCCAGCCTGCCGCCCGCATTTTATCGCCGTTCACGTCGTACCGCTTATCAAATCCTGGTCGATTGGCGTTCGGCACTACCTGCTCGAAATTCATTTTCTTGCCTAAAATATCCCCAACCGCGAGCACAAGCGCCATGTTGGAAACTTCCTTATCGCCGACGATATTCCATTTGTCACGAGTGGCCTTCACGGGCAGGAGAAAATTTATCGCTGACGCAACTTCCTTGCCGTGCAGGTACGTTCGCGAGCCGGGATACACACTCACTGTCTCCCCGGTTAAGGCCGCTCGAACGACCTTGGGCAAAAACTTCTCATGATGCTGCCGCTCGCCGATGACATTCATCGTGTGCGTAATAGTGACCGGGACGCCGTAGGTATTGCCCCAGGCTAGCGTCAGTTCTTCGCCCGCCGCTTTCGTGGCCGCGTAAGGATTGCAGGAATTGTATCTGTCCCACTCTCTGAACGATGCCTGCGAATACCCCGCTGGGCCGAACACTTCGTCCGTAGAAAAGTACAAGAAATTCGCCAACGTCGGCAGATGCCGTGCGTACTCCAGCATCTCCATCGTACCTTTGACGTTAGATTCCACAAAATCCCGCGGGCTGGCTATCGAGTTATCGACGTGCGTGCCTGCGGCCATGTGAAGTATGTAATCCACTTCTCCTATTTCGGCCTGGAGAAGCGGACTGATGGGCTGGGCAATGTCCACCACATGAATCTTGACTCGGGGATTATCGTATGCTCCGATTTCCTTGAGTCGAGTGAGTCCATGTGAAGCATAAGTGAACTTGTCCAGCACAACTATGTTCCAATTCGTATAGTTCAAATAGTACCAGATGATGTGCGAACTGATAAATCCTGCGCCGCCCGTGATGAGTAAGGTGGTCATTAGAATGTGTAGCGGTCGTCGTACTTCGCATCGCCCTCGCGCCCATCCGTGTGATAGACACGCTTGCAGTTTGTGTCATTGGGCAAGTAAATCATCATCTTCGAGTAATCCCAGTCGTGGTCTTGACACGCGCCGTGCATGCGGTCTTCAATCATGGTGACCGCGTCGGGACTGAAGTGCTCGCGTAGAATCATGCGATAGAAATCCGTCGAGGCGACGTGCGGTCGCTGCGACCATTGCAAAGTTTCGCGCAGGCGGATGCCGCCGATATGCAATATCTTTCGATACAAATGCTCGTGACACGCAAGAGGAAACGCCTCGTGCATCAGACGAATCAGGTTCGCCTGCCCGTTCAGAATCACGCCCAGGATACCTTGCCACTCGATAGGTTCATCAATCACGAGGGGCATGTCCTGTTCAACAAACAAAATCAGCGGGGTTGTGACAAGGTTTAGCGTCTCACGGGTCATGCCGACCTGATGCATGTGTCGGTCAAACTCTACGAAGCGCGTATTGTCGTCGTACTGCCCCTTCAATCTCGCCTTAAACTCTTCATACCGCTCGCGGTACTCTTCCTGCTCAGGACGAACGCCATCCATCATGACGTACAGCAGCGCATTCGGAAAATGAAATCGTACCGTAGCAATTGTATGCGTCACAATCGCAGTACTCGGGTGCGATTTAATCGGCGACACGGGAATCAAAATAGAGATTCTATCTTCCTGCAGCATAGTTGCTCCTCAACGTGTTCAAATCCTCGGCCAACCACTGCTTCATGCGGCCTTTGTATCCCTTCCACCACTCATAGGCGCGATTTCGGTTGTCAGGCCATCCCTGCAGCGAGATTTCCATGACTCGCGGCAAGTCACGCCAATCTTCAATGATGGGAAACGGCGGGTCGTATCCGAAAATATTTCTCCAAAAGCCTTCAGGATATCCTCTCACCGGACACGTTGCGTCCACGATGGGTAAACATCCCGCTTCCAGCGCTTCAGCCATTCTAAAACTGTCTGGGGTCGTTGGACCTGATGGGCAAGGGATAATCTTGGCGCTGGCTAAAACTCTATAATACTCTGACCGTTCCAATCCTTGCCAAAATCCTTTATTCTCCAGCAGATACCCATTTGGCATTTTTCTGAGTTGTTCGACGCATTGAATTCGGCGGATGTGGGTCACCTGTCCCATGAAGGCCCAATCGTATTGTCTCTCTCTCACAGTTTTAACTTCTCCTCAACTCTGTCACTCTCTTTATTTACCCAAACACAGAGAGTGTTGATTTCTGCTCGGGTCATATCGCTTTTCCAAGTGTTGGCCTGGGAAGAAATAACCATGATGTTCTCAGGGACGTATCCTAATGATGGAATAATTCTATCCAAGGTCGGAGAATTAGGCCCTTGCGCCTTTTCTCGACTAAACAGCGGAATTCCGAAAACAGGGCAAAAGTCTGGGATTTTTATGTCTGACACTTGGATAGTGAACGGTGCGTTTTGCGCTATCGCTCGGCTTCGTGCCAACCACCACAATTTCTTTTCTGGATGGTTTTTCCGCCAAGCAGATGATTTGCGACGACTCGCCTCTCGTCCTTTCTCGGAGTTTTGATACTTGCGAGCCGCGTTCTTGCGAGATATTTTTGTTGCTTCTGGTGTGAGCGCCATTGTTGAAAATCTCCTAAGTATCTATTATATCACACTTTGGAAGATTCTGCAATCTCTAAATCTATATTATACTGCGCCAAGTGCTGAGGTGCGTCTGGCGGATATCCGCAAATTAAATTGCGAGATGCGTAGGAATGAAACGCGCCCGGCTTGGGAATCTGAAACCAAACTTTGCGATTCATTGCCACAAGCCTGCCTGCAGGAAAAAGCGAGGACTCATCGCCGATGACGATGATGAGCGCCCATCGCAGATAGCCTAGCTCGCGCTGAATCTCTTCAATCTGGGTGTACTCGTGGTCGCCGTGGTAGACGATGACCGCGCCTTCCGTGTAGCCATCCGCGCCTATCGGCAGTTCCTTCATGCCGCTGCGGTGAATAAAGGTGTATTCTCCGCACGTATCGAAGGCATCGTTCAGGAGTTTGGTTACTCCCAGCCAGCAGCGATTGTCAGGGCGGTTCGCGCCCTCGTGCCACACTACGTCAATATTCATACGCTCTCCACTAGCGCTAGAAATTTGTCACGAAACTTTTTATTGTTGTCGAGGAACCAAGTGCGTGCCCCTGTGTTGGTGCTATTCGCAAACATTTGGAACATGCCGTTGCATGCCCACTGCACTCCCTGCGCGCTTGCGTGACTCATCGTCGCCAACCGCGAAACAGTTGTGCGGTCTACAGGAACGATGGGAAACAAACCTGTCTGAGTGCCCGTTAAGTCGTGAGCGGGTGCGCGAAATGGCGGCGCAGCCATCACAATAGTGAACGCTCCGCAGCCTGCTCCCTCATGAATCGAATGGCCGAAGCCTTCATATGGCGACGGCGCGATGTGAAACTTGTGACTGTTCATCAGCCTAACCAACTCATCTTCGGTCACCTTCGTGCGGAAGTCGATGTTGGCGCGATTCTGTTCAAACTGTTTTTGAAACTCGATGTTGGATGCGACGACGGTCAAGGGAGGAAGGTTATTGGGAATCAACTGCCAGGCCGCGAGTACCGCAGCCGTTCCCTTGTTGCCTGACTTGCCCGCGACGTGCAGGAATCTATTCTCCCGCGGAATCTCTGGCTTGTATAAGTCGCGTGCCTCGAAACTCGTGTAGACGCATTTATCTGCGCCAACTTTCGCGGACCAAATCTTTTGGCAGTCTTCAGTTTTGCAAATAATCTTGGAGAACTGCGGAAGATAGGGGTCGTTGAACGGCGGCCACCACTCGGAATTCGGAGCCAACCAATTTTGTGGTGCGAGGGAGAAAGCCTGGGGCATAACAACTTCGAGGAAAATATTCAGGTCTGCGCGCTCCATAGGAGCGTTCGCTCCGTCCGTGTAATGCATCAGACGGCTGGTGATGCCTCGGGTTGCCAGAAGGTCTTTCAGCAGCAAAGCCTCGCGGTGCAATCCAGCACCCATTAAACTGCTTATCACATTTACAGTCTTTACGGCCATTAACTCTCCCCTCGACAAACAGTTAAAAGCATGGTACAATAAAGATTACAGCATTAAAAAGGAGCGATTTATGCGCGGATACATCGATTTAACTGGGCAAGTCTTCGGACGGCTTACCGTCATCAAACGAACTGAGAACCCGCCATCTAAACGAGTATGGTGGGATTGTGCCTGTTCTTGTGGCGAGTCAACTGTGGTGCGAGGCATCAGCCTGCGCCGACAGGACACCAAAAGTTGCGGCTGCCTTAGCCGCGAACTTTGCATTAAGCGCTTCGCCGAACCCCGCCGCAAATATGCCAATAAATCGGCAAAACGGGCGGCATACTACGCTCGCAAGAAAGACTACTACCAGCAGAAAGGCCGCGACAGATACGCCATCTCCCATGAGATTATCGCCGCTGCTAAGAACCAGCCGTGCGCCGACTGTGGCATCCAGTACCACCCGAGTTTAATGGATTTTGACCACCTAAATGGCGAATCGAAGTCCTTTACCATTTCAAGAAAATTGGGGCGAGTGTCTCCTGAAGCACTACGGCATGAGATATCCAAATGCGACATCGTATGCTGCATATGCCACAGGGTTCGCACTTGGAACCGTGCCCGCCCCGAATCTCCAATCTCCGCTAAACCCCTATGTATCTAGTAGATGCGTGTTGCCCCGCTCTTCCCATACTCTTTACGCTCTTTGGGTCGCGACGCAGAATGCCCATATCGGCGGCGGAACGTGAATCAAATTCGCTGAAGCAGGAACCGCAAACACCTTTGACGATGTTGTTGGAATGCTCCATCCACTTGATATTCGACGTACCGTTGTCCCGCAGATGAGGGCAACCCGCTTTGGTAGCCACGCGGATAGCAGCAGTTCGCTTAATCTCCGCTTGACGTTCCTTGAGGGCAATCTCTTTCTGTTCGAGAACTCGGGGGTCAACATATGGCTTCCGCGATTCTAAAATCGCCTCGGCCAACAGTTTGTTAGATGCCGCGTTGTCCGACATCGACTTCAGCAACATCTCCGTCAGCATTTCGTTACTCAGTCCTGCTGGCACGTTGACTTTCTTAATCCCGGGAACTGCTACATCTTCCGTGGTCTTCTGTTCGTCTGACATTTTACTTCTCCTATCGTGCGGGTTGGTTTGTTTCAAACCCTCAGCAGTTGTACATAAGTGCTGAGAGTTTAGAACAGTAACGCTTCGCTCCGAACTTAGTCGCGGGCCGTGATGCGCTGCTCTGGCTCCGCATTGCGAAAATCATAAAGCTGGTGACGATACGCCGAGGCTGTGAGCCAGCCTTGATTTGGCGACCCAAACGCTTCCTCGGCCTGCTGCTCGGTGATGATGGATGCGCGGGATTCCCGAATAGCTACCCCGTGAATATCCAACTCCAGGTCGCCGTTCGGTTTCTGCTTCTTATTCCAACGCGCAATCATGCGCAGTAGAATCGTCCGCCATCCCCGCTTCTGTCCGATGGCGCACTGGGCGTCATCAATCAAGTCAATCTCGTACTCTGGCATCCACCCCGAGTGAATCCACCCGATATAAATCGGGCAAGGTGCATGCCACTTAAACGAACCCGCGTAGTCAGGAATATCTTTGACTGGCGTGCTGCGAATCATCAGCAGCGTCAACGTGCCGCGCACTCGGCCATCTTCCACCGTCAGCGACGGAATGATGGTACGGAGGCGGCGAATAAATTCAGAGTGATGAATCACCAGACCCATGCGCTTCTGGGCATCGGAATACTCTTCCCAGTCTTTCTTGCGTCCTTTGGTCTGCCGAATGGTGGTGATTTCTTCTTGCTTTGCGGCGACTGCCTCTTGAGGACTCAACATCGTCTCGCGCAACTTCTCAGTGTCGTGGCGATTTAGTCCCATCTCTTCGAGCAGTGCCTCTTCCCGCTCAATTTCTGCGGTACGTTCAATTGCGTCGTACTGTTCTTGGTCAGCCATTGTATTCTCCTCGAAACGGTTGTCGAATTTGAGAGAGACAGGGAGGAGGCCCATCTCTCTCATCTTCGATTTGTCGGCGTGCGCCACCGACCGCGTCCGTCCAATTTAATTGGTCGCCGGGCGGTTCTGCGACCCTGATTTTATGAAACCAGGAAAATTCGACAAAATTGTAGACCCATAATGTCGGCATGGGGCAAGGTTTGTGTGGCGCGTTTGTTAGCCTATTGGCTTTAAATTACGCGGTTGCGGTTTCCGACCAAATGCGTCGGAAAGGCAACGTGCCATTCCCCGTAGGACGGGGCGTGACAACGTATTTAAAGTTATAGGAAACGGCTCCACCAATTTCTCCACCTGGGTCAAACGCGGAAGGAGCGAACTCGTAAATGTTCGCCTTGAAGTTTGACTCGTCGGGAACGTCTTCAAAACCGCCGAGAGCGATTGCAAACATCATCTCGTCAGCGGTAATGTACGTTGCCCATGAAGCTGCTCCAGATACGGGCAGGTTAGCATTCAACGGTAGGTTGGTGCTAAGAACGAAGTCCACACCAGCAATCGGTATGATTTCGTTGTCTTCAGCGAGGCCAGCTTCAATCCACTTCTGACCTTCACGCGTATGCTTTTCAACGTCGAGGACACCGTTCAGAGTGATGTCATTCGCAACGTCATTGAGGATGTACGGGTGCATAATGCCACGCATACGTCCGCCAGCAAAGGGGCGTCCGTTCTTTCCGCGAATGGTCGCAACAGCCGTGTTAATAACCGCACGGGTCATGTAGCTTCCACCGAGAACCTGCAGGT
>Ga0182015_10008092_pt1 | contig 10093 bp, 11 predicted proteins | sample 712P3MmetaG_FD_120478 | JGI IMG/M metagenome (GOLD analysis project Ga0182015, IMG submission 120478) | Permafrost microbial communities from Stordalen Mire, Sweden - 712P3M metaG | ecosystem: Environmental > Terrestrial > Soil > Wetlands > Permafrost | place: Sweden: Stordalen | collected... | reverse complement strand
TTTTCCAACTGGAAAAACCTCCAATTCCTTACAAACCCATCCACTTGGATGCCTGGCCATCGTTCACTTGATATTCCATATGTATTCTTCAATCTGCCAGAAGCGATAGCTCCAGCAAATGCATTACCCATGCTGTCAGGATGTTTACTAGTAAAGATCTCCACCTGTGGAGGCAAAATATCCCACACCCACTCGTTGCTGCCGACAAGTCGGGTATGGAAGTAAGTGATGTGAAGGACTTTGAGAGCTGTGAGGTTTTGTAAGAATTCTTGAAGGTTACGCAGTCGGGCGTGAAGCTGAGGACGGGGGAACCCTCTCCAAAACAGATAATGGCCATCAAACAAATCGAGGACGCGCAAGTTGGGGAAGGATTCCGGTGTGATGGTAGGGAATACGTGGGGAAGTTCGACGTGATGGAGAACGAGGGTGTGCAGACGAGGACTGGTTGACGGAAGAGTCTCGAGAACTTTGGCCATATTTTTTTCGGGCTCGTGACCCAATCTTACGGAGTCGAGATGGAGGATGACAAGATTGGGGATGAGATTCAGAAATTCCATGAAATGTTCGATAATGAAGGCGACCTCGTATAAGTAGACCTCCTGTAATCGAACGCAGGCCTTGGCGACTTGAACGACTCCAGACCCAAAGAATCTGGAGTTTGACAAAAACAGACATGTCAAATTCTCGCCCAATGGTATATACAACCCGCCAAAAGCATAATTTACATGCCCGACCCCGGGGTCCACCAAGGGGTGGTCTGTGGCCCATTGCCTTGGGGGGAAGAGAAGTTCAAGTGTAGGACGTTCTTTGATGAGCTCCTGAAGCCAACAATCCAATTCTTCGAGCGTCTCCACAAACTCTTCACCACTTCCCATCGACTCGGCACAGTCGCAACCGATGAAGAGTTGGCGGAGACTAGTGCAGTATTGTGTAATAGATGAGAGCTTTTCCGGAACAAAGATCTTCTTATGTACATCCTTCCTGGTCCCACTATGTGGACTTCTGTCTTCGTCAAAACGTAATCGGCAAACGTAATGTCCTTTTTCGGGGAGTGCGCGGAAGAATGACGAGGACTTGACAGGGTCTTTGAGGAAGACATCCGTATATAAATGAGGCAAGCTGATAGTGTATAGTAATTTGCATGTGCGCATCAAATTGTATAAGTTGCTTCGACGATAAGTTTTATCGAACGTGTCGTTGAGGTTGCCGATTACCTTGAGCAGAATTTCGACAGGAAAGTCCACGAAGGAGGATGAAGACACTACCATCAGTCTTGGCAGGTAAAATGCTCGCACTTTTTTCAGGTTTCTAGCCTTAGACAGACACCTTAAACCCACCAAAGATGTCAATGATACAAGAATGGCCACGGCCCACAGTTTTTTTTTTACCAGGACAGGCAAGTGTCTGGCGATGTGGCTGGTGTGGCGGTGCCTGATTCGCTTCAGCCGGCCGATGGGATCGCCACGGGGAAACCTCGCTTCGACTTGTTTAAACGGAACGGAACTGAAACCATTCGACCGCCGTGACACGACGTCTGCTCTTCGCCTCAATCCCATTCCCTCCTAATACTTCAAGATCAGACAAGATGTTCTTTCCGGAAACACATCACCTCAAGTACTGGCTTGCCAGTCTCTACGCTTTCCTTTTAGTATGGTACTTCATGTCAATCATGCGATACCGCGCACGCTTGGCCAAACTCGGAAAACGAGGAGTCATGAAAACATACTATTTGCCGTTCGGAATCGATAACTTGGTTGAAAGTTTTCGAGTACCAACCTAAATAAGATGGAGCCGCTAACACGTAGCGTGGAATGAAACATGAAACTTATCAATTCTTCACCGAGATGTATGCTAAATTGGGACCTACTTTTGAGGTTTGTACTGGACTGGAATGAAGGTTGATTATAGTTTCGTCTCCCTGGAAGACATATAATTGTGACTATCGAGCCTGAAAATATCAAGGCTATTCTAGCAACTCAATTCCACGAATTTGGCAAGGGCGAAGAATTCCATGACCGTTGGAAGTGGGTATGGCATGTGTCCTCGGAAGCTCACGCTAGTTTATTGGAGACGGGATCTTTGCTGTTGATGGACCAACATGGTCGGACTCTCGGGCTCTCCTTCGACCGCAGTTTAAGAAACAGCGAGTCTCTGATATCGAGATTTTTGAGCGCCATATCAGTGAAATGTTGTCTCTCTTGCCGACCGATGGAAGTACAGTGGATCTTTTGGAATGGTGGTATCGATTCACTCTTGATGCCAGTACGGATTACCTCTTTGGTGAGAGCGTGGGTAGTCTAGGTGATCCAAAGGCATCTCACGCTCCATACGAAATTGACTGTAGTCTGGCTTTGCAGATGCGTTTTCTCAGATCCAAGAATATCAATCCGTTCTCGGAGGTCTCGGATCTCTATGGCGATTGTATCGACCAGCCGGGATAGTCGAGTCAATGGATACATTGAACAACTTTATATCTCCTTTCGTCGAACGGGCCATCTCAATGTCAAAATCTGCCTCTGACCAAGACGACGAGGGGAAAGACTTCACGCACAGCCTCAGTAGATTCACGCAAGACCGAAAAGTATTGCGAGATCAACTCGTCTCAACTCTACTTGCAGGGCGAGATACCACCGCCTGTACTCTTTCATGGCTCTTTTACGAACTAGCCTATCATCCGGAAGTATTCTCCCGATTGAGAGAAGAAATCCTCAGCACCGTCGGGAAACATGGAATGCCTACCTACGAAGATCTCAAAGGAATGAAGTATTTACAATGGTGTCTCAACGAAAGTACCTTCCCACCTTGCCACTCTAAAGTTAGCTCTCCGTTTATACCCCATTGTTCCCTTCAACGTCAGGACATCATTAGTCGACACCACTCTCCCCACTGGCGGCGGTCCCCACGGCAATGAGGTACCTCCCCCGCCTACGAACCCACTAATCTCCAGCCAATTGCCGTCCCAGCCGACACCCCCGTTTCCTACTCCGCAATGTGCATGCAACGACGAGAAGACCTTTTTGGACCCACCGTCGAAGACTTCAATCCCTCTCGATGGGAAACTTGGACTCCCGTCCCCTGGACATATATCCCCTTCAACGGTGGTCCACGAATTTGTCTTGGACAAAACTTTGCGTTGACAGAGATGGGGTATGCGACGGTCAGATTGTTGCAGCAGTTTGGTGCAATTGAAGAGAGGAGTGGAATGGAGAGAGGAAGTCATGGGTACAAGACTGATATTATTCTGAGTCCCTTGAAAGGGGTAAAGGTTGGCTTGATATCGGCTAAAGATTAATGGGTTTGCTTTCGTGATTAGTTTTCGCTGGCGCGGGGAAAAGATAATCTCAGGAAAATGACAAGGGAAGTAAAATTGAGATCTACCTGAAGACAGACTCTACTTGCTGTGGAAAGATAAACTCGGTACGTTGCGGTGATTATGGGATTTCATCCTCCCGCGTTGTAACGAACCGCATTACCGGAAGGTGCCACAACGCCATAGGGGCCGATGACTGAGCAAAAACCTTGTGTGTCATCAATTTCCGTCAGCACACCCAACCAATCATCTCACTCCCAAAGGAAAAATCTCCCATCGGGGATTGCGGGATCTCCGTGCGGTATCTCTATAAAACCCAGCTGCCCCTCCCGTCCAGGGTCGACACCACTTCGGCGCTCAGTGCATGCTCCTACGGCATTCACCATTACGACTAATTCTCGTATCAAACTTTCTACGACCAGTATCCCACCCACGAATCTCGTTTCCTGCGATCCTCCCTCCGAAATCAGTTACCCCCACTTCCTCCTTATCAAGCACAACTGCCGCCGCGATGTTTCGAATGGCTTCGGATCCATGGAATGAGTTACATGATGGCATGCAGCTCTACCATAATCACTTTCGACATACATTCAACCAGATTTATTCCCGGAGCGAGATAGTTTCAAGTGGAGCGGAAGATGCCGATGATCTGGACGATTTACTTTCGTACGCATATGGATTGTATCGCCATCTAGATGCACACCACTCGATTGAAGAGTAACTCCATTTGTTATATGGTTTGACGAATAGGGCATATATCTTTCCTGTTCTGGCAGAACGGATGCCACAATTTGCCAAACAAGGCGATCATCTCGAGGAACATAAGGAGATTCATAAGGGGTTGGATGAATATGTTGCGTACATCAAGAAGTGCAGAAAAGATCGGAAGGAATGGGACGGGGCGAAGATGAGGGAAATTATGGATTCGTTTAGGGATATCCTGTTCAAACATTTGGATCACGAAGTTGAGAGTTTAAGGGGTGAGGAAATGAAGAAGGTTTGACTCCTTCGACACGGAAGCTGACTTTGATAGTATTGGAAATTGGAGGAGTTGAGGAGAATTCCAATGTAATAGAGATATCAATGGAGAGGATAGAATTGCGAAAGCTAGGGATATAATCGATCTACATCGAAAGACTGCTCAGATCCGCGACTGACACCCGTCCTCGACTTCACTAAATCTTCTCAAGACCATGTGTTTTGTAACTCGCAACTGCTTCTCGTGCACAAAGACCGATCCCATTCATCTGCTGATCGATCATACATATGTTTCGTCACCTTGCGACAATAGTCAATATACCCCTGCGTACCTGAATCGTCATTGCGCGCAACCGTTTCTGTACGAGAAGAAATTGGGATATGCCTGCGACCTTTGTGTGACAAATACGAGGACTGAACAGATGACAAAGGTCAAGGAGAAGTATGCTACCGACATGGAAGACCTCCAAAAGAAGTTAGAGAAACTGAAAGGGAACCTCAGGGGAGCTGGCCGGCTTGTTTCCCCCCCGCGTAATGACCATATCGCTGACGTTTGTTAGGATCTGCTCGTCGCTATTGAGAAGGGGGAGAAGAAAGCGGCAAACGTGATGAAGTCAGACAATTAGTGAAATGCATATTATCATTCAACTGTTTAAGTCTAACTATGTGATGCTACTGCTCTGTTTGATAAAATGGAAGCCGTGCAGATAAAAAGGTGTCCGAAGAGTCGGAGTCGAACCGACGTCAACTCGGGAAATGTGGAATGATAACTACAACCGAGCGCCATGCCAACTAGGCGATCTCCGGTAAGACATGCTTACGGTCGAACTACCGTAACCATCTGATCCTCTTAATATGGACAAGAAAATCGTCAAATAGACTTGCAGTCAGCTCTAATCTGATCTTCACCAGATCACAGGGCGAATTTCTGAATCCGGCGGTTGAGGCGCATTCATTCGATCTCGGTCTGTAGTTAACATTTTTTGGATAATTGAAAAGAAAAATGACGAAACTGCAAAAAAATGATCGAAATTGATCGAAAAAAACTACAGCACCCTGGTGTTCCTTTACAAAAATTTCGAATAAATCTGAGGTTTGGTGCGATCTGACCCCTTTCTTTCTGAGATCCCGGAGACATCTCAAGCGACGAAGGTCTGAGCTGGACAGGAACCACGATCGTATGTTGCATTGAGTTAGACTTTAGATTTTGAATCATATTCTCATCCTTTAGTATACCAAGTCTCGTTCTGACACCGATATAAACCCGCATAGACTCCATCCTCTTTGTCCATCAATTCCGCATGACTGCCAAACTCCACCAACTTTCCCTTATCCATGACCAAAATCCCGTCCGACACCCGACAAGTCTGCAAATTATGAGAAATAAATATCGTGATTCTGCCCTCACGCTCCTTCCTCAGTCTCTCAAAAAGTTGGTGCTCTTTCTTTGCATCCAACGATGAAGACGGCTCGTCCAACAGAAATACCGTCGCATTCTTCTTTCGACAGAATGTCCGAGCAAGCGCTATAGTGCGCCATTGACCACCAGATAAATCACGAATCCACTTCTCCTTTTCGGCGTTTGGGAGATCTTTGGATCGAGTGTTGTCACCGTAAAAGGTATTCAAATCGACGAAATTGTCTACGCCGAATGCCTTTGCTTCCCGCGTGATCAGATTGTCAGGATCAGATTCGAGGAGTGAGGTGTCTCCGAATGCGATGTTGTCGTGAATTGTAGTTTGCCGTAGGAACGCCTGGCCTTGAGCCACGACAGACAGATGCTGAAGCCATTCTGAATCGGATGTGTTGGATAAATCCTTTCCGTTGGCGTATATCTTTCCGCTGGTGGGGTTGATTAACTTTGTTAGGATTTTGATCAAGGTTGACTTCCCAGATCCGTTTTGGCCGATAATTGAGTAGACTTTGCCGGATTCAAACATAAAATTGAAGTTATCGAGAGCTGGAAGCCGAATCTTTTCTTCGAGGGAGACTCCCTTCTTCTCGCCGTTTTCTGACCTTTCAGTACTTGAGTCCTTTCCCTCATTTTCTGATCCCTCATACCAGTGAGATACACCTTGTAGTTCAATCGTGTCGATTGCACGGTCAACTGTGTCTCGTAGTTTCGACTCCTCTGCAGCACCCACTTCCCCCATCTCCAAGCACCCGAGATACTCTTGCGCCTTGGGGATTATCTTTCCCTGAAAATCTCGCATTTGTCTCATAAAAAGCCGCATAACATGAGTGAGAGACCCAATCCTCTTGACCGCCAAGTTGTACGACTCCAGGTCAATTTTCAAGTCAAAAAACAAAGCCAAAATTGGTAGACCCAGCCATTCCAACAGCCCTAAAAGATCCTCTCCATCACGGTTCCATCGATTGGGTTTTGGTGTGATCTTTTGATGATCAGCTTCAAGAGTCGAAAGAACCCATTCCCTAGCTCCAAACAGTTTAACCTCCTGTGCCGCAAGTTTTGACGAAACTGGAAAATCTTCAAGTACAGTTCCTCGTCTTTCCTCTTCACTTTTGTAATTCCAATACGTTTTGTACATACGACTCTCGAGTCGCAGTGTATCGACAATATAGGCAAAGTGAAGTAGTGTAATGGATACAAGTAATACGCTTGCCCATCCCGACATTCGGTGAAAGTTGGAGTATGTCGCGAGGGTGATGACTAGAGCTTCCATGATTTGACATGTCGATTCAACAGTATCTGCAAAAACATCTTCCAGCCATCGTATACCGCCTTCGGCAATAAGTTTTCTAAACTGGCCTCGTACGCTTTCCTTCTCCTGCTCCGAATATGGAAGATGGAGGTATGCCGTGAGTAGTCTCTGAATACGGGCTTGGTTCATGGCGTGCCTTTTCGGATGTTCGACATTTCGATGGAACCATTTCGGGATATAACTTGCTGCCAGAAGCAGGATCTTGAGAAGTAGGAGTTTGGCGAAATAGGTTTTGTCAAATGTTGTCCTGTCCTGTAGAACGAGGATACATTGAGTGAGGAGGGAGGCATCGAGGAGTGTTTCAGAGTATCTTTGTACGCTGATGAATATCGTTATCAGAATCGTGAAGATGGCATATTGTCGGTCAAAGTCCCAAAGTTCTTTGGTTAATGTGAAAATGGTCTTGAGGCCTTTGTGACAGCCAGCCGTGCATGTGCGGACTGGCTGTAGGATAGCAGTGAGACGCTTTGAAGAGAATAAAGACATCTAGAAGAGATGGAGAAACGGTTGCCGAACGGTTTGAAGAACCTTTATTTGTTGAGTCATATTTTGTGAAGATCAGGGGATCAGGATCGTATGAGAGATGAGATAGTGAAGACGATGATATTACATTCCTTTGATATCCATCTATTCCCAATCAATCCCCGTATCTCTCACTCCCCCATGCCTATATCTCCATAAATCAGCAACCTTCCAAAAGGCAAAACACAAATGGAGATAAACAAAGTATCAGGGTTAAAAAGCTAGAATAACATCTCAAGGGGTTTGTTACACTCCAAGATTCTGGTGAAGAAATTCAAATGTCTCATCACAAAACGGGGGGGGAGGGGGATAACATACCTTACAACATGCCCGCAACCATAGCAACCCACGCACGAACAGCGAGCCCGCGTCTCCACCCCCCTTCTGCTAACATCCCATTCAACTCGTCCACAGATGTTTCCTTTGCAAATTTCCTCAAATGTTCAATCTCGTCGGCGAGAGACGACTGGAGTTTTGGATCCCGTGTGACTACAACGCAGGTCGATTCCAAGTCTAATTGATCGGATCGACGGGTAAAGTTTGAGGACCCGATTAATGTTACCACTGGTTTGGCGACGTTGGGGGGGGTAATCCAGATCCCTGACGTCAACTCCTGTGCAACGCGGGGAGGGAGAGGGAGGCACCTTTAGCATGATAAGTCCATCCGTTGAGGGGGTGACCTCGCTGGACATGTCTCCATTCTTCCATTTTAATAGACTCTTTCATACTCGCTCGATCGACGTTTTCGAGAAACCGTCTCGCAAGAATCATGTATGCATCAGGTAAATATCCAGACGGTTTCGGTGAGCCAAAGAACCCGTTCGCCTGCGAAAACACGTCAGAAAACTGTGCACGGTGGAGTATGTTTGGGGATACCTCGGCAGATGCGTTTATTACTGTTCCGGTGGTTGTTTTTCCGTTGATGAGGCCTCGTTGGACACCCTCGGAGGGGTTAAAGTAGCCGGCTGTGAAGACCCATTTTCCGCCTTGAAAGGCTGATTGGGAGAGAATGTCCAGGACGTAGCCTACTCCTGTGGTCTCTGTGGAGAGGACGTCAGAGGAGGATGCTGAGAGGGGTGCGAGTTGAGAGATTGGGTAGACTATTGTTGCTGCAGATGATGGAGAGGAGATGGGAGTTGTGGGACGGAGAAGCGGAGCGAGTAGTTTGGATGCATGGGTTCGGAATTGCTGTGGTGAGATGTAAGGCTCTGGACAGCCCTGATATTAGTCGATGTATTGGGGGAGGTAAACATTAGTATGAGGCCAGTCCAGACGAAATCGTTCAGGTCGTTCAGGGGCAGGTGCAAGTCGATAAGAAATTGACCGTAACTTCTCATGAAATACATCATAATAATCAGTCAATTCCTTCGACTTGAACAGATGATATCGATCCTGCCGATTCGTGAAATAATCCCTGCTCAAATTCGCCCTCCCAATTAACCCCGTTTGAAAAGGGGGAGGAGTACCCAGAAAGAATTAACTCGTCATCCATACCGTAGAGTTTAATGTGTTGTAATCCCCATCCTTCATTGAATCGTTGTGGCACAAGTCGTTTCTTTATCCCTCGAAAGTTGGGAGTATGGTATAGTCTCACATCAACTCTGTCACCGAATTGTGCGACAAGTGGGACGAGAAGAGACGCAGCACAGTCATGAGGAGCTTCTCTTGTTCCTCTCAATGCATCAATCAAAATCGATACTCGTAGACTCGGCGTCTTTTCCAATGCAACACGAATTGTATCCACCTAACTCTCAACCTCCAAACTCGAACAGAAAAATTTACCAATTCTTTCTCCTCTTTTCCAATGTAGAGAGAAGACAAGTAGACTCGTTTCTTGGCACCGAGAATCTTTGTCCGCAGTGTAGCGTAGAATTCCTCTGGTGTGGTAAGGACTGTTATTTCTCCCTTTTGCAGTTCGAATCGAGGGGCGAGGGAATCGAGTTTTTTCGTCAAGTCGTCGATCGACGAATGGAGCGTCGTTGCTGTTGCGGACGACGACATTGACGATGTGGCGAATGCGAGTGGGAGGAGAGAGAGTCTAGCATGTCGAGTGCATTTATTCACTGTCTTGAGGAATAGAAGAGGTGTTTGGTGTCTGCGGTTGATGAAGGCTGTCCATAGGGGAGCAGAAAGTTTCATCCCTGGCCGGGAGGAAATTTCGTGGCGGAAATCAAATCAAAATCCTGATCTTCAGATCTGCACTTCAGCGTTCATATTTTGTTCCACTCTTTCAACTACTTCTCGATCCAGTTACCAAAGTACCTTATTATATCGGATGGGGTGGCAAACCAATAGGATTCTGTCACTCCCCTTACATGGTTAGGGAGATCCTTAATACATCGGGCTATATATTTTGACCCGGCCGAAATTGAGGAATGGGATGAAGAAGTCATTGTCCCGTTTGGCACAAACCACATCAACCGGATTTGTATACATGTAGCCAGAGAGGGATGGTCCATGAAGGCTTTTTATTCTTTTGGAAAGCTTGCCTCCGCCAGAGGAGTACCCCTCTCCCGGATACAAGAGGTCAACAGGCGGAATGGCATGCCTTGGAAGGCGC
>Ga0182015_10008091_pt1 | contig 10095 bp, 9 predicted proteins | sample 712P3MmetaG_FD_120478 | JGI IMG/M metagenome (GOLD analysis project Ga0182015, IMG submission 120478) | Permafrost microbial communities from Stordalen Mire, Sweden - 712P3M metaG | ecosystem: Environmental > Terrestrial > Soil > Wetlands > Permafrost | place: Sweden: Stordalen | collected... | reverse complement strand
GGAGCGAGAAACGACTAGCGAAAGGCGCTGAGCGAAGTGCGTTTAGCGAAAGACTTTTAGCAACGAACTTTTAGCGAAAGGCCAGGAAACAGCGGGCAAACAACGAGTAAAAAGGCGAGTGAGCGGCGAGCGGAAGTCGAGAAAAAGGCGAGCCAGGAGTGGTTGGGGGAAGGCGGTTGATGCGCGATGCCGGTGAGCGTGGAGACGGCGGAACATTATCGGTGGGGAGAGGTGTGCGACGGGTGGCATCTGGTGCGCAGCGAAGGGCTGAGCGTGATCGAGGAGCGGATGCCGGCGGGGGCGCGGGAGCAGCGGCATTTTCATACGAAGGCGCGGCAGTTTTTTTATGTGCTGGAGGGTGAGCTGACGATGGAGGTCGAGGGGCGGTGTCATGCGCTGGGTGCACGGCAGGGGCTGGAGATTGCTCCGGGGGAGCGGCACCAGGCGAGGAACGAGTCGAGGGAGGATGTGCGGTTTCTGGTGATTTCGTCTCCGCCTGCGCAGGGAGACAGGGAGTACCGGGAGTAGCCCGTAGCTGGGAGCGGGGAGCTGGGAGCTGGGTACAGACTACGAGAGCTCGGAGCACAGAGCACAGAAAATGCGGCGCGCGATGCGCGAATCCCACATCTGCCAAAGGCGGGCAGACGTGGGGCACCCAGCCAGGCTCTAAACTCCAACCCCTAAACTCCAACCCCTGGTCGACGTGTTCACGCGGGGGTGCGGGGTTTTGCGATAGCATGGCCGCACATCCTCAGGAGGTGAAGCGATGAGTTCCCCCGCTCAGAACCGTGTTGTACTCGCCCATTCCGACCGTGCGGTTCCCGCCAACGCAACCCACATCGGACGGACCGATCCGAAGCAGATCATCAGCGTATCGGTCATCGTAAAAAGGAAAAATCCACTGGACCTGGGCGCGCTGGGTGGGCGGCAAGTCTCGCGCGACGAGTTCGACGCGCAATACGCGGCGGATCCGGCGAGCTTTGAGGCGCTGCGCGCGTTCGCGCACCAGAATGGGCTGGCGGTGGATGAGGCGGCGTCGAGTTTGTCGCGGCGGACGATGGTGATGCGCGGGACGGCGCAGGCGATGGAGAAGGCGTTCGGCGTGGAGCTGCACGACTACGAAGACACGGCGACGAAGAAGCGCTATCACACGTTCACCGGGCAGGCTTCTCTACCGGCGACGCATGCGCCGCTGGTGGACGCGGTGCTGGGGCTCGATGCGCGGCCGATCGCGAAGCCGCACTTTCGATTTCTGAAGGATCTGAAGAAAAAGAAGAAGCCGAAGCCGAGCGCGCCGACCGAAGAGCCGGAACCGTTCAATCCGCCGCAGGTGGCGGAGCTGTACGATTTTCCGACCAGCGCGAATGGGGCCGGACAGACGATTGCCATTCTGGAGCTTGGCGGCGGGTACCAGACGAGCGACATTCAGACGTATTTCTCCGGGCTGGGACTGACGCCGCCGACAGTCGTGGCGGTCTCGGTGGACGGGGGAACAAATGCGCCGGGCGATCCGAATGGCGCGGACGGGGAAGTGGCGCTGGATATTCAGGTGGCGGGATCGATCGCGAACGGGGCGCGGATCGCGGTGTATTTTGCGCCGAATACGGATCAGGGGTTCATCGACGCGATCACGACGGCGGTACACGACACGACGAACAAGCCGTCGGTGCTGTCGATCAGCTGGGGCGGGCCGGAGTCGAGTTGGGCGCAGACATCAGTGACGGCGCTGGACGACGCATGCCAGAGTGCGGCGGCGCTGGGGGTGACGATCACGGTGGCATCGGGCGATAACGGATCGTCGGACGGGGCGAGCGGGAACAATGTGGATTTTCCCGCCTCGAGTCCCCATGTTCTGGGCTGCGGCGGAACGGAGCTGATTGGGTCGGGGACCACGATTGAATCGGAGGTGGTGTGGAACGACGGGAGCGACGGCGGCGCGACGGGCGGCGGTTTCAGCACGATTTTTGCGGCGCCGACGTGGCAGACTGGCGTGAAAGGGTTCTCCGGAACGATGCGGGGCGTGCCGGATGTGGCTGGGGACGCGTCACCGGAGAGCGGCTACAACATTTTGGTGGATGGGCAGCAGGAAGTGGTGGGCGGGACGAGCGCGGTGGCTCCGCTGTGGGCGGCGCTGATTACGCTGATCAACCAGATGAAGGGGACGCCGGTGGGGTTCGTGAATCCGACTCTTTATACGGATGCGTCCGATTTCCACGACATCACGTCGGGGAATAACGGATCGTTTTCGGCGGGACCGGGATGGGATGCGTGCACGGGGCTGGGGTCGCCGAACGGGCAGGAGCTGGCTGGGGCGCTGGGGTGAAAAGCAGCGTTCAGCGTTCAGGAAATGCCGACAGCAGGTGCGGGTAGCTCGTAGGCTATTCACGGGACTCGTTACGCTATTCTGCGTTACGCGGAATAGCATAAAGACGGCTCGTAGCTGAGAGCGTGGTGCGTTCAGAAGACTTCGCGGTGGAAGAGGTCGTCCTTTTCCTCGCAGGGCGAAGAGGTGCAGCCGACTGCGCAGCTGACCAGGGCGGCCACGCCGAGCGTGATAAGGATCGCCGGCAGATAGCTGCTTAATTCCGACAGATGTGCCAAAAGGTCATGCATATTGAGGACCCGCACTTTCCAGGCTCCCATTTGGTGGGAAACCTGAAAGCCCGATCAGGTTTCCTTTATGTGGGGGACAAGTGACAGCCATGATGGCAAAATTTTCGTGGCATTGAAATCACCTATTAGGCATATAACCAGAGATTCGGGGGGTATTTGTCGCATTGGGAATGCCAGTACTGTTGTAACAGGTTCTGGGAGGGTGTTGCATCAGTAGATTCCTCCCCCGTATCCCATTGAAACTGAGCGGTTTGTCAGGATGTTCGGGGAAATAGACGCATCAGTCCGGCGGCGGGTAGTTCGGGGGCGAGGAAGGTCTGAGGAGCTCCGAGGGCGTTGGTTACCGCTGAGGCGGCTAAGTAACCGCTCCGGGTTGCGCCTTCCATGGTGGCGGGCCAGCCGGTAGCGATCCAGTCGCCGGCGAGGAAGACGCCGGGCCATGGGCTGGCGGATGAGGGACGGATCTTGTCGAGCAGCGGGCGGACCGAGTAGGTAGCCCTAACCTCTTTGACAACAGCAGCTTTGAGCAGCTTCGCCTGGGCGACGGCGGGGAAGAACTGCGCGAGCTCCTGGAGGGCGAGGTCGATGATCGGCTGACGCTGCATGGGGACGAGGGAGCGGGATGCGCTGACGACGAGCTCGAGGTAGCTGCCGGCAGAGCCTCCGACGGCGGGGATGCGATGGGCTGGCTGGAGGCGGGACTTGTTGAACATCCACTGGATCGTTGTGTCCAGGAGGACGGCGTGATCGTAGTCGGTGATTTCGCGGTCGAACCAGAGATGGATGCCGGTGATGGGGGAGTGCTCAAACTGGGCGAGGTCGGTGGTGAGCGCCTGGCTGGCTGGGTTTTGAGGCAGGGCGGGAAGGAGCGCGGCCATGGCCTCGAAGGAGAGCGCGAGGATGACGGCGTCGGAGGGGATGGCCGGGATCTCGGGATTTCCGGTGGTGGTGAGCCATCCACCAGTCGGTGTGGGGGCGATGGAGTCGACGCTGGTGCGGAGGTGGACTTCGCTGCCGCGGTCGCGGAGGTAACCGGTAGCTGTGCCGTAGAGTTCGCTGAGCGGGATGGCAGGGATGCCCATGCGGCCGGACTGGGGCGAGAGCAGGAAGGATTCGCGGAAGACTTTGGCGGCGTAGTGGACGGAGATGCGGTCGAGGTCTTCGTTGAGGGCGGAGACGAGGACGGGTTTCCAGAAGCGGGCTATTGAATTGGAAGTCTGGCCGTGGCGCTGGAGCCAGTGGAGGAAGTTTTCGGCGGAGTCGGGCGGTAGGCCGGGCATGAAGGCGGAGAGTCCGCGGGCGATGGCGAGCTTGTCTTTGAAGGAGAAGGCGGGGGCGCGGAGGAAGGCGAGGGTGGAGTGAAAGGGCGCGGGGAGCGGGCCGGGCTCGATGACAGTGGGCGGGCCGCCGGGGGTGAGGAAGGTGAAGCGGTCGTACCAGCGGATGGAGTCGAGGACACGGAGGCGGCGGTAGAGGTCGATGAGCGAGGTGCAGCGACCGATGAGGACGTGCTGGCAGTTGTCGATGACCTCGCCGGTACCGGGATGCTCGTAGGAAGACGCGCGGCCGCCCAGGTAGGGCCGGCGTTCGAGGAGGCGCACGCGGTAGCCGGAGTCGGCGAGGGCGCAGGCGGCAGCGATTCCGGCGAGTCCGCCACCGACGACGGTGACCGTTTTTGATTGCGGGTCAGCCATGGCGGGATGAGCCGGTGAGGCGGTAGCGAAGAACCTGGAGGAGTCCGCGGAAGAGGATGGAGAGGCGCGTGGCGCGGGGGACGCGGACGCGCTCGGAGAAGACGTCGAAGTCGCGTCGCTCGATGCGGCGAAGAAGGCAGTGGTAGATGGAGATGAGGACCCAGAGGGCGGGGCGGGAGTCGGGCGCGATCAAAGGGAGGAGCTGGTCGCCGGATTTGTAACAATCCTCGGCACGATTGGCGAGGCTTTCGAGCAGCTCGCGCTGGTTGAGGGTGAGGCGGGAGCCGTCGCGGAGGGCGGCGAGGTCTTCGATGTGGACACCGTAGCGGTCGAGGTCGTCGAGGGGGAGATAGATGCGGCCGCGTTCAGCGTCTTCGCGCACGTCGCGGAGGATGTTGGTGAGCTGGAAGGCAAGGCCGGTTTCTTCGGCGAGCTGCTCGGCGCGGGGGTCGGTGTAGCCGAAGATGCGAATGCAGACGAGGCCAACGACGGAGGCGACGTAGTAGCAGTAGCGGCGGAGGTCGTCGAAGGTGGCATAGGTGTCGTAGAGACGAGCCTCCGCGTCCTGGCCGTACTCGGGGGTTCCTGTACCTGCGGAACCGAGGTCCATGGCGGTGCCGTGGACGAGCTGGTCGAGGAGGCCGAGAGGGATATTGAAGCGGAGGCGGGTGTCGTCGAGGGCGATGAAGACGGCGTCCTGGATGGGTTCTCCGGCAGCGGCGCGATGCCAGGCGGCGAGCCACGCATCGAGGTTGGTGCGGCGCTGCTCTCGAGAGAGAGACTCGTCGTCGGAGAGGTCGTCGGCGTGGCGCATGAAGGCGTAGACGGCACAGATGGCGTCGCGCTTGGGTTTGGGCAGGGCGAGGAAGGCGTAGTAGAAGTTTTTGGCCTGGCGGCGGGCGATGGCGGCGCATTGTTCGTAGGCCGTGTCGAGTTTGAGGTCGGAAAGGCGGCGGCCTGTCGTCAAGCGGCGGTCCATTTCTGGGCGAGGGCGCGCAGGAGCAGGGACGCTTTGCGGGTTTTGGAGATGGCGGGGCGGGCGCGGAGGACGTTGTAGTCCTGGCGCTCGATGGCGCGGAGGATTTCGAGGCCGCCGCGGGAGAAGAGGTCGAGGTCGAGGGCCAGCTCGCGGTCGACTTTGCCGATGAGGGGCAGGCCGGCGTGGAACATGGCGCGGGCGTAGTCGACTTCGTAGCGCATCAGCTCGTGGAATTGGGGGGTGAAGCGGGCGTTGGCGATGGTGGCTTCGTCGACACCGAAGCGGCTCATGTCTTCGAGAGGGAAATAGATGCGGTTTTTTGCGTAGTCGACGCGGACATCCTGCCAGAAATTGGTGAGCTGGAGGGCGGAGCAGGTTTGGTCGGAGAGGGCGAAACGCTCGGCATCGCGATAGCCGCAGGCGTAGAGGATGATGCGGCCGACGGGGTTCGCGGAGTAGCGGCAGTAGCCGAGGACATCGGCCATAGTGGGAAAGCGGGTGACGGTCTGGTCCTGACGAAAAGCGACGAGCAGGTCGGCGAAGGGCTCCTTGGGGATGTCGCAGGCGCAGATGGTTTCGGCGAGGGCGACGAAAACGGGATGACGAGCCTCGCCGCGATAGCAGGCGTCGAGCTCCTCGCCCCAGAGGTCGAGCAGGGCGAGAGATTGCTCGGGATTGCCGACTTCGTCGCCGAGATCGTCGGAGACGCGGCAATACGCGTAGATGGCGTGGAAGTGGGGGCGAAGGCGCCGGGGCAAAAACCAGGAGGAGACGTGGAAATTTTCGTAGTGGGTTTCGGCGAGACGGCGGCACCAGGCGCGAGCTTCTTCGAGGGTGGGAGGGTGGTCGGGGATGCGGTAGTCCGCGGGGAGGGCGGCCCATCCCTTCTCGATCAATTCGTTGGAGGTGTCGATGTTCATCGCTAATCCAGATCCAACCTGAACAACATCGCTCAGGGGCTAAAGCCCCCGATCTATTTTCAGCTATTTATGGCACCGGTTCAAAGGCATGCCCCTTCAGCTGGCCGGATGGGGTGGGCACAATCGTATTGCGGTGATTACTTCACGTTCGAGGTCGTGCCGTAATTCGGTTGCGGCCAGTTATTGTGAAAGCGAAGCAGGGGAAGGACGCAGTTCCATTTTGGTCCGGGAACAGTACTGAAGAGTTGAAGGCAGGCGTCTAGCTATACGGATAGCCCCTGTTGTGAGCTTAAAGTTCTTGCTATGGGGTGAACCTAGCCGGGGGGACAGCGGTTTGGGGCGCGGTTGATTTTGCGGGCGGTGTTTTCTCCCCTCCAAGGTGTTTGTTGTTCCGCGAGCTGTGAAGTGTGCCCCTCTAAAGGCAGCCGAATGGAAATGCCGTTACCCCCCGACCGCCTAATGTGATTTGCATCGTTGGCTCCAGAGGAACGTGAGTGATGCGGAGAGGATCGCGCAGCCCAGGTAGAACTGAAACGTATCGGACAGGTCCAGATGGTAAACGGTCCAACCCGAGAGAGCCGGGGCCAGTGGCCCTCTTGCGACTTCCAATCCTCTAGCCATGAAGACAACTCCGACCAAAGCCAAGAAGAAGGAAAGAAACGCCGACGATTCTTGCTGCGGCGCCCATGGATTGGGTCACCTCCTTAAGGTATTCATTTGTCGGGTGCCGACGGCGTGGCACCGCGCAGTTCCATTTTGGTTCCAGAGACAGTACTGAGGAGTTGAAGCCCGGCATTTACTTGTATTGGCGGGACACCGTATGAGCCTACGCTTCTTGCTATGGGGTGAACCTGGCCGGGGGAGCGTTGGGGGGGCGATGCGATGCTGCTAGGGAATGATGGCGGTTTTGATGTCGCCGGCCCGATTCATGAGGCGGCGGAAGACCCGGTTGAGTTCAGAGAGAGGCGCGCGGCTGGTGATGGTGTCGCCGCAGCGGAACTGGCCGCTGACGATGAGGTCGAAAGCCTTGCGGGCGGCGGCGGGGGTGTGGTGGAAGCTGGCGCGCAGGGTGATGTTGTTGTAGTGCAGGCGATTGGTGTCGAGCTCGATTTTGGTTCCTGCGGCGCATCCACCGAAGAAGTTGACGGTGCCGCCTTTGCGGACCATGTCGACGCACCATTGCCAGGCGAGGGGTTTGGCGACGCATTCGATGGCAACATCCACGCCGCGGCGCTGCGGGGTGAAGGCGCGGACAGCGGCGACGGTATCGGTAGTTTTGGTGATCTGCACGACCTCAGAAGCGCCGAAACGGCGGGCGGCGTCCACCTGTTCGTCGCGCTTGACGACCGCGATGACGTTGAGGCCGGCGAGCTGGGCGATGTTCATGAACATGAGGCCGATGGGACCTGCGCCGATGATGGCAACCGTGTCGCCGGTACGCCAGCCGGTCGCGCCAACACCGGGGGCACCGGCGGGGGCCTGGCATTCGTCGAGGCCGTGGACGACGCAGGCAAGAGCCTCGGTGAGGGCGGCATGCTCGAAGGAGATGCCGGTAGGAATGCGGAGGGTGTTCCTGGCGGCGATGCGGGCGGGGATGAGGAGGAATTCGGCGTAGGCGCCGTTATTGAAAATGAGGCGATCGCAAAGGTTTTCCTGATCGTGGCGGCAGTAGTAGCACTCGCCGCAGGGCGCGGAGTTGAGGGCAACGACGCGGTCTCCGGGGCGAAAGGCGGCGACGCCGCGGCCGACCTGGTGGACAGTGCCTGCCAGCTCGTGGCCGAAAGGGATGGGGGGCTTGAGCATGCGCGCGTGATAGCCGCGGCGGTAGACCTTGAGGTCGGTCCCGCAGGTGAGCGCGGCGTGCACACGCACGACGATCTCGCCCGCACCGGCCTTCGGCATGGGAACCTGCTCAATGCGCAGATCCTCGCGGCCGTGGAGAACGGCGGCTGTCATGTGCGCTGCCATCGGGACTATTGTCTCAAAGATCGGGAGGTTACGGCTGGATGAAGACCTTCATGGAGTTACCGGAGGGGTTCGAAGCAACACGAATGGCCTCGACGGAGTCTTCGAGCGAGAAGCGGTGTGAAATCAGTCGAGTAAGGTCGAATCCGGTGCGATAGCCATCGAAAACGATCTCTTCGACTTCGGGCTGGAGCTCGAAAGAGGAGCTGTAGGAGCCCATCAGGGTCTTCTCGTCCATGCAGACGACGGCGGGGTCGAAGGGGGCCTCGCTGTGCTGGGTGGCGGCGAAGAGGAGGATGCGGCCGCCGGGGCGGGCGGCGTCCATGGCGGTGCGGATGAGGGCGTTGCCGCCGACGGCGAGGATGACGGCGTCGGCTCCGCGGCCTTCACTTTCGCGATGGGCGGCGGCGACCACGTCATCTTTGCTGGCGTCGATGGGGTGGTTGAGACCGTAGTTCGCAGCGATGGCGTGGCGGGCCGGGTACAGGTCGGAGGTGAGAACCTTAGCGCCGGTGCGTGCGGCGAGAGCGGCGAGAAGGATGCCGATGGGTCCCTGACCGATAACGAGGACGGTCTCGTCGGGCTCAAGATTGAGGTTGCGGATGCCCTTGTAGACGGTGTTGACGGGCTCCACGAAGGCCGCTTGCTCAAAGGGGACGCCGTCGGGGATTTTGATGAGGCCGCGGCCGACGATCCAGGGCATGACGCGAACGTATTCGGCGAAGCCGCCGCCGGAGGGCTCGAAGCCGGCGGTCACGCCGACGCGTTTGTAGTCATTGCATTGGGAAGGGGTCTTTTTGCGGCAGTAATAGCAGCGGCCGCAGGGGGTGTGGTGGAAGACCATGACGCGGTCGTCGACTTGAAAGCCCTGGACGCCCTCGCCGGTGGCGGCGATGACGCCGGCGATTTCGTGGCCGAAGATGCGAGGGGCGGAATGGGAGCCGGTGTGGATCTTTTTAAGGTCGGTGCCGCACACGCCGCAGCAGTGCACGCGGATGAGGACTTCGCCGGGGCCGATTTCGGGGACGGGGACGGTCTCAACGCGAATGTCGTTGATACCGCGATAGACAGCAGCGCGCATGACGGTGGGGACAGGCGCGGGACTCTGTTCCTGCAGTTCGTTGGTGGTTGCCGTAACCATGGGAACTCTAAGAATTAATTTACCGAACCGGGCGCTGAGGGGGGAACAAAATTCTTCAGGACCAGGTCTGCGAGCTGGTGGGCGGCGGCGCGGCTGTTCTTTTCGAGCTCGCTCAGGACCCGCCAGTATTGAGGATGCCACAGGGTCCAGAGGGCGAAGGCGGGGATGCGAAGCTGGCCGCTGGCGTTGGTGAAGCGATTGAAATCGGGGAGATTGTCATTGGGGCCGTCGGTGATGGCTTTGAAGCACAGGAAGCCGAGGTTTTTTGAGCGGGCGAAGCGGGCGACGGTCGCGGCTTCCATATCCACCAGAGTGGCTTGGTAAGTTTCGGCGAGGCCGCGTTTTTCTTCGGGATTGGCGACGTGGTTGAGGGTGACGAGGCGCTGGGCCTTGATTTGATTTGGGGGCTGGCCCGGAAGCAGGTCGGTGGGGAAGCGCTCGCCGGTGCCGGCATCGATGACTTCGCGGGCGGCGCAGGCTTCGGGGGCGCTGAGTCCGCAGGAGAGCGAGCCGGCGTAGCCGACGGAGACGAGGGCATCGAGGGGGCCGGAGGCGAAGAGGACTTCGCAGGCGCGGGTGACGGCTTTGGCGCCCATGCCCGCACAGGTGGCGACGGCATCGATCGAGCCGATGCGGCCGGTGGCCATATGGGCGGTCCTCGGCCAGTGATGAATGAGCGGGCGGAGCTCGCTGGGTAATGCGGCGACGATACCGATGCGTTTCATAAGAGACAAGGACCGGCGCCGGACGAACGGCGCGGGACCCATGAGTCTACTTTAGATC
>Ga0182015_10008090_pt1 | contig 10096 bp, 11 predicted proteins | sample 712P3MmetaG_FD_120478 | JGI IMG/M metagenome (GOLD analysis project Ga0182015, IMG submission 120478) | Permafrost microbial communities from Stordalen Mire, Sweden - 712P3M metaG | ecosystem: Environmental > Terrestrial > Soil > Wetlands > Permafrost | place: Sweden: Stordalen | collected... | reverse complement strand
TATTCTCAGAGGGCAGTTTTCATGCTCTAAGAGCATGGATCGTGCTCAAAATGATCGACGTGTGCTTGATATTGGCTTTCGAATATGGCACGCCAAAATGGACAAAAGGTGTGAGGAGGGATCTGCGTGTTGCGTGAGGAGAAACCACCACGGTGTGAGGAGGAATTCCGCGTGTGAGGATGGAATCTTGTGTGAGGAGGCAGAAATCACAATGTGAGGAGGCGAGTTTAGTGTGTGAGGAGGCGAGTTTAGTGTGTGAGGAGGCGAGTTTAGTGTGTGTGAGGAGCTGGGTTTCGTGAGGACTCGCGTCCTGTTTAGGAGGACTAATACAAGTAATTGGGGCTGTCTGTAGGAAGAATTGATGATCGTTAGGAGGAGTGGATGAGCAAGTTAAAAGAAAGAATGATGTGGATGATGGTTCTCAGGTTTTGGCGAGGTGGTGCAGTCATTGACATGAAATTGTGACAGGTTCGCCGAGGCAATTTGAAACGATTTGGCTTAGTAGTCAACAGTAGATGAACTATTAGTATCCATGATTCCATTACTAACAACTCCCCACAAAACATGAAGAAATGAACAATTCCAGCAATCAATCAAGTCTGTTGGCATTTCTCTTCTTGATACATAAAGTCATTGACCAGGTAGGCAAAGTCCCCAGTGCCGACGCCTAAGCACGATATGGTCGTGTCATGCTTAACCTTATCTGAATACCGCACGATCGTATCTCGTGCTTAATTTCAGCTCGGAATGGCACGGAACGGTGCGTGCTGTAGCAATCTCGATTCTCGACACGACACGGTGATGACAGCGAGATCTCTCATTCAATAGGAGACTCAGACTAGCTAATCGACAGCGCCGGCAATGCCTACACCACTCCTTTCAAATCGGATCTACAAATTCTTCATCGAAGCCAACATCGGACAAGTCAAAGGTTTAGGTGGAAAACTCACAACTGCTCTCGGAAAAGGGTCAATGACACAGACCGATACTGCTGGCAACAGACAGACTCTTCATGACGTCTGTGACGTTCCGGAAAGTCAGGATCGAATTTTGTCCCTGATGAAATTCAGAAGGGAGCATTACGACCACTTTCAGTTCACTGGACTTGAAACATTTAAGATGAAAGCTGCAAATGGATTTGAACTTTGTGGCAGATCGATCAACGATATTCTTCACACCTCGCTCAGCAGTCAACCAGAAGTCAATGTCGCTGCAACAAGAAGCATTACAGCTGCTGTACGGAAGGAGGCAAAACGGAAACAAGTCACAGAAATTCCTTCAGATTCAGAGCCAGAAGAAAACAACACCGACTTCAGAACCAGAATTACAAATTGCCAGTGCTGCAGCTCACAACGATGATACAACAATCGTACCTCTAACCTGCAAACCTCGAGATCTCTGGAATATACGATATGGACACGCCTCTACAACTGTTCTCCGCAATTTGCAAACTCTGTCTCATCAAGTCAACATTCGACTCCCGCAAATGCAATCCATGTCTCCATGCCAAGAAAACTCGCAAACCTTTCCCTCCGTCCGAGTCAAAAACTGAAGCCAAATTGGAACGAATACACTCGGATATCTGCGGACAATTTCCAGACTCTGAAGACAATACTACCTACAATCTCATCTTTATCGACGAAGTCACACGATGGGCACATTCTATCCACCTCAAAGACAAGTCTTCTGTCCCTCTCAAAGAAAAATTCTCAGAATACATCGCAGAAGTCGAACGACAAACTGGCATGAAAGTCAAGAAACTACACGTCGATGGAGGAGGAGAATACAAAGGCCAATTTACACCAATTATGAAGTCTGTTGGAATAAAGTATGAGCCAACGCCGCCGTGAACACCTGAGTGTAATGGCAAGGCAGAACGCATGAATCGTACTCTCAACAACTGGTTCGTGTAATGCTTGCACAGGTAAATATGCCAAACTCTTTCTGGGCTCCTGCTATGAAAGCGGCGACATATCTCAGACACAGATTGCCGAGTTCTGCAATCGATGATGGGATCCCGTACGAACGCTGGTATGGAAAGCCTTTACAAAAGAAAGACCTCAAATTGCTCAAGCCATTTGGCTGCATTGTATGGGACAATGTACCCAAAGACAATCGCAAGAAACATCGGCGCAACAAGTTGTTTGATCATGGCACTAAAGGCTGCTTTGCCGGGTAGGACTCTTCGTCAACATACAGTTACTACGACTTCTCACGAAAAACCATCCTTCAATCGCACAATCCCACCTTCAGAGTTCCCTGAGCGATCGATTTTGGTGATTTCCAGGACGAAACTTTCAAACGATTACCTGGGCCAGATCCCAAAAGATCACAGGAGGAAGACGTTGAATCGGTCATGGACTCCGAAGATGAGCCCGACAAGCACGTTGTCGCACCTTTTATTCCTGCAACTCCAACAACTCCGACTCTGCGGCAAAAACCAGTCACCTACGATGAAATTGTCGTCGAGCAACCCCCACCTGATGCAATCTTCTCAATAGTAATATTCAGCCCTATGGCAAATTCAATACCGAAATCCTTCACAGATGCACTGTCTCATCCAGACCGCAAGTTTTGGTAGGAAATTACCTCTCGGCAAACAAGCAATACCCCTCAGGAGATGGGTTTTCCGCATCAAGCGAGACGCCAAAGGCAAATTCGAGAAGTAGAAATGCAAAATCATGGTCAAAGGCTATTCTCAAATTGCTGGCTTGGATTTCAACGAAACCCTTGCTCCTGTCGTCAGAATTGAATCAATCTGAGTTATCTTCGCTCTTGCAGTTGCCAACGATCTCTACATCTTGCACATCGACTGCAAAAATGCCTTCGTGTATGGCGAAAGCGACGTCGAGATCTATGCCACACAACCAGAAGGCTTTGTGGATGAACAGTTTCCTGCAAAAGTTCTCCATCTCAACAAGTCTCTCTACGGCCTTAAACAGGCTCCGAGTATCTCGTATCTTTTCCTTTGCGGAGTGGTATCAGAACTCGGGTCTGTGGCACTGGAAAAACGGATTCCTGCATTTGTGTTCGAGGGAGCATCCTTCTCCCAGTCTAGGTCGACAGTATTCAAGTGGTTGGTCCAACAAAAGAAGACTACTGTGATGCAGTATACAAAGAACTGGAGAAGCACATCAAAATCGAGTATAAAGGCCCTGTCAGGAGCTTTTTGGGCATCGACGTCATCCGGAATTGGGATGACCACCTCATCGCTATTAATCAGAGCGCCCGATCGTCTTCTTGGAGAATTAGGAGTTCTTACGAATGCCAAATCAGCAGGCTCACCTCTCGATCCGTCTCTACCTCTACTAGCAGCAATGCCGGGCGACAAAATGACAAATGTGCAATATCAAATACTATCAGACACTTACCGCTCGCTCAATTATCTCGCTGTCTTCACACGCCCCGATATCTCCTTCGTTGTTTCCAAATTATCTCAGTTCAACTCCAATCCAACCACATCACATCTCAAAGCGGCGATGCATGTTCTACGTTATCTCAAAGGCACTCGCAATTTGTGTATTGTCTACAAACCGTAGCAACCTGGCACCGTCATTATTGTGGGATACTCCAACGCCGATTGGGCATCAGACGAGAACGACAGAATATCCTACACTGGATATGCCTTCCAAGTCCAACGTGGACTTGCCTCTTGGACTTCTCACAAACAATCTACGGTCTCTAATTCAACAATGCCGTCGGAATATATGGCACTTTCTGATGCCTCAAGAGAAGCTGTCGCCAGAGTGCAATTCTTTCAAGAGCTCAACATTTCCTCAATGCCACTTCTTATCCTCTATGACAGTTGAAACGGCACTGGTTCCGGCAGACGGCAGTACAGTCAATCACCGCAAATCCAAGCGCATCGACATCAAGTATGGCCAGGTCCGTCATTATATTCAGGTGGAAGTCAGTCACATCGCAAGCGAATATCAAATTGCGGACATGTTCACCAAGGCCCTCGGACCACAGAAACACAATCACCTTGTTGAGTTAATGGGCATGCGGAATTCACACGAATTACAATGAGAGGAGGTTTTTTAGTGCGCATGCCGCTGGCGATAAAGCGGAGAGTCCCACGTAACCATTGACGAACGTCTTGGTATCTGTAAAAGACTTTTCCTACCTCAACGACGATCGGGCGATGTGTCTTCAAACAAAACACCCCGGGAATGAAGGGAGATCAGGCAGATCGAGCAGATCCTAGCAGATCTTAGTATATCTGGCTGGCATCTTAGTTCCAATCAATCTACTTCATACGTCCGTTACCACTTCCGTCACTGCCTCAATACGTCGCGTACAACAGTTACTAAGAGCGGACACACCACCCTTGGGTTAGCTATAGTCGCCGAGAACTGATCAGGCGCCGCTGGGAGCTCTCAGATTGCTAAATGCGGACCTACCGCTGTTGGGAGTTGTCACATTTACTGGGGGCGGAATAGGCACCGCTGGGAGCTCGGCCAAGAAACCGCAGGTACGAACCGTGACACGTTGAGATAACCTTAAACACGAAGCACGGGTGTTCGCGCTTCGTGCGTCGGGCAGCACTGAGATGCGGCTGGACAGACACGACCCGTGTCGTGTCGTGTTTAAGGTTATCTCAACCCTGTGCCGAGATAATTTTGCATGGACACGCCTTGGCACGAACACCGTGTCAGCATTGGTCGAAATTTGCGGGGAGTAGATAGGAATTAGATAGGAATTAGATAGGAAATAGATAGGAAATAGATAGGAAATAGATAGGAAGTAGATAAGAACGACCGCGGTGGCGGCGGCGGCCGACACAACACGACCATGTTGTGCCTGAGAACCCCGCGGGGTTCTTTGTGTTCGTGCCCTGCTTTTTCAACCTTCGTGCCAAGACCCGCCTAACCGACATTTTAAGACTTCAGACCCTGCCCGATGCGGGATCGAAGTTAAATCTGTCTCCCGAGACAGACAGACCTGGTCAAATCCCGGTCGGCTGGAGCCCGGGACGGCAGGAAAGTCGGACGGCCCGACCGATTACATTCTCTGATGCAATGTAGTCAAGCCCAATCCATTTCTCTCTGCTGTAAAGCATCCTTCCACTAGAATCAGAATTCTTTCCAAGGTTATTTCTGAACCTTTCTGACATGCTGAATACAACTGCGACATCCATTTGTCCATAGCTCTGCCGGTTGTTGCAAGGTTGGCTAGATAGTAGAACATCCCAAAGTCTGAGAGCAAAAAATTCCGCCCGCACTTCTTCTGCTCCTGCAATGGCACTTCCAACTACATTTAGCACGCCTTTCAAGGTGATGTCTAGACCTATTTGACGAGTTGAACCCAGCTGTGGCATCCATATTACCATAGCTCCCTTGCTTGTGGTGTTACAAGCAAAAAGGTCAAATATTCCGCAGGTAAATATTCCCCAAACTTACTTCACCACCTATGCAACAGCCAAACTACCATTAGAATTCTGTGAAAGGATATTTCTGAGCCTTTTAGATGTGCCAAATCCAGTTGAGGCCTTTGTCCATACCTCTTCAAGTTGTAGTTCTTGAGGTAGAAGCAAAAAGGTCCCAAATGCCGCAAGTAAAAATTCCGCCCAAAGTTTCTTCACCACCTTGTACAGCATTATCAACCTACAATCAGAAGAGGGTACAAGGTTGGTTTTGACCAATTCGATGCGCTGAATTCGCCTGTAACATCCGTCATACCATAACACTGCTGGTTCTTGAGCCACAAGCGAAAACACTTCCAACTTCCTAAGTTCCTAGGGTGAAAAATTCCGCCTCCACTTCTTCACCTCCTGATCAACAGTCTACAACTACCATCAGTATTTCTGTGAAGAGGTATCTCTAGACCATTTTAATGCGGTGAATCCACTTAGCTGTGGTCTCCATTTGTCGATAGGGCCTTTGGTTATAGAGCACCAAGCCAAAACTCTAAAACTCCTCAGCTAAAATTCCACCGAAAGCTTTTTTTTAGCACCCACCTTCTCTCTTGGTAAGGACGAATTGCCCCCATTTGAATCAACACGGATTCAATTCATTACTAGACCCACAGCAACTTGTTGACATACTATACTGTTGCTCCGGCCTGAAGTGCACCCTCCTCACACACGGTGCAGCTCCTCACACGCGGTGTTGTGGCTCCTCACACAACTCGCCGATCGTCTCATACCTTTTGTCCATTTTGGCCGACCATATTCGAACCAAGCGGACGGGATTTCGAAATCCCAAGTAAAATCGTGACTCGTGTGGCACACTTCGTGCAGCCTCGTCGTCGAGTGACATATGTAATGTTACACGAAAGAAATTGACGCTACTGCCAAATTCACAGCAGCTTCCCTTACGCGTCGCATTCACTAGCCGTCAACCAACATCATCATAAAGTACTCCATCTCCCTGGTTTAGGCAATCCTTCGCCACCTCTTCCAATTCAACAAATCCCTACGTCGTTTAATAACGTCGTCAACGGAGGATTTGTTTTGGCGGACTCTAATACTCCCCCTCCTCTCTCTCTCGCTCCGAACCATTTGTACTCCACCCACCTACCCCGTCTCCCAAGCGTTCATACCTCCAGTGTACGTGGCCCGTGTTTTCATTTGTCCCTGCAGCTGGAAGCATCCACTTTTGAAGGTTTGTTCCGAATTACAGTAATGTCTACCAGGAGGGCAATTCGGCCCAGTTTCTTACCAAATTGGTTAAACACAATTCTACTCAACCAGTGCCTTCATAGTACCTACCGCTTAAATACTTTGTACTTCAACAATCACGTCGAATGGGCAGATACGTATCACCAAATCGAATCCCGCATCAATAAACTAACCCCGAGGTTAACGGATTCGATCGTATCCCTCGCTCATTCTCAAGCCGGAAACAAATTTCAGCTCAACCGTTAACTAAGCTAATGGCGATCTCGCACTAGGTGGGGAAATCGCACTTCGCCATATTTATTGTCAAATTCGAACAGTCCAGTTTGAAGCCATTTTAATCAAGACTGTTCGAATTTGACAATAAATATGGCGAAGTGCGATTACCCCACCTAGTGCGAGATCGCCATTAGCTTAGTTAGCCCACAGCAAGTCCCAGCAAGTCGTCGAGGGTGTCTGGGTGAGCCTGAACCGGCACGGAAATATGGCCGCATGACCAAAACCTGTATTTCTAACGAATTGAGTTTGCGCCCCCACGAAAATTCAGTCCCACCCGCAACTGTTTTCGCGCAGGTATTTATAATATACCGTCTTCACTTTGAATTTTCTGAAGGATCAGCAGTGAATTGCCTCAAAGATCTGATTATTCGATTATCTATGAAGATCTGGTTCAGCTTCAACGCAATCAAAATAAAAAGCAATTCATTGAACTCGGGGGGTTAGGATTGATCATGATTTGGGTAATCTTTCCCCTACCCATCATTATTATCTTCTATAATAATGAAATCATGGTCAGGGTGAAGGGTGCCAACTCTGGATGATCAGACGGTCCCATAATCCATCTGATTTTTGCGCAAGAAAGTCGAATTCACACTGAATACAGGCTTCAATAATAGGTGGAGTTCCTCCCGCTGCCAACCGCTCGGGTCTTGTTCATTTTGTGAGTCGGCAGCCGGTAGTATGGGGCGAACGTTCAGCCGACCGATCATATAATGAGGGTGTATCGGGGGGATTGTATATAGGGTACATAGACGTGGACATACATAGATGTGAACATACAAAGACATGAACATACTTAGACGTGACCATACACAAGAACGCCATCGAACCCTGATAGATTTCATATTTTCAATTTGAAAACACCTTTAAATCCCGGGCAAAACCTTCAACCATACTGTGCCATCTTGGAAGCCTATCATGAGTACCGTTTCACCGGGTCGCTCGAAGAACTGCACTGCCAGCGGGACACTCTCCAGATTGTAAAGTTCATGCCCACGGCGCCCGGTCGAAGTGTCCCAGAGTACAATATCGCCATGTCCATTGTGACTAGCACCAGATGCCAGCCAACGGCCGTCTTGGGTGAACCCGATCGCAGTAAACAAAGCCGATTTCATTCTCATATTAGGCAAACACTCTCTCCATGTGCTTCCGCTGCCGCTCCAAGACCGAGCCTCGAGATGATCGTCCTGGGAAAAATTAAGTGTGTCGAGGCTTCCTGACGTATCTCCATGTCGCTCGCGTAACAACGCCCCAGTCCTGGTGTCCCACAACTCCACAACTAATGCTTTGTTCTTTGATGTTGCCGTAGCAATGACGCGACCGTCACTGGAGAGAGCGGCCTCTGCGAAGTACGACTCTGGTAGGATCTGTTGTAGATGCCACGATGCGGTGTCCCATATGTGGATGTGACGTCCCCTGTCTGAAGCGAGACAGTTTCCATTTGAAGAAAATGCCATCCAATAAGGAGAACCAGAAGAATGAGGGATGCCGTAATCCAACCTGACTGTTCTAACTCCAGATTCGCAATCCCATAACTGCACAGCTCCCGAATCCATAGCGGTGGCGATGGTTCGGTCATCTGTCGGATGGGAGGCTAATATGACCCTAATTCGGTCATTAGTCGCAATTTTCCGGTGAGGCGTGTTGACAGTCGGAAGTTTCCAAATGCCTAGCTCGTTGCCTGTGCCGGCAACTAGATATTGGCCGTTCGACGAGAAGGCAATTGCGGTGATGTACCACGACATGCCAGATGCTGGCGCGATCCAGTTATTTCGTTGAGTGTCCCATATCTCAATCTGGGCATTTGACCCGGCCACCTGAACATAGAATGCGAGAATTCCGCTATCAGGTGAGAATACAGACAAGACACTCGAGTTTCCAAATCCGCGCAGAATTCGTTCGGTCATGGTTGTTTCGTCCATTATATAGGCAATGGAAGTCCGTGAGAGCTCCGAGAGGTGTGAAGTACGCGGGTCTTGCTTGAACCTAACGCTATACTTTCGATTCCGCGAGATTGTGTTCGCGAATGGGATTGTGGTTGAACTTGTCCGCACCTCAAAATCCCAAAGAGCAATGGAATTTCCGGATCCTGATGCCAAAACATTTTGCTGAGAGAATGTCAAAGTTGTTAGGACGGCCGGTAACCCCGAAAGCACCTGACGCCGCAGCCCGCTGCTTCGTGCTTCTATCCAATACGTGAACAGTACAGTTTTCAAGGCCGACAGCGAGAAGTGGTGAAAATGCTACTGAGCGGACACCGACCTCGTACTTGAAAATTGGAAGTTCATACTGGCCAGACTCGCAATTCCAGATTCGCAGATGCCCATCCACAGATCCAGAAGCAAAGCTCCAGTGCTGAGAAAGCAACGGAAGATACGCCGGCTTCATGATCTGGGAGCTGAGGATTCGAACGATTCAAGGGATCCAGAAAAGACACCTTCACCGACTTGTCGGCTGATCCCGAGGCCAGTCGAGAACGATCTGGCGAAAAGGAGAGTGACAACACATCCATCGAGTGCTCGATAGTGAGGAATATAGCGCCTGCCCACTTTCCTAGGCTTCGTTCATCCACAATCCACCAAACAAAGATGTGGCCGCTGGAAGTCCCACTGGCGGCGAGTTCGCCGTCAGCGGAGAAGGCCATTGAGCGAACAGTGGTATGACGTGCCATCAAGACACGTAGGTCAAATGGGTGGGGCTGAATCGGTGCACGGAGATGGGCGGAATCGTTGTTATCATGATCATGCTGTGAGTTAGGACCTGACGCACCGGCAGGGTCCATTCGCAGATGCTTCGAAGCAATAAGCAATAGTACTTGAAGAAAGCGAAGAATGCTTGGTAAAACAACTTTCGTGGGTTGCTTCGGGATAGAAACTTGGGAACCGGGGGAGCACTTCTTTTAACGTTTCTCTACTATCTCGAGCTTTTTGGGGGGAAAGCAAGACAGCCTATCGCCAAGGGAATGCAACAGTCCACAGCCAGAAACCAGCCTAGATAACTTCCTCGACGCTCATTAGGGGGAATCAATATTTAAAATAAAACCAGATCTTTTTTCGAAAAAGTCCAAAAATCCAAGGGGTGGCTTGGATTTTCTGGCAGAAAAAACTAAAAACCTGGGTCTTTTTACCTCCTCAGCCAATCAGCGTTGAGAACAAAAAGAACTGGATTTTTGGACTTTTTTAATATTGATTCCCCCTA
>Ga0182015_10008089_pt1 | contig 10097 bp, 12 predicted proteins | sample 712P3MmetaG_FD_120478 | JGI IMG/M metagenome (GOLD analysis project Ga0182015, IMG submission 120478) | Permafrost microbial communities from Stordalen Mire, Sweden - 712P3M metaG | ecosystem: Environmental > Terrestrial > Soil > Wetlands > Permafrost | place: Sweden: Stordalen | collected... | reverse complement strand
TACGAGAGGACCGGGATGGACGCACCTCTGGTGTTCCGGTTGTCACGCCAGTGGCACTGCCGGGTAGCTATGTGCGGACGGGATAACCGCTGAAAGCATCTAAGCGGGAAGCCCCCCCCAAGATTAGATCTCCCTGGGAACTCGATTCCCCTAAAGGGCCCACGAAGACTACGTGGTTGATAGGCTGGGTGTGTAAGGCCAGTAATGGCTTCAGCTAACCAGTACTAATTGCCCGTGAGGCTTGACCATATAACCTCAAGTGGTTTGTTCCACGCGAGGCTTGATGCCGATGGATGATTCCATCGTGAACGCGACAAGCGTCGAAGCAGAAACTAACCGGATTGGAGACGCGTGGGGCTGCACCGCGAGGTGCGGCCCCATGAATCTCAAAAAGTTTGCCTGGCGGCCATAGCGAGCGGGAACCACCCGATCCCATTCCGAACTCGGAAGTGAAAACGCTCTGCGCCGATGGTAGTGTGCCTTTCAGGCATGCCAGAGTAGGTCACCGCCAGGCTTCCAACCAAAAGCCCCTGAGGTCGAAAGATCTCAGGGGCTTTTTCTTTTGCCGCGTCAGTCCCAGCCCCTATATCGCATTGCCACGTTGCAGCGCTCGTAGCGGGCACCGAATCTCGCCATGATGTCTGCGTCATGCCGGAAGCAGAGTTTTTCGTAGAGATGGACCGCAGCTGCGCAGCGCGAGTTGGTCAGCAGGTACAGCAGCTCCGCCCCCAGCGCGCGCGCGCGCCCGATCACTGCGGCCAGCAGGAACTCACCCGCTTTGAGACCGCGCACGCTCGTGCGCACGCCCATCTTGGTGAGCTCGAAGCTCCGCTCACCGGTCTTCTGCAGTGCGCAGGTCCCGATCACGCCGAGCCCGGCTGCCTCTACGAACAGGATCGCACCGCCCGGGTCGATGATGAATCGGCGCGGGTTTTCGAGCACCTGTAGATCGGTGGCCTCGAGGCGAAACATCGTGCCGATCCACTCGGCATTGATGTCGTGGAACGCCGCGGCAAGCTCATCGCTGTATTCGCGGATTGTGAGAGCGTGGGAGGGGATTGCGTCGACGGGAATGGCAGCAGGTTCCGTGGTTGCAGGGGGTCGTCCGGCCAAAAGCGTTTGTTACAGCGTTAGTCCTGGAGTTTCTCTTGGTCAGCAAGGGCCTCTTGAATTCCACACTCAGGACAGCAGAATCCTTGGGCATCAGGCTGAGAGCAGCATATCCGCAGGCACTGTCCACTATCGAAGTAATGGCACCCGCGTGTAAGAAGTCGTGCTGCTGCGTCAGGTGGCTGCTAAAGGGTAATTCGATGACGGCTTCACCGGGGCGTACGGTGACCAGCCGAGCGCCAAGGGTGTCCATAAATCGCTGCTTCTCAAAGCTCGAACGGCAGCGGGCCTCATAGTCTGGGCCAGGCATGGTCATTGTTACCTTCGACTCACTGCTTTTGCCCCGCCTGCGGCGCGCTGGTCGGCGTTTCAATACCGAATTGCCTGGCGTACTCCGCGTTCAGCCGCGGCCAACCGAACGTCATCGCCTCGCCAGCAACGATGCGGCCGAGGGGAGTTCCGCTGAGAAGGTGATCCAGAACATCCAGACAAATGTGCCACCCGGCAGCGCCCATGGAGATGAAGCGCCGATCGATGCTGTGCCACAGCGTGAGAAGCGTGCCGCCACCGGAGGCTTCCAGTTGCCACCGGATATCCATGGCGCCCCAGTTGTACTCGAGCACTCTGGGAGCGTCGGCGCGCGTCACCTTGGTTTCGGAGACCTGCGGCGTGGGCGCTCCCACCGTGGTGAGCTTCGCCGTGCTGCCAGCCGTACCCAGGCTCCCATCGGCATCGAATGGCGCCCATTCATGCAGACTGGCCGGGTCAGTCAACGCTTTCCACACTTTCTGCGGCGGATGGCGTAGCTCGCGGACGAGAACCAGCGTCCACTTTTCCCCATCCTTTCGGACCTCGGCGCCGGCGGCAGGGCCCGGCATATATTCGCTGCGGCTGCTCATCGTTTCTTACTCTTGCGGCGTGGTACGGCATTTATCTGATCAAGGTGGCGCTCCAGCGCGTCGACGTGGACCGACCAGAAGCGGCGGAACGGAGCGAGCCACGCGTCTATCTCCATCAGTGGTTCTGGTTTGATCCGGTACAGACGCCGCTGCGCATCAACGCGCGACTCCACGAATCCAGCTTCCCGCAGCACCCGCAGGTGCTTTGAAACCGAGGGCTGCGGCAGGCTTAACTTCTCCTCGATGTCACCCACGGACCGCTCGGAGGATGCGAGCAGACTCAGAATGGCGCGCCGGCTCGGCTCGGCGATGATGGCAAAATTTGATTCCATTTAGCGTATATACGCCCCCAAGCATATTAAAGTCAAACAGCGCGCAGCAGCTGCCGCAGACCGGGGTTCGAAGGCGCTGCTGCGTCAGAAAAGCGTGCCGAGCACCATCAGCAGTCCGCACAGCGCAACGGCCCACGCCAGCGTGCGTACGTAAGGGATGCCGATGATGTAGATCGGCAGATAGGCGAGGCGCGCCCAGAAATACAACTGCGCCCCGAGTGCGGTGTGCGGCGAGCCTCCCTTCACGAAGGTTACGGCGAGCACGGCGACCGCGAAGAACGGAAACGTCTCGAGAAAATTGTTGCTCGCGCGGGCAGCGCGCGCGGCGGCGCCCGTGAGAGGCTTGGGCTCCCCATCGCGGTTGCCGACGTTCCACTGCAGACCGCGCTGCGCAGTTCCCAACGTGGCGGCAATGAGCACATAGACGAGCCCGAGACCGACAGTCCAGGCCAGGATCTTCAGTTCAATGCTCATGGTCAGCGCCCCCGTGGATCGTCGCTTCTTGTGACAGGGGATCTAACGTCAAATGCGCCGCCCGTGCAACAGCGGCTGACGCCGCGCTTCCAACAGCGTCCTCAGTGCGAGGATTCCGAAATCCAGTTCACCTCCCAGCTCTTGCCGCCGTCAGCCGAGAATGACTGTTCGAAATGCACCACCTTCGAAGTGGTTCCTGACCACACGAATCGCACCAGGATTGCGCGGTCATCGAGGGTGTCCTGCGCGTAGAACTCGCCGATGCCGTTCTTGAATTCTCCGATCTGCGGCACGGCTATGACGCCATCTTTGCTGTTGGCCCAATACAGGTACCACTGGTGAGTCTTGGGATTGAACGTGCGCAAGGTCAGCCCCATGACGCGGCCACTGCCAGTATTCGCCAGCGTCTCCGACAAATTAGCGCGTCCGCCCCAGATCTCGTGGACAACGGCGGTGCCGCTGGCTTCCACCCACGTCGTGGAACCCGTCAGGGGATGCACGAGGCGCTTCAGGTGGTACTGCCAGTTGCCGGAGAAAAAATCGAAATCATGTTGCCCTGCTTGCTCCGCCACCGCCGGCATTTGCGGACGGAAATCCGCCTCCGGTACCCGCGTCTGATCCGTGATCCAGTTCACTTCCCAGGTCTTGCCGCCATCCTCCGAGAACGACTGTTCGAAGTGGGGCGTGTTCGAATCGGTTTTCGACCAGATGAATCGAATGAAAATGCTCTTGCCGTTCAGTATGTCCTGGGCATAAAACTCGCCCTGGCCATTCTTGAATTGCCCGATCTGCGGCACGACCAGGAGGCCATCCTTGCTGCTGGCCCAGTAGAGCCGCCACTGGTGACTCTCGGGATTGTAGGTCCGCAGTGTCAGGCCTTCGATGTGATCGGCCGTGCTGGCGGTTTCGAACTCCTCGATCTGGGCGCGGCCATTCCACAGCATGCGGGTTACGGATGTGCCATCAAACGCGACCCAGGTCGTGGAGCCGGTCAGGGGGTGCAGCAGGCGCTTCAGGTGAATCCTCCAATGCCCCGCCTCGAAGTCGAAATCGTGTTGTCCATCCCGCGGCTCCTGGGTTGCCGTCGCGGCAGCCGGGGTAGTCTGGGCCGCTGCCGCAGCGGACTGACACAGGAGCAACGCCCCCGCTGCCATAGCGAAGAATGCCGTCAATCCACGCGCTGTCATGACCTGGTTCTCCATTAGTGTTTCGGTGTTCCCGCTGCTGTCGGCAGTACCCGCGCGAGTGCAGCAAGCCTCGCCTGGGCCAGCGGACAAGCGGCGCCAACGCCTGGATGTGCAGCACGCGCCCGCGCGCCGACTACCGCGCGGTAGTCCTGCACCGGCCGCACATCCCAGGCAGCAGCGGCCAGCGTCGCGGACAGCGCCACAACCAGCACGTGTCCAAAAACCCGCCGACGCCGGGTCATGGCGGGCTTCTGCAGATTCAGAATTCGTCCCCTGAGCGGATGAGCGGATTGCCAGCGGCTGCTGAAGGGCAGCGTGGGCTCGAGCGACAGCGTCTTCAGGAGCGCCGCGGCGTAGGTCTTGCGGGACCGTGAACGATCACTCAACGTAGTGGCGTCGCAAGCGAGTTCCTGGTCGAAGCGAAAGCGACTCGTCGCCAGGTGCACGAGCGGGTTGAACCACAGGAGGCACTGCACCACGGTCCCGACAGCGTTCGCGATGAGATCCCCCCGCCGCACGTGGGCGCGCTCGTGCGCCAGGATCAACATCTGCTCCTCCGCGGTGTAGCGCGATTCAAGTCTGCCGGCACGACCACCATCGCCCGCAGCAAACCCATGACCCCGGGGCTCACGTCGGCGCGTTGTGCGTACCACAGCCCGTTACGTTGTGTGAGGGTTCCGAGGCTTCTGAGGAATCGCGCCTGTACGATCCACAGCACGGCGGCCGTCAGGAGTACGCCGCCCACCCAGGTTGCCACCAGCGTGGTGCTCCAGGCGGAGACAGACACGACGAGTGTGGCCAGCGCATCCCCCGCGTCGGGCGTCAGGCGGCTGGAGTCATCCGAAGCCGCAACCAGTATCGCCAGCATCACCGCCGGTACCATGCCCCAGGCGCCGTAGGCGAGGGTGGCGCCGAAGGCGCGGCGCAAGCCGGCGCGGATTGTCAGCACCAGCGCAATGGCGATGGATGAGGCGGTGCCTGCGGCCAGCAGGAGCACCAAGATGTCAGTCATCGTCGCTCATCTGCGCGACCAGGCGCTTGAGCTCCGCAACGTCCTGCTTACTCAGGCGGTGGTGTTGCCCGAAATGAGCCACCAGCGGCGCCAGCCGCCCGCCGAACATGCGCTTAAGCAGCCGTTGGCTCTCGAAGGACAGCCAGCGCTCGCGTGTCAACACCGGCGAATACAGATAGCGGCGATGGTCCTGCGCGGCCTTGATGGCGCCCTTCTTCAAGAGCCGCCCCAGCAGAGTCTTCACGGTGGCTTCCTGCCAATCCTGACTGCCGGCCAGCGCGCTGACCACCGTGTCGCAACTGGTGGGCCGGCCGGCGCGCCACAGCACCTCCATCACCCGGGATTCAGCCTCGCTGATCGAACCCAACTGCGCCACCAGGTCCCCCGTGTCGCCGTGCTTACAAGTGTAGTCAGTATTAGTTTACGCGTGTAATCGTACGCGTCAAGCAACCGGCGCCACTTCAATGGTGCGCGTTACCGACCACGCCGCCGTTGACCTTCATGAGCAGCGCACGGGTGAGTTGCGCGCCCGGCTTCACCGCGCCGTGCTCGTCCAGCACATTCCATCCTGAGTTGGCGATGTAATAAAAGGTGTCGCCGACGTACACACCGTGAGTTGGATCCAGAGTAGGGGTGGTCCGTTCGATGACTTGCTCGGCCACGACCGCCGCTGGCGGGCCGGTCAGAATAAAATTTACGACCCGTTCTGGGGAGGCGCCGTTTTGAGTCGCTGTCAGCACGCCGTGATGGCAGTAGAGTCCGTCAATCCCGTCGAGCGCGAAGCGGTTGCGCATTGGGAGCCAGTGCACCGCTCCGGTGTCCAGATTGAGCTGCGCCAGGCCGCGCACGTAGTCCGGCACGAACGCAGTTTCATCACGCTCACAAATCGCGAGGGTCTGTGGCGAGATGAACTCGCCGCGATCGAGGCGGCGGAGTTTGCGCTCCTGCAGGCGATAGACGCCGCCGCCCGTGCTATCCGCCACGATGGGATCGCCGTTCGTCGCCAGCACCAGGTCGCCGAGGTTGCTGTGCGGGGGGCCATCGTAGCGGGCCAGCAGTGTTCCTTTGTCCAGATCATATTCGAGCAGAACCGAGCGTCCCCAATCGCCTCTGGCGACGGACTGGAATCCGTCCAGTGCAACTTCCGTGGCCCACAACCGCCGCCGCCGCGCGTCGACCTTGAGCGCGAGCATGGGCCAGTGCTCCGGTGCCGCGGCAAAAGCCGTGGTGTTGCCCTTCTGATCCAGGGTCACGATTTTGTGCTCGAGAACCGACGTCACGAAAAAGCGCTGCGTTTGCGCGTCGTAATCAATGTCCTCGGGCACGAGCCCCGGGTCGGAGAATTCAAACTCCTGATGTGCGCGCGATATCGGCGCCTCATTGCCGGCTATCCGGGCCGCAACCGCCGTCCTGATCGTCCTGAACAGCGGTGAGTCCAAAAGATCATTCGTCTGCCCCATGTCGAGAAACCGATTCACCTCGGCCAGGGCCTGTGCGCGCTGCCCCAGTTGCAGCTGTGCCCGCGCCACTTCCAGGCCGGATGCCGGGGATTCGTTCAGAAAGCTCTTAAGACGTTGCGCATCCGCCAGATATGCCGCCCAGTCTGCACGCGCTTCCTCGGCCGTAAGGCGTTGTTGGAACTCCTGAAACACCTGCACCGCGGAGGGCGGCTCCGCCGCGGCGGCGGCGCTAGCGGCGCGCGCGAAGCAAAGGAGTACCGCGCCCAGAAGCCCGCGCGCCTGGATCATTCTCGCCGCGCTCGCGTCAGCAGGGATTCGGGTTGCGGCCACGGCCTGCTGGCAAAGTACGCCACGATGCCTCCGAAGAGCAGCATGGCGCAGAGGTCGCCGACAAGCCTCGCCACGGAGAAATGCGGCCAGCTGTGCCACGCGGAAAGTGGCACGACCACGTAATTCATCACCACAAAAATGACCACGCCGTAGAGTACGCCGCCCCTGATCCAATGCCGGCGCAACGCCGGCACCACGCAGGTGGCGGCGACAAAGACCGCAGCGATCACAACTGCCATGGCCCCCTGAAGCACGGCGCCGAGGATCGCCGTGCGCGTGCCGCCCAGGAAGGATTGCTCCCCCAGCAACCCCCCGGCTATTGAGTGCAATACGAAGCGAATGCTGCGCCCGTTGATGAGACAAGCCATCGCCACGTCGATGGTGCCGGCCACGAGTCCCCCCGCCAGGACCGCGGCGATAAACTCGCGGGGCCTTGCGCTCATGCTTCTTGTTGCAAGGCTTTGGGCACGGAGATTGGCGCAATATAGCTTGCGGGCGTGAGGAGCACATGCCCGCGCGCAGCCGCTCGTGCCGCGGCAGGTCCCGCTGGCACCCACCCGCTGGCCTTCTGCGCCACGCGGCACCTAGACTCGTCCCATGCAATTCGTTCCCCTGCAGGACCCACCCAGCGCGCAGCGCGAGCGCCCCAAACGCCTGGCATTGCCGGTGCACGACGCTGACCTGGGCGAGGCGCCGGTTCCCGCAGAACCCAGCCCCTGGGGTGTGATCTGGAAAGTCGGGGGGCTGGTGTGGCTGGGAGTCACCTGCATAGCGCTGTCGTGGCTGGCGCGGTGGGCCGGGACCCGGATCGACGGCGAGTACGTCGCGACCATCACCGCGCACGGGGTGCAGCACGCGCTGGTGTTCCTGGTTGCAGCGCTCGCCTACCGCGCCGCCGTCGCGCTGGGATGGCCGGCCACGCCGCCGGCGCGGGTGCGGGTCGTGTTGGTGAATGCGTTGCTCGCGCTGTGCGTGGTGTTCTGGGCGGATTTGGCGATCGCGCTGGTTAGCGGGTTCGTGGATGGACACATCGCCGACATGCGCGACATGCTGCAGGCGATGCCCGGGTTTCTGGTGCATTTCAAACCCTGGGCAGAGCCGCTGTATTTCTACCTCCCGCCCTACGTGTTGGGGCTGTGCGCGATCGGGCTGGTCATGATGAGCCACCGCCACCACCGCGAAGCCCTGCGCACGGCGGAGCTCGCGCGCGCCTACGCCGCCGCGCGCATGGCGATGCTGTCGGCGCAGTTGCAACCGCACTTCCTGTTCAACTCGCTGCACGCGATCATGGGACTGATCGATGAGAGTCCGCGTCAGGCCTCGGTCATGCTCGCGCGCCTGGGTGACTTTTTGCGTCACGCGCTGCAGATCAGCCACTCGCCCTGGGTTGATGTCGCGACCGAGCTCGCGGGACTGGAGGCGTATCTGGCCGTGCAGCAGACCCGCTTCTCGGATCGCCTGAACGTTGCCATCGACGCCAGTCCCCAGGCGCTGGACGTGTACGTGCCATCGCTGCTGCTGCAGCCGCTGGCCGAGAATGTGATCGAGCACGGGCGCGACGAGAGCGGACCGACCCTGCAGGTGCGCGTGGTGGTGGCGATGCTCGACGGACGTCTGCATATCACGGTCCACAATAGTCGCCCGCGACTCACCGCCGACCTCGCGCCCGCCGACTACGGCCGGGGTCTCGCGAATGTCAGCCTGCGGTTGCGCGCCGCCTACGGCGATGACGCGCGGCTCTCGATCGGGCCGGATGCGCAGGGCGGTACGACGGCGACACTGGATCTGCCGGCGCGCCACGGCGCCACTGCCGGGTCGGCTCCACCATGAACGGCAGCATCGCCACCTTCGTGGTGGATGATGAGCCGCTGGCGCGCCGCCGGCTGCTGCACCTGCTGCGCGGCTTTGCTGACATCAACGTGGTTGGCACGTTTGGCTCGGCGGCCGAGGCTGTGGCCCAGGCGGGCGAGATGACGCCGCAGTTGTTGCTGCTCGATATCCGCATGCCGGAGGTCGACGGGTTCGAACTGGTGGTCGCGCTGGCCGCCAGGGGACTCACTCCCTACATTATTTTTGTAACCGCTCATTCGGATCGCTCCATGGACGCTTTCGCGGTGGGCGCGATCGACTATCTTCTGAAGCCCTTTGACGATGAACGGTTCGCGCGTGCTATCGAGCGCGCCCGGACGTTGATTGCATCCGGCGCGCAAATCAAAAAAAACGGCTCGGCAACGCAGCTGCCCACGCTCGCCAGCGACCGCACGCGCCTGCTGCTCGCCGAGCACGGCAAAGTCGTGGTGCTGCTGATGCGCGACATCGAGTTTGTGCAGGCGGCAGCCAAGCACGTGAAGATCTACGCCGCCGGCCGCTGCTATTCATTCCGCCAGTCGCTGCGGGAGCTGGAGAGCCGCCTCGACGCCGCCTGCTTCGTACGCGTGCACCGCTCGGCGCTCGTCAATGTGGAGTACATCGCCGAGATGCACCCGATGTTTCACGGCGACTATGAGCTGATATTGAGGCGCGGCACGCGCCTGACGCTCAGCCGCCGCTACCGAGAGCGGCTCGCACGCTTCCTGCTGGAGTAGGGGGCGGCCGGGGAAGCTGTAGCTCGATCAGGTGGCACGCTGCCCGTTGACGAGCGGGCGGCGACTTGCGCGTGGCTAACAGCCAACGCGCGTTCTTGATGCATGCAGTGCCGCGCTTCTCGCGCACGGGCTGCTCCGCTCGCGCTGTCAAACACTCCGCTCGCGCCTGTTGGGTTGCGGCTACGGACCTGCTGTCGCTACGTTTTCCGGCGCGCGGTGGCCGGCGACGGGCCGTGTCTTATGGGAGAAGATCACATGATTCGACAGAAAAACCTCGGGGGTCACTTCGGGCGCCTCCTCGGGCACGCGCTCGGGGTGGGCGTGCTGACAGTCGCCAGTGGCGCGCTGGTGGCAGAAGCACAAGAGCAGGCCCAGACGGCGGATCAGGAGCAGACGCTGCAGACGGTGATCGTGACCGGCTCGATCATCAAGCGCACGGACTTTGAGACACCCAGTCCGGTACAGGTCATGACGGCTGAGGATCTGCAGCAGTCCGGTTACACGAGCGTTTCCGACGTACTGCGTAACCTGTCCGCCAACGGCGCGGGCACCTTGAGCCAGTCGTTTGGTCTTGCCTTCGCAGGGGGCGGCTCGGGTGTCGCGCTGCGAGGGCTCACGGTCGGCGGCACGCTGACCCTGGTCGACAGCGAGCGCATGATCCCGTATCCCTTGTCCGATGACGGCCAGCGCAACTTCGTTGACATCACG
>Ga0182015_10008088_pt1 | contig 10097 bp, 16 predicted proteins | sample 712P3MmetaG_FD_120478 | JGI IMG/M metagenome (GOLD analysis project Ga0182015, IMG submission 120478) | Permafrost microbial communities from Stordalen Mire, Sweden - 712P3M metaG | ecosystem: Environmental > Terrestrial > Soil > Wetlands > Permafrost | place: Sweden: Stordalen | collected... | reverse complement strand
TGATTTGCCGCTGTTGGGGTTGGAGGGGATTGCGTATCGATTACCTTAGTATCTTGTTTCTTGTTTTGTGGTTGACGTTAGTGTTGGGATGGCGAGTATTATGATTCTTTTCCTGGCTGCGTTCAAAGATTCGCCGTTGTCGTGGGCGGGATTGTCGTACGAAAGGATCAATACTTTTCATCGGTGGTTGGGACGGATTATTGTTGGCATCTTCCTCGCTCATGGGATAATGATGGGGTATCTACAATGTGTTCGTGATGGAACATCCTTCACTTCCTGGATTGGTCGTTCAGATGTCCGTTCTGGATACATCGCATTCATATTCCTTCTCCTCTTGCTCATGCTGTACCAGTCCCATCTATCTTAACTAATTCAGTGCAAACCGATGGATACGAACTCACTTCCACGAGATCTTCCGACGCTCCCATATCATTCTAACCGTCGGATTCCTACTAACGGCATATTACCATCAACATCAAACCATCCTCCCAATTCTCAACCTTCTGGGCCTTCTCGCGCTACAGTGGATATTTCGATTCTTCAAAATGTGTCTACCAGTACCAAAAGCAACTTCGCTAATCCTTCCCGGCAAAGTAACCCGTCTCACAATCCCCATACCAACTAATCCCCTCGCACGATATCTCTGGAAAACCTGGTCACCAGGCTCACACATTCGCGTCACTATCCCTACAATCGGTCTTCTCCAGCCTCATCCTTTTACAATCGCCTCACTCCCATCCGACAAAGAAATCCGACTGTACATCCGTTCGAGGGGGGGATTCAGTCAACTTTTATACGAGAAGACAGCGGGTTCGATTGTCGCGGGACAACAACTGTCCCTCAAAATCAACTTCGAGGGGATCTACGGCGCCAAATTCCCGTCATTCGCAAAATTTGACGTGGTTTTGTTGATTTCAAGTGGTATCGGGATAACCTTCTGTATCACGATATTAAAAGACATTGTCCAAAAAATGAAAGAAATACAAGCCCGAGACGGCATCTGTCGCTGTAAACGAATAGGTTTCGTCTGGGTCGTCAAACATCGAGGTCCCCTCCCTCTCCTTCCATCCAGGAAAGCTAATGTCAGTCGAGTTAACCTGGTTCGCCAAAGAACTGTCCGAAATCATGGAACAAGCGTTCGGGCTGGTAGCACTGCGACTTTACGTCACGCAAGACGAACCTCCCCCGCCAGGCACACCGGTAAACGAGAAAGAAGATGGGATACCGAGTAATGTTGTTCCATTTTTGAGGAGTGGGAGACCAAATTTGACGGGATTGGTGGAACAGGCGGTGGATGAGGCTGTGAATATGGGGAGATTGGGGGTTGCGACGTGTGCGAGTAGGGGGGTAAATATTGAAGTCAAGGATGGGTGTAGGAAGAATTTGAGTAAGGATATGCAAGGTATTTATTGTCATGCAGAGGACTTTGATTATTGAATTGAGGGTATTCCTTATTGAAGACTCTGATATAAGCTTATCCGTAATAATGTGAGGCATTTATCTCAGCCTGAGACATCAACGGTTCTGACCCCGCATCCCTCAAACGGCTCTCATGATGGCGACGCAAGCAACTTCTTCAAGTCCTGCGGAAGATCCAGTAATTAGACGGACTCGGTCAACGTCTAGTCCAAGTTCGTCTGCAAGTACCCATACCGTCGACTCGTCCCAGAAGATCACGTTGATGGAACATGTGGTTCAGCAGGATACATGGAGTGCAAACACACAATCCGATCTTCTCAATATCGACGAGTTTAAAGAAAAGACTGCCTGCGCGAAACATTGGAAGGATTTCAAGAATGGACTGAAAGAGTATGTGGCACAAGTGAGGAGCGATTCCGTCGCAAAAAAGTTTGAGATCGAGATTAAAAATATCGGAAGATAGATTCGGTTGGGGAATGCGTATGTAAAGGATGCACACGTTCGGAAGAGGCAAAATCCGCGGGACCGTATATCCTGCGGCCCTCGCTTACACGGTTCAACGGAGAGCCATTTACCATACACTCGGTTTCGAATCGGAATACATAGAAGAAATGCACAATTTGATGATATCGTTGGATAACGCGATTTCCTTCCGAAATAGTGCGTCTCTTCGGGAGTTCTGCTGTCCACACGGGCCGTGATGTATATCTGATTGGCGAGCTTCTTCCATTCTTCCCTTATCGTTTTCAATATCAAGCGCAATTTTGGCCAATCGAATTCGAGAATTGAGGAACGTGCGGAGATACCCCTAAACTTTATTTCTCAGTTCGGACCGAACCAACCTTATCCAGTATCAAACAGATTTACGGGTTACCGATTTGACGCTCTAACTAGGAAAGGGGGGAGTCGGAACGGCTGTTTAAGAAAGTTTCACATCTCGGCAGGGAATGTGAATCGAGCCGCAATTGGAATTAAATGCGATCTACATATGGGTTGTAGCACGCCACGAACCCCGGGGCCGTGGGAGATAACGGAATGAAGATCGTCAGTACACAATTCCCGCAATGTAAATCTCATCCTCAGATAAAGTTAAATCCTGCATACTACGGGTACCCTAAGATTTTTTTCTCGATGCCGACCCTTGAAATTGATTCGGAGACTTTTTGGCCGACGCGTGTAGGAGGATTATCCGAGAGCTTCTGAATGGGTAGAAAAAAGGGTGTTACAGTTTCAAGCCAGTGGCGCGGAGGGCAAGTACTTTTGCGGAGGCGCCTCTGTTGTGTGGGGAAGTTATAAGAGAGAGAGAACGTCAGTTCGTTGGTCGCTCTTCGCCGATCCGGACGAATGCCCAATGACGGCAAAGCACGGACGCCCAAATTTGTCATCCGAGATCATCGAGGGGTGGTCACATGGCTAAATGAGTTTGTGCAGAACATCCGCCGCCGATCATGGAGGCGAGGCATAGGCAAATTATAGCCAGGCATTCTGGACACTTTGCCTGGCCAGCCCGCGCTTTTTTTTTGGCAAGTGAATTGTCCGCAACACGCGAGAGGCCAAGCCCCCCCAACCTTCGTACGAGCTGCGTCATCATGTGCACCACTAACAAGACGACACACCAAAGAGCTTATCTTTTTTTATTTTACGTATTATGCGGCATACATAAACCTACTCTCCAACGCTTGAAAATTCCATAATATAAAAGGATCGCCCCCTCCCACATTTTCCTTTCTCCTTCCAATATCTACATCGGAGGACTTGTACTGTTTTATCATCCTCCTTCATTCGACTTGCAATCAAAATGCCGTCGTTTGCCGAAGTCTATAACAATGCACCTGCTCCATCTATCCACGCAACTCGTCATCCCTCCAAAAGCTCCCATCCCACCAGTTCCAGCCACATCTCCCCTGATGCCAAACCAATCGACTTCCGTCGCATGTCCTCTTCTAAAGCCGGCATGGGCCGCACTCGCGGAACAGAACGAAGTTCTAAACCCGAGGAGGCACCCGAAGGACCCGAATTCGCCGAACGCACTCGTCATGCCAGCACCGGCGGAATCTCAGACGGTAGCGCTTCTCCTCCCACGGCAACATCTCCCACAAGCCCCAAGAAGGGTGTGCTCGGTTCTTTCGACAGAGTGCGACGTCTGAGTTCCGGATCCCCTCGGACGTCTACAACTGACGAACCTACAATCACTACCGATGCTGCCGTCACCCCCGGATCTCCGATCGATAAATCGGCGGTTTCGGAAGAACCTCGTGGCGAACGACGGGGATCAATCACCAATTTCTTCAAAAAGGTGTTTTAGTCACATATGCAGACCTCACGGGGGGAGGGGGCCTGGAGGAGGTGAAAGTCAGAAGCGTTGGATCATTTTGGGTTTGCTCACGAGACATGGGGCAGCATGGAGTTGTTGGATGCAGAATACTTTTTTCGTTTTAGTGGTTGATTTTTACGGTCCTTCAATAGCTTAACTCCCTCAGTGAGCCACTATTCACAGAAATCTCTATGTCGTCAAGTATGCTAATAAAAATGATACGTGATGTTCAATGCACCGCTGATGCACTCGCCATAATCTCGACGTCGCGGATAGCACATGATCTCGCCCCATCCTCTGGATCGGCGGAGATCAACATTGCGATCTCCAGGCAATGGCGTCACCGAAATTTTGATATTCATCTTATCTATCAAAGCTTGGCCTTCTCCTGATTCCATCGTCTAATTGCCCCGTTGTCAGGTATTCTCCCGTCTACAATGATATCCCGAATCATTTCCCAAAGTCGTTCATTCCCATCCCTGAACATTCCTGTATGACCAATCTCCTTAGCTCCGAATTGATCCGGCGACACCAAGACTCGCGTCATCTTGGCCTTTGGGAACACTTGGCACCATTCATCGATGGTCACAGGCGGATTTTGGGACATCAAAGTCGCATCATCCGCAAACGCCAGTGAGATGATCTCGTTTTTCGGTTCCCACAAGGTATATCGAGATTCTAATTCGGGGTTCCCAGCAAAGTATTTTCTGTTTTTGGATAGGACTCCGTTTGCCAATTCAAGGGCAGCTCCAGCTGGAAGGATAATCTGAAAGAAGGAACCATCTCGAGGAAGATATCCCTCCTTCTTGACGCAATTCAAGATCTTCGTCCACATTTCGAGGAAAGTCGGAACAAAGTCTTTTGGAGCGTTCTGCCAATTGGGATTGTTGACCGCTACAAAGACTGCTCGGAAGATCTGGGAGCGAAGTTCGTCCGGTAGAAGTGCCATGATGTGCCCTGAGAGTGAGAAGAGTATCAGAGGAGCTGACCTCCTAGACTGTGACCCACTATCACAAGTTTATAGCCTTTATAACGTTCCAATACATATTCAACGATCGCGGGTTGGTCGCGTCTTCCCCAATGATCTGTCAACGTGACTTTCACGGCTTCAGGAGATTTGACGACCTGTAACCGCGTTTCCGCCGTTGCGGGAAGTGCTATGTCGGCAGGCAACGAATCGCCCTACAATTAGTTCGTGAAATGGCAGAAAATACAGTATATCGATAATCGTATGTCACCGCTGTGAGATTTTGCTTTGTGAGCCAACTGCCATTAGCGCTTTACGACGATTGAGGTAACATGGCAAACTTTGAATACGAGTTTTGGTTTACCCCCAATGCGGCGTTGATCAGAACCACGACCTTCTCGGAATCGTATCGGTATCCAGTGGGAGTGTATATCGTTGTCGCCAGAGGAAACTGATCCTTCCAGGCAGATACTTTTACAGAAGTCTTCCCCATTCTCAACTCTGGGGGCGCCTACGAACAGGCTGTCGGTAAAGTACTCGCTTGCGGAAACGAGGAAGGTGCCGGACATATTTACGGCGCCCGGTCCGGCTTCAGGGACCGTCGATCGCGCGCCGGCGCAATTTCACGGTTAGTACTCAATTCATCTATTGCTCTACAAATCTACCAAATTTATTCCATTCCTCCCATAAATTCTTAAAAATCCCTCTTCCAGATCCATCCAATGCAGCCATACACATTTCCCTCTCATACGTCCCCAAAACTCCAAATAAAGCATACACCCCCTCCGCCAACGCCTTCTGCACCCCCTGCTCAATCACCAACTCCGGATACTCTGCCAACAAAGCAACATACTCCATCATAAACCAAGGAACATGTTTCGATACTGCTTTCCCCGTTTTCGCGACATTAGAAGTCATCTTTTGTCGTTTTGACTCGGAGCGCCAGAGTGTGGAGGGCGGGTCGGCCCACATTGTCAGGATGCGGGAGAAGAGTTTGGCGGAGGGGACGGTACAGGGGGAGATGAGCCAGGGGGGTGGACGGGAGAGGGTTGTGCGGAGGGGACGGGGTGCGAGGGGGGTGGTGAGGATGAAGAGGTGGAGGATTGTTTGGAGGAGGCGGACTAGGAGGTGGTATTTTGAGGATAGACGACGGTGGTAGAGTTGGAGGAGGGAGAGGGTGACGGAGCCGATTGAGTCGAAGATGTCGTCTGGGGTTGCGGATCCTTGAAGGTGAGGACAGGCGGGGGAGCAAGCGACCGTGAGATTTGCGATGAGGTGATCGAGATTCCATTTTGATACCGCTTTCGGCTGAGAGTCAGAATTGAATTGAAGCAGAGTTACTTTTTCTTGGAGGATTTTTAAAATCAACTTCAGTTGTGCGACAAATACTTCCGAAGACGATGTGGTGAGAATGTTTCGCGTGAGGCCAAATAGAAGCTTTGCGATGGTGAATGAAATATCTTCGACTATCATTAGTGTTGCAAGAGGGAGGTTCGCACCATCAGGACAATTGTCGAGGGCAATTCCAAGAGCCGCAAGCGCCTCGACGTCCTCTAATCCTGTTGCAAGCATCTCTTGGAGAACAAAATCATAGCCCACGGAATTCAGAGTTGAGACCATTCCTCCGAAACAGGAATCAACCCGAACTCGTTTGGTTCCCTTTGTGGTTTCCTGCAAACTCGGGCGGTTCTTGAGAAGTGCAATGTAGGCAGCACACAACACAACAGGAGACTCGAATGCCTTCTGAAAACACAAAATCTCAAAAATCTCCTCCAGAGATCGAAGCACCAATTCCCGATCTTGACATGTCGACGAATGCAATAATTTGACGGCAACACCAAAGGCATGTCCGAAACGCTCAATCAGTCCTACCGTCAGATACGTTTTACAAACACACAAACCGTGCATATCCATCCTTGTATTTCCATCCACAAGTAATCTTCGTAATGTCTCAAGAAGATACACAGCTTGTAATAGTCCCTTCTCTACCGCCCTCGATTCAAAAAGATCCATTAAACAATCCCGTAATTGAACAAGAGTATTAAACCCCATCATTCCGAATTCTATTTCAGTGTGACGAGTAAGTCTATTATTAGAAACTTTGACAACAGACAATACTTGTTTTGCACACTGCTGAGCTCCTCGGAAACAGTGATACCCAAGAGCGTTTCCCCTTCGGGAGTAAAGTAATTGCTCTTGGGGTTCTCGAGCCATGTCCGCAGTGACGCACGGAGACTTTGAAGTTTGTAGGATGAACGACTGGAGACGGATTTAACGAGGTATTCGAGAACTTCGATGACTCGAGTCGATTCAGATGTAGCGAGACGACTAGTATTAGAATTGCCAATGAGGTAATCATACCGGCATAACCTCTCCCCGAATTGGATTGTGAGTTGTCGCAACTCGTCAGACGGTAGTTTATCAAGAGATGCGTATATCCGGATGAGTGAATCCATCAGAGTATTATCCTGTTCATCAGACAGATATTCAAAGTCCATACCTCGACGGTCGTTTTCCCCACAACACCGACAAACCGTATTAGCGCCCTCCGCACGACTATCAGGATCTCTAAACCCCCGTTCATCTTTCCCGACATTCCAACAAGATATTTATCCAGCTCCACTAACATCCCAAAGATGGTATTCTTGTGATCTCGTGGAATCGGCTCTAATGGTATCCTGGCCACAATCATCACTGCATTACAACATCTCCTCCACGCATTAACGTCCTCATCGGATTTGGCGCTCTGGGTATTGACGTCTGACTCAGACGCTGGAATCGCGAGATCTTCCTCCAGGACATCCAAAAGCGTATTCAACAGTCCCTTTCGTTCGTATAAATCTGAAGACATGAGGAATCGCAATTGCACTTCTGCGCAACGCAGTGCAAACGACGAGGTCTCGTCTTTGGTAAAGAAGGAAGAGTACTGTGATGCCAGAATCAGTATAATTTGAATGAACTCTCTTTGAATTTGTTCACTCGCAAAATCACTGCTGTCAGCCAATACAATAGGGAGCCATACTTTATCAAAAGAATCCACCGTGCCACTAATGTGGATATGATATCCAGAATTTGTTCATCAGAAGACGTATACCGCTCCAATATCGCTTCAAGACTTTGTTTAAACGCTTTTGATACTTTCTTTTCTCCCCTTGTTGACAGTCCTCCGACTTCTTTGAATCGCAGTATACATTGTAACTAAAATCAGCCTTCGGTACTCACGGGAACGGTACAGCAAAAAGCGAAGCAGACTTTTCGCATTGTCGCACAGCCTGTTTTACGAATTTGCGATCGTAAAGTTCGATTGTTACGGCGTCGGATAGTTCGAGGAGAAGGTAGTATACTTCGAAGATGTCGTTGGGGGTATGTTTTCCGCGAACTTGTGATCGGAGTGCCGGCGCAAGAGTTTCTGTGATGTATAGATGGAGGTGGTTGATGATGTCGGGGGATTTGATTCCTCTCACGACGGCGTTCAGGGGGATTAATGTCGTATCCACCGACATCCTTTCCGTGAGGAACTGTAGCAACTCCAAAATCTGCGATGAGGAGAGATTCTTTTGTACTTCTGCCGAAATTCTATCGGTCAATCAAGGTAATCGGGGGCAATACAAAGAATTTATTTCTGGTGTGAATAACACTTTTCCATTCCATTCATGGGCGAGTATAAGGGTCGTCCAGTGTTGAATCAGTTCAACTCCACTCCGTAATTTGAAGTTGGTTTGTACAATGTTTCGCAGGAATTCCGGACTCGCTCCATGTAACCTCGGATCAAGAATCTCCATTTGTGGCAGTATAATGTCGAAATCGATAATGAACATCGTGGCCAGCGCATTCCATGCTAACGAGGCGACTGAAACGTCGGTGAAATCGAGGAAATTAATACAAGCATTTGCAATCGAAGACAATGCAGCGGACAGGGTATCAGATTCCGGCGGGGGGTTTTCAGAGAAGATTTGTAAGAGGGAACATAACTTTTGGAGATGTCGTGTGCTGAGAAATATTACTGATGATGCTGGGTCGGAGGGAGTTGATGTTGGAGGGAGAGCGAAGGCATCGAAGGTGGAGAGGAATGTAGCGCCAAGGACGGATTTCTGGTCGGAAGTAAGTGTGGTAGTGGCCTGACTGAGAGATCTCAGACCGAGTTTCAAAAGGATTGGGGTTGCGAGGATATCTGTGATTAGCTTTGAAAGAGGGAGTAAGATACCGTCGAAAGAATTGTGCTGCATTTCTGATGCGGACATACTGTTGACGATGTGTGTGAAGCCTGAATCTGTGGTTTTGGCATTGGGTGCGTCAATGGCATTGATATAGTCGACCAGATTGTCGGTCGAGAAGATGGCTTCTTGGACGCATTTCTCGACTGCCTCGTATGCATCTGAATTCTTTGTCTGATTTGAGAGAAAGACCAGCGCGGCAGGGAGACAATTCTGTGAGAATGTTTTGGCGGTCTATCGTCAACTTAAGTTCCAGGAAGCGATACCTTCTTAGTTGGTCTGTCCTCGTACAATATCGTCTGACAGATTTGACAGAATTTCATGATGAATCTTTCGCCCAGTTCATGATGCTCCGGGGAAAGTTGGTTGATGAGATATAAACTCCTTCCAAAGATTTCTGTCGTCTGTTCCAGTTGAGGTCGTATTTTCACCCCCGAATTCCGCTGTAATATTCCCTCAAGCGCCTGCTCCATAGCCATCATCACACTCGTCCGTTCACCTTCCGGTCTCTGAGCTAGATCCTGCAGTGTATCCAGCAATATCCCTGCAAAATTATGTCGTCGAAAACAACTCGTCCTCGAAACCAAGTCCAAGCCCTCGCCTCTCCATAAATCAACCAACAACCTCCATAAATCCGCTTGAACTTGCCCCGTCTTCCTGAAAAATTAGCCCTCCGAAAAGTGTGTGAGGGGTACGTCTGCTTCTTATCTCCCTTGAGTTTTTCTAATAGCCAGTCAAGGATGAATTCTTCCTTTCTTGGGAGGAAGACGTTTGTAGTTCCATCGAGGAGGTTCCGTGCGTTGTGTAATTGCGCTTCAAGGGGGTTGAGTTTACTCCGAATACTCTTCGTGACTAATTCTGCCGATTGTCGCGGTCGTTCCTGACTTGTCAGAACCGGACTCTGAGAAGAGGAGGTTTGAACGACATCTTCCATTACTGTCATCGTTGACGGCGGGGTGGAAGAGGGAGATGTCACCGCATTCTTCGGCGAGGGAGTCGCATGGTCGCACAACTTGTCGAAAGAAAAAGATTTCTGATCGGCGGTCCGGACTCTGGAATTTTTAAGAGGGTTGTAAACCCTATGGCCAATGAAAGCGCATGGTGGATGACACGTGCTCCCTCGTCATCCTCATCCTTCGCCAAAGAGCTCAGTCTTCGAAGGATTTCGTTGTTTTCAAATCGC
>Ga0182015_10008087_pt1 | contig 10098 bp, 8 predicted proteins | sample 712P3MmetaG_FD_120478 | JGI IMG/M metagenome (GOLD analysis project Ga0182015, IMG submission 120478) | Permafrost microbial communities from Stordalen Mire, Sweden - 712P3M metaG | ecosystem: Environmental > Terrestrial > Soil > Wetlands > Permafrost | place: Sweden: Stordalen | collected... | reverse complement strand
GTAGAACCCCTCGCTGAGCTTCGAGAAATTTTCCAGGCCGGTACCGCAGCAACAGAAGAAGCCTTCGTGCGGAACGAAGTGAACTTTCCACTGGCCGGATTGCATTCCGAGGTAGTAAAGCGGCGAGCCATCGGCTGGGTTGGGGGTGGCGAGGATGTGGTTCAGAAAAGCGCGCTCGTAATAATCAGCGTATTGCGGCTCGGCCTGCCAGGTGAAGAGCTGGCGGGTGAGCTTGAGCATGTTATAGGTGTTGCAGGTTTCCTGCGAGAGGTCCGTAAGCTCGGAGGCGAGCACGTCGGGCGGCGTCCGGAAGTGTTCGCTGGCGCTGTTGCCGCCGGTGACGTAGCTGCGATGTAGCGCGACCTGCTGCCAGAAAAACTTCGCCGCGTCGCGGTAATGGGGGTCGCCGGTAAGTTCGAATTCGCGGGCGGCCCCGATGAACTTGGGGATCTGGGTGTTGGCGTGGAGGGTGGTAAGAGTATCGCGCCCCTCGGCGGCGGGATCCATCACTGCGTGATGATCAAAGCGTTTCGCAACCGCCAGATAACGGGGATTTCCGGTGACGCCGGAGAGGTTGGCCAGAACTTCGTTCATGCCGCCGAATTCGATTTGCAAGGTTCGCTGCATTTGTTCTTCTGGGAGCCGGCCGGTGCGCCAGTCCGTCCAAGCAGCCATGCCCTCGAGCACCTGAAGCGCCTGCGGATTCTGCATGAGTTGGTTGACATCGAGCAAGCCAGCCATGATCTTATGGAGGGCATACCAGACGACCGCGGCCGGACGGCCCTGTTCAAGGTCGTCGAATCCCGATTCAGGGAACGCGGAAAGATAGCCCTTGTCGCCAAGCTGTGCCTGGCATTTTGCCAGCTCCGACACCATAGCGGCGGCCTTCGTCTTGATGCGGACATCGCCGGTGGAGGCATACATCTGGCTGCAAGCGGAAAGAAAATGACCGACATAATGGCCACGCCATCCGTTGGTTGGAGATTCGCGGTTGTAGAGCGGTTCGGCCGCCGATGGAAGTTTTGCGTTCACGCGGAAGTTATGCAGCAGGCGGTCAGAATCAAGGGCGAGGGCGTAGTTGAGAGTTTGTTCGCGCATCCGGAGCAGATCGGGGTCGAGGATCCTGACATCTTCAAGACGGAATGGGATGGCGGTGGGGAGGGGAAGCGAGTGCGTATCCTGCTGGTCGGCGCCGGTCAGATTCCACGGATCAAACTTCGAGGAACCAAGCTTCAATGAATCAAGCGCCAGGGCCGCATCATGATTCATACGTGGCGTAAGCGCTCTGCCGGCCGCTCTCGTCGCGGCAAGCGCCGTGCCGCCGTAGAGTACGCGGCGCAGAAAGTCACGTCTGATCATCGAAATATCCTACCACTGGGCCGACGGGATTTTGACCGGACGATACGTGCTCCGGGGATGTTGATTTTACTTCAGTGTCCGGCGATGGGGGATGACAGGTCAAGGAGAGGAAAAGACACGAAACAGACAGAATTGCACGCTAAGGAATGCAAGTCATTGATTTACAAAGGCCCTGGTCTATTTCATGAACTGGGCCATGTTTGCACATTTCACGCATTCGTAAGATATTGAAGATATTAAGCAGATGGCGGCTTAACAGTCGGTTTTAATCCGCTTGATAACTTCTGGCGCTGGTTCCTTTTGGAATATTTGTAGTCCTTATTTGTTCCTGGCAGAAAAAAGCACAGCTCCTCCCAACCCCCGTCGAATCTCCCTCCAGACCGGCACGCGCCACTGACACAAGATCTTACTCTTGGGGCGTTCATCATAAAAATGGGTTCCCTGTCGAACTCAAAGCCAGGCGGTGGCGTCTGGCAATTGTAGGGAGAGAACCGATGCAGGAATTCACCTGGCCCGGTCGCACGGCGGAGACCGAGTTGGCGTTCGATCTTGAAACGGCTGCCCTCAGGCGCGAGTTTGAACAGCGGCTCGAGGAGTGCGGCACGCTGGCGTTCCGGGTTGCACGTGGAGTCTTGCGCAATGCAGCCGATGCAGAGGATGTCGCTCAGGAAGCAATTCTGCGTTCGTACCGTCGCTTTGAGCGACTCCGCGACCCCTCGCGGTTCCGGGCATGGCTGGTTCGAATCAGCTTCCGTCTCGCGCTGGATCATGGGCGTTCCGCGCGCCGCCGCGAACAGCGGGAAACCGCGTGGGCGACCGATGTGCCGAAGCCGACCGCCGAGGACATCGCCGCGTCCAACGAATTCGGGTGGCGCTTGGAAGAAGCGATGGCGGCACTGTCAGAAAAATCACGGCTCGTCTTGTTACTCACAAGTATGGATGGTCACTCGCTCGAAGAGGTGGCAGAGCTACTACAGTTGCCGGTCGGCACCGTGAAATCGCGTCTGCATTCCGCACGGAAGCAACTTGCGGAGAAATTACGATGACTTGCGACAAATACGAGAATGCGCTGCTGCTAACGGCAGCGAGCAATGGCGAACTGGATGCGAAGCTGGCTCGGCACCTTGAGCGTTGTTCGACGTGTCGCATGACTCTGCGCTCGGAGCGGGAATTGTTCTCCCGAATCGACAGTGCCCTGCGCGCGCAGGTGAACGGGGACCTGCGGCCTGGTTTTCTGACACAGTTGCGACTCCAGCTTTCGAAAAAGCTGACTGCCCGACCTGGATCGGAGCGCCTGTGGCATGTGGCGGGAGCGGCTTTGGCGCTTACTCTGATCGCGATGTTCTATCCGTTGGTCGATTCGCGACAATCAAGCGTCCAAGGAAACCTGCAGACGCCCACGATTAAAGTGCCGCAGAGTGGCGGAGTGAAGCAATCCCGGCGTGCCAGTGAAGATATAGGAGTGCGGTCCCGCCATCACTCCAAGCGTCCGGCCCAAAACGCAGTCCCGCAGGAACCGGAAGTCTTGGTGCCGCCAGATGAACAGAAAGCCTTTGCGCAATTCGTGGCTTGCGTCGCAAAGCGCGATGCAGTAGCGCAAGCGTTTGTGACGCCGGTGGCGACCAAAACCGTTGACAGGAACACGGAACTGCCTCAGGTGTCTTCAGTTGACATCGCCGATCTCCAATGGGGTCGAGCGCGACAGAAAGAATGGATCGATCAGACTGGCAGCTCAGAGTGAGTTCCACAGACTTAGGTGATGCAGGAGGAAGAATGGGAAGAAGAGCGAACGCCGCATTCCTAGTGGCAGCATTGGCGATGGGAACACCGTGGGTTTCGGCACAAGAGAAACCTAAGAACGAGGACGTGGCCATGGAAGCCCGTCAAACGGAAACGACACCTTTGAAGATATCGGTCACGTTTACGGAATTTGAGGGCGACAAGAAAGTGAAGAGCTTGCCCTACACGATGGTTGTGGTCGCGGACGGAAGGCCACCGAAGTCGGTAGTGAAGATGGGGAGCCGCGTTCCGGTTTACACGGGCAAAGAATCCGGGATGCAATATGTGGACGTTGGCACCAATATCGACTGCCAAGCGTCTCGCACAAAGGAAAACAAGTTCGACATCAGGCTGAATCTCGAGCGATCGTGGGTGGAGGGCAATGTAGCAGTTGCCGTTGATCCCGGTGCGTCTCTGCAATCATCGGGGCAATTTCCAGAACCAATTTTGCGGCAATTCAAATCAGAGTTAAGTCTGATACTGCGGGATGGCCAAACGGTAGAAAGCTCGTTTGCTACGGACCCTCTGAGTGGGAAAGTCTTTAAGGTGGAGGTAGCACTCAACGTAGTGAAATGACGAGTGTTCTGACCATCGGAGGACATATTTGTCTGTACGCCTGACGGCAGTGGTCGCACACGATGAGAAACGCACTCCTGCACGCGTCCAGCCGCCAGTAGCCAACAATGCGAATGGGAAGATAATTTAGGGGTGGAAACAAAGCGCACGACTTTCGATCTTCAACCCACCCTCAAGAGCAGCCTGCTCGAACTCAGGCCGCTTCGCGCCAGCGATTTCCAGCTTTTGTACGCGGTGGCTTCGGATCCATTGATTTGGGAGCTGCACCCGGTCACGGACCGCTGGAAAGAGGATGTATTCCGAAAATTCTTTCAGGAGTCTCTGGGTTCGGGCGGGGCACTGACGGCCGTTGACTGCAAACTCGGCAAAGTAATCGGATCGTCACGGTTTCACGGATACGAAAAACAAAAAAGTGAAATCGAGATTGGCTGGACGTTTTTGGCGCGCTCGCACTGGGGCGGGACCTACAATCGGGAGATGAAAGAACTCATGTTGCGGCATGCGTTCGCTTTCGTGGATCGCGTCGTCTTTCTTGTCGGTCTGAACAACCTGCGTTCGCAGCGGGCAGTAGAGAAAATCGGCGGCACTGCTGTCGGTTCAAGGCGCGATGCAGGTGGTCGGGAAAGCATTATTTACGAGGCCACTATATCTTCGTTCCGAGAGAAGTTCCGCATGCCGAACTGACCCGACGCATGAACTTCTTAAAGAAGACATTGAACTGGCGAACAAATTACCGTCGGCGCGCAGCTCGCATGCCGTCTTTGATCCGCTTCCTTGCTTCCTTTGGTCCTTTCACACCAATCACGCGATACTGCTCACCGCTCAGCTGGTGATAGTTCACAAAAAACTCTTCCAGCTCTAACAGGAACTGCTTGCCCAGATCATCGATATGTTTGATATCGGCAAAACTGTGATTCGCTTTCTCGATAGCAACCACACGATCGTTTCGTTCCCTCATTTTTTTGTTGCCCTGTTCGCCTTCGATGATTCCTACACCCGACACTTTAAGACGCAGCCCGGAAAGGCGGGCTCATCCATAAGAACCAAAACGTCGGTGGGGTCGCCATCTTCAGCTTTTGTGCCGGGAATGAATCCGAAATCGTACGGAAAGGTCATTCCAGCGGGCAGGACTTTTTTTAGCTCAAAAACTCTCTGCTCTTCCTCGAACGCATATTTATTGCGGCTGCCTTTTGGTGTCTCAATGATTACTTGAAGGATCGCGTCATCTTTCTGATCCAATGAGGGCAGCCGGGACGGGTCGGCTAGCGAACCCGTAGATCTCTTCTTTTTGCTCATAGGTAGTTCGAAATTGTCCGACAGCTATATTTTTCCGAACGAATATTCATTACGCCTTCCGCATTTGAGGCAAAACTTCCTGGCCGTAGAAATCGATGGCTCGTTTCTGGATCGGGCTGGCCGAGTGAATAGGGACTTCCGTCGCGAGCCTCGCTGGCCTCGGTTCCGCTCTTGATTGAACCCACGGCCGCCGACATTCGCCATGGCCGACTTCAGCAGGGTTCGACGATTCCAGGCCGCATTTACGCGGCGTTCCGGGAAATCCATTCGGCCTCCGCTCGTGCACCAGTACTCTTTGCGCGCTTATTCTTCTTCGCGCGCCTTCAAAGATTTCTAGGCGGGTTCCCGGTCCCAGACTCTGCCATTCTTGGCGTACGTTATGAATTCCGCGATATCGCTCGCCGAATCAAGATCGGTGACGCCGACAACATCTGTGATGTCCGCTTTTTCTGCGAGCGTCGTCGCCCCTGACAATCCGATGGCTTTGAGATGACGGCAAGCGTCCATCAAGAAAGAACCTGCATTAGGATCCGCACTTAAGGCGCCATCTCCCGCTGGTCCGGCCAACACCACGACCGCGTCAAATAGCACCGATGGCGACCCAGAAAGTGCCATCTCCGCCGCAAGTTTTGTTCCGGTCGAATCGATAACTCCGCCAACCTTGGTTGCGATAATGGCTGCCCCCGCTCCTTCTTTCTTGATAGCAGATAGGACTGCATTCTTCGTCTTGGCACTGAAGCCATCAGCCAGGAGCACGCCAACTTTTCTCCCTTTGAGCGTCGGTTTGTATTTGCCGTACAGTCGCAAGGCCGGGCTGGGATCAAGATCGATGGGATCGATGGCCGGCGTCGCCGCCACCGCCTCCCCAGACATTCCCAACGCTTCGGCTACGGTGCTGCCTAAATCTTCGTCGATTACATCGAGATGTCCCAGCATTCTACGTCGGATTTCTACAATATCGACCTTGCTGAGTTCGAAGGTCAAGGCCTGTGCAATATGCTTCTGCTCTTGAGGAGTGACGGATCGATAAAATAATCGCGCCTGCGAGTAATGGTCTTTGAATGACTCGGGCCGCAGCCGAACCTTGGTCGCCTCCGTCGGAATTGGCGCCGTACGGAATCCCAGGGTGGGCATCTCTCTCGGACCGGCCGAGTCTATCGAATTTGGCTCGTAATTTCCACGACCAGTCGGAACCTGCATCTGCATGTGGCCATCCCTCTGCAAATTCGCGAATGGGCACTTCGGGCGATTGATCGGAAGCTCGTGGAAGTTTGGCGATCCCAACCGGCTCAGTTGTGTATCGAGATAGGAAAATAGCCGGCCTTGCAGCAAAGGGTCTTCACTGAAGTCGATGCCAGGCACAACGTGGCTGGGACAAAACGCAACCTGCTCGGTTTCCGCAAAGAAGTTGTCAGGATTTCGGTCGAGCACCATTTTGCCTACCATTTCGATGGGTACGACCTCTTCGGGAACCAATTTCGTCGCATCTAGAACGTCGAATGGAAGGGCATCGGCGGTCTCCTGATCGATGATCTGGAAACCGAGCTCAAATTCTGGAAAGTTCCCGGACTCGATGGCCTCGTATAGGTCCCGTCGATGGTAGTCCGGATCGGCGCCGCTGATCTTTACTGCCTCGTCCCACAGGACGGCGGCGGTACCAAGGATTGGTCGCCAGTGAAATTTTACGAAGTTCGTCCCGCCTGATGCATCCACCAACCGGAAAGTGTTCACTCCGAACCCTTCTATCATTCGTAGGGAACGAGGGATGGCGCGATCCGACATTGCCCACATAATCATGTGCAGAGATTCGGGCATCAGTGAGATGAAGTCCCAGAAGGTTGCATGCGCACTGCCGGCTTGGGGATAGCCGCGATCGGCTTCCATTTTTACGGAATGGATTAGATCAGGAAATTTGATCGCATCCTGGATAAAGAAAACCGGAATATTGTTTCCGACCAAGTCAAAATTGCCTTCCTGGGTGTAAAACTTGACGGCAAATCCTCGCACATCGCGTGGCAGATCGACCGATCCCGCGCCCCCCGCAACCGTCGAGAATCGGGCAAAGACCGGTGTTTTCACCTTTGGATCTGCCAGGAAAGCGGCGCTGGTGACGCGTTTCATCGACTTGTAGGGTTGGAAGTAGCCGTGCGCAGCCGATCCGCGAGCATGAACGATTCGCTCCGGAATTCTTTCATGATCAAAGTGCGTAATCTTCTCACGCAAAATGAAATCTTCGAGAAGGGTCGGGCCTCGGCCACCCGCCTTTAAAGAATTCTGATTGTCGGAAATCGGCAGTCCTTGATTCGTTGTCAGAATTACGCCGTTCCGTGAAGATTGCTGATGTGTTTCGCCACCGTTCGACGATGAGGATTTAGCAGGTGTCGACTTTTTCTTAGGCACGGTCCCCGTCCTTTAGTATCGCAGGCTGCGACGATATGAATGGAAGCCAGTCAGATGCGTAGAAATGCGTAGCAGTTGTCGAGGGCTGATACGTTCAAGCCAGGGTATCAGATTCCGTCGCCGCAGGGGAAATTCACTAAAGCGGGAGTTGCTCCGCGGTCGGGAAGTGGTGCTGTTCGCGCCCTACTTTGCCATCGTACTTGGTGGTCATCTTGAACAATTCCAAATGACCATCTGCAGCCGCGAGCCGGCACTGCTCGCGCAGGCTCTGCATTTCGGAGGCTTCAAGAGACTGAAAGTTAACCGCGACACGGAGATTTTGATTGAGCACTTGCATGCTATCGATGCCACTGATTGTGGTCGCGACCGGTAGGCTCATGGCATAGCGTAAGCCCTGCTCCGCTGTGACGGCACCGAATTTCACCAATTCGCCACTTCCGCCAAGACTTTTCATGCCTAGCGCCGCCATACCTCTGCGGTTTGCTTCAGGCAAGACTTGAGTTTCGAAACTGCGGAACGTGGCGTCGCAACAGTTCAGGGGCATCTGAATGGTGTCGAAGGGAAAATCGTGATACAACATCTTTAAATGGATTTCTGGGTCTTTATGTCCGGTGAAACCGATGAAACGAACTTTTCCCTGTTGCTTGGCTGCCAGTAGCGCTTCCGCGGCCCCGTTTTGAGCAAAAATGAGGTCGGGATCGTTTTCGTACACCACCTCATGAATTTGCCAAACATCTAAATGATCGGTTTGCAGTCGTCGGAGCGATTCCTCCAGCATGCGCATAGCAATCTTTTTCTCACGACCATGAGTACAGACCTTGGTCATCACCAGTGCTTGGTCACGCTTCCCCTTCAGCGCTTTTCCGAGGCGCTCTTCGCTGAGGCCATCGTGGTATTCCCAGGCGTTGTCAAAGAAGTTGACCCCGTAATCGATCGCCTTGGCCACAATTTCATTCGCTGCCTGATCGGTCTCGGCGGAGCCGAGATGATAGCCCCCAAGCCCCATCGCTGAAACCTGTAGTCCCGTGCGCCCAAGAGGTTTCCGGGGAATTTGGCCGGTAAGATCACGTTGCGATGGACTACTTTGCTGCTGCGCCATGCTGCCCCCGTAGACGAGAGGTACCGCACCCAAAACGGCCGCGCTCTTGATGAACCTCCGGCGATTCCATTCAAAAGACTCAGTCATTGTCCATGCTCTATCCTAGAACTGCTTTTCCGGAAAAGGGTGGCCAGTGTTCTGTTGAGCTCCGAGCATGTCCTTGACCTCGGACTGTTCGGTGTCCAGAGGAAAGTTATGAGCCAGCCTGGCCTCTGGATTGTCGAATTTCAGCGATAACTTATAAAGCTCATAGCGGCCGTCCGCCGCATCTGGCTTACATCGATCACGAAGTTCCTGCATCTCCGATTCCGAGAACGGCTTGAAATTCTGAGCGATTTGCAGATTCTGGTGGAGCACTTCCAAGCTGTCCATGCCAGTGATGGTTGTAGCAACGGGCAGGCTCATGGCGTAACGCAGGGCTTCTTCAGCCGTAACCACACCGTTCTTAATCGCTTCTCCATGCCCGTTCAAGGGCTTCATCCCCAGCGCAGCGATGCCACGCTTGTTCAGTTCCGGAAGAACCTGCCGCTCGAAACTCTTAAAATTGGCATCGAAGGCGTTCAGCGGCATTTGGACGGCATCAAATGGAAACCCGGTCTCCAACATACCGAGATGAACTTTGACATTGTGGTGACCGGTAAAGCCCACGAAGCGGACCTTTCCATCTTTCTTGGCCTTTTCCAGGGCTTCCGCAGCCCCGTTGGGACGAATGAAAAGCGCTGGATCGTTGTCAAAGGCCATGCCGTGAACCTGCCATAGATCCAAATGATCGGTCTGCAGGCGGCGTAAAGACTCTTCCAGCATCGAAAGCGCGAGGTTGGCGTCGCGGCCGTGGGGACAAGTCTTGGTCATCAGAAACACCTTGTCCCGACGGCCTTTCAAGCCTGCTCCCATCCATATTTCTGTTTTGCCTCTGCGATACTCCCAGCAATTGTCGAAGAACGTGATTCCACCATCGACCGCCTGATGAACTATCTGTACCGCGGTCTTCTCATCAGGCGCTTCACCCAAATGATGGCCGCCAAATCCGAGCGCTGAGACTTGCGCATCGGCGCGTCCAAACTTTCGAAGAGGTATTGTCGCGTTGGGGGACTGAGGCATGAGCTTGAATACGGCTTCTTCCCGTTTAGACGATTAGGCCACTTCGATGCAGACGCCAGTCCCGAGGTTGGCAAATGAAAACAAAAGTCAGCGGTTCTTGTCCTATTTCGGAGTATCTCGAAGAGGTGTTTGTCGGAAGGACAACTACTGGTTTTAATCATCAGAGACTTGTTACATGCCTGAGGCATACGAGGTGCAATTCCGTTAACTCTCGCAACAACAAAAGGCCGCGACCTACGCCGCAGCCTTACCCATTCAGCCTGTGTGAATTAGCGACTAATCGGGTGGTTTTAGGTGGATCATCTTGCTGTTTGCGTCCAAAGTCCTCGGCGGCTCACGGTCGGAACTTCTGGCTTCATGCGGCGGCTCTAGCCCGCATTATTCATGAAAAGTGGAGTGGAGTGTGATTGTTCGCATGAGTGATATGTATTGCGACAACCGGCGGAATTTCCTTCGATCGCGTTACTGATTCCAAAAGAATTAGTCGG
>Ga0182015_10008086_pt1 | contig 10098 bp, 9 predicted proteins | sample 712P3MmetaG_FD_120478 | JGI IMG/M metagenome (GOLD analysis project Ga0182015, IMG submission 120478) | Permafrost microbial communities from Stordalen Mire, Sweden - 712P3M metaG | ecosystem: Environmental > Terrestrial > Soil > Wetlands > Permafrost | place: Sweden: Stordalen | collected... | reverse complement strand
GTTTCTGGCGCGCCACGGTTTAAAGGCCTGTCATGAAAAAACCAGCAGGCATTTGTGGGGCGGACCCCTTGTCCCAGCGGGTCCCCCTGGACCCGCTCTTTTGCCGCGGTCAAGGGGGACCGCTCAGGGGGAACCGCCCCACGCTAGCCGCGAACCACGTATTTGATGCGGCGGAAGGAAACCAGCACCTTGCCGTTGGTGGGCTGCCCGAACCAGGTGGCCGGCGTGAACCGGCTGAAGAACATCATCCTGGTCAGATCCGCCTGCATGGCCGGGCTGACTTCGCCTTGCTGCACGGAATAGTCCGTCGCCTGGCCCTTGGCGTCCACATACAACTCCACCACGGCTTCATCGTTACTGATGCCGGGCGGGGCGACCTCCACCAAAGTGGCCGCCGTATAAAAGCCGGTCGGGACATCGTTCCGTACGCTGGGCCGGAAACCCAGCGTGGGCACCACCAAACCGAACAGCAACAGGGCGGAAGCCAGCCCGCCCGCCAAAGGCAGCGCCAGGGGGCGCATCAGATTGTCGATCGCCAGCTCTATATTGACGGCCCATGTGTGCATCGCCAGCGGCAGCGTTTTGGTGGCGTTCCAGCGGGCGCGCTCGTGCGAAGCCAGCACTTGCAATTGCGTGCGCAAGCGCTCGGGGACCGCCGTCCGCGGCACATTCTTCAAACCATTGCGCAACTCGGACAGATCGCGCAAATGCGCCGTGCACTCCCGGCACTCGGCAAGATGCACGGACACGCGCGCCCTTTCATCGCAGGACAATCTGTGGTCCAGGAATTCCGACAGCGAATTTAGCACCGTTTGGCAACTCATAGCTACTCGGCCGTTTTTGGCAACCAATGCATCACAGGTTGCGATTGCAACTTCTTCCCCAGCTCCTGGCGCAAGGCTTCGCGGCCTCGCATAATTCGGGACTTCACCGTACCCAGGGAAACCTGCAAGACCTCCGCGGTCTCCTCGTAGCTCAAATCCGTGATATCCCGCAAAACCACGGCCGCCCGGAACGTGGGATTGATGCGGCTGAGCGCATCCTCGATCAGCGCCAGGTTTTCCCGATCGACCACGTAATCGAAGGGAGACTGGGTGGAGTCGGCCAGGGTATCGGCGCGGCTTCTGGCCTCTTCCTGCTCGTCTTCGATTCCGACTTCCCGGTGACGGTGGCGGAAAAACCAACGGCGCTGGTTGTGGGCCTCGTTGATGGCGATCCGGAAAATCCAGGTCTTCAGGCTGCTTTGGCCGCGAAAATGGCCCACGTTCCGGAAAACCTTGAGGAACACTTCCTGGACTACGTCGGAGGCGTCCGATGGGTCGTTCAACAGCCGCAGAGCCAGATTGTATACAGGCTGTTGGAATCGCAACAGCAGCGTTTCGTAGGCGCGCTCCGACCCTTCCCGGAGGGCACGCACCAGCGCCAGATCTTCGGAATCCGTCACTGCCGTCTTCTGCGCGTTCAGGTCCAGAATTGAGGTGGCCACGGGAGCTTCCCTAGAATCATTATAGACACCGTCGGCGGATGGAAAGTTCCCGGGGCTCGTGGCCGGTCGGACAGGCCGGTAGCCCCGACCGCCCGAGGGATCTGATCGATTTCGTTTTGCCGCGGCCCGAACATCGACATAAGACGATGCGAATGCCTCGCCAAGTATTGACACTCCAGTGCGGCCTCGGTTGGCGTCGGATTCTTCTTATCGCGGAAGTTGAGGATCGCTCCGCTCATACTGCGATGCGCAAACATTCGGCCGAGGCGAGCCCGTTGGTTCGGCAACGCCCAATTTGCCACGAAGTCCGCGCAGTTGAAACCGGGCACCGCAGGCGGGATTGCCTCGTATTCTTCCCCCACGGCCCGCAAGATGGTAGGCATCCTTGAGCAAGTCATCGGCAAACGCCATGCCCTACGCCCAAGCCACTTCCCGCAGAGCCGCTTGTTCGGACTCGCTCCGGAGATTGGTATGGAAAGACGCCGAGTGCCTGAAACTTCAAACATTCAGCCAGATGCCGTTCCACGTTCGTCGCTACCTTTCGCAGGCGATGTTTAGCGGCCTCGTCGGAGAGCACCACGCTTTGGGAGATGGCCCACTGGCTGGGAACTGACGAAGCTTGCCCAGGTTGGACGGATCGATCCGGATTAGATACGGAGGAGTTTCGCCGGTTCCTGGCCCCGGTCCAAGTGTAGCCGTTGACCTATGATTGATGTCGCCTCTCACACGCGGTCGGAAGATTCGAAAATCGTCACTGGTCCCGCTGGCCTGATTTTCAAACGAGAGTTGGGCGCTGGAATGGGCGGTTTGACCGAGGCGGCTCAACCTATCGGCTGCTGCGCAAAATTCAGGCGCTCAACGGCAAATCATGCACTACCGGGAAAGCCAAATCCTTCTCGGGAATGAGCGAAATAGCAACCTGGCTTAGCGCGAACAGGAGCTTTTCCTTGCTACTGCAAACGCAGGGCAAGATATCGTTGGCAAAGTAACCCGTGCAGGGCGCGGGTTGGTCGGCAAAGCAACAAACGTTGTGCATTTTTTGTGCCTCCTTGCATCCTCTAAGCATTTTTTGGGCCGTTCGTGGAAGGCGACCTTCACCTTCCGGCTCTGTGCCGATTATGGAACCCTTGATCCCTCTTGTCAACCACGTTTTGGAAATTTGTGCCCGAATTCTCAAAATTAGTGAGTCACTGCGCAGCTAACTGGCCGTGTTGGCTTCTCACGATTCTCGACACGCATTCCGGATGTTGGCGAAGATCCCGGATTCGCGGCTGTAGCAATTCTCACGCTGGCCTCGGCATCGGCGGCGAGTCGCGGTCTGCCTTGCGATGGCGTTGCATGACGGCACGGCCCCCAAATCGTCGCGCCTCGGTAACAGTCGCGTTGATTTCGCAAGGCGCGGTTCGCCCGCCAGGCGGTATCATAATCCAAATGCGGTCATGGCGGATCCAAATGCAGTCTTGGCGGCTGTATCTGGCGGCGCTGACGCTGGCGGGGGCGGCGTTCGCGGCCGATTTGCGGCTTCCGTTGCGGTCGCGCGTGGAGGCCTTCAAAGGCAGCGGCGTTTGGGAGGAGGTGCGGCTCGATGCGGCGCTGCCGATCCCCCAAACCGCCATCCTGATCTGCGATATGTGGGACAAACACTGGTGCTCGGGCGCCGCACGGCGGGTGGCGGCGCTGGCTCTGAAGATGGCGCCGGTCATCGACGCAGCTCGCGCGCGCGGCATTCAGATCGTTCACGCGCCGTCCGAGACCATGGAGTTCTACAAGGACTGGCCGCAGCGGCAGCGCATGCTGCGCATCGCGAGAATCGAGCCGCCGGCGCCGCTGGGACTCATCGATCCGCCTTTGCCGATCGACGACCACGACGGGGGCTGCGACACTGATGACGCTTCCTACAAAGCCTGGACGCGCGAAACCGCTGCGCTGCCCACGGGCGGCGCGGACGTGATTTCCGACGACGGAGCGCAGATCTACAGCTTCCTGCAGGAGCGCGGCATACGCAACCTGCTGGTGATGGGCGTGCACGTGAACATGTGTGTGCTGAACCGCTCGTTCGCCATAAAGAAAATGACCAATAGGGGAATCCGTTGCGTGCTGTTGCGGGACCTCACCGACAGCATGTATAACCCCACGGACCGTCCCTACGTGAGCCACGACCGGGGGACCGAGTTAGTGGTCGAGCACATCGAGAGATACTGGTGCCCATCGGCCGCGAGCGCGGACCTGATGAAAGCGCTCGCGGCGATGAACCCGGATAATTAAGGCTGGCTGGAGGCGCTACCGGTGCCTGGATACACCCCCATGAAGCTCAGAGTGTCGCCGTCGTTAGCGATAAAGCCTTGTAATTGGGCTTGCGGGTACACCGTACCGGTATCGCTGATGTAGTTGTTCGACGAGGGTTGGTACAGCAACCCGTGCACCTGACTTGCAGTGCCAACCTGAATCGTGCCCCTGGCGATCAGATCGATGTTACCCGCACTTGCTTGCGACTGGAGCAACGCCCAATTGGTCTGGGCCGTAGAGGTGGCGACGGTTGCGGCCGTCAACGTGATGGCGTACCCCACCGCTGGAGCTGTTCCCGTATCGAAGCACAGATCGTATGCGATGATATCGGTTTTCTCAGCCGCGGTGTAGCCGTCGAAAAGCGCGCTTGCCAAAAACGCCGTAAGCCCGGGGAAACTGCCGTCATGCCCCAGCCCGAAACCATCGATGGTGCTGGCGGCGGACGTGTTGAACAGCAGCTTCTGATAGACGTTCCTCAATTCCGGCACTTTCAGAGGCTGCGAGCCATCCGGGAGGCCCGCCGTTTGGATGACCCGGTTCGAACCCGGGCCGAAGTTGTTGGAGGTGTGGCACTGGTTGCAGGTCCCTTTCATCGTAGCTGTGCCCGTGCCGTCAATTGTGAGGAAATCGGTCTGCCCGGTGCCGGCATTTCCCCCATTCACCGAGGTAGGCATGGTGCGGTCCAGGTTCTCGTTAGGGTTCGGCAGGAACAGGATGCTGTCGACGAAGTTGGTGTAAAGGGTCATGTCCGTGTCGGAAATCTCGGGGCCGCCCATCAATGTATTGAAGGTGGCGTTGAAAGCCGCGAAGTTGGGCTGGTCCCCCCTCCAGTGATAGGGCGAGAGGTTCAGCAGACCGCGCAGAGTCTGTGTGGTCATGGGCCCCTTCATGGGGTGAAAATTAATGGTGACTCCGGCCTGCACGACGCTGGTCATACTGCCGGCCGGATTGCCCAGATTCCACGCCAAGTGGTCCATGTCTCCGTCCACGTGGCAGGATGCGCAGGCCCCCGTGCCGTTGCCGGAAAGCTTGGCATCGTACAGAAATCCGCGGCCGGCCTTGAGCGAGGCCGGCGTAGGGTCGGTGCCCACCGCGACGCTGGTCACCGCTTTCGTACTGATGTCGACGACCGAAATGGTATTGGAAATCCGGTTCAGGGCATACAGCGTCTTGGCCTGCGGGTTGAGCGGCGAGTTTAGCGCCAAGCCTCTGGGTCCAAGCTTGGTGGCGGAATTGACGATCGAGCCGACGGTCTGCGGGTTCAATTCCACAAACCAGTTCACAGTTCCGTTGGTGCTCACCTGCGCCACGCGGTCCGTGCCGAAGGATGCCACGTACATGAAATCCCCGCTAGGGTCGAATACCACGCCGGCCGGTTGCGCCAGCGCCGTTTTCAACGCTTCCGGATTGGGCAGGATGGTGTAGTTGATGTTCGGATTCAGATTGAAAGGCGTGACCGTCCCCGTCGCCACCTGAATGCGCGTGATTTGGTTGTTCACCCAGTGGCCGTCCAGGTTTGGCTCGAATTGGGGAGCAAGGTTGAGGGCAGCCGTGTTGGCTACATACAGATCCCCGGTGACCGGGTTCACGGCAAGCCCGAGGTTGATGGTGCCGACACCCGAGTAATAGCCGGCGATGGAAGGAGTTGCGCCCGTGTTGATGGCTACCACGCCATTGTCCGGCATCTTGTACGAGATATCCGAACTCCAGACCGGGTCAGTGGCCGCCACGATCAGCCCCACTTCGGGCGGCGCGGGCAGGGCCGTATTGAAGGCGGGAACGCACTGCGCGCCGTTAAACACCGTCTGGCCTTTCACTCCGCATTGCACCGGCGCCAGATTCGCCGGGATAATAGTGGTGGCGTTTCCGGCAATAGCGAAGGCGGCGTAGACCGTGTACCCATTCGGACTCACCGCCAGCGCGCGCGGGCTGCCGCCGAACACCGGAAGCGTGCCGATCAAACTGTGCGTAGTCAAGTCGAACACTGCGATCGCATTGTTGCGCGAAACGCTGACGTAGGCCTGATTACCCGCAAACACGACATCCATCGGCTCGGTACCAACACTGATCGTCTCCGTGACAATGCCCTGCGAGACCGAGACGATGCTGACTGTGTTGGAAACCTGATTGACGACCCATACTTCGTCGTCGGTGAACGGATTCACGGAAACGGGTCCCAGTCCGACTGGAATTTCGGAAAGCAAAGTGGGACTGCTTGGCGTCGTTACGTCGAACACGGAAAGCGACGCGTTCGGCGTGTTCGCGGCAAACAGCCGCTTGCCATCGGCCGAAAGGCGCACTGGGTTGGTTTGCGCCTCCTCGAAATTGGCGAATGCCGCCGGCGCGGACTGCGCCCGCGTAGTCACGCGGGATGCCTCAACGGCGAGCAGGCCGAGGAGTATCACTGGTAATACAACCTGTCTTGGGAATGACATACTTCCACCTCTCTATCCTTGTTGCACTGTACTTTAGGTTCGGCTAAGTCGCCGGCGAGTTATTCGCATGCAGACTCAGGATTGAAGGGCGTTGAAGTGACTATAGGACAAAAACGCGTGGCTGTCAAGCACACGCCAAAATTCGGGTACTATAGCGAACTGCATCTCATTTGGAAGCATCGGCCGGTGGCGGCAAGCGACTAAGTAATTACAAGACAGGACGAGTGGCCGAAACTCAAGAAACTTACTTTATCTTTATATCTCATACCCGTCTAGCGCTAGCGGTTCCATCCGGATGCATCCGTACTTCCGCATCTGTGCTATCCCGTAACAGGTTGTTGGGAAAGGAAAAGGCGGACGGCTTCTTCCAGCGCGGGTGTGCAGACGACGCAGTTGCCGCCGTAGATGGTGGCGCGGCCTTCGAAATCGAAGAAGCGGGCGCCTGCCTCTTCGGCGATAATCTTGAGCGGCGCGAAGTCCCAAGGCTTGCCGCTGGTTTCGATCCAGATTTCGGCCTGGCCGCGCGAAACCATCATGGCGTCCAGACATCCGCCCATGCTGCGCACCGCCCAGAAAGGCTGCATCCAGGCCAGCAATCGGCTGCCGAATAGCTGGCGCCCGGCGGAGTTCAAGCTGTCGAAGCACAGCACCGCTTGGCTGATGCCGGCGATCGAGGAGGCATGCATGCGCTCGCCGTTGACGAACGCGCCACCGCCGCGGGAGGCGGCGAACAACTCGCCAAGCGCGGGCATGCAGGCGAATCCGGCGACCACTTCGCCGCCGGCCTCGAGGCCGATCAGGTTGGCCCATAGAGGATTGCCGCGCACGAAATCGCGGGTGCCATCAATGGGGTCGATGATCCAGCGGCGGCCGCTGCGCGACGGTTTCTGCGCGCCTTCCTCGCCGAGCAGGCCGTCTTCCGGGAAGGCCCGTTCCAGCTCGCGGGCGATGAATTGCTCGCATTCCCGGTCGGCGCGGGTGACGGGCGAATCGTCGGGCTTGGATTCAAAGGCAATGCCCGTGCGGTAGTAGCGCAAAGCGATTTCGCCGGCCTGGCGCGCGATGGAGCGGCCGGTTTCGAGTTCTTTTTGGAGGTCGATCATGTTGTTAGCCTGTTGGTTGGTGGCGCAGGACCCTAATGAAGTAAGATAGCGTTGATGCTGAATTTTCGCCAGTTTGAAGTGGGACCGGACCCGTTCGGGCGCAACTGGCAGGTCCTGTTTAAGTGGCTGCAGACGGCTATTTCGCTGCGCCACAGCGACACTGTCGACGTGAAATTCGCGCTGCAAAGCGCAGACACGCTGGTGCAGAAACAAATCGCCATACCGCACGCGGACCTGCTGGAATTGAGCCGCCGCACCGGTCATGATATGAGCGACGCGTGGTGCTCGCGCCTGGCCGCCTTGCACCTGAAACGTATGGTGGAGAGCGGCGAGGATCTGGAGAAGGACCTGGTGACCGTGCGTTCGAACGAACTGTCAAGCTACGCCGCCGAGATCGCCCGCGAAGAAGGCGCGGATATGACGGCCCGGCGGTGACCACGCTGCTGCGCACGCTCACGGCGGCGGATATCCCGGCGGCGATGCGCATCAAAGGAGGCCGCGGGCTGGAACCAGACGGAGACCGATTGGCGCAATCTGCTGCGGCTGGCGCCGGAGACGTGCTTCGCTGTGGAGTGCGATGGCGTATTGGCGGCGACTGCCACAGCGGTCTGTTATGAACGCAGGCTGGCGTGGATCGGCATGCTGCTCACTGATCCCGCGCACCGCGGGCGCGGTTTCGCGCGCCGGTTGATGGAGCACGCCATCGACGCGCTGACAGCGCGCCGGATGGAATGGATCAAGCTGGATGCGACGGAGATAGGCGCCCCGCTCTATCGTCAACTGAGGTTTGAACCGGCATTCGGAGCCGATCGTTCCGTGCTGCTCAACATGCTGGCGCCACTGGGGGCGGCCAGTCTTGCGAATGTTGCGGACGGTTATGCCATGGCGCGGCCCGGGTCGCATGCTGCGTACTGCGGTCCCTGTGTGAGCCGCCGGGCAGAAGGCGCAGGGCAACTGCTGGGGTGGTTCTTGGCCCGCCATCCCGGGCAACCTGTCTGCTGGATCTACTGCCGGCCAACCCTGAAGTTGTACGGCTGGCGCGCGCTTGCGGATTTGCGCCGCTCCGCTGGCTGGTGCGCATGGTGCGGCGAGGTGTGCCCGGTGCCGCGTCGCTGGTCCATGACGATTCGCGGGTGTTCGGTATCGCGGGCTTTGAATACGGATAAGAACGGAACCACAGATGCACACAGATGCGCGCGCAAACGTGAGAACATTGGTGAGAGACGTCGTCCGGCCGCACATCCAGGTGCTTATCTGTGTGCATCCGTGTCCATCTGTGGTTTCGTGGTTCCGTCTATGCGTAAGCTGTTCTATTGGAAACTTAAAGCCCGCGAGATCAAGCTGGGTGAGCGCACGGCCATTCTCGGCGTGTTGAATGTCACGCCGGATTCCTTTTCCGATGGCGGCAAGTATTTGGATCCGGACCGGGCATTCGCGCGCGCGCTGGAGATGGAAGAGCAAGGCGCCGACATTATCGATATTGGGGCGGAGTCCACGCGGCCGGAATCGGCGCGCATCTCCGCCGCGGAAGAACTGCGGCGGCTCATTCCTGTGCTGAAGCGCCTGCGCGGCCAGTTGACGATTCCGATCTCCGTGGATACTTACAAAACGGAAGTGGCCGAGCGCGCCATTGAGCACGGCGCCGAGATCATCAACGATCCCACCGGCTTGACGTTTGAGGCGCAGCTTGCGCGGGTAGTTTCAAACCACGACGCCGGGCTGATCCTGAATCACATGCGCGGCCGGCCCGAGACATGGGCCAAGCTTCCGCCCCTTCCGGATGTTATGGGATCCATCGTGCGCGACCTGGAGGCCACCGTCAGCCGCGCGCGGCACACCGGCATCGACCGCTCGCGAATTGTGGTAGATCCGGGGCTGGGCTTCGGCAAGCGCAAGGAACAAAACTCGGCAGTGCTGACGCGCTTGCATGAGTTGGCCAGCTTGGATCTGCCCATCCTGACGGGGCCGTCGCGCAAATCGTTTCTGGCGCATGCGACCGACCGGGAGACGCTTTTCGCTACGGCTGCGGCGGCGACGGCGGCGATCCTTGGCGGCGCGCACCTGCTGCGCGTACACGATGTGCTCGAAATGCGCGCCGTGGCGGATGTGGCTGACGAGATCCTGCGGCAGGCGCCGGGGCAGTAGGTCGAGTTTTCGCAAAGAGACGCGATTATGCATGAGTTGTGGGGCGGCCAATCCTGGCCGCAGCCGCCTTTTTGGGCGGCCAGAGCCGGCTGAAAGCCGTCCCCAGAGGGGACGCCCGCCCCACAATTTATGCAGAGTCCCGGATCTGAAACTAAGTGACATAGGGCTTCAGCACGCTGTTCGGGGCCGGAGTTTCTTCCATGCGATGCGGACCGGGAAGTACAGCACTACCGCCCAAATCGCTAACCCCGGGCCGTAGGAGAACAGCACCATAATCGCGCCAATCACTCCCTCCGCGGCGCTTCGGCATCCTTCCACCGCGGCGTTGCGAATCCGCGTCAGCGCCGACTTGGACGCTCCCCCCAATGGCGCCTTGTAGTCTTCGGTCAGCTTCACATTCACCGTGGCAAACTCTACGAGGTTCGTGAGATTCTTCCGCTGTGCCTCCATCTGCTCGACCTCGCCGCGCACGCGGCTCAACTGCTGTTCGACTTCAAGCACGTCCGACAGCTTGCCGGTGCGCTCGTGCAGCAGATCCGTCAGCCTCTTTTCGGTGTTCCGGGCGTTCGCCAGGCGCGCCTCAAGGTCCACGTACTGCTCGGTCACCTCTTCGCCGCTTTGCGACTCCTCTTCCACCCGGGCC
>Ga0182015_10008085_pt1 | contig 10098 bp, 8 predicted proteins | sample 712P3MmetaG_FD_120478 | JGI IMG/M metagenome (GOLD analysis project Ga0182015, IMG submission 120478) | Permafrost microbial communities from Stordalen Mire, Sweden - 712P3M metaG | ecosystem: Environmental > Terrestrial > Soil > Wetlands > Permafrost | place: Sweden: Stordalen | collected... | reverse complement strand
GTCGATCTCCATGGCGAGGAATTTGCCCTCGCGTGTCAGCGCCGTGCGATGGCGGGTTTTCGATGGGTGGCGCTTGGTGGTGGCGACCATGTCTTCGGCGCGGTCATAAATCATTTTGACGTGCTTGCCGGATTTCCAGGCGAGTAGCGCGGCGTGGCCGGCAAGCATGGACGGATATTCCTCCTTTCCGCCGAAGCCGCCACCGGTTTCGGTTTGCACCACGCGGATTTTGTCTTTCGGGAGGCCGAAGAGCCGGACCAGCGCTTTGTGGACGTAATAGGGGCATTGCAGCGAGCCCCAAACGGTTACGCCATCCGTAGGATTCGCTTGCGCGATCATTCCTTGCGGCTCGATGTAGAGCTGCTCTTGCGCGCCGGTTTCGTATTCGCCTTCGACGATGAAATCGGCGGCGCTCCACGCGGCGTCGACGTCGCCTTTTTCCACCAGGAACGATTTGAAGATATTGTCTTCGCCCCAGATTATTTGTTTTTTGGCGAGGGAGTCTTCGATGGTGAAGATTGCGGGTGACGGATCGATCTCGATCTGGACGGCGCGGCGGGCTTCTTCCAGCAGATATTTGTCAGGATGGGCGAGCAGGACTACCGGTTCCTCGGGATGGTTTACGAAATCGGCGACCAGGCAGGGTTGATCTTCGATCAACAGGGCGATGGTATTTTTGCCGAGGATGTCTTTGGCGGTGGCGATTGTAAATTCGTTCCACGGAATGGTGGGGTCGAAATAAATATTGTTTATGCGGCCTCGCGGGCTGGCGCTGCGCACCGTTGTGCCGTAAAGCATGCCGGGAAAAGAGATATCGTCTACGTAGCGGGCGCGGCCGGTTACTTTGTCGCGGCCTTCTTTGCGGGGGACGGAAGTTCCGATTAGGCGTGGTTCCGGCAAAGGCATCCTTGGGAAGCGGGATTGCCGCGCGACTTAGGCGGTATTTGGGATTCTAGCGCAGGGCGAGGAGGAATGGGGGACGGGCGGAAGTGGGCACAGACAGGAATGCCTGTGCGACTTAGAGGCGATCGGGAGTTAGTTTGGTGGTCATCTCTAGGACGCGGCTGTAGTAGTCGTGATGCTTTAATTGGGCGCCGGCTTGCTGGTCGACTAGGAACGTTACGTCGGGGTGGAGTTGCAGGGCCGACGCGGTGATCGACGCGGTTACGGGGCCTTCGATGGCTTGAGCTATGGGCGTGGCTTTGGAAGCGCCGCTCGCTAAGAGCAAGATGCGCTTTGCTTCGAGGATGGTGCCGATGCCCATGGTGATGGCGCACTCGGGAACGGTTTCGCCGGGGCCGAAAAATTTGCGATTGTCGTCGATGGTCTCTTTGCTTAAGACTTTCAGGCGCGTGCGCGAACCCAAACTGGAGGTGGGCTCGTTGAAACCGATGTGACCGTTGCGGCCGATGCCCAGGACTTGCAGATCGACGCCGCCGGCTTCGCGAATGGATTGTTCGTAGGCGTAGCAATATTTGTCGTAGTTGCCGGTGATGGTGCCGTCGGGGATGTGAATGTTTTTGACCGGAACATTGACGTGAGAGAAAAAAGTTTCCTGCATGAAGTGGTGGAAGCTTTGCGTGTGGCTGGCGGGGAGGCCGAGATATTCGTCGAGGTTAAAGGTGATGACGCGAGAGAAATCCAGATTTTCTTCGCGGTGAAGGCGGGCTAGTTCGTTGTAGACGCCAAGCATGGTGCTGCCGGTGGCTAGGCCGAGGCGTAGTTCGGGATTTCTGCGGACAGCGTTGGCGATGATGCGGGCGGCTTCGCGGCCGAGTTCATCTTTGGCGGGTTTTAGGACCAGCAGCATTTTACGATTTTCTCTGTTTCTAGTTTAAACCGATTTAAACATATAATTCCAGACCATTCGGCGGTGTCTAACAATTACGGTGTTGGTGGTCGCCAACGCACCATTGTTGCCGCGACGCCACGGCTATTGCGCCGGCGATGACCGAAGAATTGTCATCGCGAAATACAGTATTGGGTCTAAACTGCCGGGTCAACGTGGTTTTTGGGGTGGAACCTAACGATGGCTCTCAACGCAACCGATTGGATTGTGATTGCCGCGTACCTGCTGCTGAATTTGCTGATCAGCTTGTATTACCGGCGGCGCTCTTCGGGAAGCACCGAGGAGTTCTTTGTGTCGGGGCGCAATGTGTCGTGGTGGCTGGCGGGGACGTCGATGGTGGCGACTACGTTCGCCGCGGACACGCCGTTGTTTGTTACCGGAGTGGTGGCCAGGAACGGCATCTCCGGAAATTGGATATGGTGGTCGCAATGTTTGTCGGGAATGATGACGGTTTTCTTTTTTGCGCGGTATTGGCGGCGCGCAGGAATCCTGACCGACGTTGAGTTTGTCGAATTGCGATATGAGGGCAAGGCGGCGGCGTTTTTGCGCGGGTTTCGCGCGATTTATCTGGGCGGCTTGATGAACTGCCTGATTCTGGGCTGGGTGATCAAGGCCATGATCAGCATCACGACGGTGTTGCTGGGAAATGCCATCGCGCAGGGACGCGTGCTGTCGATTGGAATTGGCGGACATACGCTGTTTAGTTACACACTCGGAACGCCCGCGCACACCGGCTTGCTGATTTGCGTGCTGTTGCTGGTGCCGTTCACCGGACTGTATACGTTCATTGGCGGACTGTGGGGTGTGCTGGTCACCGATCTTTTTCAGTTTATTTTGAAAATGACGATGATCATCGTGCTGGCGTGGGTGGCGGTTTCGAAAATAGGCGGGATGTCGCTGCTGAAATTGCAGTTGTCGCACGTGGACGAAGCGGTGAGGCAAACGGGACAACCGACCAGCTCGGTGACCGCGTTTTTCCCGTCATTCCATCTGGGATGGACGACCGACGCGATTTGGACGCTGCCCGTAATTACATTTGTCCTGTATCTGGGCGTGCAGTGGTGGGCCAGCTGGTATCCGGGAGCGGAGCCGGGCGGCGGCGGTTACGTGGCGCAGCGTATGTTCAGTGCGAAAGACGAAAAGAATTCGCTGGCTGCGACACTGTGGTTCAACATCGCGAATTACGCGATGCGGTCCTGGCCGTGGATCGTCACCGGGCTGGTGGCGGTGGCGGTGTATTCGCCGTACGGAGGTTTGCATCCGAGTGCCGAGTTTGCCGCCGAACCGGAAAAGGGTTACGTGATGGTGCTGCGCGATTTTCTGCCGCCGGCGTTGCGCGGGTTGATGATCGCAGCATTTTTGGCGGCGTTTATGTCGACGGTCGGCACACAACTGAACTGGGGGACTTCGTATTTCATCAATGATTTCTACCGGCGGTTTGTGGTGCGCAAGGGCAGCGAAAAGCATTACGTGAGGGCCAGCAAACTGTTCATCGTGCTGCTGGTGATTTTGAGCGGCTACACGGCGGCACACATCACTTCCATTCAAGCGGCTTGGCAGTTGCTGCTGGGGATGGGCGCGGGGACCGGCGGCGTGCTGATGTTGCGGTGGTACTGGTGGCGGGTCAATGCGTGGAGCGAGATTTCGGCGATGGTTGCGGCGTTCGTGGTGTCGGTATCGCTGGCACGGATGAACTTTTCGGGAAATAACACCGTAGTGTTTGCAAAGACAGCGCTGATTACGACCGCGGTGACGACCGTGGTGTGGCTCGCGACGACTTTTCTGACCAAGCCGGAATCCGACGAGCGATTACTGAAATTTTATCGGCGCGTTCACCCGACGATTCATGGATGGAAGCGCATCGCGTTGTTGGCTCCGGACGTCAAGCCGGTGCGGGACTTCAAGGCGAATGCGTTTGATTGGGTGATGGGTTGCACGCTGGTGTACTGCTGCATGTTTGGAATTGGAGAGTTGGTGTTACAGGCCTGGGTGACGGGATTTGTGTTGCTCGCAGTGGCGGCGGTGGCGGGATATTTCATTTACTGGAGTTTGTCGCGGCGCGGGTGGGAGACGCTGTCGGGCGGAGTGGATGAAAGTGCGCCGGTTGCCGAAGGCGATTGATCGGTTGCGGCGCAACATTTCACAGGCGCCCCTCTAGGGAGGAGCGCCTACAAAGGCGATGCGCTAGCGACGCGCCTTAAACTACATCTGTAAATGGAAAGGACCGAGATTTCTCTCGGCCCTTTTCCTGATTCGGGTTGACGTTTCGAATTACGCCTTGCGGTGCGGAGACGCTTTTTCCAGGCGCGACAGCAAATGATGCGCTGAAGCGGGAGCCTGGAGCCGCGACTCGGTGATGATGTCCTCGGCGGAAATGTCCTTGCCGTAGAGACGCTTGTTGGCATCGTTGTCGGCGCGAACTGTGGAACCTTCGAGCGAGACACCGGCGAATACGCCGCGTGCGCGCGAGTAGCTCAACATCTCGGCCCGCATGGTGACGTCGGTTTCGGCCGAAGCATCGCGACCCTTGGGTCCCGCTGCAATCGACGCGTCGCCGCCGAGCTTCACCTTGCTGTGAAGGACGCTATCCGCACCACGGTTGTTCATCACGAGGATTACAAAGTCGGTGGCTTGGCCGCCGATCTGGAAGCCGAAGCTGCCGCCCTCGAGAGCCATCATCGTGGGCGCGCCCCATGGTCCGTTGTAGTCCGCGTGGGTACGGCAGGTCATCACGCCGCGGCCGTAGCTTCCGCCGACGATGAATGCAGCTTTGACCACCGATGGAAACACGATTACGCAGCGAGCTTTGTCGAGAGTGTCCTGGGGGACGTCATCAGGAATGTCCAAAATTTCCTGAACCACGGTGCCCGCGTTCTCGATACGCTCGTTTTCTTTCTGCTCTTCGTCTTTTGCTTTTGCCGAGGAAACGGGCGTCAGCGACAGTGCCGCCAAGACGAATGCTCCTGTCAAACCCAGTACAAAAGACTTCTTATTCAACGCCTTCATCAACTGTCTCCTTTATTCGACTTTCGTTTGACCGATTTAAGAACGGTAGCTTAACAAAAAACCTTAGGGGCAGTTAGCCCTTGCGATCCGAAACTAGAATGACGACGCCGCCGATCAAAGACAGCACCCCAAGGATCGGAGGGAGCGGAACATTGTGGTGCTCTTCCTTGGTGGCCTGAATGGGACCAACATCCAGCACTTTCTTCTGCGTCGTGTAAGTGAACCCTTGGTAGACCAGGGCTAGCACCCCGAGGATGACAAGAATAACTCCAAGCGGCTTCATAATTCCTCCTCGCGAACACAATTACCGTGAAATAGATGATTCCTTTACTACACAGAACGTTTGCTGCTCTACGCTCTGCGCAGAAGATGGCCGACCAGCGTCACCAGGAACAAAATCAAGAATAGGTAAAAAAGAATCTTCGCGATCCCCGCGGCCGCTAGGGCAATTCCAGTGAAGCCCAAGAGGGCGGCGAACAAAGCAACGATAAAAAAGCCTAATGCCCAGCGCAACATTTCAGCCTCCTACGACGAACGTGCAATGAAGTGATCGAACGAAGGGCCCAAATCTAGCTGCGAAACTTTTTGGAGTGTTTCTTTCAGCCACGATTCTCGTTAGTTGTACAGGAGCATAGCAGCAAGCTCCATACGGGAGAGACCTTAGCGGCTTCGGTACCTTCGTGTAGCGAACGTTCACCGGTTGAGGGCGTACAGCGATCGCGTGCCCAATTGTAGGCGGAACGATGTAAAAACTGCGGGGAGCTCGCTGGCCTCCGCATGTACCGTACTAGGACTGCGGCTGTGGGTAAGTTGCATTGTTCCTGCACTTTGAGATGAGCCTAATAAAGTTGCTCGGATGGCTCGCCGAATGCACCAACCTTCAGCGTTAAACGATTATCGCAACCAGTTTGAAGTTCGCCGACGTCATACGTTTGTGAGGATCGACGTGCAGGATTGCCGACTCCTTTCGTCCGCGAGTCGCACCGCAATCCGGGAGTTCTTTAATCGAATACCAAGTGGAAAACTGAGGAGGCATTGTGACGGAACCGATACGACTGTTAGTTGCCGACGACCACGAAATTATGCGGCAAGGAATACGATCTTTGCTGGAGGCCCAACCTGGCTGGAAAGTTACAGCGGAGGCCAGCGATGGGCGTGAGGCAGTGGAGAAGGCCAAGGAAATGAAGCCGGACGTAACGGTTCTGGACATCAGCATGCCTCTTTTGAATGGACTGGAAGCGGCGCGCCAGATGATCAAGAACGATGCTCGGGCGAAGATTTTGATTCTGACGATGCACGAGTCCGATCCTCTGATTCGCGAGGTGTTGGATGCCGGAGCGCGTGGCTACGTACTGAAGTCGGACGCGGGCCGCGACCTGGTTACCGCCGTAAATGCCGTGCGCTGCAACAAGACGTATTTTACGGCTAAGGTCGCGCAAGTGGTGCTGGACGGATACCTCGACAAAAAGCCCAAGAAAAACGACGAGAAGAAAATAGATTCGCACAGCCGGCTGACGCCGCGACAACGGGAAATCGTGCAACTGCTGGCGGAAGGCAAGAGCAGCAAGGAAGTTGCGGTGGCGTTGGGGCTCAGCGTGAAAACGGCGGAGACCCACCGCGCGAATATTATGCGGCGTCTGGATTGCCACTCTGTGAGCGAATTGGTGCGCTATGCCGTGCGCAACAATATTATTCAGGCGTAGGACTTCAGGGGAGCTAGGGTGCGCGTACACCCACCGCTTCTGCGAAAGTGGGTATTCCGCTGTATTCCCGTCGCGAGGCAGGCGTGGTCTCCTGATATTGCAGTAACGAACTCAAGAACCGAGGAGGTTCCATGAACTGGGATCAAGTGGAAGGCAAATGGAAGCAAGCCTCTGGAAAAGTCCAGGAAAAATGGGGCAAGTTGACCAACGATGATTTGCAGGTGATCGGCGGCAAACGCGACCAGCTGATTGGCAAGATCCAGGAGCGTTACGGGGTCGCAAAAGAAGATGCGGCGCGGCAGGTGGATGAGTTCTCGCGCACGTATGGAACCGATGAAACCACGGTGCGGGAAAAGACGCGATCGGCAGGCGGGCACTAAAAGTATTTTGGGAGCCGTTAGAAGTCGCAGATACGTTTGTGATTGGTTCACTGGCCGGAGCGAAGCTGCTTCGGCCAGTTTGTTTTGGGCTGGATGTCAGAGAAAGTTGGCGATTCAGGAGATGCGCGTCCTGCGGCGGTAGAAAGTCCATTCTAAAGAACGGCCCCTACATTTCGCTTTTCTCATTCGCGTCGCGTCCGTCGTTTGCGCCCATTTCGAAGGGTTTGTCGTAGCCGGTCATCTCCAGGTAGCCTGCGCCGGCAATCGGCGCGTTCTGCTTCATTCCGATAAAACTCACCGCACCCTCCCAATAACTTGGCGCTAGTTTTGTGCTGCCGGTCAATTCCTGCGAGGGGAGCGGCGTTCTCGCGTCCAGCTCGATGCCTAATTTTGGGATCGAGATATGCCAGCGGACCGGATAGACCGCGTGGGTTATAGCGCTCGACCAATTGTCGCCCAGAGGCTCGAGCGTAAAATCGCCCGAGCGCAGATGCGTGGTTGTTCCGGTCGCATCCACAAACGTGCCTGCCGAATAGGGATCCGCCGAACCGTCTTTGCGACGGATGCGGAACAGCATCAGTTCGGTTTTGTCGTCGAGCTGGATGCCGAACCAGTCCCATCCAACTTGATTTCTGCTGAGCTGGTGGGTGAAGAATTCGTGATCCATCCACGCGAGGCCCGTCACGTCAAATGCCTTGTGGTCAAGCTCGATGCGACCGGTAGTGACCAGCCGCGTGAGGGAAATGTAGTGCGACGCCCGGCCCGGCCCTTCAGCTTTTTGGCTAACGCCATGTTCACCGTTGATGACCGGCGGTTTGTCGGACTGCAGAGTGAATTGCAAACTGAAGCGCGGATCGAACGCTTGCAGTTTTTGTTGGGAAGCCTGCCACTGGATTTGCCAGTTGCCGTTCCAGATCCAGCCGTCGGTCGCGCTGATGCCTGCGAGGCCAGGCCCCGCGCGGCTGGTGCGTTCCGTGTGATAAAACGCCTGGCCGTCTAAGTCGCTTAGAGCCAGGTGAGCCAGATAGAGATCGCGCACATCCCACGGCCTTGTCTTTGCCGGATCGCGATTCACACCTTGACGGAAAAATGTGAGTTCGAATCCAAAGCGATGGCCGTCGGCAGATTTAACGTTGCCGGTGTAATACCACCATTCCGTTTGATAATCCGGATGATCGAAGTAGTCGCGGGGGAATTCGTAACGATAGCCGGGCAGCGCCGCGCCATATTGCGCGGCGGCCGTCGGTAGCGAAGGTTGCAGCACCAGCAATACAGCCGCGAGATACGCGAGCCTATTCCTCATGCACAACCTCTATGGGGTTCAAACGCACAGCGACATTCGCCGGGTACAATCCGGCCAGCACGGTAGCGGCGTAGACGACGCTCAGCGCGCCAAGAATGATCGCAACCGGCCAGTGAAAGCGTATAGTCCAGCCGAACGATTGCTTGTTGATCACAAATATCAGGATCAGCGATAGGACAAATCCAAGCGCCACGCCCGCGAACGTTGCGAGCAAACCGAGCAAGCCTGCTTCGACCATGATCAGTTTGCGAATTTGGCTGGAAGCCGCTCCCAGAAATCGGAGCAGACCCAGTTCCCGGCGACGATCGATCACCAGAGCGAGCAACGCCCCGGCGACGCCCATCACGGCAACGATTACTGCCACGGCTTCCAGCGCGTAGGTAATGGCGAAGGTGCGGTCGAAAATGCGCAAGGCCTCGCGTCGCAAATCGCGATTCGAAAAAATCAAAACGCGATGGCCGATGGATGCCTGCTCGATTTCCGCGCGCACTGTTTGCAGCGATGCGTCCGGCGTAACGTAGATAGCCAGGTTCGAAGGCGCCGGGTCGGGCAGGTAACGCAGAGCGGTACTACGGTCCATCAAGATGACTCCGCGCTCGCTCGAGTAATCATAAAAAATGTCCGCAACGCGAAATGTTGCCTTCGCGGCTCCGAGGGGCAGCGTGATGGAGTCGCCGGCATGAACGTGATGTTTGTTCGCAAAGGGTTCGCTGACGATTACAGCGTTTGCGTCCCGCAGTTCGGCCAGAACCTCGTTTGTGGGCCGCCCGGAAAGAAAATCCGCCTTGTGATACGAGCGCAGCACGCGGAGTTCGACCGAGCCGAGACCCGCGGGCAGTCCGTCATAGCTGATTTCGTATTCGCGCAAACGGTCGATCGCGGCTACACCCGGTAACGCGGCAATCGTGTCCGAGAGTTCGGGAGAAATCGTCGGATGACGATCGGCGGCTGGATCGCCGGCCGGCCTCATATAAAGGTCCGCGGGTAACTGGTCTCCCATCCACAACAGCACGGTTTCTCGAAAGCTGCCCACCATGATGCCGACGGAAGTCATCATCGCAATTGCGGTGGAAAGCGCGCCGACCAGGACAGATGTTCTCCGGATTGAAGCGGACAAACTTCGCGATGCGAGTACGAATTCCACGCCGAGTATTTTTCCGAGCACGCGCGACGCGAAAAGCATGGTCGCATCGACCAGCGCAGGAATCGCCAAAGCCGAAGCGACGATTAGCAGTATCGTGGCGAGATAGCCGGACAACGGCTTGCCCCCAATTGCCGGAGCGCGAGCCGCAATCGCCGCGCCTAGCCCAAGCGCGACAGCCCACATTAAATCGCGCGTCTTGTGAACACGCGCCGTGTATTCCCGGCGTCCGCGCGCCATCGCTTCGACCGGCGGCACAAGCGACGCCTCGCGTGCGGGAGAAAACGCTGACGCGACCGCGACGCCGATGCCGATGGTCAGCGCGATGATCACCGAACTCGCGGTCAATGCAATCGACCCTGGTCGACTGCTGACGTACAAAGCATCGACCGTCGTCGACATCAATTTCACCGCTCCGCTCGCCATTACGCGTCCCAACGGCAGGCCGAGCAAAGCGGCGAGCAAGCCGAAGCTGGCCGCCTCCCCAAGAAACGCCGCAAGAACCGTGCTCCTGCTCGCTCCAAGCGCGCGCACGATACCGATCTCGGCGCGCCTGCGCACCACCGACACGGAAATCGTGTTGTAGATCAGGAATGCGCCGACAACCAGGGCGATATAACTGAGCAATCGCAAATTCCAGCGAAACGCCGCCAGCATCCGGCGATTTTGTTCCGTGCCCGTTCCCGCCAGACGCACCTCGACACCCGCCGGTACAG
>Ga0182015_10008084_pt1 | contig 10100 bp, 9 predicted proteins | sample 712P3MmetaG_FD_120478 | JGI IMG/M metagenome (GOLD analysis project Ga0182015, IMG submission 120478) | Permafrost microbial communities from Stordalen Mire, Sweden - 712P3M metaG | ecosystem: Environmental > Terrestrial > Soil > Wetlands > Permafrost | place: Sweden: Stordalen | collected... | reverse complement strand
AGCATGCAGGTGATCTCCGGATCGTCGATCGCAGGAAAATAACTGCGCGAGTCCGCGGAAATGCGCCATCCGGCGCGCGCAAATAGTTGCACCGTGGCATCCTGCAAACTGCCTTTGGGAATACCCAGCTTCAATCGGCGCACGGACGCGCCCGCGCCGCCCTCCGCGAATCCCGGCTTGCTCATCGCGCCGCTCCTTCGCCATACACGTTTTTCGGATCGAACGTGCGCTCGCCGGAAACGGTTACTCCGCCATCCGCATCCAGACGCCGGAAAAAGCAGCTGCGATAACCTTCGTGGCACACGCCCGGCCCGACCGCGTCCACGCTGACCAGCAGCGCATCGGCGTCGCAATCCAGAAGAATTGTGCGCACGCGCAGCACGTGGCCGCTGGATTCTCCCTTGCGCCACAATTTATTTCGCGAGCGGCTGAAGAAAGTCACTTCGCCCGTGGCGCGCGTAGCCTCCACGGCTTCGGCATTCATGAAACCGAGCATCAGGACTTCCTTTGACGTTGCATCCTGAATCACGGCCGGCAAAAGACCTCCGGACTTTTCAAATGCGAGTTGCATGACGTTTATCCTCGTCCCTTCGCGTGCGAATCGCGCGGCCGGTATTTCGCGCGGGCCCTCTATCTCGATATCCAAGTTGCCACCAATAAAAAAGCCCGCTGGCGTTTACCGCGCCAGCGGGCCAATGAGTGCGATTGAGATTCGCGCTACTCGGGCCTCCGCGGGCACGGCCGTACCTCGGCGTGATGATGATGGAAATGGCGATGCGCGGACGCTCTCATGACAATATCCAGATTAGCCGAGCCACCCGCCGCCGTCAAGCCCGTAACTGCGATGGGTTACGCGCCGCGCAGTGCTTCTTGCGCAGCGGAAACGGTCTGCGCGATCTCCGCATCCGAATGCGCGGCGGAGACGAACAGCGCCTCGAATTGCGATGGCGGCAAAAGCACTCCGCTCTCAAGCATCGCGCGAAAAAACGCGCCGAAGCGGGCGGTATCGCAGCGCTTCGCGTCCGCGTAATTGCGCATCGCGCCGCCCGCGAAAAATATCGTGAGCAGCGATCCGACTCGCGCTACTTGCGCCGCCACCGCGGCCTGGGCGATGGCGCGAGAGATTCCTTCGGCCAGATTTGCGGCCTTGCGATTGAGCGCTTCGTAAAACCCGGGCGCGGACAATTTTTCGAGCGTCACCAATCCGGCGCGCACGGCGACGGGATTCCCGGACAGCGTCCCGGCCTGATACACCGGCCCTTCCGGAGCGAGGCGTTGCATTAAATCGCGCCGGCCGCCGTATGCCGCGAGCGGCAGGCCGCCGCCTACGATTTTGCCCAGCGTCGTGAGATCCGGCGTAACGCCGTAGAGCGTCTGCGCGCCGCCGTAGCACAATCGAAATCCACTGATGACTTCATCGAAGATCAGTAGCGCGCCCTCGCGCGTGGCGATCTCGCGCAAGCCCTGAAGAAATCCGGCCGCTGGCGGAACAACGCCCATATTGGCCGCGACAGGTTCGACGATCACCGCCGCGATACCTCCCGCGTGCTCGCCAAAGATGCGCTGCACCGCCTCGAGATCGTTGTAAGGCGCGTTGAGCGTGAGCGCGGCGAGCGCTTGCGGCACGCCCGGACTCGAAGCGATGCCAAGCGTGGCCAGTCCCGAGCCGGCCTGCGAAAGAAAACTGTCGGCGTGGCCGTGATAGCAGCCCTCGAATTTCAAAATGAAATCGCGGCCGGTCGCGGCGCGCGCCAAGCGCACAGCGCTCATGGTGGCTTCCGTGCCGGAACTCACCAGGCGCACTTTTTCGATCGACGGCAATGCGGCGCCGATTCGCGCGGCGAGTTCGGCCTCGGCCTCCGTGGTCATGCCGTAGCTGGTTCCCCGCGCGGCCTGTTCGGCGACGGCGCGAACCACGTCCGGATCCGCGTGACCCAGAATCAGCGCGCCCCAGGAGCAAACGTAATCCAGATAATCATTGCCGTCCGCATCCCACAACCGCGAGCCGCGCGCGCGCTCAACAATAACCGGTTCGCCGCCCACGGAACCGAACGCGCGCACCGGGCTATTCACACCGCCGACCAGCAACTGCTGCGCGCGCGCGAACAATTCGCGCGAACGCGTGCGCGGACGCGAGCGCTGCGCCGATGCTCCTGACTTCGATTCCGCGGACATGATTGTTTAAGCGCCCTTGAGCCAGCGCGCGGCGTCTTTGGCGTGATAGGTGAGAATGAAACTCGCGCCCGCGCGCGCGATACCGGTAAGAATTTCGAGCGTCACGCGCTGTTCGTCAATCCAGCCGTTGCGCGCCGCCGCCTTGACCATCGCGTATTCCCCGCTAACGTTGTACGCGCCCACGGGAACGTCGAAGCGCTCGCGCACCGCGCTCACCACGTCGAGATACGACATGGCGGGCTTGACCATCACCATGTCCGCGCCTTCGGCCACATCCAGCGCGACTTCGCGCAGCGCCTCACGCGCATTCGCCGGATCCATTTGATAGCTGCGACGGTCGCCAAACTGCGGCGCCGATTGCGCCGCCTCGCGAAATGGTCCGTAGAAGCCGGAACAATATTTCGCGGCGTAAGACAAAATCGCGGTCTGCTCGAATCCATGCAGATCGAGCGTCTGGCGGATCGCGCCCACGCGCCCATCCATCATGTCCGAAGGCGCCACGATATTCGCCCCGGCGCGCGCGTGCGACAGCGCCTCCGCCGCGAGCACTTCCACGGTGGCATCGTTCTGCACATCGCCATTCTCGACGATGCCGCAATGTCCGTGGCTGGTGTATTCGCACAAGCAAACGTCGGTAAGAATAAGCAGCTGCAAATTCGCTTTGCGGATGGCCTCGATCGCGCGCTGCACCACGCCGGACGGAGAATACGATTCCGTCCCGCGATCGTCTTTCTTCTCTGGAATGCCAAACAGCAGCACCGCCGGAATTCCCAGCGCCTGCACTTCCCGGCAGTCTTCCACCAGGCGATCCACCGACTGCTGAAAAATTCCCGGCATCGAAGCGATTTCGTTGCGCACGCCCGAACCCGGACACACAAACATCGGATAAATAAAACTCGCGACCGAAAGCCGCGTTTCGCGCACCAGGCTGCGAATCGCCTCCGATCGCCGCAAACGCCGCGGCCGCGTGACCGGAAACGTCATGCTGGTTTCACCATGCTCCCCGAGCCCCCGGAAAAATATTCCGCGACCGCGCGCACCACCGAATTCGCCGTGGCCTGCCGCGCCGTGATTGCCACCGGCAATCCGGCCTCGCGAATCGCCGCGGCCGTCGACGGCCCTACTGCCGCGAATGCCGCGCGCGCCGCCACGCGCCGCATCGTGCCGTGCCCGAATTCCGTCTGCAAATTGGCCAGCGCCGAAGGACTGAAAATTGCAACCACGTCAAAATCCGCGGCGCGAAACATCTCCGATACGCACGCCTCGTGCGTGCCGATCCCGCCCGTCCGATAGACCACCACTTGCACCACCTTCGCTCCTTGCGCCTCTAAAGCCCGCGGCAAATCCTGATTGGCGCGGTCACTGCGCGGCAAAAGCACTTTGCGTCCCGAAACCGCCGGCCCCAGTTCGCGCGCCATGGCCAATCCACTGAATTCGCGCGCGACATACTCCACGCGAATTCCTTCGGCCGTCGCAGCGCTGGCGGTTGCCGGCCCCACGGCCGCAAAACGTGGCGGCGCGCTCGCCGGCACACCCGCCGCGCGCGCCCGGCAACGCCCGGCGAAAAATCTGGCCGCGTTCGCGCTGGTTAGCAACACCCAATCGTACGTCGCCAATTCCGTGATGGCGCCATCCAGCGGCCCCGGCTCCTCCGGTTCGGAAAAACTCACCGCCGGAAGGATGAAAACAATCGCCCCTACGGCCGTAAATCCTTCCACCACGTCGCGCGCCTGTTCCGGAGAACGCGTCACAACGATGCGCTTTCCGGCCAGCGCCCCGCTCATGGCACTTTTCCCGCGCGGGCCGGGCCTGCGGAATCGGCCAAACCGCTAAGGCCCAGAATTCGATCCGCTCCGTCCGCCATCAGCGCCGCGGCCAAACTGTGCCCGAGATCTTCCGGCCGGTCCGCGCGCCCCGCGGCTTGGCGACGCAAACACTCGGCGCCATCCGGCGATAGCACGGCTGCATCGAGCGCCAGCCGGCCATTCTCGACGCGCGCCCAGGCCCCAATCGGAATTTGGCAACCTCCGCCCAGCGCCGCGAGCAGCGCGCGCTCAGCCGTAATGCTTGCGCGCGTCTCCGCGTGATCCAGCGCCCTTAATCGCTCGATCAACTCCGCATCGTCCGCGCGCGCTTCGATCGCCAGCGCGCCCTGGCCCGCCGCCGGAAGACTTACCTCAGGCGGCAATATTTCGCTGATTCGTTGCGTCAAACCCAGCCGATCCAGGCCCGCTTTGGCCAGCACAATCGCGTCGTAATCGCCGCGATCGAGTTTGCCCAAGCGCGTATCCACGTTGCCCCGCAACTCCGCCAGCGCAAGATCGTGACGATAGTGGCGCAACTGACTCTGGCGGCGCAAGCTGCTCGTCCCCACGCGCGCGCCGGGCGGTAGCGCGTCAAGAGCCACCCCGGTGCGCGAGATCAGCGCATCGCGCGCATCCTCGCGCTCGAGAATCGCGGCCAGCGTGAGCCCCGCGGGCAATACCGTCGGCACGTCCTTCAAGCTGTGCACGGCCAAATCCACGCGCCCGTCCAGCAGCGCGTCCTCAATCTCCTTCAAAAACATCCCCTTGGTTCCCACTTGCCCGAACGGCAGATCCACGGCGCGATCGCCGGCGGTTTTGATGATCACGATCGTCGCGTCCGCGCCCGTGCGCTCGCGCAGCAATCGCCGCACATGCTCGGCCTGCCACAGCGCGAGCTGGCTGCCGCGCGTGCCGATCGAAAGCAGTTTCAAGATTTTCCTTGATCCAGGCGAAACAGATCGCGCAGCGCTTCGAGATTCTGAAGTTTCCTGCGCAGTTCGCGCTCGCCGCGCAGGCGTTCCACCGGATCGAGCAGCACGCGGTCCACAAATTCCTCGAGCAGCCGCGCCACGCGCGCGCGATCCGCCGCCGGCAAATGCGCCAGATCGCCCATGCGCGCGGCAAGAAACGCTTCGCGCTCGGCCGCAAGCCGCTCGCGCAGGCCCGCGAGCACGACGCTGGAATTCACGCCCGCTTGCCAGTTCAAGAATTTATCCACGTGTTCGCCGACAATCGTTTCGGCGCGCGGAATCTCCGCCGCACGCGCGCGCTTGTTCTGCTCCACAATCTCTTGCAAATCGTCGATATTGTAGAGATAAACGTTGTAAAGGCCCGCCACGCCCGGTTCGACGTTGCGCGGCACGCCCAAATCGATCAGCAACAGCGCGCGATTCCCTCGCGCTTCCATGGCGCGCTCGACCATCGCGCGCGTCAGCACCGGCTCAGCGCTTGTAACCGAAGTGACCACCATGTCCGGCCATGCCAGCGCCTTCGGCACGTTCTCCCACGCCACGGTCTCCGCGCCGAAGCGCACGGCGAGATCGCGCCCGCGCTCGATCGAACGATTCGAGACGCGCAATCCGCCGATGCCGCGATCGCGCAGATGCGTGACCACCAATTCTCCGGTATCGCCGGCGCCCAAAATCAACGCGCTGTGATTCTTCAAGCTTCCAAAAATTCGCTCGGAAAGCTTCACGCCGGCGAACGCCACCGAAACCGGACGCGTCCCGATCTCGGTTTCCGAACGCACCCGCTTGCCCACTTCCAGCGCGCCTTGAAACATGCGATTCAGCACCGGCCCCGTTGCGCCGTGGTCCAGCGCGATGCGATAGGCCTCGCGCACCTGGCCCAAAATTTCCGCTTCGCCCAGCAGCATGGAATCAAGGCCGGCCGCCACGCGATACAGATGCCGCACCACGTCCAGATCGCGATGGCGATACAGGCTGCCGCCCAGCTCGTCCGGATTCATGCGGTGGAACGAGGCCAAGAACAGTTCCATCGCCGCGGCGCTATCGGCTGTGGTTTCCGGAGGCACGCCGTACAGCTCGCTGCGATTGCAGGTGGAGAGCACCAGCGTCTCTTCCAGGATGCCGCGCGCGCGCAACTGCTCGGCGGCCATGCAGGCTTGCTCGGCGTTGAACGCCACGCGCTCGCGCAGCTCCAGCGTCGCCGTGCGATGATTCAATCCGATGAGGACCAATTCCATTCGCGCCGCGCTCACAAGTACCGATGAAAACGCGAGAGATATAGATTGACGATGCTGTAGCTGAAAATCACGAACACGAAATTCGCCACGCACAGCGCCGAAGCGCGCGCGCCGCGCCAGGTTCCCGTCCGGGCGAGCACAAGATAGGCGGCGTACGCGGCGAAAATCAGCAGCGTGATGCCGACCTTCCAATCGTCGTCCCAGTATCGGCCCAGCAGGCGATGCGCCCAGACGAATCCGGTCGCCACGCCGATGGTCAGCGACGCCAGCCCCACGCGTACGCTCGAGCGGCTAAGCTGTTCCAGCGCGTCCAGCGCCGGAAAACGCCAGCCCAGCGGGCCCAGCCGCCGGTCGCGCAGCATGCGATTTTCGATCAGGTAAATCAGGCTGGCCACGAATGAAAGCGCAAATGCCGCGTAGGCCAGAATATTCAGCGTGACGTGCAGCGCGAAGATTGCTCCGCGCGCCGGCGGAGCCGCGGTTCCCGGCGTGGCGAAGGCGTGCGCGAAAACGAAGAGCGCCAGCACCACCGGCAATACGAAGGCGCCCACCGTTTTCTGGCGCAGCACAAGCTCCAGGCACAGATACGTCGCGGCGAGCAGCCACGCGAAAAGCGAAAGTGAGCCTGCCAAATCGTCGTAGGGCACGCCGTGAATCATGTGCGAGCGCGCCAGCAGCGCGAAATAATGCAGAATCAGTCCGCCAGAAAGCGCAAACGTCGCGGCGCGGCCCACCGGGCGCGCCGGCGCATACAAAAATCGCACATAGCAGCCGAGGCTCGCGGCGTAACACGCCAGCGTCGCAAGCACGAGTACGAGGTAATTTGTCATGATCGCCCAAACGGCTCGGCGCGCTGCGGAAGCTTTCGGCTTTCGGCCTCCGGCGGACGTCCGCACGCGGGGCTTGGCCTGAACCTTTCTTCGATTCGCTGCCTGTATAGTATCGCCAATCCGGGCGGGGCGGAAACGATGTCTCGGAAGCGGCGTACGCTGCGTCACCCGCGGGCTTTTGCTATGATCACTCGCGAGAACCCTGCATGAACCTCCACGCAGAACCCGCCGCCGGCTCGCTGAGCCGCAAAGAGCTGTTGCTTCGCGCCTGCCATGGGCAGCCTGTGCAGCGCGTGCCGGTGTGGATGATGCGTCAGGCGGGCCGATTCCTGCCCGAATACCGCGCGCTGCGCCAGAAACACGGCTTTCTGGAGTGCTGTAAGACGCCGGAACTCGCCGCGGAGATTTCGCTGCAGCCGTTTCGCGCGCTTGGCGTCGATGCCGTCATTCTCTTCTCGGATATTTTGATTCTTGGCGAGGCCATGGGCCTTCCGATCGAGATCGGCGATGGCGGCCCTGTGATTCAGCAAACAGTGCGCACCGCCGCGCAGGTGGAAGCGCTGAAAATCTTCGATCCGGAAGCTGAAACCGCGTTCACCGTGGCGGCCATTCGCCGCCTCGTCGGAGAACTCGGCCCCGGCGTGCCGGTTCTCGGCTTTGCCGCCGCGCCGTGGACGCTGGCGTGTTACATGATCGAAGGCCGCAACGAGATGGGATTCCCCGCTGCGCGATCGATGCGAGATAGCGAACCTGCTTTATTGCGCGCGCTGCTCGAAAAAATCGCCGAAGCCACCGCGCTCTATCTCCGCGCGCAGATTTCCGCCGGCGCCGCGGCGGTGCAACTCTTCGATACCTGGGCCGGCGATTTGACGCTCGCCGAATATCGCGAGTTCGCGCTGCCCGCGACGCAATTTATTATCGAGGAGTTGGCTGCGACTTCCGACGCGCCCGTGATTCTGTTCACCAAGAATTCCAATCATCTGCTCGATGCCGTTGCCGAATCGCGCGCTACAGTTCTGAGCGTGGATGCTCGTGCCGATCTGGCGGATTTGCGCCAGCGCTTCGGCGGCTCCATCGCGCTGCAAGGCAACGTGGATCCCAATATTCTCCTGGGCCCCGAGTCCGCCGTGCGCGAAGCGGCGCGGCAATCCGTGGCGAAGACCGGCGGCATCGGTCACATCCTGAATCTCGGCCATGGCGTGCTGCCGCAAACGCCCGTGGCCAACGCGCGCGCGTTCGTCGAAGCGGGACAATCCGCTCCCGTCGGAGTTGCGGCAGTCCCGGCCGCGCAGGAATCGCGGCCCGCGGTGCGCACCGTTTAGGCGCGGCAACTATGTCTTCACTCATCTCCAATTCCGATCGGCAAGACCTGACGCATCTCGAAATCTCCGAGGATTTTCTTCAGAAATACAATCGTCCCGGTCCGCGCTACACCAGCTACCCGACCGCGCCCGTCTGGCAAGACGATTTCGGCCCGGACGATCTCGAAGAAAGTTTTCGCCGCGCCGACGCGGCACGCACTCCGCTCTCGCTCTACATGCATCTGCCGTTCTGCGAGAGTTTGTGCCTGTTCTGCGCTTGCAACGTGGTGATCGAAAAGGATCACGCCGCGGCGCCGCCCTATCTTGATCTGCTCAAACGCGAAATCGAACACGTCAGCCAATTCGTCTCCCGCTCCCGCCCGGTCGTGCAATTCCATTGGGGCGGCGGCACGCCCACCTATCTTTCCCCGGCGCAGATGGAAGATTTATTCGCTTTCGCCGCGGCGCGCTTCTCGATCGCGCCGGAAGCCGAAATTGGCATCGAAATCGATCCGCGCGTCACCACCATTGCGCACCTGGAATCTCTGCGCCGCCTCGGCTTCAATCGCTTGAGCCTCGGCATCCAGGATTTTCATCCCGAGGTGCAGCAAGCAGTCCGCCGGATTCAGCCCTTCGAGGCCACGCGCGATCAAATCGCCGCCGCGCGCGCGCTTGGTTTCACCAGCATCAACGTGGATTTGATCTACGGACTGCCGTTTCAAACCGCGTCGCGTTTCGCCCACACCGTCGAACAAGTTTTAGAGCTGCAACCGGATCGCGTCGCCCTGTTCAGCTACGCGCACGTGCCCTGGCTGCGCAAACAGCAAGGCGCTTTTGCCACGCATCTCCCCGAAGGCATGGAAAAATTCCGCATTTTCCGCGCCGGCCTGGATGCTTTTCTTGGCGCGGGCTACGCCTACATCGGCATGGATCATTTCGCGCGACCCAACGATGAACTCGCCATCGCGCAGCGCGAGCGCACGTTGCACCGCAATTTTCAGGGCTACACCACCAAAGCCGGAGCCGATCTCTACGGCATGGGCGTCAGCGCGATCAGCGCCGTCGCCGATACTTATGCCCAAAACGTGCGCGATCTCGCCGGCTACGGCGCGCGCATCGCCGAACGCGGCATCGCCACCATGCGCGGCTACCGGCTCTCCGCCGACGATCGGCTGCGTCGCGCCGTGATCAACCGCCTTCTGTGCCACACGGTCGTGCGCAAATCCGAAATCGAATCCGAGTTCGGCATCCACTTCGACGAAACTTTTGCGCCCGAACTCGAGCGCTTGCAATCGTTCGCCGCCGATGGCCTGCTCGTCTGCACTCCCGGCGAATTGCGCGTCACCGGCCCCGGCCGCATTTTTATTCGCAACGTGGCTATGGTTTTCGATCCCTATCTCGAGCGCCAGAAACTCGAAACCCAGCCTCTTTTCTCCAAGACGCTCTAGCCTCCCGTGCCCGAAGACGCCAAGAAGTCTCCGGACGCAACATCGCAAAGCTGGAACCCTGAAACGTATGCGCGCAATGCCCGCTTCGTCGCCGAACTCGGCGCACCGGTCGTCGAATTGCTGGCGCCGCGCGCGGGTGAGCGCATTCTCGATCTCGGCTGCGGCGATGGCGCGCTTACGCTGAAACTCAAATCGCTCGGCTGCGATGTCGTCGGCGTCGATTCCAGCGCCGCGCAAGTCTTGGCCGCGCGCAAGCTCGGACTCGACGCGCGCGTGATGCGCGCCGACGATTTGGAGTACGGCACCGAATTCGACGCCGTCTTCAGCAACGCTGT
>Ga0182015_10008083_pt1 | contig 10100 bp, 10 predicted proteins | sample 712P3MmetaG_FD_120478 | JGI IMG/M metagenome (GOLD analysis project Ga0182015, IMG submission 120478) | Permafrost microbial communities from Stordalen Mire, Sweden - 712P3M metaG | ecosystem: Environmental > Terrestrial > Soil > Wetlands > Permafrost | place: Sweden: Stordalen | collected... | reverse complement strand
GGATCTGGCCATCGTCATCGTTAAAGAACGGCAGACCGTATGGTTGCCTACTCTCCCAGTCCGCCTTGTTCGCGACGATCACGGCGATGTCGGGCTCGACACCAGAAAACAGCCGACTGAAGTAGGCGTAGGCATCCGCGGCGATATTGGCTGAGACCCGCGCGCGAACCTGTGCTCCAAGGCTATAACGCACCTCAAACGGATAGCCGCCCAGGAGTTCAAGCTCTGATGCCATCGCCATCAGACAAAACCTAGTGGTCAATCGTCGACCGGACGGATCGCGGCTTCAACCGGGCGGTGATTAGCCATGGCGCGCAGAACGTGCCGGTAGATGATGAGTTTCCGTGTCCGTCCTTAGTCACTCGATGTTTACAATCTCAAATTCGGAGCTCTTTCAGGCGCGATATGGTCTTTTTTCGTACTTGATTTGCGGAAGATTGTCTATCTACGGCGGGTGGAGATGGTTGTGAACATCAGAGAAACGACAATTGTGCTCGCGAGTCGGAGCCCCGGAGTTCCCAGACTTGCGCGTTGGTGTTTGCGTTATTCTCCGACTCAATACGGGAAGAAAGCCTTGGCCGTAGTGGGGGACGCTCTCGAGAGAAGAACACCCCACAATGTCGTGGCTACGACTCAGTTCGGCTACGAGATGTTTTGTGAAACTGAAGACGTAATACAGCGCCACATCTATCTCTGTGGTGTCTGGGAACCGCACTTGACGGCGTGGATCCAAGGACGCCTCCGACCCGGAGATACCTTTGTGGACGTGGGTGCCAATGTTGGTTATTACACCTTGCTCGCTGCTAGTTGCGTCGGCCAACGAGGCCACGTTATTGCGATCGAGGCATCCCCATCAATCTTTGGTCTGCTGAAAAACAATGTACAGAGGAATGGAATTGGCACTCAAGTTCGTTCCCTCAATGTGGCTGCCTCAGATGAAGCTGGGACAGTCACTGTGTACGGCGGCCCGAAAAACAACCTCGGACTGACCAGTACATTGCCGCGCGAGGATTTCAAGATCGAAGCAACGGTACAGTCGATGCCGCTTCGTGACATTCTCACTGATGATGAAATGACCACTGCGCGTCTCATCAAGATAGATGTCGAAGGACTGGAGGGGCCCGTGGTTCGCGGTTTACTTCCGGCGCTCTCAACGTGCCGTGAGGACCTGGAATTGGTTCTAGAGGTTAACGGTGGGCCCACCCCTCAAGGCGAAAAGGCGTCTGACGTCGTTGGGCTACTGCGGGAATTCGGCTTCAATGTTTATGAAGTAACAAATAGTTACAGACTCGATTCTTATCCGGAGGCGGTGGACAGACCGCAACGCCCTCAGCGGATCTACGGTGAAATCGATTCTGACGTAAGCGCGGACCTCATCTTCTCCCGAATTGACGCCCCACATCTCTAATGGTTCTGTCGAGAAGAGCCCGCGCGGCTAGGTGGCGACAGCTGAGAGCAATGCGTGCAACGGATTCGTGAGTCGTTGCACCGTGATCAAGGCCGGAGCGAGCGACGAGAATCGAACTCGCGTTGTTAGACGGGATACGTGAGGAGAGCCATTGAAAGAATTGGGGGCGACTTAATTGCGCAATTCGAACCGCTCATTATCGAAAGAGCGAAGTAATTACCAAGCGAGTTCGTCCGGGCCCTCCTGGAACGTGCCCGTAGGGCCATCGGCTCCGATGGACGCCATGCGCACGATGACGTGCGCACCTATCTCGACGGGCTGACCGGTACTGCTCCACGGCGTGAGATCGGTAGCAGTGAAGCCGGGTTCTACGGCATTGAACTTGATATTCGGGAATGTCTTGGCGTACTGCACAGTGAGCATCGAGACGGCGGCTTTGCTTGCTCCATACACAATGGAAGGGAAGTGAAACTGGCGGCGATCAGGATTAGTGACGGCCCAGAATGATCCAAGCGCACTAGAGACATTGACCACAACTGGGTTGTTCGAGTTCTCCAGTAGAGGTAGTGCCGCTTGAGTGACCCGGATGACACCGACCGCGTTCGTGTCAAAGACCTTCAGTGCGTCTGGACCCGTGACGTCCGTGCTCCCGATCCCTGCGTTGTTGATCAGAACATCCAGAAGTCCCTCACTCTCCCCGAGCACTCGAAGGGCTGCCGCAACCGATGCGTCGTCTGAAACGTCGAGCTGCACAAATCTCGCGCCGAGTTGGGCCGCGGCAGCTTCTCCACGCTGTACATCGCGAGCACCTATGTAGACAGTGTTCCCCTGTTCAATAAGTTGGCGAGCGCTCTCGTAGCCGAGCCCTTTGTTGGCTCCAGTGATGAGTATGACGGTCATAGCCATTACTCCTTTTTCATTGACGATCCGGTTAAGTGAGATTATCGACGAGATGACCGCCTTCGTTCTGAATCTCACATTGCGTTGGTCATCCGCAATATAAGGACTACGTCGGGCGTCTCTCAAAATGAGTCCGAGTAGATTTTCGTGCGTTCAATGGGCACGAAGATCGTTGCGTCAATACTTCAGCAAAAGAATCTTGGGCTCGTGAACCGCTTTTGGGATATGCTCCCCTCGTCGGAGGCTCAAGAATTCTGTCTGACCGTGGGTTTTCGTGATCATCGAATGGTTTGACACGACAAAGGGGGTGCGCACATGCGCAGCAGGTGGTTTGCTCTTTCCATGGTTGCCGTTGCGTTTATCGGCGTTAGTTCACAGGTTTCGTTGGCGGGCGCAACTTCGTCGTCGGCCAAACAACTTTCTCTCTTCAAAAAGCTTGATGGGCCTTACAGTGAAGCCGACAACAAGTGGACGAATGCGTTGTCAAACCTGACCAGTAAATCGACCGTCGCTCAGGTGTCCAAACCATCGCTCGCGTACGTACCCGCCATCAAGACGTTCGATGCTGGTCTGCAGAAGGCCGGGTTCACCGGAAAGATCGCAACTGAAGTGGCGGACGTCGTAAAACTAAACGGACAGTTGATCAAGGATTTGACCTCGATTAAGAGCGTGGCATCGTTCCAAGCCGAGTTGGAACCTTTGTTTTCTAAGTACAGCCCCGTTCAGGACGCCCTGGCCAAGGACTTTGGCATTCCCGCCGGCGACGTCGTCATTTAATCGGGGCCGATCCGACGCTCTCAAAATTGACGCGGCTTAGGCCGGAACGAGCGCGAACGTCCCCCCCGACTCTTTGACGTCATTGCCGTTGCCCGCGACGGTCAGTCCGCCTTTTCCAATTGCGATACCTTCGTCACCGAAGACGTAGAGGGCTTTGCCGTTCCAGGATCGCTGCTGCGAACCGTCCGACCGCATGACAGTTCCCGCTGTCCCGGCAAGCCCAGTGGCCAATCCGGGCGACCCTTGGGCATAGAGCGGCGGGAAGGCGACCGCGCACTGTCCAGCGCAGGCGGTGCCCCCGGAATATGTGTAGACGGGCACCGTGAGAACCCCTCCGGCGCCGTCGGTGACCTGAGCACCGAGATACTCGTGGCCCTTTATCGTCACCGTCGCCAGAGTGCCCTCGGACCCGACGGGCACACCATCCGGCGAGAGCAGCCACCACATGCCGTGATCGGCGGGGAGACTCGGTTCGTCCCAACTCTCACCGCTCGGTGATCCGGGTATCGCGTCAAACAAGTAGAGGGGGTGACCGTTGTACGTCACCTGTTCGCCGACGCCCTTGCGATCAACTTCACCGAGCATGGACTGCTTTACCCCCGGACCTGCGACGGGGGTGCCCGTGGTCGTATACGCGGGCCAGTCCGCGTGCTGGGATGTCGAAGGACCGGTACATACGTAGGGTTGCCCCCCGACGCTTTGTTTGGTCGTGGTGCAGCCAAAAGTGCCGCCGTGATCGCTTGTTATCACGTAGAGCGCCGTACCCGACGACTGGCCAGATCCCGCAACGAGCATGGGTCCGAAGGGACCAGCGAGAACGCCGACGATGCTTCCCTTGCTCGCCGCCGCTTGGGCTGTCGGAACAGCGAAACTCATCGCTGAAAAGACGCACGCCATAGCAACCGCCGCCACCGCCGGCGACCACTTTTTCCTGTTTGTGAAGTACGACACCTTGCCTCCCTTATGCAACAATCGCGTGATCGCGATGCCACGTGGCAAATTCTGACTCGTCGAGAAAACGTCGCCAAGGTGGGTAGCCTCGGGCCCGACTTCGTGGAGGTACCCCTTGCCAACATCGCGGTGGCGCGCAGCACATCGAGGATGGTACACAGAGACAGGTTGGAGCGGGCGACAGGAATCGAACTCGCGTTCAGATTGTGAAGCTGTAGAACACCCTTTTTGTCGCTCGCGAGACTAAACGACGTCCAGTCGTTGGAGGCAACCGCTCGTCGGGAAAATCTTGGTGGCATTGGGCACTTCATCGTCAATCCGGAAAAGGTCATATAGCGTTCGCAGGGTGAGTCCGGTTGGTCCCTTCAGTTCCGCCTCTGATGCGTCAGTTGCCGAGCTTCGCGTTCGTCCGGTGCTTGACAATGAGTGGGACATCGTGGCCTGGTTGTGGCAGGCCTATCGAAATGACCTAGCGGTCGTCGTGAACGGCTTGCCCTACGCGGATGGTCGGTACCAGTCGGCTCGGTTGAAAAAGTATCCGTCGCCAGACGCAGCGGGTTATCTAGTGTGGCGAGCGCACCCCAAGACGGGTGAGGAAGCTCCGCTCGCCTTCGCAGTGGTCGAAGGACTTGAGGCAGATCGACGTTCGATTGAAGGATTCTGGGTGGCCCCCGCGGTGCGTCGTGAAGGAACAGGTCAACGCTTCGCGTTGGACGTGTTGTCACGCCATGAAGGTCCGTGGACGATTGTCTTCCAACACGACAACGTTGGCGCACTTGAGTTTTGGCGAAACGTAGCCGAGCGTGCTTTCGGGTCGGGGCGATGGTCAGAGGAAGAGCGGGCCGTGCCCGGGCTCCCAGATGTCCCGCCCGATCACTTCATTTTCTCTCTCTAATACCCATCGAATTCGCCATTGCGAGCCTTTTCGTGAGGCTTCTTAGCGGTCAGCGAAATTGGTGAAGGGACAACAATATTTTCGTCTGAGACGTGCTGAGCAAAATCAGTGAATCCTGCTCGAGGAAAACGATTACACACCGTGTCGTACTGCCTCAGCGCGCTCGTGCCGTCATGATTTCGCTTTGAGTTCTGCCGTGATCGTCGCGCCCTGACTGATGGCCGTTCGCGCATGAATCACCACTTGCGGATCGCCGATCAAGATCAGTTGCCTTCGCAAATACGAATCGACCCTTCTGACTCGCGCCCGTGCGATCGCGAGCGCCACTTTTCGCCGCTGAGAATTTGAGCCGTAGCCGGTCAACGTGACCGTGTCGTCATGGTCGTTCTTTATTCTCGCCGCCAAGTGAGCGATCTTGGTCTTGAGCGTTGGTGACAACGTCGAAGAATTGCTCGCAAACGAACTCAGCGTGATTAAGTCGGCAACCGGATGAGGATTCTCGGTCGTGGTCGTATCTGGAGGAGTTGACGGCGAAGGCGAACCCGCGAGTGTCGTAGTGGTGGGAGACGGACTCGAGCCGGATGGGGGAGGACTGGATGAGTTGCTGGCAGAGTATTCGGCCACCCAGTCGACGTCGGTCGACTCAGGTGACGTCGGGCACGCATATCCTGCACTGCACCACGTCTGCTGCTGGATATGCAGGGACATGGGCTGACTCGGGATCTCTGACGGATCCGTAAATGTTCCCCACGATTGGCCATCGACGGTGTAGGTGATGGACGTGGGCGTCCAGATGACACCCCAGGTGTGCCACTGAGTCATATCAATAGAGAGCGCGACTTGCTGTTGCTCTACGTTGCCATTTGAGTTGAGGCCCCATATGTTGGTCGCCGTTGCTGCCGTGGTGTCACCGCCGGTTTCAGTGAAGTCGATCTCGGGTGGCCATCCTTGGTTGGGCCACAGGAGCTGGACGATCGTGGGACCTGCTCCAGTCTCGCGCGAACGAACAAAGTACGCGCCGTAGGTCTGAGACTGTCCACACTGACAAAGCCCACCGGTAATCCACTCATTGTTGAGCTTCGGATCTTGCGCCGTATTGAGCTGCAGCATCCCCCCGCTCACGACGACCTGACTACTCTCCCATTGCGATCCCGGATCGCCCGAAGCGGTTCCGGTGAACACGTCCCATCCCGCTGGCAGCGCCGTCCCTGTGAAGTTGTTCGAGTAGGTCAGAGAATAGCCAGGCATCGCGTCTGCGCTCGGTGGTGCGTAGCCCGAGGGCTCTGAACTTGAGACGACACCGATTGGATACGGTGTGCTCTGGTCAGAGGTCGCCACACCCGGCACCGCGAGTGCTCCCAAGAGCGACAACGCGGATACGCAGATTGTCCACGTCCGCCAGCGTCTCCGCACCTTCGCTGCACTGTCGGGCGCAGTATTTACTCTCGAGGTTCTCAACCTATTGCTCGCTCTCTTGTGATGAAGCTGAAAATCAACACGTATGCTCGCCAGTCCGACATTGAGAGCGACCTCATTTCGAGGCGTACCTCCGGCTGCGCACATGATAGTAAGCAACACGAGGCTCGCGATGGGCCCACATCAAAGGCCGCTGACCAGGTGGTTTGCTCAACAGTTCTCACGTCGATTGGCCCTGAGGGATCTTGACCAGCCTCGAATTCCAGGGGCAGTCCACCCAATCCCGGACCACCTTCTCATGAGCGGCCCACTCAATCGGGTCAACGACGACTGGAGCGGGCGACCAGAATCGAACCCGTGTTCTCAGCGTGCGTTCCCTATAAAAAACAAATGGGAGCGTTGCTATGACGTCGAGGCAAACCGCCGCACAAAGTCGAGCGCGGTATCGGCCACCTCGCGCCAACCGGAGTCGATGACCAACGAGTGACCTCGGTTTGGGATCGTGACGAACTCCGTTACGCCCGCGTTCTTTTTCTGCAGTTTGTAGGCGGCCCTCGCCATGCTGAGAGGGAGCGTGTTGTCGCGCTCGCCATCGATGATGAGTAATGGACCGCGATCTGGAGTTCGACGATTCACTTTGGCTTCCGTCCAAGGATTGATATTTGCAAAGGCCGCCTGAAAAAGTGGAACGCCAGATCCGGGGACCGCATAACTCTCGTAGAGTTCTTTCGCTTCGCTCTCGCTCACGACATTGGCGAAAGCAAAGCGGAACTGGCCAAGCGTGAGCGGTACTGCTCGGCCCCGATTACGCGGGTTAGCAATCACGGGAGAGGCCGCTTTCAGAGCGGAGAACGGAAGTGGAAGTACTCCACGAAACGGTCCGGGATCGATCGCCACCGACGCCCGCGAGAGGCCACGTCCGGCGACGATCTGCGTGAGCAACCCACCAAAGGAGTGCCCGATGACCATGGGCTTTTTGCTGAGCTGTTCGATCACTTCTGCCATATGGTCAGCAATTTGGCCTACGGTCTTGTGGGCAAAGACCTCTGGGTGGGCGTTGGCCTCGGCCACCGATGCTGGGTCGTCGGGCCACTGAGGGGCGACAGGTGCGAAGCCCGCAGCTTCGAATAAGTCCTTCCACCGGTCCCAACTGCTCGCCAGCAGCCAGAGCCCATGGATAAAAACAACGGGTACGCGTCCTGAGTCGTTCGCTGCTCTAACTTGCTGCTCTTCGTACTCAGTGATCGTCGACATTGCTTCGGCCTTCTGCTTTCACTCGAATATTCGCCAGTCCATTGTGACGAGTGGCGCGATTGGTGTCAATGTGCAGCGGCCAAACATATCAACCATTAATTGTGCACGTGCACAGTTGTCATGTGATCACGTTCCACTAAGTTAAGGAAATGGCGGGGTCGGATAGTGCTGAGACACAAGGTGCTGTCCAAGTAAGTGATATCGGCGCGCTGCTGATGGAGCGCGTCGACCAATTGGCCGACGAGATGACGTTGGCCATTCAGAATGCTGTTGCTCCGTATCAAAAGGGCGTCGTCGACCACGAGACCCTGCGTGCGGCCAGCATGATGAACATCCGGGCCATCCTCGGAGGTCTTGGACGTGTCAACGCCACAACTTCTTTCGAGTCCAGGGAAAATGGTCGCAACCGTGCCGCCGCCGGTGTGCCGCTCACCATGGTCTTGGAGGCCTACCGCGTCGGTGGCCGATTTATTTGGGAACAGGTCGCTCGCACCGCTCGCAGCGTCGGGGCAAGCAGCGATGTCGTATTGCGCGCTGGTTCCGAGATGTGGCAAGTCCTTGATACCTATAGCCAAGAATTGGCCGAGGGTTACCGCGAAGAAGCGACTGCGCAGGCACTGTCGGCCGAGCAACAACGATCCGCACTCTTCCAAGCGCTGTTCGAGGGCCACCTAGCAGCAACCAACCCCTGGGAGGCAGCCCAACTGCTCGGTCTGCCTCAGAATGTTCCACTCGTTGTCGTAACTGGCGAAGTACCAGCCATTGGTCAGCACGCGTTACCGCGGGCCGAATACATACTTCGTGATGCCGGGCTGCTGTCTACATGGCGGCTGCTACCCGACCTAGAGGTGGGAGTTGTGTCTCTACCCGACCCCGCCGCACAACTCGACGGTCTCGCTAAAATTCTGTCGAGTTGTGCCGTGGGTCGTGTCGGCATCAGCCCCGCATTCACCGACCTGCACGCTGCCCCTCAAGCACTCACACTGGCGCAGATGGCGCTCTCCAGTGGTCTCATCGATGATGGCGTGACAATCTTTGATCGTCATCTGCTGGGAATCGCCTCGGTCAGCGCCCCGGACTTCATGGAGCATCTTGCACGTGTGGCTCTCGCGGGCCTGGCATTGGTTCCTGACAAAGAGCGCGCCACTTTGCTCGAGACGTTGGGAGTCTGGCTCGACAATGGCGGCTCGGCACAAAAAGCGTCCGAACAACTGTTTGTCCACCGCAACACTGTCCACCAGCGCCTTCGCAAACTCGAAGCTCACACGGGTCAGAACCTAGACGACCCCCGTTCGGCTGCGCTCCTCACGCTCGCCTTCGAAATCGATCAGCGCCAACGCGATCAAAATGGTGCCCGATAGCCGGGTGTCCTTAATTAGAGCGAACGGCCCTTCGCCTTTCGAGAAGTTACTTGAGGAGGCGTGACATTCGCCGGTCGGCGAGCACTCGCTTACCTGTCTGACACGTCGCGCAGTACGTCATCTCATAATTTTCAAACGACACTCTCCTTAGTGTGTCTCCGCACGGTGTCGGGCATAGTTCACCGGCACGGCCGTGAACTTTGAAGCGACCGCTCAACTTGGCTTCCGACAGACCTCCCTCGCGCGTGCGTTCGAGTTCGAGGGCGTCGGCGAGGACATCGTTGATGGACTTCAATAGCGCCTCGCGCTGTTGGGAGCTCAGAGAGTTGAGCGTGGCGAATGGCGAAAGTCTGGCCCGGTGCAAAATGTCGTCGCCCCATCCGCGGCCGATACCAGCCAGAACGTGTTGATCACGCAGGTCAGTGGTGAGTCGACGTCGAGAGTCGCTCGTGAGAATAATTTCGGAAAACGCCTCACTCCCCGGTTCGGGTCCAAGGGTTGCCAACGGACCTTGGTCGTGGGGCGCTAACACCCACCACGAGGCCTTTCGGTGAGTGCCGTACTCTCGCATGAGGACGCCGATGCGCTCCCCGTCGAATGTGGATCTGTCGGGACCAAATACGAAGCGCACTGCCGAGCCCCGAGATCTCGACGCTTTGGGCGGACGCTCGATGTCGAGGCGGCCCGCTTGCGACAGGTGCAACAAAACATGAACCCCGTCGTCGAACTCCCACACGAGGTACTTCGCTCGCCGAGTGACTGAGACGAGGCGGTGGTCCAGCACGGACTCGTGTGCGGGGGCATACGTCTTCAGCGAGGAGAAGCCGAGTAGTTCAATTCGAAGCAACGTTGTGCCCGCAAGAAGCGCGTCGAGACGCTCAGACAGGGCCTGCATTTCGGGCTGTTCGGGCACGTACCAATGTACACAGCGGTGGAAATTGGCGGTTACGTCAAAGCCCTCGTCAGGACTGTTCTCCAGGATCGCGTCGTACGCATCGCGACAAGGAGCCAGAGGGCAGGAAGTACCAACCACGCCTCAAGCATCTTCGCCTGAAAGGCTTCTCCGACCCACACGCCCGACCACACGAGGGCCCACCTCGAGTTGTTGAGGACGACACTGAGTGTTGCGGTGAGGGCG
>Ga0182015_10008082_pt1 | contig 10101 bp, 8 predicted proteins | sample 712P3MmetaG_FD_120478 | JGI IMG/M metagenome (GOLD analysis project Ga0182015, IMG submission 120478) | Permafrost microbial communities from Stordalen Mire, Sweden - 712P3M metaG | ecosystem: Environmental > Terrestrial > Soil > Wetlands > Permafrost | place: Sweden: Stordalen | collected... | reverse complement strand
TCTCGAGGATCTTTTGCAGAGGATGTTGGTGGGATGTCGTCATTTCTTCCTGGTGGCCGTGGACGTGGCTACTTTGCCACAGTCGGCGCTGTAGTCTGTCTCTTTCATTATATCGATAGCAACGGACGTATCGCCGCGCGGGTTTGTGGCGAGAGAAAGGTGAACTGCAGATGCGCTTCGCTCCGGTCCCACGGCACGCCCCACAGCCAGCCGGGCCGGGCGGGACGACAAAGGGTAGGTTGGTTGATGAACTTGGGTCACTGCGACAGGCGACAGGCGACGGGGTTACTTAGCCCCGAAGCGGGCAGCCTGATAGACAAACTGGAATCCGATGACCAGCAGCCATAGCGAGAGCGCGAAGCGCAGCTGCCGATTGGGAATGCGCGGTGCGATTCCGCTGCCGGCAAGGGCGCCAAAGACGCCGCCGATCCCCAACTTCCACAGCAACGCCGCGTCGTAGGCGCCGCTGATCATGTGGACGCCGGTACCAACGACGGAAAGGGCGAGACCAAAAGTAAGGTCAGTCCCCACTACCTGCGCGGTGGTTAGCGACGTAAGACCGAGCAGCGCAACGGTGCCCAGAGCTCCTGCGCCAGAGGAAGAAAAACCCACCTCCGCTGCGATGGGAAAGGTGATAAACCCAATCCACCTGGGACGGTCGGCCATGGGCCGGGTGATCGCGTCGGGTCTAAAGTAGCGAAATAGCTGCCAACTGGAAGAGAAGATGATGATGGCTCCGAGCACGACGTAAAGCAGCGCCTTGGGACCATGCAAGGCGACATGGCGGAAGAAGAGCGACCCCAGGACCACTCCCGGTATGCCGCCGAGCAGCATCCATACCAGGATCCGGTAGGAGACGAGCTTACGCCAGATCTGGACCGGAACCACGATCAGCTTGACTACTGCTGCATAAGCCAGCGCGGTACTCACGGCGATCTCCACCGGCACATGAAGAAAGAGGATCAATAGCGGCGCTGTGACCACGCCTGCTCCCACACCCGTGAGCGCGATCACCACCGCTATGGAAAACCCTATCAACACCTGCAGCATGGGGACCCTTTTTCTACTCGGGTTGCACGTGGATACCACATTCCTGCTTGCGCCCACCCCAGCGGCCTGAGCGGGGGTCAGCGGGATCGAAGGGCAAGCTGGTACATGGCTCGCATCCAATGCTGGTGTAGCCCTTTTCGTAGAGCGGCAGCAGCGGGATGGCATGCTGTTCGGCATAAAGCCATACATCCCTGGTCGACCAATCCGCCAGCGGGCTCACCTTTTGCAACTGCTTGCCAGAGGGCAGAGTGAACGTGTCTACCGCCCGCAGGTTGGCGCGGGTCTTTGCCTGCTCCCGCCGCAGGCCGGTGAACCACAGTCGGTAAGGCTCGAGCGACGCGAACAGCGGCCCTACCTTGCGCAATCCGCAGCAGCGGTCAGGTGCGGTCTGGTTAAGGATGCCGAACTGCGATTCCTGTTCCGCCACAGTGAGGCTGGGCAATACATTCACCAGGTTCAGATTCCATTCCTCGGTAAGGCGATCACGGTATACATAGGTCTCCGCGAAGTGATAGCCGGTATCGAGAAAGATGACAGGTACATTACCGATCACTTGGCGCACCATCTGGACCACGACCATATCCTCGGCCTGGAAGCTGCTGGTCACGCAGATTTCGTTCTTATAGGCCGCGATCTGTTCGTTCACCAGGCTCCGTGCCGCGGCGGTTTTCTCTTCAAGCGCAGTGCTCATTGGTTGCTCCCGTGGACGATGTTGCGTTCGGCCAGCGCGCGCAGAACGACGGAGATCGCGGGCTCCAGCGGCTCGAAGGCCAGTGAACCATCCGTACCCAGGATCGCTATGGAGGCCTCGTCCGAAAACTCCGCCTCGGCCTCGATGAGGACGACGACTCCGGCTCGGAACAGGCGCTGCAGCAGCTCTCGATTCCCTGCCCTCGTCCGCACAGCCTCGACGCCGGCCTGCAGCAATGCGGTCTCGAGTAGGCGAAGCAGATCAAGATTACGGATTGCGATGGCCGCGACCGCGTGGCCCTTGTTTGCAACGTGCGCGCCCTCGGCTGGCAAAATTTCGCGCACCATGCCAGCAGCTACCGTGGCGTGCGATTCAACGTCGATCAGGATGAAGCTGCCGGTCGTGCGTTGGGCAGTGTACGTATCCAGAAATAGCGGACGGGTGGTCTCCACTTCCACTACACCGATGCTGTTGAGTTCGAGCGTCGCGGCCGGCTCGGGCTCGAGCGTCTGCATGTTGACACGATGCTGGATCGTCTTGACCGTGGCCTTGACCGTCTGCGAAGTATGTTTCAGCAGGTAGGTCTTGTTTGGATCGAGCGGCTCGGCATTCATCCAAACCAACGCGGCGAGAAAGTTCGCCGCGACCGCCGGCGCTTCGTGCGCAGCCGCAAGCATCTCTCCGCGGCTGATATCCAGCTCATCCTCCAGTGTGAGCGCGATCGACATGGGCGCTACGGCCCGCGCCAGATCGCCGTCAAAAGTCGTGATGCTCTTGACCCGGCTTGTCTTGCCCGAAGGGAGGGCGACCACCCGGTCGCCGGGCCACACACTGCCGGAGGCAATCTGTCCCGCAAAACCACGATAGTGCTGATCAGGGCGGATGACCCGCTGGATCGGTAGACGGAAGGGCGCGCTGGCTGCATCATGCCCCGTGGGCACAGTCTCCAGGTATTCCAGCAACGTTGGCCCCTCGTACCATGGCATCCTTATCCCGCGCTCGACCACGTTGTCACCGTGCAGCGCGCTGATGGGAATGGAGAAAAGGCCGGAAATACCCAGCTTGCCCGCCAGCTGTTGCAGGTCGCGCTCCAGCGCCTCGAAGACCGCGCGCGAATACTCCACCAAATCCATCTTGTTGACGGCGGCTACGATGTGACGCGTCCCCAGCAGCGAGGCGATGTAGGCGTGACGGCGCGATTGCGTCAGGATGCCTTTACGCGCATCGACCAGGATGATGGCCACGTCGGCGGTTGACGCGCCGGTAGCCATGTTGCGCGTGTACTGCTCGTGCCCCGGAGTGTCGGCGATGATGAACTTGCGGTGGGTGGTGGAAAAGTAGCGGTAAGCGACATCGATGGTGATGCCCTGCTCCCGCTCCGCGCGCAGACCGTCGGTAAGCTGGGCGAAGTCAATCGCTGCCGCGACATTCGCGCTGGCCGCTTTGGTCACGGCGCGCACATGATCTTCGTAGACGTTCTGGGAGTCGTACAGCAGCCGGCCGATCAGCGTCGACTTGCCATCATCCACGCTGCCCGCGGTGCTGAAGCGCACCAGCTCTTTGGCCTGCTCCGCGGCGAGAAAATCCTCTATCGAAAATATATCTTCCATCTCAGCAGCGCCGGAATCGTGGTCGAGCGATAAAGGCATTTAGAAATAGCCCTCCCGCTTCTTTAATTCCATCGATCCGTCCTGATCGTGATCGATCACTCGGTTGGCCCGTTCAGACGAACGAAACGCAACCAGCTCGGCAATGATCTTGGGAATCGTATCGGCATCGGAGCGAATCGCCCCGGTGCAGGGACTGCAGCCCAGGGAACGCAGGCGGCACTTGACCCACTGTTCTTCTCCCGGCAGGCCCTGCACGAAAGACTGCTCCAGGGGAATCAGGCTGTCGCCGCGCACCAGCATCCGCCGCTCTTTGGCAAAATAGAGCGGCACCACGGGAATACTTTCCTGGTGGATGTAGTGCCAGACGTCCAACTCCGTCCAGTTGGACAGGGGGAAAACGCGTATGCTCTCACCCGGATTTACGCGCGCGTTATAAAGGTTCCACAATTCGGGCCGCTGGTTCTTCGGGTCCCATTGGCCGGCGCCGTCGCGGAAGGAAAAGATGCGTTCCTTGGCGCGGGATTTTTCTTCATCCCGCCGGGCTCCCCCGAAGGCGGCGTCAAAGCCGTGGGCGCGTAAACCATCGAGCAGCGCTGTGGTCTTCAGCAATCCGCAACAGCGGCGTGTTCCCAGCGCGACCGGATTGGCTCCCGCAGCGAGGGCGGCTTCATTTCGCCAGACCAGCAGCTCTACGCCGATCCGCCGGGTGTACTCATCGCGAAAGGCAATCATCTCCTGGAATTTGTAACCGGTATCGACATGCAACAAGGGAAACGGAATGGGTCCGGGATAGAAGGCCTTCTGCGCCAGGCGCAGCATGACGGAAGAATCCTTGCCGATGGAGTAGAGCATGACCGGCTTCTCGAACTCCGCCGCCACCTCGCGGAAGACGTGGATGCTCTCCGCCTCCAGCGTCTGGAGATGGCTCAACCTCGGCGCGGCGGCCGCCTGCATCGTTTGCACTTCCAAGCTTGCCAACCCGGCTCCTTCAATTTGCACCGCGGCTGCGGTACGGATATTGCTTCGTCAGCCCAAATAAAAAACCGCTCGCCAGAGGCTGGCAGCGGTTGTGGTCACTCGTCTGAGTTACGCGAAAGTCTGGTAGGAAAACCTACCTCTCTCTGCTAAGAAAACTCACACCCGCTTATGCGCAATGACAATGAACAACACTTGTCAAAGCGACAACAGCCAGCGGGATAATGAACGTTCTTCATCACCTTTAATAGTCTTGCCTGGGTGACCGTTTGTCAAGCGTAGGGCAGCCCTGGGGCAATCCGGTGGTACAGGCGAAAGTACGAAACCGCCCGCGGCTGAAGTTTGGGTGCGTAGATAGCGAAGCGTGGTCCCGCTGAGGCTCGGTAGAGCGGGAACCTGACGGTACGACGCGCGGTTGTTTATCCCACCCTTCGCAAACTACGCGAAGGGACCCGGATTTCCTATTCGCGGCACCACCGACGACCACGTGTGCGGCTTTCGTTAAGGAAAGCCGCGTGAAGTTCGTTGGCCCCCACAAGCCAAATAGAAAATCCGGGGGATGGGCCACCCGTAATGCGCTGGCGGGCCGACTTCCCGCCGGGCCGCCAGGGTGTCGCGTATAAAGAGTCATAGGAGCTTGCGGCATTCATGAAACCTATACGAGTCGGCCTGGTTGGCTTTGGATTTTCCGGACGTATCTTCCAGGCGAATGTGGTCGAGGCGGTCGAGGGATTGGAGCTGGCCGCCATTGTGCAGAGAAGCGGCATCGAGGCTGCCGCGGCGTTTCCTCACGTGAAGATCGTGCGCTCTGTCGACGCTTTGCTTGAGGACGCCAGCATCCGCCTGATCGTGGTGGCGACGCCGAACGCCAGCCACCTCCCGATCGCCCGGCGATGTCTCCTGGACGACCGCGATGTGGTCATCGACAAGCCCTTCGCCTTGAGCTCGACCGAAGCTGCGGAGTTGATCCAGCTCGCCCGCGCGCGCCGGCGGCTGCTCAGCATCTACCAGAACCGCCGCTGGGATGGGGACTTCCTAACCGTGCGCAAGTTGCTCGACGGCGATCAGCTGGGCCGGCTGGTCATGTTTGAATCCCACTACGATCGCTTTCGCCAGGAACCCAGGCTGCAGGCCTGGCGGGAGGATGGCTCGCCGGGCGGCGGAGTTCTTTTCGATCTCGGCTCGCATCTGGTGGACCAGGCGCTGGTGCTCTTTGGTGTTCCCCAATCTCTCTGGGCGAGTGTGCGGGTGGAGCGGGAGGGTGGCCGGGTTGACGATGCCTTTGATGTCTGCCTGCACTATCCAGCGTCTCTCGCTCAGGTGACGTCTTCTGCCTCCGGCCCGGTGCCCGCAGGCCTCGGCGCATGGCTGCGGGCCACGTGCCTGGCACGCGAACCCGGAGCCCGCTTCACTCTCAATGGCACGCTAGGCGCCTTTCGCAAATTCGGCAATGATCCCCAGGAAGCGCGGTTGTTGGCCGGCGACTTTTTTGTCTCCAGACCATGGGGCGTGGAAAGTGAGGAGCGCTGGGGAACACTGACCACGGATGAGGGTGGCAACCCGGTGAGCAAGCGCATCCCCACCGAACCAGGGGACTACCGCGGCTACTACGCCAACATTCGCGACGCGCTGCATGGCAATGCGCCTCTTGAGGTCACTCCGATACAGGCGTGGAGAACCCTGCGCACGCTGGAGATGGCGCTCGAGAGTAGCCGCACCGGCTGCACGGTTGCTTGTGACTGGAGTCATGAGCCTTAGCCAGTGGGGTACGAATCAGGGTGTCTGACCCGTTTTTGGTCAGACGAAGCTCCGCCAGACGGCAAAGCTCCGGAGACCATCATCTACGAAAAGCAATCGATGTAAGGCACGCTTCTACCCGCAGCATTCGAGGGTCACGGCCATGCCGTGGCCCTGGTTGATGTATGCGCGTTTATTGCGGGGGGTTGTTGGCCGGCGTGTCCGGTTTGCCGTCGACCTTGTGGACCCCACTCTTGGTCGCATGCGCGGTCTTGTGGTATCCGGTCTCGGTTCCCGATTTGGTCTTGTCGTAACCCTTCTCGGTACCGGCTTTTGTCTTGTTGTATCCGGTCTCGGTTCCCGATTTGGTTTTGTCGTAACCCTTCTCAGTACCGGCTTTCGTCTTGTCATAACCGGTCGCCGTTCCCGATTTCGTCGTGTTGTAAACCTTCTTGCTTCCCTGGCTAACGCCGTGACCTGCGTTTGTCGTCGCATTTTTGGTATCTGCTCCAGCGTTCTTCATATCCTGCTTTGCGCCAGAATCGGAAGTCTGTGCAAGTACGGCTGGTACGGGAAAGGCTAAAGCGAGTGTAGCGATCAAAGTCACCGACTTGAGGCGGCCAAAGTTCATGTGGGTCTCCTTGCAAAACACCATTCCTATTGGATGCAGTCAGCGAGCTCGATCACGGCTCCCAAGCCCGATTTCTCACGCGAAGCGGGAAATCGGGGCCATTGCCCTCATCCGAACCACGCCTTCGGCCGGGCCGAAGGTGGACCCAAGACCTTATTATTGGGTGGAGACCATGATGCATCGATATCGGTTCCTGTTCAGCCTTCTACTTCTTCCGTTGTTCTGCAGGGCGCAAATGCCCGTTCGTATCGACGTGGACCTGGCGAAATCCGAAGGTAAATTCACACCCATCTATAGCTGGTTTGGCTACGACGAGTCAGGCTATACGGCCACGCCAAATGGTGAGGCGCTGCTTGCCCAACTGCACGATTTGAGCCCGGTTCCGGTCTATATTCGCGCGCATTTCCTGCTCGCCACGGGTGACGGAAAGCCCGATCTCAAGTGGAGTTCGTCAAACGTCTACACCGAGGATGCGAACGGAAATGCGGTCTATAGCTGGACCCTTCTGGACCAGATCTTCGATGCGTATGCGGCTGCGCATGTGCGCCCGATGGTGGAGCTCGGGTTTATGCCCAAGGCGCTTTCTACTCATCCCGATCCTTACCACATCGGATGGCCGCTCAAACCCGGACAGGAGGAGGGCTGGTCGTTTCCTCCCAAGGACTACAAGCGGTGGCAGGAGCTATCCCGCCAGGTGGCTGCGCATATGGTCAAGCGGTATGGCCGGGAGACGGTTTCCACCTGGTATTGGGAGGTTTGGAATGAGCCGGATGGCAAGTACTACTGGAAAGGAACGGAGGACGAGTACAACAAGCTGTACGACTACGCCGTCGCAGGGGTACGCCAGGCGATTCCCAATGCACGCGTAGGTGGACCTGCGACCACAGGCCCGGGCCCGCAGGGCAATGCCTCGGAGTATCTGCAGGCTTTTCTCGCGCACTGCGCCACCCACAAGAGCGCGGCGACCGGAGGTCCCATCCCGCTGGACTTTATCTCCTTCCACGTGAAGGGACGTCCGAATGTGGTCGATGGTCACGTGCAGATGGGCCTCGACCACGAACTGAACAATGCCGCCGATGGCTTTACCATCGTGCGCAAGTTCCCGCAGTTCCAGAGGCTTCCCATCATTTTGAGCGAAGCGGATCCGGAGGGCTGTGCGGCTTGCTCGGCGCGTCTCTATCCGCCGAATGCCTATCGCAATGGGCCGCTTTATCCCAGCTATATCGCGGCGGCGATGAAGGGCCTGATCGAGCTTGCGGATCGCGATCAGGTGAACCTGCTGGCGATGCTGACCTGGGCTTTTGAGTTTGAGGGAAAACCATATTTCGACGGGTATCGCACGCTGGCCACCAACGGGGTCGATAAGCCAGTGCTGAACTTCTTCCGCATGGCTGGATTGATGAGCGGCAATCGCGTGACGGCGGTGAGCAGCGGGGCCGCCCCGCTGGATAGCATCTTAACCCACAGCGTGCGGCAGGCCCCGGATATCGACGCGCTGGCCACCAGCGCGGCCGGCGAGGCTTCTGTGTTGCTGTGGAATTATCACGATGATGACGTCGCCGCGCCCGGCGCTGCGATCGCGGTATCGATGAAGTCCATTCCGCCTTCCGTTCATCGCGTTCTGTTACAGCACTACCGCATCGATGATCATCACAGCAATGCCTACACGGTGTGGAAGGAGATGGGGTCGCCGCAGAATCCGACCCCCGAGCAATATGCAACGCTGCAAGCTGCCGGGCAACTGCAACTGCTCGATTCTCCGGTGTGGATCACACCCGAGAATGGGGAGATAAAACTGGATGTGCAACTGCCCCGGATGGGTCTTTCGCTTTTGCGGGTGACGTGGCCGGCCAACTGAAGTATTTTCACTCAGGCGTTCCGCAGAACGGGAAAACTGGTTTCATCATGAAGATCCGCGAAGTCCGCACAAGAGTTGCGCAGTGGTCGGGAGAGACGACACCATTGCCGCCGCATTTTTGCACCAACCCAATGGACTTGCTCTCGCTGCCGCAGTCCACTATGTCTACCTTTACCTTTCATAGCTGGCTGGTGGTGGAGGTGATGAGCGACGACGGGCTGGTGGGGATCGGCAACGCTGCGTTGAGCCCGCTGGCCACCAAGCAGGTGATCGATCATCACCTCAAACCGCTTCTTTTGGGAGCCGACCCCTGGGATATCGAATTTCTATGGCAGCATATGTATCGCAAGACCATGGCGTTCGGGCGCAAGGGCATCGGCATGACGGCGATCAGCGCGGTTGACATTGCGCTTTGGGACCTGCTGGGCAAATCGGCCAAACAGCCGGTCTTTCGCCTGCTTGGAGGCAGAACCAAGCCGCGCATTCCGGTGTATGCCAGCCGGCTCTATTCCTGCCCGCTGGAACAGTTGGCGTTCGAAGCGAACCGCTACAAGACGGAAGGCTATAAGGCGATGAAGCTGCGCTTCGGCTGGGGTCCGGTCGATGGAGCCGCGGGCATGCAGCGCAACCTGGACCTAGTTCGCACCGTGCGCGCGACCGTGGGAGACGAAATCGATGTGATGGCGGATGCCTACATGGGATGGACACTGGACTACGCCAAACGCATGCTCCCCTTGCTCGAGCCCTTCAACCTGCGCTGGCTGGAAGAGCCGGTGATTCCCGACGATGTACGCGGCTATGCGGAGCTGAAGTCATATGGGCGAGTGCCTATCGCCGGTGGAGAGCATGAGTTCACTTCCTATGGTTTCCGCGATCTGCTCGAAGCGCGCGCCGTCGACATCATCCAATTCGATACCAACCGAGTGGGTGGGATCAGCCAGGCGAGGAAGATCTCGGCCTTGGCGGAGGCGTTTTCCATCCCCGTAATTCCCCATGCCGGACAAATGCACAACTACCACGTGGTGATGGCGAGCTTCAACTCACCGATGGCCGAATACTTCCCGCCAGTCGATGTCGAGGTGGGCAATGAGCTGTTCTGGTACATCTTCGATGGCGAGCCACGAGCGAAGGATGGCTTTATCGATCTGGATGATCAATTGCCCGGCTTCGGGTTGACCATCAACGAAGAGCGGCTCAAGCAATTCCAAATCATTGAGTAGGGGTGGGGATGCGATGCGATTTGTACAATTGAAGGCAGGCGATGTACGCCGCGTAGCCCTGGTGGAAGAACCGAAGTTACGCTTGCTGCACACCTTCGATTCAATCTATGCCCTGGCTCAGGCAGCCATCGCGAGCGGCGGGAAACTAACGAGCGTGGCGGGCAATCATCTTACAGATGAGTCTCTGGACTATGACCAGGTCTATAGTGGGAGCGGCAAGTGGAAGCTGCTTCCCCCGATCGATCACCCGCAGGAGGCTGCCTGCTGCCTGGTTTCGGGTACGGGGCTGACGCACCTGGGCAGCGCGCGCGACCGGCAGGCTATGCATG
>Ga0182015_10008080_pt1 | contig 10104 bp, 11 predicted proteins | sample 712P3MmetaG_FD_120478 | JGI IMG/M metagenome (GOLD analysis project Ga0182015, IMG submission 120478) | Permafrost microbial communities from Stordalen Mire, Sweden - 712P3M metaG | ecosystem: Environmental > Terrestrial > Soil > Wetlands > Permafrost | place: Sweden: Stordalen | collected... | reverse complement strand
TGCACAATAACGTGAAGGATTTGGAGTTCCGCCTGCTGCTTCCCGACATCGTGACCATCGCGGGCGAGGTGGATGCGCAGTTAAAGGAACAAATGCTGCGATTCATGGCCGAGGATACTGCCGAAAGAACCAAGGGCAACTGACGCGTTTTGTTGGATTCGACCAAGGATGGTCCATTACGGAGGAGATGGAAATGAGCGAACGTACATCGCCTACGAAAGATCAAGTTGAACGACGAGCGTACGAGTTATATCTCGAGCGCGGCCGCGCAGACGGCCAGGATCTCGCGGATTGGTTTGCGGCCGAAAGAGAACTATGCGGGTTTTCGCAAAGACCCATTTCCGGCGCGCCGAGAGGTCGGGCTGCCTCTGCCGGTCAGCGCGTAACGGCGAGCGCCGGAAGGGTTGCGCGCGAAAAAGCTCTCGTACAGTAAGTGTGCACTATTTGTGAGCGCCGCACCCGAGTTACATCCGGTCGAGGGGGCGACAAATTTCTGGTGCCGACATAGGCCTTCGCCTCTGCAACGTGTCGAACCGATTACTGACGCGCGACTTCCCCATTTCCTTCGTGGCGCTCGCACGGGTCGCTGTGTCGGATCCGTTCTTAGCTCTGTTATGTAGAATGGATCCGTGACGACATCGTCGTTATTGTGTCGCCTTGTTTGCTTCGCATCGGGGGCACGGACAGTCAGACTCGAATTTTCCGTCCATACCCCCATACACAACAACTCCGTGTCTTCCTACGAGGCGGTGCGCTTTGGCTTCCGCTTTCACTTCTGTTGACAAAACACGGGAGGGTCTTTGATTCCCTTGGCCGGTCACGGCAAACTTACCGTCGGTCCGTTCGTGAATACAGTAGCGTCGAGGATTGGGCACTTGCCTTCCAAATCGTACAGAAATTACCTCTCGGAACCGCTTGCGACGTAACAATGCCAGTTTTTATTGGCCGAACATATACCAAGAAACCCCCTTGCGCGGGGCTTTGACCACCTAGGATTTTCGATCGGATACAAACACCGCAAGCCCCAAATGACATATGAGGCTGGCAGCCCCTACTGGAGAACAAATCCTAGGCGTTTTGGCTTCCTGCTTGGTCGATTGCTTCGAGGTCGGAGCGCGGGTGGTCGTACTCTCCTTCGTCGGTTCGGACTATGTGCCCATATTCCCCGAGGACGGTCGGCGTGTCGTCGCATAAAATGACAACTCCTGTCACACCGGGCTTTTGATCCGTACGGCAGTGCCTACAGCAAATCTCTTCTTTTCGTCCATAGCAGGCTGAATCCAGCCATGATTCTGGTTAGTAAGAGCCAGAGTAGGAAGGCGCTGTCAAAAGTCTTGGTTAAGGGTCTGCTTTCCGAGCCGCTCGTTCTTTTCCTCTAGCAAACGCTGGATTTCATTGGTCAATTCAAGAAGCTTTTTGGTGTCCTGTTCTTTCGAAGCCTGCTCACAAAGCTCCTGCCATCGCTCTTTGTCTTTCATGCGCGGACCGGCGCGACAATTTCGAGTGTGCTCTTGTCCCCCATCACGAGATTAATTTCATCGATCATAATTTCGAGCTTTGCAGGATCCTGGTCATGTACGGCTTGTTTGCTGAGTTTGTACCAGTCTATCGTTTTAGTCGGGATCATATGGGCCACTGCACAAGTAGAGCACGGTATCGTGAAGCTCTTCTGTGCCATTCGGTACTATGCCGAAGCCGTGCGTGCCAGTTGGGCCTCCACGGCTATGGGCGCTAGATCAACGATGGCCTGTACAAGCGTCGAAGAGGGCCCAATTTTATCCAGCAGTCTCGACGCGCCGTAGCTTTCTGCGAGGGCGTGGCTCTCGTCATCATTCCAGATCGATATTGCAACCAAGGAAGTTGCATCGAGATACAGCCGATCTTTCAGTTCGCTCGGGCTAACAGTGAATTCGCCCGGCATGTGCAAATCCATGACGACGACATTGGGCCTTAGAGCCTCAATCAATTTTAAGGTTTCTTGGAAATTAGCAGCCTCACCGACAACTTGGATTCCAGGCTCCGAACTCAAGAGTTCCCGAATCGCTTTCCTGACTACGCCTGTATGATCCGCTAACAACACTGAGATTGGCATTAGGCTCCCGGGGGCATATTCCGAGCGGACGGCAATCCTAGCACAGGGCCGGCTGCCGCCCGTCGGAGGACGAACGTATTGCACATATGGCTTGTCCTGTCTGTTCAACTCCTCTGTGACCGAAGCAACCAAAGCGCGTTGCGGTCCTGAAGTGTGCAAACGGACAACAACGTAAGTTTTTTCCGGACAAAGTTTTGCCACCGACGGCACTTTCCAAGCTCTAACTTATTGAGCGGTTGGTATTCTCAGGTGCTCTCCGGCGTTGGCCGTCACCACCAAGAGCGTGAGGTGATGGTGGGCAAAAAGATTCTTCTAGTTGACGACAATCCAATAATGCGGCTGGGCACAAGGCGTATCCTCGAAGGCCATCCACGAATTTCAGAGTGCCACGAAGCAGTTGACGGCATTGATGCTCTCGAAAAAGCACAAGCTCTGAATCCAGACCTGATTATTCTTGATCTTTCCATGCCACGCATGAATGGCCTTGCCACAGCTGAGAAGCTGAAGGCGATGAAAGCCGGTGTCAAAATCATCTTGTTTACCATGTATGCCGAGGTTGTTCCGACGGATGTGGCGAAGGCAGCTGGGATTAGCGCGGTAATATCAAAGACAGACTTGCCCGCCCTTAAGCGTCATGCCGTCGGATTGCTCGAAGGAGCGCAGGGCGCCAACGGCTGAAGGGTGGCCGCGTCTGTTCCACTATTTGCTTTAGGCTGCCTTCTTGGCCTTCGCCGCTCGTACCTTCGCCCAACGCGCTCGCTGCCCCTTTGCCATTCGGGCCCGGGCTGCTGCCGACATTTTGCTCTCGGGCGCCTTGGCCGCCGTGGCTTTCAACTCTCGAATTTTCGCCCACCGTGCTTTGGCAGCCTTGGAAATCGCTAGTCTGCCAGCAGCCGACATGCGGCGCCTCTTCCCGTAAACAAGTTTGGTGCCGGGAGTTGTACCCCCGAAGAATTTCATAGTCGCTTTCAGAGCAGCCAACCGTTTGAACGCGTTCTTCACGTTCTCTTCGAGCTTTGCCTCCTCACGCTTTAGGGCCTTAATGATGTCCAATTTGAGATCCTCCGCGTCAATTGAAACATTCGACGGGCTCGTTAGCAAGCTGGGCGACACGAGGCAATTGTGGAGCGATAAGAAAGTGAGGACAACACCGTGCTATGCTTTTCACTATGTCGGCTTCATTTGAGACGCCCCCAGACGAGCGTCTTTTTTCTACCCGTCAACTGATAGATGCCCTCAAGGCGCATCTGGCGGATCCTTCCTTTGCTGCCTCTACTCAAAAGAGGCATAAGGTACTTTGCTATTTCTTGAACAGGGCCATACAGATCGGAGAGGCATGTCTGTTGGTGTCGGAGTTCCACTGCCCTTGTTGGTGCTCGAGCGAGGACTTCTTCAGGATGTATGGGGCGTCTATGTCCGATGAAAATGCCGAGGAGTACCGTAAAGGTGCGATTTCTGAGGCGACGAAGATGGTTCAGAAAAATCTACAGACTAAACACATTAAGGCCCGACGCAAATCCAGCAACGAAGATGTGACCACAGAGTTTTTGCCAACGCTGGCCGCTCATATCGTAAAGACCAAGAGGATTGATAAGCTGGCAAGCGAGCTCGGATTGAGCGCTGTCTACGATCTTCTGTACCGATACGGTTCGCTGGAAGTCCACGGCAATACATTTGGTTGGATTCAAGCCAAAAGTCCTACAGCGACGGATTCGACTGCCAATGCGCTTCTTAAAGCCGTCCTGCTTGTCGCGGACAACAGAGAACGCGCTTTTCCAGCGAATGAGATCCTTCTGAGCTTATTCGGTCCGCGCCCGTTTACAGGGCGATGATCGGCACTTCGACAAACCACAGTCTACTCGGGTCTAAGGAGCCGGCGTTGTTATGCAATCAAATGAAGCCCTAGTACGGCACTTGTCCGCTAATCGCTGCCGGCTCAGGCGGTCGACGCAACACTCGCCCGAAGTTTACTGGCAGGAGCCCGGAATCCTAATGTTTTTCTGGGGCGTTGGGCTATACTCTCTCACTTCTTCTGGACTAACAAATCGGGCCTGTCAAGGGCACCAGCTATTAGATCAAAGACGCGTGCCTCCATAAATATTCGGAAGAGATCCGAATCAAGTTCGTTTCTGTGTACGGCGTTCTCAAGAATTTCAAAGGCGAGGGTATTAGGAACAGCTTTTTTGTACGGACGATCAGCAGAACAAAGCGCATCAAAGATATCGCAGATACTCATTATCTTCGCTTGAACGGGAATTTCATCGTCACGGAGACCGTTTGGATATCCCTTGCCGTTCACTTTCTCATGATGTGCCCTCACAATCCAAGGAATGTACCTAAGATCTGGAGTCCATGGAATTTGGGCGAGGAAGTCAAAACTGTGTACGACATGGGATTCGATTTGCTGGCGCTCATCATCATTTAGGCTTCCCTGTCGTACCGAGAGCGAATCGACCTCTCCGGGTGTCAGGAGGTAATGTTTAAGACCCTCGGGGTCGCGGTAAGTTTTCCGGGAAATATCCATCAACCGGTCGACCAATCCTTCAACAGGTATCGACGCATCGTTAATGCGTATGATGAATTGAAGGTCTCCATGAAGCTCAGTTTGTTTCTGCCGATACTCTTCCTCAATATCTTCAAAGTGTTCAAAGCCTTTCCCATGTGCGAGCATTGCATCAAGCTTTTTTTGCACACGTTCAGTTTCGAGTTCCTGGTGGAAATAGGCGAAGCGATGTTTAATAATAACCACTTGCGCCGGATAGAGCTTGTTGGCTTTCACCAGCAGGAGTTCCCGAACGGCAATTTTTCCAAAGTCATGCAACAGGGTGGCGTAGCGTAGTTCTTTCATCTGCTCCGGAGTAAAATGCACATGTGCATAGGGACCCGTTTTCATGCGACTTACTGCTTCTGCCAGCCCTAGAGTCATCGTCGTTACACGCGCTGAATGCCCGGATGTAGTCGGGTCACGTTGTTCGATGGCTGTCGCCGCAGCCTTTACGAATCCCTCAAATACCTTTTGGATGTTTTGGTAGAGCTGCCCGTTCTCATAAGCAACCGCAGCCTGAGATGCCAGTGACTCGGCTAGACGGACTGCCTTCTCAGGGAACGGTCCCACCTCTTGCTCTATATCTGCCGATGTAACAAGTCGAGCCGTTCGGTTGTGCTTGTGATTCAGAAGTTGCATGACACCGAGGACGTCACCCCGCGCATTTTTCATTGGTACGGTCAGGAGTGAGCGCGTCCGGTATCCAGTTTCGATATCATACTTTGGATTGAAACGATACGGCCGACTAGTGGAAACACAGTAGACATCATCGAGGGCGATGGCCTCGCCATGAAGTGCCGTGTACCCCGCCATTGAATCTTCGCTAATTGGCAAGGTGTACTCGGAGTAGGGAAATTGTCTTGTATCGTTTTGGGTTAACTTAAAGCGTAAGCTCCCCTCAGCATGTCCTGACGAGCCATTTTCCGAACTTGAGGTTTCCACAACGTAAAGAGAGCCAGCGTCGGCAGCCGTAATCTCCCGCGTCTTGGCTAATATCATTTCTAGCAGGCAACCAAGATCGCGCGTTGAAGACAGTGCAATACCAATGCGATTCAGTTCTTCTCGCTCGTGCTCGACTGCACTGTCAGCGTCTTGCGCTAGTTTTATGCTCGCCAACGCAGCCTTAATGCTCTGGAGGACGTTGTCTCGCGAAACGCCGCCTTGGAGCAGAGCAAAACACTTCCCACCCATGTTGGCATCGACCTGATGAGTTTCTGCTCCAATGTCTGCGGGTAGGAAGCCGATTATTCGAACGTTCGGGCTACGCTCGCATTTGAAAAATGCCATTAGCTCTTGGCGTCCAAGATCGGCGAGGATAACGGTAGGGACTGCTCCAAGTTCTGGGGGGTCACTATCCCAATGAAAATGCTGGTTCGTGTCTTGTCGAGCAGTTAATTGCGCAACGATAATGCGCACGTAGTACTGATTACGGAACGACTCTGCCAGACTGCTGACGGCCGAGCCGCGTTGGTACCACACTTCTGCCTTCTCGTGCATGAAGCTCGCCAATAGCCTTTCAGCCGGGCATCAGCGGCCTGATGAGGCGCTTAATACTCCATAGACAAATCCGACACCACAACTGGGCAGCCAGTTTCTCTTCATAAATCAAGAAAGTCGGCTCACATGGAGTTTACCTGGTACAGCATGAAAGATTCCGTATAAACGTCGACCATTGTGTCTAGAGCAACAACAAGGATTAGCGCCAAAGTACTATTGGCGCAGGTTCTTAGCAGCGTTTATTCTGGACCCATGGCACAAAGGCAAGTAGAAGAACTGTTGAATGCTCGCGCCGAAATTGACGAGCAACTACGGCGACACAAGAACTTGCTGACGGTGATGTTCACCGACGTCGTGGGTTCAACCAGCTATTTTGACCGTTTCGGCGACACGGCTGGGCTCGCGATGGTTCATCTCAACGCTGAACTTGGGTCAACCGCAGTTCGCGAATTTGGGGGCACAGTCGTCAAAACGATTGGCGATTCGGTTATGGCGGATTTCCCGGAGCCAAAATCCGCTGTGAGAGCCGCAGTAACGATGCAGCGCCGCCTGGCTGAATTGAACTCTGCGCTTCCTGAGCACAGGCGGATGCAAATACGCATTGGAGTTCACACAGGCATGGGATTCCGCAAGGGATCCGATGTTTTCGGCGATGTCGTTAACCTCGCTGCTCGTATTACAAAGCGAACTGAGGCAGGTCAGATCCTCATTTCGAGGTCAGTCCGGGAAGGAATTGCACCTGATGCGGATATTGCATGTCAATGGCTCGATAAATGTACGATCGATGGACGGACTGAAAGAGAAGATATCTTTGAGGTTGTCTGGACAGATGTAGCCGCCTACACAGAGCTGCGACGCAAGCTGCATAATGTACATTCTGACGCTCGCGCTGAGGCTCAAATCGCTCCACAGTTACCGTCACGTTATGAAGTTTTGTGCAAGATCGGCCAGGGGGGCGTAGGAATCGTTTATAAGGCTCGCGATCTCCAAACGAATGAAATTCTAGCCGTGAAAGTCTTGAAACCCGAAGCAGCCTCCGATGCGACCGCGCAAGCCAACTTTAGCAAAGAACTCTGTCTTGCGCGGAAGATAACCCATAAGAACGTCTGCCGAATTTACGATCTCTATCGAAGCGACGGGATTGCCTATGCAACCATGGAATACGTCGAGGGGGAAAATCTTCTAAGTATCATCAGCCGCGAAGGCAAAATGCCGGTGAGCAAAGCGCTAGGAATATTAAAGCAGCTTTGCTGCGGATTACGGGAGGCCCACGCCCAAGGTGTCATACATCGCGACTTGAAACCTGCGAATATCATGGTCGATCAAACTGGCACAGTCAAGATCATGGATTTCGGAATTGCGCGTCTGATGAAGACGGACGTTGGTCAGACAGGTACCATTGTCGGAACGCCGGCTTATATGTCTCCAGAACAAGCGAGGGGAAGATCTGTGGATGCTCGCAGCGACATTTATGCGATTGGCCTGATTTTGTATGAAATGATTACCGGTACAGCGACCTTCGGGGGCGATACCGCGGTTGCAATCGCGCTAAAACACTTGACAGAAACACCAAATTTACCCCGCGATTTGGTTCCTACTATATCCGAGGGAATCGAAGCGGTCGTCCTAAAGTGCCTTGAAAAGGAACCCTTAAAGCGTTTTCAGTCCGTCGGTGAACTTGCAAAAATACTGGAAGATACTGAAAATCTCATAACGTCGCCGTCTCCTGCCCTAAACGAGAGGAAAGCGTGGCTTTCGGAGCGACTAATAGAAATTGAACGATACATTTCTGATTTGCAGATCGGAAAGAAAATTGATCAAGCAATGTCGGCCCTCACTAACAACCTATCAAAGCCGCTTCCAAAACGACTCTCGCTTGGTAATCTCCAAGTTGACACGCGCCAGGCCTTGATATTGGCCAGTGTGGTCTTTCTTGCGCCTCTTATTGCATGGACTGCATTGGGCCACTCGGCAAACTCTTCAGCCCGCGTTATAGAAAAACCTACCAGTCCCACTTCGGGCGATAACCAAGCATCTCCTCTTTTGGTATCGGCCCCGGCTGTTCCATACCCCGTTGCCATGCCATCGGCCTCTGCAACGGGTGGAGTGGATTCGGATGACGCCATACAAACACGGCACCAGAAGCCTGAGCCACGTTCCAAAGCTAAAGTCGCCAAGGCACAGTCCTTTTTGCAGCCGACTACTACCTTAGCCTTGCCGCTTCCAACTACGGTCGTTCCGCCTCAGTCTTTAACGCCGTTGGTGACCTCTACTGCGAGCCCGACAGACAATTCCTCGATCAATACCCGCGACGACGTACCCGTTTCGAGTCATCCGTCAGGTTTTATCGAACAGGAAGCCGCAACCGAGATATATTTCGATGTCGGTAGTTTTAAGGACCCCAAATGGGCGGACAACGCTGCCGAGACGTTGGGAAAACTAGGATTTCATGTCACTTCACTCCATAAAGGAAAGCTTTGGATGAATTCTTACCATGTGATCGTAGGGCCTTTCCACAACGATGACATGGCGCAGGCGGCACGCCGCGATCTTGAGTCACATGGTTTTAAGCCGCGAATAACGAAATTGGATTAAAGTGCCAACGCTCTATAACGGCTGCCGATCGTCTGACTCAGCTCTCCGACCGCTTCATCGCTTACCGCCTGACCAGAAACATCCGAGTCGAGGAAGACTTAGTCGATCAGCTCTTTAACTCCATCGAGAAACGGCTAGCCCGGGCCCGTTGCTCCTGGCGCGATATGGCAAGCCAGACCGGCCGCAAAGAAATTCACGCAATCCGTAATCGAACCGCGCGAGCTCGAAGGCCATTTCCTGCCTACAAAACCCAAATTTACCGCTGAAGGCGCCGAATCGGAATGTCCCTTAACCGTCGCCATTCCGGGCATCGAAGTGCAAACCTATTTCGTCGATTTCGAAGGGGTTTGGGCTACCCACGCCCCTGCCGCCAAAGAGGGACCTCAGCGAGGCACATACCCGGATGCCTAGCCTGGGCTGTGTTTCTTTCGTCGTGTAGGCGAGAGTCGCTTTGTTCAGCTCATAAGTATCAGGCACTTTTCTTATTTGCAGCTTTGATTGCTGCCGAGAAAGTCGTCCAACCTATTGCATTCCTTGAAAAATGCACGCGTGCTTGGGGCGTTCGGCGTGCGCCAGTCACTCTGCAGATCCGCGACGACCGCTAGTGAATTGCACACGATCGCTCCCATTTGTATGAGACTGAATTCTCGGAGCTCACCATTTTGATGATCCTGACACGAGCGCGACACTAGCGGGAACCGAGGACGGTGCGGCTCTCGAACATTCTATGATGGCTTGTGATGTCCATATTTGTTGCCGGTCCGAAGGTCAGGATAGTGGCTGCCTTTATGATGAGAGTTGGTGGAACCGCGATATTTTCCACCGTGCGACGTCGTGTGATGCCCACCCCCGGAGGACAGACCGGTGTGCGACGGTTTTTGCGCAAACGCTGGCAAACCTAACAGCAAAAATAGCAGCGCAATTCCTAGGAACTTTCTCATCACAGAATCCTTGGAAGCGAATATAGAAGACCTCGTGGTCTTAGATAGTTACTGAACTGCTTATTTCATTAGCAGTTAGAAGAAAGCAATGAGATTGGTAGCGCGGAGCGAAACCGGGTCCAATCTGGAAGAGCAAAAGGGCCAGCGCCGCTGAGCGCTAGCCCTTTCTTGCCGTACCACATGTTACCTTATATCGCGTTGCCTTACATCGCCAGCCTACTGTATCACACGCGCCTCCCCGCGTTATTCGCCTCCCACACTGACGCCTCGCGAACCGCGTTACCCACGCGCTCGGGCCATGTGCAAATCCATCACGAAGACGTTTGGCTTCAGTTTTTTCATCAGGCGCAAGCATCCACACGCCAAAATTCTTGCGTTGGTGTTGTGTTCGACACGTGCTCGTAAGCCCAGCAACTGCACCATTTGCGCACATG
>Ga0182015_10008079_pt1 | contig 10105 bp, 6 predicted proteins | sample 712P3MmetaG_FD_120478 | JGI IMG/M metagenome (GOLD analysis project Ga0182015, IMG submission 120478) | Permafrost microbial communities from Stordalen Mire, Sweden - 712P3M metaG | ecosystem: Environmental > Terrestrial > Soil > Wetlands > Permafrost | place: Sweden: Stordalen | collected... | reverse complement strand
TCCTTCCGGTTGGAAGGCCAGGGGATGACCGACCCGGTCCGCGGCTTCTGAGAAAGCTCGCGGAACTCCGTCCTGGGTGTCGCCGTTGATCCCGTCCGCCCCGATTTGAGCCATGAGAGAAGCAATCGCCTGCGGCCACGGTTCACCGGGGTCTCCTGTGCCCTGATCCCACATCATCATAGGAAACAGGACGCGTACTCCCCGGCGGTGAAAATCGGCGACCATCTGGCGGACGCCCGCGATTCCGCCCGGCAGGGAGCGAATCAGGTCATGCTGATTGCGATTATCGATGCCCAAATTGGGGTAGGTCGGCCAGATCAAAACTGCATCGATTCCGCCATAGCGCTTCAGCGTGTCGTCAACATAGCGATCTACGGTGTAGCGGTGAGCCGCCGGATCGTAGAAAAAGCGATCTTCGACCATCATCTGCGGCTGAATGAAACTGGACTGCGTCCACTGTAGGCCGGGCAACTCATAGCGGGATCCGTCGAAGCCGATACGGATGCGACGTTCATCCCGCCAATGGGTCACATCGGCGAGCCATTGTTGGTGATCCTCTGCAGTGCATCCCGGGGATGATCCGCCTTCCCAAAGGCTCCTTATCTCGAGGCACTTTGGCCCGGGGATCTGCTGCCATTCTGGATCCCACGCACCGCCCCCGCCGGACACATACTTCGTATCCTGGGCGAGTGTGGCGGCACAAAGGAGTAGTAAAGCAAGGGGAGGGAGCCACCGGGAAGTCACCTCGTCCACCTCGGTTCCCGGCTTGATTCCGGTTCTCGCATGGCGCTGCAGTTCCCTTCTTCGGCTTGGAGTCCCATGGATTTCCTGGATCCGGAATGCCGCACGAAAACCATAGGGTGCCCGAGCCTTGCGGGTGCTTTCCCGCAAGCCTGAGGGGCACAGAACTGAAGTGGTCAACGAGCGATCTTACTCGCTGCCGAGAGATTCCTTGAGCTTGGCGGCTGTCCGGTCGAACGCGTCCTTGTAGGATGTGGGATTGTAATGGCTCCCCCCGTCCACGAAGTCGTGCTCGGTCTTCGGATACGTGATGAGTTCAAATGGCTTGCCGGCCGCGGTTGCCGCTGCCCCTAGGCTGCGTGCCGTTTCGATGAGGCAGCAGTTGCGGAATGTGTCCTTCTCGCCGGCAAACATGAGCACGGGCACCTGTAACCGGCCGGCATAGCCGGGAATGTCGTGGATCATGCTGGTCGCGGGATACCAGGCGATAACAACGGCCACCTGATCGGGCCAGTGCACGCCGTAGCCGATAGAAATGCCGCCACCCAGGGAAAAGCCGACCAGCGCCACCTTGCCCGGAAGGGCATGCGGCATTTGCAGAGCTTGCTGAATTGCGGTCTTCAACGCCTCGCCGTGCGTCCCCTCCATAGGGTTGCCATCGAACAGCACTACGTCATATCCGAGCTGCGCGATGGCGCGCGAAACCGTCTTGTAGTGCTCCGGGCCACTCATGCCGGAGGCAACCACCACGACGCGCCCCTTGCCCTGGGGCGGCGGTATCTCTTCTTGCGCTTGCGCGGTCAGACAGATAGCAATGACTGCGGCCGTGGCGACGACGGCCTCTGCGTGGCGTAACCAACCTATGGTCAACTGAGGCTCCTTTCGCGTCCCAGAACGATCTATGAAATTACGTCGGCGCTGAAAAGCAGCGTGGACTCTTCTGTCATTCTGGTAAGCGGCGCAGATCGAAATAGACGACCTTAATAGACGACGTCATGGGACGCTAACTCGAACGTATTTTCGTGTCAACAGCAATCGTTGATTCAGCAATCGTTGATTCTAAGTTCATCTTCCATAGTCCGGACCGAGTGGCGGTACGGCAGACCGGTGCGAGAGGACGACGCGGACGGCGGGGTCTACCGCTCTTGGGTTTAGGGTTTGATCAGACTCCAGTCCTGTCGGGAAGCGCTCCTGGGCGCGAAGTCCTTCTCTTTACCGCGAAAAAATAGACCGGGTAGCTGATCGCGATCAACCCCAGGGTAAACAAACTATGCTTGAGGTCGCTGATCACGGATGCAATCAGAAATACAGCCGAGGCCAGCAGCACTCCCCAACTCGTCCAGGGATAGCCCCACATCTTGAACGGCCGTCGAAGCTCCGGCTGCCGAATTCTCAAAACGAGCAAGGCGACGAATCCCGACATGTAAACGGCCACGTACAGGACCGAGGCAATCGCGATCAGGGTCTCGAAACTGCCGCTGAGAACCAGCACAATACTGATGAGCGCGCCCACCAGGAGCGCTCCCGCGGGCGTGCCTCCCGAGTTGACCGAAGCCATCCAGCGCGGGAGTAAACCATCCCGGCTTAGGGCAAAAAGAATCCGTGACGAAACCAGCAGACAAGCGTTGATCGTGCTCACCACCGTGACCAGAGAAATAACCAGAATGATCTGTTTGCCATTTCTGCCAACGACCGCCATCGCGGCGTCTGCGGCTGGCGCTCGGGAAGCTGCCAGTTGAGCCATTGGCAGGACGTGCAGCAGGGCGAGGTTGACCAGCAGGAAGATCGCAATGCAAACCAAGACCCCGCCGATCGCTGAGCGCGGCAGGTTTCTGGCCGGATCTTGATCTTCCTCCATGAAGTAGATGGCTGAGTACCAGCCGTCGTAGGTGACGATGACAGACTGCAAGGCAACCACCAGAGCCAGCAGCATGTTGCCTCTTGACGCCGGGAAATGGGCGATTGCAGATGAATCGTTGACCCCAGTTCTCGTCGAGACTGCGAAACAGGCCACTACAAATGCGATCAAGGCGAGTGCCTTGACCAGGCTGGTAAGTTCCTGTGCCCGACTGCCGGCGCGCAGGCCGAGCCAGTTCAAAAGCATCAGAATCACCACGCTCGCAACCGCCACCAGCTTGATGTGCGGTCCCAGGCCAGGTTCGAGTCCAGCAGCGAATTCGCCGAATGCCACTGCCAGATATGCGATGGGCACTGCTTGCATCATCCAATCGCCCAAGCCCACTACAAAACCGACATATTCGCCAAAGGCTTGACGGGAATAAACGTACCATCCACCCTCTCGCGGCAGCATCGTGCCCAGCTCGGTCACCGAAAGAGTGGAGAACAGCGCGTAAACTCCGCCCAAAGCCCAGACCGCGATGACGAGCCATGAACTGCGCAGCTGGGCTGCGACCTCACCGGGCGTACGCAGGATGCCAGAGCCGACCATGCCTCCGATGCCTACCGCGACACCAAACCCCACGCCCACAATGCGGAGCAGATGTCCCTGGTTGCGGGTCGGGGTAGGAACGGTAGGAGAGGCAGAAGGTCCCGTGCTGGCTCCGTGCTGTGATCGGACTCTGTGATCGGCCACGCAGGTCAGCCGATGGTGCGCGATTCTAGGCCGCAGTCGGTCGCAAGTCAATAAAAGCCGGGGTAGTGTATGGGGACAGCAAAAGAGCTACACCCCACCTGGAGAACTAGGGCAGGGCGTGGGGTGGGCGGGTTCGCCGGGGAGCCTCGTGAAACCGCGATTCAATTCGGCAAAGACGTCGATCTATTACACCCAGGACGGGCACCATCCGTCCGCACCGAGGACACGTGAATCAACAGTCCCGTTTGCCAGCTTGGCTGAATCATTTTCACTCGGCCTACCCTCCCACGGAGGAAGCACCCCAGCCATTTTCCCTAGTCATTTCTCAGTGCCTGCATAATTTCCACTGTTGCGGCCCGGAGCGCTGGTGGATAACAGGCCAACAGCGCTGCAAAAAGAAAGACCAGCCCCAGCCCCACAAGGCTTGGGAAATCAATCGCAGCCATCCCGAACAATATGCTCTGCATTTCTCGCCCTACAAAATAAGCCCCGATCAATCCGGGACCCAAACCGACACATGCCAGCACCAAACCCTCTTTCACCACGAGAACAACAACGCGGCTGCGGGTGGCGCCCAGCGCCATCCGCAGGGCAATCTCATGCGAGCGTTGCGCTATCGAAAAAGCCGTTAGACCGTGGATACCTACCGCGGCGAGCAACAGCGCAACCACGCCGAAGCTGGCGAAAAGGATTACTACAAACCGATCGTTGGCCAACCCCTCATCGTGCACTTGCTCCATGGTCCGAGGTGTATAAAGGGCCGTCTGCGAGTCCACGGTATTCACGGCAGCCGCGATACTCTTGATCATGGTCGCCGGATCTTCAGCGGTGCGAACGCCAATACCCGCGATGGGAAACCCCTGTTGCCAGAAGGGTATATCAATCTCAGGGTTGTCCTCGCGGGATCCTCGGCTCTTCACAGTGTGAAATACGCCCACGATCTGCCGCTCAACAGCTGGCCCCATCTTCGGCTCATCAGGAATCAACTGCTGCATCGACACATGCTGCTGGAGTGGATCGAGCCCTGCAAGAAATCTGTTGGCGAAGGTCTCGTTGACCATCGCTACTCTGACGCTCGAGGCATTATCAGCTTCAGTAAACGCTCGTCCTTTTATGATTCGAATTCCGAAGGTCTGGAAATAGTCGGGCGTAACATTCTGCAGGTCCGCGCTCGGGCGCTTCGACGGGTCCGCATACTCGGGTTTGCCGACAATAGTGAAAGGCATTTCGAAGTGCAAGCCTTCGAGAGGTAAAAACGTCATCGCGCACGCATGGGAGACGCCGGGAACCGTTTCGATGCTGGCAAGAATGCGGTGATAGTAGGAATCGATCGGTTTGGGATCGTTCAACAGCGACACCGGTTCGAGGTAGAAGCCAAGAATGTGATCGGTGCGGAAGCCGAGATCTATGTGCGTGAGATTCCAGAAGCTGTGAGTCGCCAACCCGGCCCCGGCAAGCAGCGGCAGAGCCAGGGCAAACTCGGCCATTACGAGGACGCGGCGAATCCGGTTGCGGCCCCGGCCCATTCCTGAACGCCCGCCATCCTTGAGGACTCCCGCCGGATCCAGGTGTGAGGCGTACCATGCGGGGGCGCAGCCGAAGAGAACGCCGGCCAGCGTCGCGGCGGCCAGCATGAAGAGCAGAATAGGAACATTCAGCCGCAGATCGGCTTCCGCGGGTAGGGTGTGCGGCGGCATCACCGCAACCAACCCTCGCAGCATGGCATACCCCGCAGCAACGCCGAGTAGACCCCCTAGGATCGCTAGGACTAGGCTCTCGGTTAGAAACTGCGCGAAGATCGCTGCCGGTCTCGCTCCCAAAGCGCCGCGAATCGCCACTTCCCGGTTCCGGGTAATGCCCTTGGCCAGCAGGAGATTGGCTACATTTAGGCAGGCTATCAATAGCAAGAATCCCACTGCACCTAGCAGCAGCCAAAGGGTTAGCTGCCTATCGCTCGGGAAAAAATCATTCTTGAGCGGTTCCACCAGCGCGCCCCAGCCTTGATTGCTCTGGGGATAATCCTTCGCCTCATTGGCGGTGACCGAGTCCATCTCGGCCTGCGCTTGCTTGATGGTGACGCCGGGTTTGAGCCGACCCGCGACGCCCAAGTAGCGAGAATCGCGATCGAGGGGCTGCCCGGGCTTGAAGACAAGCGGTACGATCAATTCTTCGTCCCAACGATCCGCAGTTCCCGGCGCCAACACGCCCACCACCGTATAAGGCTCGCCGTTGATTTGAATCCTCTGGCCAATGATTTGGGGGGTGGAACCGAGATGCCGCCATAACCGAGAGGTAAGGATGACGACGTGTTCTTTGCCTGGCTCCCCTTCCTCGGGCAGGAAATTGCGACCGAGGAAGAGGGGATTTCCCAACATTCCGGAGTAGCCTGGCGTGGCTTCCATACCTTCGATGAATTCCGGCCTGTCCTGGGTAGCGATGTTGAAATCGTCCGGGCTCAACGCATTCAGGTCCTCGAATGCAGTGCCCTGCCGCTTCCAGTCGGCGAAATCGGCCGCCGAAACCGCGTTGCGATGGCCTTGCAGCTTGGACCAGACCATCACTAGCCGGTCGGGGTGCGGATAAGGCAATGGCGCCAGCAGCGTCGCGTAGGCCGCGGTAAAGATCGCCGTGTTTGCGCCGATGCCGAGCACAAGCGTTAGCAACACCGTTAGGGTGAGGCCAGGGCTCTTGCGCAGCATCCGCAGGCTGTAGCGGAGATGCTGAACAAAACTTTGCATGAAAAGCAACTATATACTTTGAAGTTGGCCTGAAGAGCTAAGCTATTGCCAAGGACCGTCCGGGACCATGGCTGCGCTATACTGGCGCGGTATCCGGCGTTAAGGGAGAGAAATTTCCCCAATGAACAAGAAAACGTTTGCTTGCTTGGCCGCAATCGTGGTCTCGGTCCAACATCGCAGCGTTTCTTGGCATCTGCAGACCCCGAACAGCCCGATGAACAAGCACATCTTTCTATTTCTTCTCGGTGTGGCGTGGATCCTCACCCCGGGTTCTCGAGCGGTCGAAGCGCAAGACTCCGACTCTCGTTCACCTCAGGTAATTAAGGTCGAAGGCGACGTGGAGTTCACCCACGATCCCTCCATCTTCAAAGATGGCGACACATGGTATTTGTTTGCGACCGGAAGCGGACCAGATCGGAAGGGACAGCTCCCGGTTCGCTGCTCGAAAGACCTGCACCGCTGGGCACGGTGTGGATATGTGCTCCCGACCATTCCCGAGTGGATTCAGAAGGAGAGCCCGCAGACCCGGGAGCTGTGGGCCCCGGACATTTCCTATTTCAACGGCGAATATCATCTGTACTATGCGTTTTCGGTGTTCGGAAAGAACACTTCTGGAATCGCTCTGCTCACCAATCGGACTCTCGATCCGAGCAGCCACGATTTTCACTGGGCAGATCGGGGATTGGTACTGCGCTCCGGACTGGGAGACGATTTCAACGCCATTGATCCTAATCTCGTGATCGATGCGAGGGGGCGCACTTGGCTGGCGTTCGGCAGCTTTTGGGGCGGAATCAAGATGCGCCGCATCGATCCGAAGACAGGCGGGCTGTCGGCCAAGGACACGAGGCTGTATTCTCTCGCCACCCGAAAGCGGCCTGACAATCCTCCCGCGGCGCCTCCGGGTTTGCCGGGGAATTGGCAAGCGATCGAAGCTCCTTTCCTGGTTCACCACGGCAAGTTCTACTATTTGTTTGCCTCTTTCGATCTTTGTTGCCGCGGCACCAAGAGCACTTACAAGACCATGGTCGGTCGTTCGCGAAAGGCGACCGGACCCTACGTGGATGCCCAAGGTACTCCCATGCTAGAGGGCGGAGGAACTCCCCTGCTGGTAGGAAACCAGCGTTGGGTGGGCCCAGGCGGAGAATCCGTTCTTCAACAAAAAGACGGGGACATCATTGTGTTTCATGCCTATGATGCCCAAACCGGCCGGCCTTTTCTGCAGATTTCATCGATTGCCTGGGTGAAGGGCTGGCCGCAGGCCACACTGGGCGACGATCCGCAATCCCACTAATGTTCGAGATCCGGGCGCATCTGCGGCACTAGGGAATTAATCTAAGAACACGGTCATAGTGTTATTCGGAGTCTTTCAGATTTGACAGGGGTCGCCGCCTTTACCCTCCTTCCTTACAATAATCCAAGAGCTTTGCGATCCCCTGGCAAGCGAATTCTGGAGTCGAGGTTCATCGAAGATGGATATTCGTAACGCGAGAAAACAAATGGTATGGACGCTTGCCGCGTTGGCGGTCTCGCTGACAACGGGCAAGAACCTGAGCGCCCAGCAAGATGAGCCCCTGCACGTAACCGCCGGGCGTCCGCAGGTCGGCGGCCGAGACGTGGTGACGTTAGTGCGCAAGCCATCGCGTCATCGAAACCGACTCCAATTTCTCTCGCTGACTCTGTTTCCGGGACGTGGCATGAACGTTTTCCAGATAACGGCCAACATTCCGGGCAAAGGCGAAGTACGGCTGCTGAAATCGCCCTCCCTAGCGGAGGCCGCCGGCCTGTTGAACGGTACTGGGCCCGATGAGTTTGGCAATTTGAATCATTCTTTCGGAGGGGCTTTCCTCATTCCTTTCTCCAGCCGCATTGGCGGCGAGCTCTCGCCGGATGGCAGGACCGTCAACGCGAACTGGCACGGGCATGCGATCCATCTCCCGATGGACTTCATGGGGAAGTACGCCGTCCACGGACTGATCAATCAGACCAAAGCGGAGAACCTGCGCACGCTTGCGACCGCAGACGGCGAGACCGTGACGGGCGTCATTCATGCCGGTGACTTCGGCGGCCATTGGCTTTCGAGCACCGATCTATACTTCACCGTCGCATTGACCGGCCAAGCGGTCGAGGTGACCGTCACGGCGAAGAATGTAGGCCGTGAGTCCGAGCCCATGGCAATTGGCTGGCATCCATATCTCGCGATTCCAAGCGGCGACCGTTCCCAAGCGCGAGTCCACATCCCCGCTGCCACGCGTGCCGAGGTGGATTCGATCGATGGACGTACTACAGGACTGCTTGTTCCCGTGCAAGGAACGTCGTACGACTTTCAACCGAGGGATGGCGCTCTGCTCAAGGCGTCGATGAATACGAACTTCTCTCACCTCGCTCGGGCCCAAGGAGTGGTGGACGCGTGGCTGTCCGATCCCAACTGGAACTATGGCATTCGCGTCGAGGGCCTCTCGGCCGAGATCAACACGGTGCATCTTTACTCTCCGAATAACGATACCTTCGCCGCCATTGAACAGCAGTTCAACTTCCAGGACCCTTTCGGCGAAGAGTGGAAGGGGATGGATACCGGCATGGTGAAGCTTAGTCCGGGGGAGTCGACAACCTGGAAGGTACGGCTTGTGTTGTTCGCTCCAAACCGACGGTAGTCAAGACCCGAAGGCGAGACCATAACCGCCAGGTGATCGGATCCACTCCGAAATGACAGGGCGTTGCGCGGGACCGAACGATTCCCTTCTCTTGTCATCGCGCTGGTCGTCGCCACTTCGCGGACAACGGGTATCATTCTGGACGATGGACAGAAGGCTCGTGATTCAAGGCCGATCTGGAGCGCTGCGATCGATTTCCCATCGAGCTGGAAATCTAAGGAGGGCAGGGGCGCGGTCAAGTTCGAAAAGCGGCCGCCGGTTCCGGTCAAGGCGCATCTCTCTCTTCCCCCCGGGCCGGAATTCAACATCGAACTCGATGCGGCCGAGATCGAATCACAGAACATGCTCGATGCCGTGAGTTGAAAACGAACTCCCGATCGCGAGAAGCAGCACGTGCATCTTCTCGGTTACACTGGCACGGGAGAGTTCTGACCTTGCTAGGTATCCAGGCGCGCAAAACCGGCGCAACCTTGGCTTTCCTCATGACCGTTGGCTCGGCCTACACGGGCGCTCAGATTCTGCCGCACTTCCCATCCACCGAGGTCCACGCAGATCGCACCGTCACCTTTCTTTATAGGGACGTCGCCGCCACGACGGTCCTGTTCTATCTTGAAGGTACTGCGAAGCCGACGCCGATGACGAAGAATGACGCCGGCATATGGACGGTCACCGCGGGTCCGCTCGCACCCGAGATCTATCGTTATCACTTTGAAGTCGATGGCCTGCCACGCCTCGACCCGTCCAATCCCCGCATCTCGAACAGCCTCATCAATCCTGCCAGCATGATTACCGTCTCCGGCGCAACCCCCGAGCTGTGGGAACAAACCAGGGTCCCTCATGGCACTATCCACCACCATAGCTACACCACGGCCACGGTCCTCGGCCTCCCCAATGACCAGAGCGACTACTACGTCTATACGCCGCCCGGCTACGATCCGAAATCGAGAGAACTCTACCCGGTCCTCTATCTTCTCCACGGATGGACCGACTCCGCCTTGGGCTGGCTTCACAATGGGCGGGTGGACGCAATCTTCGACAACCTTCTCGCCGAGGGCAAGATCAAGCCCATGATTGTCGTCATGCCACTCGCCTACGGCGATATGGCCTTCATCCATAGCACCACAGATGTGTGGAGCGAACCAGCCAGCATCGACCATAACGCCAGTCTCGCCACCCGCGCCTTGCTCACCGAAGTGATCCCCCAGGTGGAATCCGCTTACAACGTCTCGAGGAGTCGCGAGGATCACGCCATCGCCGGGCTTTCGATGGGCGGACTTGAAAGCCTCACCATCGGCCTCGCTCACACCGACCGATTCGCTTGGGTCGGCGGCTTCAGTTCCGCAGTGCAGAAGCTCGACTTCGACAGGCAGGTAGGCGCACTC
>Ga0182015_10008078_pt1 | contig 10106 bp, 9 predicted proteins | sample 712P3MmetaG_FD_120478 | JGI IMG/M metagenome (GOLD analysis project Ga0182015, IMG submission 120478) | Permafrost microbial communities from Stordalen Mire, Sweden - 712P3M metaG | ecosystem: Environmental > Terrestrial > Soil > Wetlands > Permafrost | place: Sweden: Stordalen | collected... | reverse complement strand
GGGTGGATGCCGTCCGGGTCCGACCAATCACAATCCATTATCGAGGTTCACCGCGCCTCGCACGCCCGGGCCGTTGGGGTGCAACGACGCAGCCGATCCCGGCACCCTGACGTTCCGTGGCGAAACGCCCGGCAGCCTCGGCATCAATGATGACGCGGAATATGATGTTACGCGCATGGTCGATCCGATGGATTTCGACTACTTGGTAAGACATCACGAATTCAAATCGCATTTGGTCGAGTCCGTGCGGCTCTCGGACCTGCATTTGAAGGACAAACATGGGTTGTGGAACAACGTAAGCATTTGGGGCGTGGCCGGTGCCATCGTTTTCCGCGTGTCCAATCTTTCCGAGGATCTAGACGGCTCCGCGCGTGCTTATCATCCCCCCACGGATGCTTCCTGGAACGGATACGGTCATGGTCTGGGGAAGGATTCTCTGGCCAACGCGGTCGGTAATCCGGGCGTAACGAAATACGCACACTCAAAAAAGGAAGAGGATTGGGCGTTGACCGCGGGCTGCCAGTTGTTCCGCGACCTTCACAAGGCCAGGGGGCTGGAGACGAAGGCCGCCGCTGATCAGGCTGCGAAGGAGACCAAGGACGCCAAAGACGCCCTGGACGCGATCTTCAAGAAATACGGTGTCACGAAGCTGAGTGAACTGGCGGCAAAAAGCGAATCGGCCGTTTGCGTTTTGTACGTTGACGGTCGCCCGAAGAAAGATTCACAGGATGACTGGCGCCACGTGGTGCACTGGGCGGGCATCAAAACCGATAAATCGGGCAAACCAATTGTCCGCACCTCGGGATCCGACACCGGTTTCTACATTCCAGCCATCACACCCGATTGGGCCGACGCCGAAAAACATCCATGGGTGGTCCTGAATTCGCCAGAAGACCAATTCGGCGTGAAACTGACCAACAGCGCGGTTGTGATCAAGAATGGCGAATCGGCTTCTATCGCCTACGGTATGGTCGGCGACATTGGCCCCAAAGGCCATCTGGGAGAGGTTTCGCGCAAGATGATTGACGAACTGGGCTTCACGGGAGCCGCTCCGAGTGGCGATTATATTGTCGTACTGTTTCCCGAGAACGTCAGCAAAGCGGACATCGCGAAAGAGAAACAGCTATCGGCAATCCAGAGCGACGCCAAGGCGAAGTTCGAGGCGTGGACATGGGAAGGCCGCAGCGGGGTTGAACTAATCAAGGAGCTTTTTCCGACACCCACCCAGTATCATCGAGTTCAAAAGGATTTCGCAAATGCCAAGAGGTATTTAACGAGTCACATAGATCATTTGATGTTGCAATTGAAGTAGTCCGCTGAAAACCCCGCATCGCAGCGCACGCGCGCCGCACGGACTCAAAATTCTGGAGCTCGCGAGCGTCAAAGGCGAGCGCTGTGCGGGCCCGACTTGGAAGCCCGATTCTGGATGGCGACGCCGTGGGACCGGTCAAAGTCCTTGTCTCAAATCCCTTGTATTGCGCGGAAATTACGAGTTCTTGGTGTCCGACAGTCAGTCGCCACAATCGGCCGCAGAATTCTCGCTGAGCCCGATAGTCTCTCCATCAATGACTTGTTGGGACGACGTTGAAGAATCGAGACCTATAAGCCGAATTCTCCCGGACTGCCTGCCGCAAACGACAGTCGGGACGGGACTTAACGCCCAACCCGCGGGCGGCGTTGGAGATGCCCCGAGTCTCTAGAATCTTTCCGGTTCCCTGCCGTCTCGCTCGAACCCGGCAGACCGGACGCTACGGAAATCGCCGCCAAGAGCACAGAAGTTTTATTCTAGGCGCCAGGCCGACGCTCGGAGCTTGCATCACGCCTCCCCTTGTGCGCCGTGGACGCAGGCGTGCCTCTCGAAGTCCTCTTGCGCAACCCGGTTGAAGGCGAGCGCAGCAACCGTGCTCTCCAGGAGACACCGCAACAACCAGGAATATTAGGGGGGCGATTCTATTTCTTACAAGTGACGATGCGGCGTTCATCACTGGGCAGGCAATTGTCGTAGACGGCGGTCAGTATCGCGTCGGCTAAACCGTACATGGGAACGAAAATGACTTTGAACGATCAGGACAAAATAACCATTGCTCAAGAATATTTCATATCGGACCTCCTTTTTCTGCCTCAATTTGCAGGTCCGATTCGTTTTATTGAACGTCTCTTATTCAACGGACAGTTTCTTCCACTCACGGGGGTTGAAAGGCCCTTTTTTGTCGCATTCCAGTTTGGCTTGGAACAGAATGAGCTCCGGCTGTTCTTTTGTGAACGAGTAGGTACTCATATAGCCGCAGTCAGCGAGACCACGGAATTTGTTAATTAGCCGCAATTGCTTCTTTTCCACGTCAAATTCCGGTGTCCCCGTCAGTTCCGTCACAATCTGCTTCTTCAATCGGTTGGGCCCGGGCTCACCCGAATCTTCGAAGTCGACAAAGTGAAGCAGCCTCGCACTGGAAGGCGAATGCGATTCATCGAGGAGCAGGAACGTATAGGTTCCCTGATACGATCCGAGTGTGCAAGTGACTTGCACAAGATAACGGTTAGCAGATAATTCGAAGAACGCCAATCCAGCGAAACTCTTATCGGGATAATCGAAGGAATCCTCACAATCCTGAGGCCACTTCAGCTCAGCTCGCCAGGCAACTCGATCCGCATAAGTGAGGTCAGCCTTTTTCAAACTGGCAGAGGCCGGCGAAGAAATGCTTTTATCTGCTTCAGCCAAGCGTGTGGACGGTTGAAGGGCGCAGGCGTACGAACTAAATAGGGCGGCAGATAGGCCCACGATCAAGGCAGAGCTTGCAAAGCATCCATCGAGAATCAGCTTCTTCCTCATTGGACCAGATTCTTCCCCGACAGAAAATTCGCATCATCCGGGCTATTCATGGGCCTAGACTCGCTTGCAGCATTGCCTCAAACTTTTCTGCGAAGCCCTTAATAATCGCCCATTGGTCGAGGCCGTTAATGATTTTTCGTGCATTCTTGTAGTCACATTGGTCCGCGTAGATAAAATCACTGAGCTTCTTGCCGGTAAACGACCCGTTGCGCATCCCGTAAGACATAACCGAATATGCGATACCAGGGTCAAGTGCCTTCTCAGGGTGAATGACGAGTTGATTTCCTAGGTTCAACGCCTGGCTCAACTTCTCATAGTTCGCCTTCCAGGTGAGCTGGACATATCCTCTACCGTAATAGGTGTTGTTGTAGACAGCTCCGTCTGTATCCCGTACCTGTACGGCTGTGCCGTACGGATGACCTGCTCCTTTCCCGTCTTCCTCAATCGGCTGCCAACTGTCGCCACATTCCCACTTGACGGTCGCCAGCATGTAGGCCGCCCAACGAATGTCGGTTACATTAGGATCCAACTCGATGCAACCCAGCAGGAGTTCCAATCCGTCGATCTGGCTTTGTTTCATTCCTCCGAACTCTTTCATGTACATGCCGACGAAGGTCGAAGGATTGAACGCCATCGCCCCAAGAACCTGAGGCTTTCCAGTGACCAATTTCTTAAGCCAGTCGGGCAGTATTGCGATTAGTTCCAGCGGGAAGTCCCAACCGCCGATCTCTTTTCCGAGGGCACCCCATGTGCCTGAGCCGACCTTGCCGTCGGGATGCAGGCCCTCTACTGTTTGAAACCGCACAACCGCATCAAAGGTCGCTTCGTCGAACTTATTATCATTCTGGTCCAACCGAGGGCTGGGCTTCAGAATCACATTGAGCCAGGATTTCAATGTCGGAACCAGCGGCGATCTAATTCCCTTTATCAGAACATGGCTCATATTGCACCTCTCCGCGCGATAGGAACGAGGATGCCGGCTTAGAGAAGGGCAGACCGCAAGCACCTCTTAACCTGGAATTTCCTTTTTACTTCCAAAAACAGCGGCAATTGTATACCCATTTCGCTTAGTCGCAATATGTGAATAGATTTTCATCTGCCACGCCCAGTTGGATCCGAGATTCTCACCGACACTGCCCAAATTACCCCATGTTGCACTGTACTTTTGGAACACCTCTCCTTATTCCCAACCGCTTTGGACCTATTCCGATGCCGACTCGACCACCGCCTAATTGTTATCCCGTCGCTACCGGCAGCAATGCGATCCGGCCCGGCATCGCTCCGAATCGCCGTCGATTCAGGTGTCCTTCCGCCAGAAGAAGCCAGTAGTAACCCGCATGTTTCACCAGCCGTCCTCCGGTCTTCACCAGCCGTTGCTGCAAACTGGTAAGCGACCAGTTATCGATTCGTCGCGGCAGTTTCAGTCGCCGCCACAAATTCCCCAGGTTGTAAGCCAGCAGGCTCAGCGCCAGCCGCACTTGGTTCGAGCGAAACCGATGGCAGGAGAGCCGCGTCATCTTGACCGCCTGCTTCCCCTCCTTGATCCACTGCTCGGCTGTTCCCCGTTTGTTATAGAACCGCACCACCGCCCGGCTCGGCGTCTCCAGGTTGGTCACGATGAACCCCACTCGCGGGAACAACTCCCCGACATGGTACTCCACCTTCGCCACGACTCGTGGTGCGGTCTTCCAGCTCGCTGCCTGATAGAGAAAGCCCTTGTACCACACAATGGGCTTGTGACTGGGCCGCCCCACCGGGCGCGTCAGAAGTTCTTCAATGTCGCGCAGCAGGTTGTCGTTCGCCGGAATGCGAATCGCATATTTCACTCCCCGCTCTTCCAGCGCTTCGTAGATCTGCTCCACTTGTGCTTCAGATGGGGACGTCAAGGCTAAGGATTCTGCTCAGTAGGAATCGTTAAGTGCCTACCTATGAGTGAGCTGGCGGAGAGGGAGGGCTTCGAACCCTCGGTACAGGTGTTAGCCCGTACAACGGTTTAGCAATTGTCTGTTCCGTTGCGATGCCCTGCAATCCCAGCCACTTACAGTCGCATTGACGAACCAAGACTCACCTAATGTGACCTCATTCGTCAATCTCAGGACACCATTCAGGACAGTTGGATTAGTGGGCTTGGTGCGACAGCCAATTACCACCCTCAAACCACAGGTAAACCACCATCCCATAAGAGGCCTGCGGAGAATCTGGGATTGCAAATCGACCGGGACAAGTCCGGAAGGCACGATTTGCGCAACGTCGTGGCGCTACTTGGAAGCGATAAAGGTGACGCAGGATTTCGGTATTTCACATGGGAGTCCAGAAGCAAACCAGATTTGGCTTGGGCCCGTGATGTTGTGGCGGAGTTGATGAGCGCTGTCACGCCCGTGGTCGAATCCACGTGGGACAAGGCTAAATCCGGTGTGCCGGTGAAGATGGATATTGTTTGTGAATGGATGATCCCTTGCGCTGCTCCGGCAGCCAAGCGATTCCAACAAACTAAAGGCCAGCCAGCTAGGGCTTTGGGGATTGCGCTGCATCGAATCGCGCGCAGCATGCCGGGCAAATCATTTCTTGGAAGCTGACGCGCCGGATCTCAGCGGGCTCGATTCTTCGACCACACGATGCAGTCTTTGCTGCGGCCCAAAAGCATTTCAAGAAGGCCCAGATGGCTTTTAGCAGCGCGAACCCTTTTAGAGTGAGAGCCTTCAACCAAGGCCAAACGTACTGATGGAAAAGCTCTGCACCAATTTGGTCGATGACCTGCAGCCCAACCTTGGTTCGCTCCCGGCCCGGAGTCGAGGAAGACGGCGCAGTCGAAGTCCCCCACTTCCACTGCGCCTCTCCTTACTGGACGCCACAGGCCGGAATTACTTGCCTCTACTGTCAATATCGGAATCGGTAGGAAAAAGATGACACGGGTGGCTCGCAAAAAGAGAAAGAGAAGGAGGAGCCGTCAGATTATTGATGGGAAGGATCTTGAGCGGCGAGTTGCCGGGCGGCAAGTGTATCGGGGTGATCGGGACCGAGAGCGTTTTGGAGCTGTTCTGCAGCCGAGCGGGCGGCGACACGAGCTTCGTCCCTTTTGCTCTGGGCATCGAGGGCCCGGGCTAGCGCTAGGTAGGCACGCCCGAGATTGCTGGAAAACGTTCCCAGCTGGGCAGCAGCTTTTAGCAGGCTTAAAGCGCGGTCGGCATCAACGATTGCATCCTCAGGGCGTCTGGCCTCAAGTTCGATAGTGGAGCGGCGGGAGAGGAAGATCGGCAGCAGACCTGCACCTTGTCCACCGGACTTGATTGCTGCCTCATCGCTCGCCACTGCCTCGTTCGCCAGAGTTACAGCATTCTGAACGTCACCACGCGCCAGGGAGATGAGTGAGCGCTCCGACGCGATCCCCGCGAAGGCGTAGTGGCCAGGCGGAAGAATTCGCTGCAGTTTCGGTTCCACCTCCGCCAGCAACGCCAGCGCACGGTCAAGATTGCCCTGCTCGCGATAGATCCTTGCCCTCTCGATCAGCGATTGATTGATGACCAACTGCTGGCCAGTTTCCTGCGCTTTCGCGAAGGCACGTTCAGCATAGTCGGACGCTTGGTCCAGATGACCAAGGTCCCGTAGTGTCCTCCCATAATTGAGAAGCAGCATGGGCGAGACCGCTTGGTCCGAATTGTCCGCACGGCTGATCTCGATGGCGCGGCGGAAAATTGGCTCCGCTTCGAGTGGTCGCCCTATCTGAAAAAGAGCCATCGCCCAATTGTTGTACAGAGTGCCCGCATTCTCGGTGTCGTCGCGTCCGAGTGCACTTGTCAGTCGCGACGCTTGCCCGAATGCGGCAATGGCTTCACTATACTGGCCAGCGTTGCGGTATGCCTCTGCCAGGTTTATGAAAATATGCACATCCTCCAAATCGGATCTGAAGACCGATCCATCCAGCAGACGCTGCGCGGACAGGACACGATCGATAGCGGCCTGCGACTCGCCGCGGTGACCAGCGACTTCCGCGCCACGCAGAAGGCAAAACACGCGATCAAGCGTGTACTGAGGCTGGTTGGGGAGTTCGCCGAGTCCTTCCTGAACCAGCGCTTCAGCTTGCGGCAGTTCGGCCATCACCGCGAGAACATCGGCCAGCGCGCACGATGCTCTGGACCGAGTCGAATGGTCAGACAGGCCGCGTGAAAGCCTATACGCCTCCTCCAGTATTCCGCGTGATTTCGCTTCCTCTTCCTTACCGGCGTATTGGCGGCCAATCGAAACCAGCAGTTCCACGCGATTGGTGTCAGCGGTATGCTGCCGCTCGATGATGTGCTCCGCACGTCCAAGCAGGTCATCAACAGTAAATGGCTTGCCCGAAGGCGCGGCGTCAGACAATAGAAAGTTGTTGAGCTCGTTCACAGCTTCTGCGCGGGACAATTGCCGATACGCAAAGTCACGTTGGACCCGTGCGGTGCGAGCCTGAAACAACGTAGCCGCGACTCCCGCCACCACCGCGACTAACAACAGCGCCGCGAGTGCGACCACTGTCCGATTTCGGCGTATGAATTTGCTGGTGCGATAAGCAAGCGTATCGGGCCGGGCGCTGATCGGCTCATGTCTCAGGTAGCGGCGGAGGTCGTCGGCCAGCGCCGTAACCGAGGTGTAGCGCTCGTGCGGATTCTTCTTCAACGCTTTAGCCACGATCGTGTCGAGGTCTCCGCGCAAGAGGCGGCTGAGCTTGTCGGGCGTGGTCGTGCGTCTGGCTGCGTTCGAGGTTGCCGTCTCGGCGTCCACTTTGCTCGGGGTTACCACCTGTGACAGGCGTCGCGGCTCCGTATCGACGATCGCTTTCACCAAGTCGGCGGGAGAGTGCAACGTGTTTCCAGTCGGATGCTGTCCGGTCAGTAACACATAGAGCAGCACCCCAAGCGCATAGACATCTGTGGCGGTCGTAACCGGCGCCCCGGTCACTTGCTCGGGGGCCGCGTACTCCGGTGTCATCGCCCGTCCGCCTTCGACTGTGAGCAGCGTCGCTTCCCCGCCCTGCCCTTCGCCCTCCAGTAGCTTGGCAATTCCGAAATCCAGCAGTTTCACCTGACCGTCGTTGCTGACAAGTACATTCGACGGCTTGAGGTCGCGGTGCACGATCAGATTTGCGTGGGCATGCGCAAGCGCGACTAGCACGTCGAGGAATAGGCGGATCCGCGCCTCTACGTCGAGTAGGCGTTCGTCACAATACCGGTCGATATGAGCACCCTCGACATATTCAAGGACGAGGTACGGCTGTCCGGAGGAAGCTACCCCCGCATCCACCAACTCCGCGATGTGCTCATGGGCCAGTCTCCCAAGAATGCTGCCCTCGCGTTTGAATCGCTCTTCGCCGGCTCGCCCGGCCAAGGCGACGCTTAGGAACTTCACCGCCACTTGCCGCTCAAAGCGTCCATCGCTGCGCTCCGCCAGCCACACGCTTCCCATTCCGCCTTGGCCGATCTGGGAGATCAGCTTGTACGGGCCAATGGGCTGGCCTGTTAGTCCTGGCCCGCGCAACATCGATGAGCCCCTCTCCAGATAACCTTCCTCCACCAGCACGCGGTGTTCCTCGAGAAGTGCCGCCAACTGCGCAGCCAGCGCGGGATTCCGGCCGCCCAACGTGGACAGCCAAGCGGCACGCTCATCATTAGTCATGGCGAGCGCTTGATCGAGATATGGACTTAAGGCCTGCCACTGATCCGGGCTGAGTGTGGACATAGATCCTCAGAGCGACAAATCCGCTCGAATTTTTCGGTGAAGATAAATGCGCGCCTTCTCCCAGTTCCGCTGCACCGTACGTTCTGATACGCCACGCATGGCGGCAATCTCCGCGAACGAGAACCCGCAAAAGAACTTCAAGTCGACGATCTCGGCGAGGTCAGGCTCCACGTTGCCAAGCTCGTCCAACGTTTCGCTGATTCGGACCAGCTCTCGATGATCCACTGCATTCTCCATCGCTTCGGTGTCGAGCGAGGTAAGCTCGAATAGGCCGCCGCGTTTCTGTGCATGCCGTTCTCGGGCATGGTCGATGATCAGTCCGCGCATCACTCGCGCCGCATATCCCATGAACCGCGCCCGGTCGGGAAACGACGGGCCGTTGCGCGAAGCCATATCCAGGTACGCTTCGTGCAGAAGGGTCGTGGCGCTAAGGCTCATCGGTAAGCCGTGTCGTGCGAGTTCACGCTTGGCCAGCCGATGCAACTCGGCATAAAGGGCAGCAAACAGCGCTTCTGCGGCGGGTTTGTCCCCTCGTTCGGCGGCGACGATAAGCGAAGAGATTGCCGATCCCACGACTCCTCCCAGGCTACGGGTCACCGCGGGACGGTACCCTCAAATAGCGACAGCTTCTCGCAGTTCGGCGCGATAGTCAAGCCGCCCAGGCTAATTACAAGAGTGGTCTGACAATTCCGTATGATGAAGGAAAAGAGGACGAGCGCGGAAGGAATCGAATCCGCGTGACAACGTAGTTATGTAGTTAGCCAGCGGCAGAGTGCGTCTTACGCGGCTAATTCGGCCCAGTAAGAGTTAACGGCACGGGAATGGCACGCGCTCTGGATGCCCCGGAATGTCAACGGGTGAACGTCGATCCGCCGAATCCCCGGCAGCACTCCGAACGTCCGCATTGCTTTCGATGCAGCGGACCCAGCAGGCCGCCGAGTTCCTCTCTCCGTTTCGCCGATGTAGACAATGCGAGAGCGACCCTCCTTGTATCGAATAGATTTGTCGGCCCGAAGAACATAGACCATGCGGGATTTCCAATAGCGAGTCTTGAACACGGTCATTGCTGGATTGGCCGCATCGAAACGTACTCGGGTCTTGCGGCGAGTGGTAGGGCTAGCAGCTTTCATGGGAGACAGTCTACTACCCGTCTCATAAATGCCTCAGCAAGATCAACCAGCAGCCTAAGTGGAGCATTCCAAGAAAGTTTTCAGCGTAGCGTTCGTAACGAACAACCAACCTGCGGAAATTTTGTAGCCACGAAACAGCCGTTCAATCTTCCAACGTCGGCGATACCGTCGCAGGCGACGCGGGTCCTGGGTCGTATTTTTTCGATTCATGCGGTGTGGGGCGATCAGTTCAATTCCGTATCGGCGAAGCTCGCTATCCAATTTGTCGGAGTCATAGGCATTGTCGCCTACTAGATTTTGGGGCGCATCTGGGATGACCATCTGGACGAGCGTGTTGGTAGCTAACTTCACCTCTGGCGTGCCGGCATGATCAGGTCGGGGCCGCCCAGTCGAAGCAGAATCCCGTTTAAGTAACTCTCAACCTCTTCGTCGTCCGTTTC
>Ga0182015_10008077_pt1 | contig 10106 bp, 16 predicted proteins | sample 712P3MmetaG_FD_120478 | JGI IMG/M metagenome (GOLD analysis project Ga0182015, IMG submission 120478) | Permafrost microbial communities from Stordalen Mire, Sweden - 712P3M metaG | ecosystem: Environmental > Terrestrial > Soil > Wetlands > Permafrost | place: Sweden: Stordalen | collected... | reverse complement strand
TCACCGATCCGCGCGCAGCCACCTATGAGATCGCAAGTCCGCTGCAGGCAATCGAACAGTTGACGGTGACGACGCTGCGCAACGTGATCGGTGGGATCACGCTCGAGGATTCGCTGACGAGCCGCGAGAACGTCAACACCCAGTTGCGCGGAGTGCTCGACGAGGCAACCGGCAAGTGGGGGATCCGCATCAACCGCGTCGAGATCAAGTCGGTCGACCCGCCGCCTGACATCAAAGCCGCGATGGAGAAGCAGATGCGCGCTGAGCGCGACCGCCGCGCTGCGATCCTCACCGCCGAGGGCACCAAACAGGCGCAGATCCTCACCGCCGAAGGCGAGAAGCAGGCCGCGGTACTGAAAGCCGAGGGTGCCCGGACAGCCGCGATCCTGCGTTCAGAGGGCGAGGCAAAGGCGATCGCCACGGTGTTTGAGGCGATTCACAAGGGGAACCCGGACCAGAAGCTGCTGAGTTATCAGTACCTGCAAATGCTGCCGCAGCTCGCTCAGGGCGAGGCCAACAAAGTCTTTGTGATCCCGTCTGAATTTACCCAGGCCTTCGCTGGAATCGGTGACGCGCTACGCAAGCCCGAGCTGCCTGGCGAAGCCAAAGAGAAGTGACGCCGGCCGTCTAAGCACGGGCCGCGCGCGAGTCGATGTTCGAGAACCTCTCGGAGAAGCTCCAAGGGACGCTCAGCGGCCTACGCGGGCGCGGCACGCTCAGCGAGCAGGATGTCACGCGCGCCTTGCGCGAGATACGCCTGGCGCTGCTCGAAGCCGACGTCAACCTCGAGGTGATCAAGCAGTTCATCGGCGCGGTCCGCGAGCGTTGCCTGGGTGCGGCTGTCCTCGATCAGCTGAACCCCGGCCAGCAGATTGTCAAGATCGTCCATGAGGAGCTGACCGAGCTGCTCGGCGGTCCCTCGGTCGCCATCGAGTTCGCCTCGCGGCCGCCGACGGTAATCCTGATGATGGGCTTGCAGGGCTCCGGTAAGACGACAGCCTCGGCCAAGCTTGCGCGCTTCCTGCACAGCGAGTACGGCAGCTCCGTCGCGCTCGCCGCCTGCGACACCTACCGTCCGGCGGCGGTTGACCAGCTTGTCAGCGTCGGATCGGCGGCTGGCGCGAGCGTCTATGAGCAGGGCACGGAGCGAACCCCGGTGCAGATCGCTAGCTGGGCGCTCGAGCGGGCGCGCACCGAGGGCAAGGATGTGCTGATCGTCGACACCAGCGGGCGCCTCCACGTCGATGAGGCGCTGATGGCCGAACTCGTCGAGATCCGCGAGGTCACGACGGCAAGCCAGGTGCTGCTTGTGCTCGATGCGATGACCGGCCAGGACGCTGTCAACGTGGCCGAGCAGTTCGCAGCAGCGCTACCGCTCGACGGTACGGTGATGACCAAGCTCGACGGCGACGCGCGCGGCGGCGCCGCTCTGTCGGTTCGGGCGGTGACGGGCAAGCCGATCCTGTTCGCCTCAACCGGAGAGAAGCTCGCTCAGTTCGAGCGCTTCCACCCCGAGCGCATGGCGCAGCGCATCCTCGGGATGGGTGACGTGCTGACCTTGATCGAAAAGGCCGGAGCGGAGCTCGATGAGCGTCAGGCCGGAAAGCTCGAGCAGCGCCTGCGCGCCGGCGAGTTCGATCTCGAGGATTTCCTCGCCCAGCTCCGCCAGATGCGCCGCATGGGCCCGCTGCAAGGAATCATCGGGATGATCCCGGGCCTCGGTGCCCAGTTGAAGGGGATGAAGGTCGACGAGCGCGAAATCGACCGAACCGAGGCGATCATCCTCTCGATGACGGTCGAGGAACGACGTCACCCAGAGCTGATCAAAGGGGCTCGGCGGCTGCGCATCGCGCGCGGGTCGGGCACTAGCGTTCAGCACGTCAACCAGCTCGTCAAGCAGTTCGCCCAGGTACGAAAAGTGATGCGTCAGGTCGGCCGTGGCAAGATGCCGGACCTCGCTGCGCTCGCGCGCCAGCGCCGCTGAGCGCCGCTCAGCTAACCTGGGTACTCGAACCTGACGATCGAAGGGACATCGTGGCTGTACGACTGAGGCTCACCCGCATTGGCGCGCGCAAGGATCCGATCTGGCGCGTGGTCGTTGCCGACCAGCGCTCCCAGCGCGACGGTCGCGTGATCGAGACGGTCGGTCACTACAACCCGCAGACCAACCCGTCGACGATCACGATCGACGAGGAGCGTGTGCGTGACTGGCTCGCGCGCGGCGCGCAGCCCTCGCGCACGGTGCGCAAGCTCCTCCGGACTCAGGGCATCGCCTCCTAGCGGACGGCGCGCGATGGAACTGAGCGAGCTGCTGGAGTACCTCGCCGAGGGACTGGTTGATGATCCCGAGGCGGTCGTCGTCGACAGCTTTGAGGAGCGGGACGGGGTGCTCGTACTTGAGCTTGCCGTCGGCGCCGACGATTACGGCAAGGTGATCGGGCGCCGCGGGCACACGGCACAGGCACTGCGACGTGTAGTCGGAGCGGCGGGAGCGAGCCGGGGCCAACGCGTGCTCGTCGACATCGTCGACTAGTGCTGATTGCCGGCACCGTCGGCCGTCCCCACGGACTAGACGGAAGCGTCTACGTCAACGCCCCCCGCGTCGATCTGCTCGAGCTAGGTAGCGAGCTGACTATCGACGGTATAGCCACGACGATCGTACGCCGCGCTGGCACCGACGCCCATCCGATCGTTCGCCTCGCGAGCTGTGCCGACCGCAACGCGGCCGCCAGTCTGCGCGGCAAGCAGCTGGTTTGCGAGACCCAGAATGCCCCCGCGCTCGGGCCCGATGAGTATCGGGCCGAAGAGCTCGAGGGGGCCCACGTCGTCGATGGAGAGCACGATCTCGGCGTCGTGCGCCGGCTGATCGCTTTGCCCTCTTGCGAGTGCCTTTCGGTCGCGCGCAGCGACGGCGGACCGGATCTGCTCGTACCCCTGGTGCGCGACGCGATCCGCTCGGTGGATGTCGAGCGCGGTCTGATCGAGGTCGATCGACAGTTCCTCGGCGAGGGCGAGATCGAGCCGTGAACCTCGACATCGTGACCCTGTTCCCCGAGTCGTTTGACTGGTTTCGCTCGCAGCGGCATGTTGTCAACGCCCTGGCTGCGGGCAGCACGCTGACGACGATCAACCCTCGCGATCACACCCCGCTTAGCGGGCGTCAGGTAGACGACGCACCGTTCGGCGGCGGCGCAGGCATGGTCTTGCGAGTCGACGTGATCGACGCGGCATTGCAGGCCCACTACGGCATCGACCCGGTGGAGCTTCGCGGGCGCCGGCGCGTCGTCGCGCTCAGTCCAGCGGGTCGTCTGCTCGACGAGGCGCTCGTCAGCGAGTTTGCCGGTGCGCCGGAACTGACGCTCCTGTGCGGGCGCTACGAGGGATTTGACGAGCGGATCGTCGAGCACTTCGCGAGTGATGTCGTCTCGATCGGGCGTTACGTGCTCTCCGGTGGTGAGCTTGCCGCGATGGTTCTGGCCGACGCCGTGTTTCGCAAGCTCCCGGGAGCGCTCGGACACGCCGACTCGTCGATCGAGGAGTCCTTCAGCGACGCGCTCGGCGGGCTGCCCGAGTACCCGCAATACACGCGGCCCGCTGAGTACCGCGGCTGGCGCGTGCCAGACGTACTGCTCGGCGGTCACCATGCGGAGATCCGCCGCTGGCGGCGCGACCGCGCACGCGAGCGCGCGACCTGACGGTCCCCGACGCAGTCAGAGCGCTACGATTCGCCTGCGCGGCGGCCCGGTTCCTCGTCCGCGCCTCTTTTTTGCCATGAGTACTGTCATCGACACGATCGAACGCGACCAGCTGCGCCGAGTGCCAAGGTTTCAGGCCGGCGATCGAGTCAAAGTCCACTTCCAGGTGATCGAAGGCGCTCGCCGGCGCACACAGGTCTTCGAAGGTGTCGCGATCAAGCGCCAAGGTCACGGCGTGAGAGAGACGTTCACCGTGCGCAAACAGTCCTTCGGCGTCGGCGTCGAGCGAACATTCCCGCTGCATTCGCCCAAGATCGAGAAGATCGAGGTCGCTGCACGCGGTGACGTGCGCCGCGCGAAGCTCTACTACCTGCGCGACCGCGTCGGCAAGGCCGCACGCGTGCGTGAGCGCGGCTACGTCGGTCCCGAGGACGTCGTCGAGGGTGGCCTCGTCAAACCGGCGGACGCCGTAGCAACGGCCCCCGACGAGGATCTCGAGCCCGACGAGACGCCCGCGGACGAGGCAGCTAGCGAGGATTTGACGCCTGAGGCGCCTGCACCGTCTTCGGCGGGCGATGAAGCGGAAGCGCTGGCGGACGCTGGGCAAACCGAGTCGGCGGCCGAGCCTGACGATGGCGCTAGCGCCGAAGCGGAGCCGTCCGGCGAGCCCGCGTGAGTCGGCTCGTGGCCGCGGCGGTCACAATCGACCACGCTCACGCGACTAGTTTGATTGATGGACCACTGGGACTCGGTTGACGACGGCGAGCTACTGCGCGCGACGCGGCGCGACGGGCAGGCGTTCGGCGTTTTCTATTGCCGCCATGAGCGTCGCCTCCTGAGCTATCTCATGCGTCGCGCCGGCGGCGCCGAACTTGCCGCGGACCTCTGCGCGGAAGTGTTTGCCGCGGCGCTCGAGGCTTGCCGCGCTGGCAACCCGGCTCCGGATGTGCCCGTCGCATGGCTCTTTGGGATAGCCAATCACAAGCTCGCCGACAGCATGCGCCGCGCCCGAGTGGACGACCGCGCGCGGCGCGCGCTCGAAATGCGGGCGATCGAGCTGACACGCGGGCAGATTTCTGACATCGAGCAGCTCTGCGGCGCTTCCGAGGTGATCTCGCTGCTCGATGGCCTCGCGGCTGACCAGCGCCTCGCAGTCCTCGCGCACGTTGTCGATGAGCGCGAGTACCGCGAGATCGCCGGCGATCTGCGTTGTTCGGAGTCGGTCGTGCGCAAGCGGGTCAGCCGGGGTCTGCAGGCGCTGCGGGCACGCCTAGGGGAGAGTCGTTGATGTTGCTGCCGCAAGTGCATGAGGAGCTCACGCGCGCGGCCGTGCGTCCTCGCGTCGTCAGGCGCGTGGGTGGGCGAGTCTCGCGCGCCGTCGCTGCGGCGCTGCTGGTGCTGCTCGTCGCTGCGCCGGTCGCGCAAGGCCACTTCCGGGGCCATCCTGTGCATGCTTCCTCCTCGCAGTCTCGCGAGTCGGCGTGAGTCTCAGAAAGCTCGCGCGCGGCAACCAGGTAGTCGAGTTCGTCGTAATCGTCGGACTCGCGCTGGCCCTGGCGTTTGCCATCCAGGCTTACATCGTCAAGCCCTACAGGATCCCGAGCGGCTCGATGGAGCCGACGCTGACGATCGGCCAGCGCGTGCTCGTGGATCGCATCGGCAATGACTTCTTCAGCCCATCGGTGGGCGACATCGTCGTCTTTCATCCGCCGGTCGGCGCTACTGAGCCTGGTGATGGCGTCTGCGGCGTACCCCAGACGGGGAGCGAGCCGTGCCCGCGCCCGACTCCCCACGAGGCGAGCGTCAACTACATCAAGCGTGTCGTCGCGGTGGGCGGCGACACGATCTCGATCGTCGACGGTCATGTGATCCTCAACGGCACCCTCCAGAAAGAGCCGTTCGCAAACTTCGCCGGCTGCAAGAACGACCCGACGTGCAACTACTCGAAGCCAATCAAGGTTCCCCGCGGCTACTTCTTCATGATGGGCGACAACCGCGATAACTCCGATGACAGTCGCTTTTGGGGACCCGTCCCCGACGCTTGGATTATCGGCATCGCCTTCGCCACCTACTGGCCGCCAGACCGCATCGGCATCTTCTAGCGAGGGCGCTTCCAGCGCTGTCGGCGACGGCGCACCGGAGCGCCAACTGTAGCCTAATTGATGGCGATCGAATTTGCCGCCGCTAGCTACTTCATCATGGCCGACAATCGTGGCGACCATGCCGACAGCCGCTCCTGGGGACCCATCCTCGCCGCGCGGATCATCGGCCAAGGCTCCGCCAAGGCGCTCTGGCGGATCGGCCTCTTCCAACGCGCGCTCGCGCCGGGCCGCGCGGCGCCGCAATAGTGGTCACCGCCTGTTCGCGTTTGACCGCGCGCTCGGCGTACGGCTTGTAGCCGGTGCCGACGAGGCTGGCCGGGGCTGCCTCGCCGGCCCGCTCGTCGCGGCTGCCGTGCTGTTCGACTATCAGACGCTGAGCACGCGCGAGCTGCGCTCACTGGCGGCGCTCAACGACTCCAAGCAGCACGACCACGCGGCGCGCGAGGAGCTCTACCCGCGCGTGCTCGCGAGTGCCCACGCCGTCGCGGTTGTCTCGCGCTCGGTGCGCAGCATCGACGGCAGCGGTCTGCACGTGACCAATCTCGGGGCGCTCGGCGACGCGCTCGCAGCTGTTGCCCGCGAGGGCTGCCTGTGCCTGATCGACGGGTTCGCCGTGCCCGACTTTGGCCACGAGCAGCGGGCGATCGTCGACGGGGATGCCACGAGCGCCGCGGTCGCGGCAGCGTCGATCGTCGCCAAGGTCACCCGCGATCGCTTCATGCGCCGTGCCGACGCGCTGCACCCAGCCTGGCAGTTCGCGACGCACGTCGGTTACTCGACGCCCGAGCATCGGGCGGCGATCGCCCGGCACGGCGTGTCGCCGCTACATCGGCTGTCGTTCCAGTCGACGGCGTACGAGCAGCTCGCGCTGTAGCAGTTCAGCCGATTGCCTCGAGTTGGTCGAGGGCTACGAGCCGGCCCCGAGCGTCGATCACGACTGCGACGGCATCCAAGCGCAGCTCCGGGCGGCGCGGATGGTCCGGGTGCGCGGCGAGCCACTCGGCGGCGACGATGCGCATTCGCCGCACCTTGCGCGGAGTGATCGAGACGAGCGGATCGAGCCCGCCGACGAGTCGCGTCTTGACCTCAACGAAGACGATCGTCGTTGCGTTGCAAACGACCAGATCGAGCTCGCCCGAGCGCGTGTGCTTGTTTTGCCCGAGAACCAGAAAGCCGCGTCGCTCGTAGTGCTCGAGGGCAAGGCGCTCGCCAATCCGGCCGAGCAGCTGCTGGCTTGTTGGGGCCACGCGAGGAAGCTAGTGCTAGACGACAGAACGTTTGATGAAGAAATGAGACAAACGCGCGCAGGACATCCAGGTGCGATTCCCGGGCCGGCGCTCGACGAGTCCTGACGCCGCCGGGTGGTCTGATTAGTGCATGCTCGTGCGCGCCCACAGCTTCGCGATCGACCGGGGGAGTGCCGGACACGTGGACGTTGAGCTCGACTTGCGCGCCGGTCTGCCGACGCTTGCAGTCATCGGTCTCGGCGGCGGGTCGGCACGTGAGCTGCGTGAGCGCGTGCAAGCGGCCGTCCTGAACAGCGGTTTTGCGTTCCCGCGTCGGCGCGTCACGGTCAACGTCGCACCGGCGACGCGTAAGGGCGGGCCGGAGTTCGACCTCGCGGTTGCGTGTTGCCTGTTGGCGAGCACGGGCGCCATCAATCCAGCGCGATTGCGGCGCGTCGGCCTGTGCGCCGAGCTCGGTCTCGGCGGCGAGCTAAGGTCGCCCAGCGGTGCCGGCTCTGTGGCCGACGCGGCGGCACTGGCCGGCCTTGCCGGGCTCGTCGTCGCGCGCACCGAGCTGCAGGCTACGCGTCTATCTGGCGTTATCCCGGTCGCCGGCCTGGGAACTCTGCGCGAGGTCGTCGCGCTGCTCGGCGCATCGCCGCGCGTGATCGAGCAGGCGTTCCAGCGCGGAACCTTGGCCGCTGCCAGGTAACCGCGCGATACTTGCGCGGTGTCGCAGGCCATCCCCCGAGTCCTCTCGATAGCTGGGTCGGACTCGGGCGGTGGTGCCGGGATGCAGGCCGACCTCAAGGCGTTCGCGCGCAGCGGCGTCTACGGTCTCAGCGCGATCACGGCAGTTACCGCCCAGAACAGCTCAGGCGTTCAGGCGATCCATGCGCTGCCGCCACGGATCGTCGCCGCGCAGATCGATGCGGTTCTGCAGGACATCGGTGCCGACGCCGTCAAGATCGGGATGCTCGTCAACGCCGCGATCGTGCGCGCCGTCGCGCGCTCCCTACGCGCCTGGCTCGCCCCGGGCACGCCCGTTGTGCTTGACCCGCTGCTCACCGCCACGACGGGCGCGAGGCTGTTGTCGGCATCTGGTGTGAACGCGCTGCTGCGCGAGCTGGTGCCGCTCGCCACCGTACTCACGCCGAACGTCCCCGAAGCGCGTGCGCTCCTGGCCCGCGCTGGTGGACGCGAGCACGCGGACGGGACGGACGACGTCCTCGCACGGGAGCTGCTGGCACTGGGGCCTTCAAGCGTGGTGCTGACCGGCGGTCATCGAGCACACGGGGGCGACCTCTACTGTGACGCTGAGCAGCTCGTGGAACTCGCCAGCGAGCGCTACGCGAGCGCGGCGACCCACGGCTCAGGCTGCACACACTCGGCGCTTCTCGCCGCCGAGCTGGCGCGCGGACGTACCCCGCTCGAGGCGGCGCGGAGCGCCGCGGTCGGGGCGGCTGAAGCGGTGCGCGACGGGCTGGCGGAGCTCGGTCACGGTGCCGGGCCCGTTGACGTGCTGGGTTTGTCGCGTCGCCAAAAAGCATCTTGAGCGAGCGCCAGCGGCCGACGCTGTGCGGTCGGCTGGTGGCCGGCGGTCTGCGATACTCGCCTGGATGTTGCGCTTGGTTCGGATGAAAGCCGGGCACGGCGAGGTACTGGTCGCCGAGGGCGACGTTGAGGTGCCCGAGCAGGAGCAGGAGCTGATCGCCGCCTTTCGCGCCCAGCTCGACCAGGGGATGTGGGCCGCCGTGCCGCTACGCGATCGCCGGGGCCGGCGCGAAGCCGAGCTTGTTCGGAGCTTTGAGGAGATCCCGCGCGACGCCGAGCGTGTGATCTTCTTTCCCCGCGCTGCGGGCGGGAGCTAGCAGCGCGATGTGGCTGGCGTACGGCACAGTCGCGATCGTCGCGTGCGGGCTGGCGTCACGTTTCGCGCCCGCCAACCTCGGAGCATGGCTCCCCGCCAGGCGCGAGGTGCGCCGTCGCGGCGACGAGGTCGAGCGCTACGACCCCGGCCGTGAGCGCCGCGCCGAACAGCGGGCACGCGCACTGCTGCGCTCTTGTGTCAATCCCGATGAGTGGGCCATGTACAGCGAGCTCGGCTTCATCCGGGTGTGGGGCCAAGCGGCGAAACCGGCTTCCGGCGCTGAGCCGCGGCACGAAAGCGACCCGCCGTATGCGTATCTGATCTACCCCCATAAGCCGATCGTCGCCTACGTGCCGCAGACCTCGCGACTACTTAGCGAGTACTGCGTCGAGTTTGGCGATCTGGAACGGCCCTACGGCAGCGACCGGCTCCCGCCATCCGATGACGTCCTGGCGAAATGGCTGGCGTTGACTGCGGACGAGCGTCAACTCATTACGACCGCGAACATGCACCTCGCCGGACGCCAGATCGATCCGGCACGCGTCAGGCGCGATCTCGCGCGGCTCGGCATCTGGGATCGGGAACAACTCGGCCGCGCACAGCGGGTGGGTAGTGTTCCCGAGCTGTGACCGTCGCTAACGGATTCGACCTCAAGCACCGCAGCCGCACCCTCACCGACGGGCCGACGCGCGCGGCCGCGCGTGCCTATCTCAAGGGCATCGGCTACGACGACGAAGCGCTGGCAAAGCCGATTATCGGCGTCGCATCGACGTGGATCGAGACGATGCCCTGCAACTTCCACCTGCGCGCGCTCGCTGCCCAGGTCAAGGACGGGATCCGTGAAGCCGGCGGCACGCCGATGGAGCTGAACACGATCGCGATCTCCGATGGGATCACGATGGGAACCTCCGGCATGAAGACCTCACTGGTCTCGCGGGAGGTAATCGCCGATTCGATCGAGCTCGTCGCGCGCGGCCACTTCTTCGACGCGGTGATCGCCATTTCAGGTTGCGACAAAACGATTCCCGGCACCGTGATGGCGCTCGCACGCCTCGACGTCCCGGCGGTGATGCTCTACGGCGGATCGATCCCGCCCGGTCGGTTTCATGGTCGCGACGTGACGATCCAGGACGTTTTTGAGGCGATAGGCACGCACGCCGCCGGCAAGATGAGCGATGACGAACTCGCTGAGCTCGAGAGCAAGGCATCGCCG
>Ga0182015_10008076_pt1 | contig 10107 bp, 4 predicted proteins | sample 712P3MmetaG_FD_120478 | JGI IMG/M metagenome (GOLD analysis project Ga0182015, IMG submission 120478) | Permafrost microbial communities from Stordalen Mire, Sweden - 712P3M metaG | ecosystem: Environmental > Terrestrial > Soil > Wetlands > Permafrost | place: Sweden: Stordalen | collected... | reverse complement strand
CGCAAGAGGCAGAAGAGACATTACTGATTCGCGGAACTGAGATTCCGGTTCGAACGGTGATGTTGGAGCAAGCGAAGCTGCAATTCTTCCCTGACAATCCCCGTGTCTATTCGGTCGTCCGTGAAGACGGGAAGGCGCCAACCCAAGAGGAAATTCGGGATCGTCTTCTCGAAATGGAGCACGTTAAACATCTGATTCAGGACATAAGAAGTAATGGAGGTTTGATCGAGCCGCTTATAGTCCGAGACGAAACCTTGGAGGTCTTGGAGGGCAATAGCAGGCTGGCGGCTTATCGTTATCTCGCAAGAAATGAACCAATCAAATGGGGGATGGTGAAGTGCACCATTCTGCCGAGCGACGTGAGCGAATCCCTTGTATTTGCACTGCTAGGCGAATACCACATCAAAGGCAAGAAGGACTGGGCGCCTTATGAGCAAGCTGGTTTCTTATTCCGACGCTATAAGCAACACAATGCAGACATAAAGGCTCTTGCTCTGGAAATAAATATCTCTGCAAAAAAAATAAAGCATTTAATTGACACATACGAGTTCATGATTTCTCACGGCGAAGCGGACATCAACACGTGGAGCTACTACGACGAATATTTGAAATCGTCGAAGATTAAGAAAGCTCGCGACGAGTTCGCCCAGTTTGACGATTTAGTCGTTAAGCAAATCAAATCCAGCGAAATCCCCAAAGCGATGGAACTTCGGGATAAGCTACCAACGATTTGCGCGGGGCCTGCAAAGGTCTTGAAGAGGTTCATTAATGGCACTACTTCTTTCGGAGATGCATATGAAGCCGCTGTCGATGCTGGCGGCGAGAATTACGCGCTTCAGAAAATGCGCCGCTTCAGGGACTGGCTTGCTCTCGCTGATACTGAAGACGATCTGTTAGAAGCCAACAAGCAGGTGACCGACAAAATGCGGTTCGAACTGAAGGAAATTGAGAAGCGAGTGAAAAAGCTCGGCTCGTTACTGGACGGCAGGAGAACAGGTGCCGACCCTTCAGCTTCTTAGAGGAGCGCGAGGCCAACCCTTTGACAGCGAGGGGCGGATCTTGATCCCTCTTGTACTTGCGTAAACTACTGTCTCGATGAATAGCCCACGGTGCCGATGACCGTAATGCAGCATACATGCGCTTTGATAGCCGAGGGGCGGAATGGCTAATCGCAAGGTTCTACTCATTGAGCCTTCGTACAAGAACAAGTACCCGCCTCTGGGCTTGATGAAAATCGCCCAGTATCACGGCCCGCGCGGCAAGCGCGACTTCGTCACGTTCATCAAAGGCGAAGAGGCAACGGCGTTGTCCGAAGCGTGGGATCGAATTTACGTCACTACACTGTTCTCATTCGAATTTGAGCGAATTTCAAAAAGCATTGACTTCGCGATTGAGGCAGCAAACGGAGAGAAGGACAAAATCTTCGTCGGCGGTATCGCCGCGTCGTTGATGCACGAACGCTTCATTCGGGAGCCAAGGTGGACAGGAATCAGATTCATCAAAGGCTTGCTCGGCGATGTTCCTGCAGTCTCGCTGGAACTGGATGAGTTCTCAGAGGAATTGTATTCCGACGACCGCACGGGAACGCCGATTGAAGACCTGACTCCCGACTACAGCATCCTCGATCAAATCGAATATCGGTATCCCGTCAACGACGCCTATTTCACGTACGCCTCGCGCGGCTGTATTCGGAAATGTAGCTTCTGCGGCGTGCCGAAACTCGAAGGCGAACAGCGCGACATAGCCCCAATCACAGCAATGGTCAGGGATGTCGATAAACTTTACGGGCAGAAAAAAGACCTGATTTTGATGGACAACAATGTCGTGGCCGCGCCGCGATTCCACGAAATTATGGCTGAGATACGGGACCTTGGTTTCACGCCGGGCGCCAAACTTACCCGCGCCGGGCGACCGCCCGTCCAGAGGCGCGTCGATTTCAATCAGGGAGTGGACGCTCGGATTCTGTGCAAAGACCCGGTGTTCCTGCGGGAGTTGTCATCGATCTGTATCAAACCTCTGCGAATCGCTTTCGATCACTTGGGATTAAAAAAACCTTACGAACAGGCGATTAGGTACGCATGTGAGTTCGGGCTGGAAGAACTGTCAAACTACATGCTCTATAATTTTCATGACAGCCCCGCAGACCTGTACGGTCGTATGAAATTGAATGTTGATTTGAACGAAGAACTCGGAATCCGAATCTGGTCCTTTCCGATGCGCTATCAACCGACCGACCTACCAGATCGTTCGCACATCGGAGAACACTGGACGCGGTACCAACTCCGCTCCCTGCAACTCATCCTTCAGGCGACGCACGGAGTCGTGAGCGGTGAGCCAGTCTTCTTCAACCGCGCCTTCGGGGAATCAATTGAAAACTTCCAGAATCTACTATTGCGGCCACACCATTTCATCTTCAACCGCGAGTGGTATGAAAGGCACGGCGGAAAAGCTGAATACGATGACTTCCGAGCATGCTTCCAGCGGCTCAGTGCCTCGCAGCTCGTCGAATTGCTCAAGCTGCTGTCATCGTGCGATCCCCGGTATTTCGTGAAACTGCATGGCTTGACGCGGGACACACAGATTAAGAGCGTCCTGCGTTTCTACTTCCCGCTGTCGAAAGCCGCCGAGACTGCCATCTGGGCAAGGCGGAAAAAGATCACGAAATCGAAGGCCCTAGAAGTGCCGGAGGATGAGCTAGTGGAAGACGCCGGACTGCTGGACGATGCTCGGCCTGCAGTCGAACAACTAGAACTTCATCCAGGAACCTCCACATGAGTAGCGATCTAACATTGATTGCACCCAATCGAATCCTCAAGGCTCGCGAGGATTGGGCTCCGATCAACGAGGCCCCGATTATCGGCAAAGACATTCTCGAACTACTGAGTAGCTCGATGTACGTCAACGTGCTGTCGGTATATCGCGAGTACGTCCAGAACGCAGCGGACTCAATCGACATCGCCAAAGAGTCGGCGTTGTTGTCAAAACGTGCCGGACTTATTCACTTGACCGTTGATCAGCAGCGACGGGTGGCGCGCATTCGCGATAACGGCGTGGGCTTGCGGCGAAACGAATTCATCGAACGGCTCGTCGCCTTCGGTGCGAGCAAGAAGCGCGGCTCCCGAGCGCGTGGATTTCGCGGAGTCGGACGCTTGGCGGGGCTTGCTTATTGTCAGGAACTCATTTTTCGGGCGAAGGCAATCGAAGACACGCATATTAGCGAACTTCGCTGGGACTGCCGCAAGCTGAAGACTCTCATTCGCAGCGAGAAGTATTTCGACAACCTAGAAAAGCTGGTGAGAGACGTTGTAGCGGTGAGAACATTCATCGACGGCACGATACCCGCGCACTTTTTCGAAGTCGAACTCGTAGGAATCGTGCGTCATGGGAGCGACGTGCTGATGGACAGCATTGCGATCCAACGGTATCTGGAGCAAATCGCACCTGTTCCGTTTGCGCCGGAATTCTCTTACGGAGCGCAGATCGAAGAGGCTCTGAAGCAGCATGTGAATCTCGGAAACGTGGGGATCACGATAAATGACGGCGATCGCCCGCTCTATCGTCCTTACCGAGACGAGTTCGAGGCAAGGAAGGGTGTCAGTGATCGCTTCGAGAGCCTACAACCTGTGAGTATTTCAGGATCAGAGGGCGCAGTCGCTGCTGTGGGATGGATTCTTCATCATGGATATCTTGGCGCGTTTCCGAAAACCTCTCCAATTAAGGGCCTGAGGCTGCGGTCGGGAAATTTGCAAATAGGTGAGGCCGAACTACTGGACGAGATATTCCCGGAGCCGCGATTCAACTCGTGGGCCGTTGGCGAACTGCATATTTTGGACGATCGGATTCTGCCAAATGGTCGGCGCGATCACTTCGAGCAAAACGTCCATTTCCGAAATGTCCTGTCCCAACTTGCTCCGTTTACTCGCGATCTCGGGCAGCTATGCAGGGTTAGCTCGATACGCCGAAACTGGATCCGAAAGTTCGAGCAGGGCGTGATCTTTATAAAGGATCGGCAAGCGATTCTTCGTCAAGGAGCAATCACAAAGGATCGGCGGATCAAAGTGAAGGGCGAGATCACGGATGGGGTTGCAGAGTTGGAAAAGATCGCCGCTCTCTCTGCACTGGATGAGCCGACGCGAACCGTGTTCAGAAAACGCCTACAGCGACTGAACAAGAAGCTGACCGCACTCGCCGATCATCGTAGTCCACACGATCTCAAACGATTTCGGGGCGCTCATCGCCGCTTAATCCAAAAGTTGGTGGACATCGTTTACGACGCCACAGGCAATCAGGCTGCGGCGAAGGCTCTTGTTGATAAGATCTTACGTCGAGTATGACCCCGGAGAAACTCTTCGGTCGCACTGAGGTACACCGCAAGTACACGACTAGGCTCTAATCGGGGCTCTGCTCAGCTTGCTTGTCGCTTTGAGCCGACGTGCCACCCCACGCCTAAGTCTTTGGGTTTGCCATTCAGTTGCCCACTAAAGAGAAAATCGCTTTGCCCGTACGGGCTTTGTTCCCTGTCGTACCGCAGAATTTTGGCGGAAACGGATACTGGACTCAAGACCTTGGAAGAGCTGTTTCGGCGGAAAAGCGGTGGGTGTCATAATTCAATCTCGCCATTATGCCCTGAATTAGAAACTCTTGCGGTCTATCTATAAGAGCTTGATTCACCCGAGAACCGGCCCATCTAGATCACGATCAACATATCCAGCTCGTGCCCGATATCCGGTGCCGTTCGGTCCCAGTAATGAGTGTGTGCACCCAGTCCGATGCACGACTCGATGCACGTGACCGGTATTTTCGAAAATGATTCTGCTAACGGTGTTCCGGGGAAGGTGCCTGCATCATCAGCTCCGCTCGTACGCGCGTACCAATCGTTCAGCCATAGCGAGCGACCGACATAATCACCGCTGCGATAGGAATTTCTCCAAAGTTTAACACCCAATTCTCCAGCGTATGGCGCAGCGTATGCGGGCAGTGCCGACACGCTAATGTCATTGCCTAACTTGACTTCGACAGGAGACGGCGGTAAAGGAGGCTCTCCCGCTCCATCTGGACGCTCCCGAATCCAACGATAGAGGTTCGGAAAAAAGCGATTAAGCAACTGCCTCAGCGGATTGCCCATTGTGAAGAAATACAACGGAAGACTCTTTTTTTCATTCGCTAAAGCATATTTCCTGAGTGTCGGTAATTCGCTACTCTTTAGGAAACGAAATAGATCTGCCGAAATCAACGATCCAAGACTGTGGGCGACAATCACAATGCGATCATATGACTGGCCTTGGGAGTCGCGGTATGAGTGCAGATGGTGAAGCAGCGCCAGATACCGCTCGACGATCCGAGCGCGAGGAGTGTTATTCGCGGGGGATGTTCGCAGATAGTTGTCGACATCGAGAATGGTGTCCAGGACTGAACTGCCGTACTTGAGCAACAAGCCAATTAGAATTGTTGCGGAACCGGCGAGAAAGGCACCGCCGGACTTAAGTATGCTGTACGTTACGGCCATTCCGCGCCATTCGTAAAGGAATTCAGGGAACTGTTCCCACGCCGCCCCGTGAATATAGTAATACTCGCAAACAGCGCAGATAAAATATCCTGTCGGCACAACAAACGCAGCCAACCAGAAGATTGCAATGACTCCTCGAAGCGCGTTGAGCCCGCTCGATAGCCATTCTCCGAGTAACTTAGCAGCACCGTTCGCCCCCGAGATAGGGGCCGTTGCTTCCTGATAGACTGATGGAATCAACATCAGAATAAAGAGCAAGAGTCCAACTCCTCCAAGCCCGAGCACGATCGGAAGTCCAGGAGGAGCATTTTGAAACAACAAGCCATCAAGAAAGCGGTCGGAAGCGGTGGCAGAATTGGTTCTTATGGTGCAACCGACCCCGACACAATTCAATCCAGAACACCTTGGAAGAGCGCACGCTGGCTTTTCTAGCGCGGGCGAGGCACAGCCTGTGCCGGAATTAAATGCAATCACGCGATCGGTCTCCATTGAACTCAAGGAAAAAGATCTCAGATGGGCAGACTCGGGATTAACGTCCTTGAAGAGGTGGGTATGAGGAACTACATAGTGGTAGATGCCGCTCCACAAAAAAATCGTGATTATCATTAGAAGCAAAGAGGCCAGAGCTAGCGTGAAACGGCCGGTTCTTGCTGCTGCGCAAGCACGGGCAAGGGCATCCTTGTTGTTATGGCCCCGCAACCGGAACCGACAGATTCGTTCCATGGCCAAAGCGATCATCGCAAATGCGATGCAGAGCACCCAGAAGAAACGGACGCCGACAAGGACGTACTGGGTCATTAGGAAGGATGCCGATTGCAGACCAGCTGGAGCTGTTCCGTACTTGCAAACACAAACGATAAAACCGGTGGCTACCGCTAGCGTCAAGAACACGCCCGATTGAAGCGCGCCGTTACGTACCTGATCGTATTGAGGAAAGATAATCATGAAAAGGACGAGCATCGCCAAAACCCACCATTCAATTGTGAGCAGCAATGGAGCACAGGTTTTCCAGATACGAAAGATGCCAAACGAAAAGGCGATACTGAGCGGGCCCAAAACTAACGCAACTGGCCACCAACGGTATAGGCCGAAACATGGCTTCTCTTTTTGGCTACGCCAGACAACCAGTCCCACTACTCCGCCGCAGAGCACTGCCGTGACGACGGCTTTGGCCGCTGCGCCATTAGCGAGGAGCAAAACCAGAGGCGCGAGGGCTATGACGGGAAGCACAACTAACAAGCTGAATACGCCCACGGTTAGAAATCGGTTTGCATAACTGTAGGTGCGCTGAAAAACGAACCAATCCAATTGGCCTATGTGCTCGAGCGCAGCCTGATCTATGGCGATGCGACCGAGGCTCGTTATGTGCAGGAGAAGCTGGTAGAAGGCCATGAAAAAGCGCAAGAAGGAATTATTCGGGCTCGAAAGATCGCACCAACGCATTTCGTAGACGTGAATATCCATTTCAGGATGTCCATCCGCGGCCGATCGGCACCCTTCTAGTCGCAAAGTGGAATAGGCGGCTAATCTCGTTTCACCCTGATAGTCTTGTAGTTGCACCGCGATGAACTCGTTAGAAACGTCCTTCTTGGAGATCATCTCTCGGAACCGTTGCTTAGTTGCGTAGAACCACGTACTCCATCTGTAAGCCTCCACGAACACGCCACGCGGCTCCTCGAACATGGTTCGAAGAGTTGTCCACAATGATTTGTCAATGTTATTGTTCTTCGGCAATGTCTGAAAGAGGTTCGCTCCGGGAAGAGCTACGTCTATATTGTGAACCGCGAATGCCGAGTACGGTTTCGTCTCGGGCATAGTGTAACCGTTCAATCCGATCAACAGCTCGGCCACTGCGCCCGCCGATGCGCCGGCAGCGTGTTGGCCGACACCGTGAACTGCAACGATTGCCACCTTCTTGGTCATAGATTTTTCGTCGCACCAGCGTTCGAAGTAGGAGCGCTACCGCTCTTTGCAGAAGTAAAAGTAGCGATGATTGAAACGGAAGCAGAGTTCCGGCTAGTAACCGCATTGTTTGCGTCGGGTTCGTAATTCGTGCAGTCAAAAAACTTCGGAGTATGGCCCCATTTGAAGGTTTTGTAAATGTAAGCCACCTCCAGCTTCGCTCCGAAAAAGAACTGGAGATCGCCCTGCACACTACCGTTAAGTGGCGTTATAAAGCTGAATCCGAATTGAACAGGTGTTTTCGTCGCGGTAGAACCTCCGGGTCCAACAAACATTGCGCTTCCCCCGTCGTATCACTGATGTATCCAGCTTGCCTTTGAATCGGCTACCGCCTTTGAACAGTTCCGTCAAAGGACACAGTTAGGCAACCTGTTGTTGACGTGTCCGTAGCCAAGCAGCGGATCATATTCTTATTGAACTCGCTTAGGGACTGTGTGCCCAAGTCGCGCAGCGAGAGCATTTTGCGGAAGAGGCAAGCGTTAGGCACATCCGGTCCAGCGGCGCCTCGATAAAAGCTACAGGGGCCAGGGTTGAGGCCGTCAACCACGAGATCGGAAACGAATCGCAGGCCATTGGCGATATCGGCGGCAGTGGGCACCACGTAGGCGCTGATGATCGCTGCGCTACTGTGGAACTCTTTGACCGAACCCAATGGAATACCAGCGAACGTGCCGATATAGGGGATCTCGACGAACGGAGGCAGCAGAGGGAAGCGAGAGTGAGAGCGCTCAACGATGGCCGAAAAGGACGAGACTTCAAACAGTTTTATGGAATCGACGCGGACGCGAGTAGTAGTGTCGTGGTTAGCAACGCGCGATGTGTTAACCGATGGGTCGCTCGCACCGCCGCCGGTGTAAAGGGGACCCCCGGCCGATTCGTCAGCGTTTAGCGTCACTGCGATTTCCGCCGAAGATGCGGTGCTAAGGCTTCGAGGTGTTGCCGCGAAGGATAACTGACGTCCAATCTGAGCGAAAGTTGTCTGATAGTTAGCTAACGCTGCCACAAGGGCTCCATAGCCTCCGAACGGACCAACTGAGGCTGGCGCGGGAGAGCTAGTGGTCGTCGCGGTAGTTGCGGTTGTCGCAGAGGTGGAATTTGTCGCCGGTGCGCTCGATCCGCTTAACGAACTGAGCAGAGCGGCAAGCTGGGGCGCTGCACTACTATTGAGATAGCTCTGCGAAGTCGTGCTGACACTGGTCGACTGTCCGGAAATGGTTCGGACAGTGACCAGGCCGTCGTTGAAGAACGAGGGTTTGTCTAAACCAAAAAGACGCTTTGCGCAGCAGCGTTCGTCCGTCGTTGAGTTCAGCCGTTGGACGCGGTATTGCATGTCAGCACGCACAAAAAGTTGGTAGGACCAGAGATCGCGATTGAAGGCGTCGATCAAAGGGCTGAGCGCATTGTTTAGGGCGTCGGCACTATGGCTAAGGTCATAGGCAGCGAACTCATGCGGATACTGCTGACTCATTTTGTAATTGAAGAGGAAGTCGGCTACGGCCGCGCGCATCAGGCCTGCTCCATAAGGAGGTGAGTCCCCAGACTCGATTGCGAGTAGTCTGTCAGCCTCCTGCTTGAAACATTCGAGATAGACGCGCGGCTCGGCGAGATTCAGAAGAGAACCCAGTATTCCCCGAAAATCCCGCTCCGCGCAACTGGGCGGTCCGGGAGGCGGTGAAACATGATCAAGGTCTAGAATACTCCATATAGCATGGCATCGCCTTCGAACCTCAATGTCTCCCATATCGCACATAGTTTCCTTCAGCGCGGGGGCGGCGCCTCCCTCGACTGCTGCTATTGCATTGTTAGCGGCAAGGACGGGTTGCTGTGCGGCGATCATGGTGAGCAACAAGTCGGTTAGTGCAGGTTTGAGCGGCCTGAATAAATTATCGTAGCCTAGGCAATAGCGATTGCGCTCGCAGATTCTAAGATTGGTTCGTCTCATCGGGTAAACAGGATCGGCCATCTCGGCCTGACTTTGATTAAGGAAGGCCTGCGATAAGCCCTGTAAACCGCCGCCCAGGGCGTTTTTCTTGAACGTGTCCGCGACAAACCGATCCTCGATATAGCTTCGGAAGGATTCGTTGAAATAGCCCTCAACGGCGGATTGCTCCTTCACGCTCTGCCAGCCCCTTAGGACCACGTTCTCGAACTCGTGGTCATAGTCCGCGACGAGACCCTTAACCATGTTGCCAAAAGCGCCCATCGCCTGCGGGCTCACAGAAGAATTCTGCGTAACCCAAGCGGTAAGGATCATTTCAGGGCGCGGCAGGTCGAGTTGCGCAAGAATTCTGTTTCTCTCCTCAATTTGCGCGTCATCGCCGGGATTGGTATCGGAGTAGACGAGCAAATCGGGTGGAGTCTGCTCGCCGGTCCCTGCAGCAACTGCCATCGAGGCCATGCCGAGAGGTGCTTGTGCTGCCGGAGCGGCTCCGGGCTGCGCGGCCCCTGTCGGGGGAGTTGAGCTCGATCCTGGGGTTACAGCCGCGACCGGAGCCGACCCGCACGCACTAGCGTTACCGAAAGCCAAGCCAGCCACTACGCAGGGCGTAGTATCGGAACTGATCTGAATGTTGCTTCCTGGCGGTTGTGTTACAGCAATAGTTGCATTGGAAGAGGCCGCAGCGGGTGCGGCCGTGGTT